>Ga0081538_10002411_pt1 | contig 18358 bp, 19 predicted proteins | sample TabmetS5T2R1_FD_71022 | JGI IMG/M metagenome (GOLD analysis project Ga0081538, IMG submission 71022) | Tabebuia heterophylla rhizosphere microbial communities from the University of Puerto Rico - S5T2R1 | ecosystem: Host-associated > Plants > Roots > Rhizosphere ... | reverse complement strand
GTCGAGCACGTGCATCGCGAGATCGCGAACGTGACCGTCCGCTCCGCCGTCTACGTCGAGTACCTCCACCTGGTGCGGACACGCGAGGGATGGAAGATCGTCAACGCCCTCTGGCAGCACCCTTGAGCCGCGAGACGGCCACGCCATCTCGGTCCGTCACGCCGCAGGCGCAAACCTTCCGGACGACAGTTCTAGCCCCCTGCCCGGCCGGGGTTAGCGGTCCGGCGGATGGCGTCGATGCGGGCCTGGGAGGAGGGATGGGTGCGGAGCAGGGAGGCCATGCCGCGGGGCCGGGGGGCGGCGAACTCGGCCTGCTGGAACAGCAGCAGCACCTGGACCAGACCGGGGCCGTAGCCGAGCTCGGCCGCGTGCCGGTCGGCGGCGTGCTCGCCGGCCCGGGACAGCGCCGCCGACAGCACCTTGGCCAGCCGCACGAGCAGGCTCAGGGGAAGCCAGAGCAGGCCAAGGGCGACCACCAGGACGCCGCCCACCAGGACCAGCCCGCCCAGGACGAGCAGCAGGACGAGCATGCCGAGGGCGCCGTCGGGGGCCCGGCCGCCGGCCAGCCCGCCGGTGCGGTCGTTCAGCCGCCCGAAGGCCCGGGACAGCCACCTGGTGATCCGGCGGATGGTCCGCAGCAGCCGGTCGCCGGCCTCGAACGGCAGCAGGTACCACCAGCCGAGGATGATCGCCAGGGGGTGGAGGTGGCGGTGGTGGCCGACCTCGTGGGCCAGCACCGCCTCCAGCATGTCGTCGGGCAGCTCGAGGGCGACCCGGGTCACGGCCAGCACGTGGCCGCCGAGGGCGAACGCGTTGACCTGCCGCTTCTCCTCGACCCGGAGCAGGTAGCGGCGCGGGTCGGTCCCGGCCCGGCGGCACACCCGCTCGAGGGCCGGGGTGATCCGGGCCAGCTCGGCCGCCCGCGGCCGCCGCAGGCTCCGGTACAGCAGGCGGGCCAGCCCGGCCTCCACCGGCCGGATCAGGATGAGGGCGGCGCTGGCCGTCCAGGCGGCGCAGGCCACGATCACGACCGTCACCCGGGGCCAGCCGGCCAGGACGGCCGCCCCGTAGGCGGGCAGGGCGACCACGACCAGCGACAGCAGCCAGATGACCCCGACGATGGCGAACATCCCGACCGAGGTCCCGCTGACCCGCGACCGGGCCGGGTCCACGGCCCGCGCGCGGGCGGCTGGGCGCGGCTGCGGCGGCATGGGGCAACGATACGTAGAGTGAGCGCGAGGCGCGACGAGGCGCGACGATCGGAGGACCGACCCATGCCCATCTTCCGGCTGAACCACGCCGTGCTGTACGTCCGCGACCTGGAGCGCAGCGTCGGCTTCTACCGGGACGTGCTCGGCTTCGAGGCCGTCATGTCCATGCCCGGGGCGGCGTTCGTCCAGGCCCCCGGCTCGACCAACGACCACGACCTGGGCCTGTTCCAGATCGGGGCCGCCGCCGGCCCGTCGGAGGCCGGGCGGCGCACCGTCGGCCTGTACCACCTGGCCTGGGAGGTCGACACCCTGGCCGAGCTGGAGCGGCTGGCCGGCCGCCTGGCCGAGGCCGGCGCCCTGGTCGGCGCCTCCGACCACGGCACCACCAAGAGCCTGTACGCCAAGGACCCCGACGGCCTCGAGTTCGAGGTCGCCTGGGTGGTCCCGGCCGACCTGCTGGACGACCAGGCCCTGGCCGCCCGCGAGCGCATCGGCCCCCTCGACCTTGCCCGGGAGAAGGACCGCTACGGCGCCGACACCAAGGGCGGCATCGGCATCTCGGTCCCGGCCGGGTCCTAGCCCCGCGCCCCGGCCTAGGTGGTCGAGGTCGGGAGCTCGGTCGGCGGCGGGACCACCGTGCCGGTGGTCTCCGTGTCCGAGGTGGTGGGGGCGATGGTCGTGGTGACGCCTCCGCCGGCGGTGGTCTCCGTCGGGCCGTCGCCGTCGTCGTCCGACCCCCCGCAGGCCGCCGCCCCCGCCAGGACGGCGAGCATCGCGATCCGCGGAAGCCAGGTTCTCAGCTGATAGCGCATGGAACGACCATAACGCCCATACAGAAGGCCCGCCACGGTCGACGGGCCTTCTGTATGGGGGAACTTGCGCCCGGGAGGCGCGGTGCGGGTTCTATCCGGTGGGCCGGGCGTATCCGACGATGCTGCTGCCGAGGGACTGGACGCGCACGTAGTCGCCGGTGTGGGTGGCCGAGATGCGCTGGCCGCCGCCGATGTAGATGGACACGTGGGAGATGGGGCTGTAGTAGAAGATCAGGTCGCCGGGCCGGAGCTCGCTGGCCGAGATGCGCCGGCCGACGTTGTACTGGGAGGCGCTGGAGTGGGGGAGCGAGACGCCGCCCTGCCGCCAGGCCATCATCGTCAGCCCGGAGCAGTCGAAGCAGCCGGGGCCTTCCCCGCCGTAGCAGTAGGGCTTGCCGACCTGGGCCCTGGCGTAGGCCACGGCCGCCGCGGCCGCCCCGCTGGGGGCGGCGCCGCCGCCGGCCGGCGGGGGCGCGACCGGGGTCGACGGGCGGCTGGGGACGGCGGGGCTGTCGGCGGCGCGCATGCGGGCCAGCAGGCCCTCGGTCTTGTCGACGGCCGCCAGCACCTCGGCCTTCTTGGCCTCGCGGCGCTCGACCTCGGCGGCCTGGGCCTTCTCGGCGGCGACCAGGTCGCGCCGGCGCTCCTCGAAGGCCTTGCCGGCCACCCCGAGCTGGTCCATGAGGTCGCCGTCATGGGCGGCCAGCAGGTCGAGCACCTGGACGCGGGCGATGGCGGCGGCCGGGTCGTCGGAGCCGAGCACGGCGGCCACGGCGCTGCCGGCGCCCTGCACATAGGCCGCCGAGGCCCTGGCGCCAAGGACGGCCCGGAGCTTGCGCAGGTCGTCCTCGGCCCCGCTGGCCTGGGCGCGCAGAGCCTGGAGGGATCGGCGGGTCCGCGCCAGGTCCTCCCGGCTCTGGTTGTACTGCTCGACGAGCTGGTCGGCCTCGCGGTTCAGCTTGTCGAGCTGATCCTCGAGGCGGGCGGAGGAGGTCGGGGCTGCCTGTGCCGTCGTGGCCGGTCCGTTCGACAGCACCGTCAGGGGCAGCAGCAGGGCCGCGAGCAGCACGCTGCGGGCAGCGCGGCCCGGCCAGCGACGGTGGGGGGTCCGTCGTGCGCCCAACGGCGGCAAGCGCCCGTCCTCCTTTCCTCCCGCCTCCAGTGGCCGGACACCTGTTGGGCGCTGGTTCGTGGGGGGCGCCCTCTCCTCCGGTGGGGGCCGGAGGAGCCGTTCACGGTGAATCGTGTCCGTCCGGTGATCATTCCGTGACCAAACGGGCCGGACTGTAGCGCGCTTCTGCGGGATTCGCCAAATCCTCTGGTCATTCGGGCCGCCTTTCCGGACCTGGCTTGCTCCCGCAAGATGTAGCGCTTAAGGTTCGGCCCAGTACAAGATCTTGCGTGTCCGATGCCGCCGGTCCTGGGACGCAGCCCGGTCCCTGCCTCCGGAGAACTGCGGGGATGAGGACGTGGAGAATTACGCACCATTGCAGGGGGCTTCGCCCCCCGCAGGCCCCCCAAAACCAGTGGCACAGGTGCCGGGACCGGTGCCCGCCGCGCCGGCCGAGCCGCTCGGGGAGCGGGAGCGGGCCGTCCTCGCGTTCGAGCGGCAGTGGTGGCGGCACGCCGGGGCCAAGGAGGAGGCGATCCGGCGCCAGTTCGGTGTCGGGCCCACCGCCTACTATCAGTTGCTGAGCCGCCTGCTGGACGACCCGGCGGCCATCGCCTACGACCCGATGCTGGTCAAGCGGCTCCAGCGCCAGCGCGCCTCCCGCCGCCGGCGGCGCTCCGGGGGTAGGCTCAGCCCACATCCGAGCGGAGGCTCCTAGGAGGGGGTTCCCGTGAAACCCGGTCCGACGGCCCGGGCGGCGTTGGTCTTGGTGGCGTTCCTGGCCGTGTTCACGATCGTCGACCGGATGTCAGCGCCCGACGGGACCCGGCGAACGGCCGCGGCTCCGCCGGCGTCCACCGCCCAGCAGCCGGACACCAGCGCGGCCGTGACCACGACCACGGCCGCGCCCACCACCACCAGCAGGGCGCCGACGACCACCGCCCCCCCGACCACCAGGAAGGCCACCGAGCCGACCCTGCGCCCGGCCGGCGGGGTCACCGTGCAGGTGCTCAACGGCGTCTGGGTCACCGGCCTGGCCAACCGGGTGGCCGGGCAGGTGCGCACGGCCGGGTACGACGTGGTCGCGGCCAGGACGGCCCTCGGCAGCTACTCGACCTCCCGCATCTACTACACGGGCGGCCACCGGGCCGACGCCGAGGCGTTCAAGGACCGCTTCCCGGCGTTCTCGGTGGTCGAGCCGGCCCCGGCCAACCTGTCGCGCCGGGTCGCACTGCACGTGGTCATCGGGAAGGACTACCCGGGAGTCTGACCTCGGCCCGGACCAGGCCGGGCGCGGCCGCCACGGCGGGGACCGCCATCACGGCCACCACCGCCGCCACCGTCGGGGTGATGCCCCGGGGCACGGTCACGGCGGCCAGCGCGGCCCCCAGCGGCGGGGTCGCCTGCATGGCCGTCCGCAGCAGGGCGAACAGCCGCCCGTGCAGCCCCTCCGGGGTGAGGCGCATCCGCAGCGTCTGCGCCCAGGCGGTCATCGGCGTGGTCATGGCCCCGAAGGCGGCCAGCAGGACGAGGGTCGGCGCCAGCGGCGGCTGCAGCAGCAGCCCGGACAGCAGCACGGCCGCGGCCAGCTGGGCGGCCACGATGCGCGACCCGAGGCGGTCGGTCACCAGGGCTCCCGCGCCCAGCGAGCCGGCCAGCTCGCCGACGGTGACGGCGCTCAGCAGCAGCCCGTAGCCGGCCACCCCGGCGCCGAGCCGCTGGCTGTAGACGGGGAGGAACACCAGCAGGGCCCCCTCCCCGATGTTGAACAGCATGAACATCACCGTGGTGCTGCGCAGCGCCCGCGTCCGCCAGACGAGGCGGGCCACCGCCAGCAGGGAGCGTCCCCGGCCGCCGTCCGCCAGGGGCGCCGGGGGCCGGCCGCCGGGCAGGCGGGCCAGGCAGAGCGCGTAGCCGAGGTAGGAGGCGGCGTCCACGGCCAGCAGGGGCACGGCGCCGACCAGCGGCAGCAGGACCGCGGCCAGGGCCGCCCCGGCGGCCTGGCTGACCCCGAAGCTGAGCCCCTCGAGGGCGTTGGCCCGCTGCAGGTCCCGGTCCTCCACGTAGGCCGGGATCAGGGTCGGGAACCCGGCCAGGCTGACCATCTTGAGGAGCCCGTAGCAGGCCGCGACCAGGTACAGGTGGGTCAGGGTGAGCTGGCCGAGGGCGGACGCGACCGGCACGGTGGCGAAGGCCAGGCCGCGGACCAGGTTGTCGGCGGCCAGCAGGCGCCGGCGGTCGAAGCGGTCGAGCAGGCTCCCGGCGAGCAGGCCGCCCACGGCGACCGGGGCGGTGTAGGCGGCGGCGAGGGCGGCCACGTCGCCGGCCTGGCCCCGCTGGCGGTAGACGAGCCAGACCAGCGCCACCCACGACATCGCGTCGCCGGTGGTGGACACCGTGGCACCGGCCCAGAGCAGGGCGAACGGTCCCCGGCGGAGCAGCCGGAACATGGCCCGAACCTAGCCCGGGGCCCGTCCCGGTGGCTTGCGGGAAATCGCTCCCGTGGCCGCCTCAGCGCCGGCGGTAGGCCCCGGGCGGGACGCCGGTCTCGCGCCGGAAGGTGGTCACGAAGTGGCTCAGGCTGCCGAACCCCGACAGCCAGCAGACGTCGGTGACCGAGAGCTCCCCGGCGTCGAGCAGCCGGCAGGCCTCGTCCAGGCGGCGCTGGAGCAGGCACCGGTGCGGGGACTGGCCGGTGGCGGCGCGGAAGGCCCGGATGAGGTGGCTCGGGCTCCAGCCGGCCACGCCGGCCAGCGTGGCCAGCGACAGGTCGGGGTCGGCGAAGTGGCCCTCGATGTGGTCGCGGACGGCCGCGACCCGGTCGCCGGCGTCGGGGTCGCGTGGCGTCCCCGGACGGCGCCGCGACGGCGCGGCCAGCCCGGCGGCGTGGGCCCGGAGCTGGACGGCGACGCTGTCGACGGCCAGCCGGTCGGGGACGGGGCCGGCGAGGGCGCGGCGCAGGCGGCGCAGCAGCCGGTGGGTCGGCTCGTCCACCGGGGCCAGGCCGGCCGGGAAGGCCTCGCCCTCCTGGCGGAGCTCCAGCACCAGGTTGCGGTCGGTGAAGCCGTCGTCGTGGCGGCAGCGGTAGACCTGGCCGGGGCTGCCGAGGACCACGGCGGCCGGGCTGGCCATCCCCCGCCCGGCCGCCGACGCCACCTGCCAGCGGCCGCCGCTGGTGAAGACCATGGTCGGGCGGAGGAACACCTCCTCGTCCGCCTCCCTGGCCACCCGCGGGTGGTGCAGGAACGACCACACCCGGACCAGCGGGGTCGCCGCCAGCTCCCGCAGCTGCCCGGTGGCCAGCGGCCGCGGCTCAGCCGAGGGCGGCAAGGTCGTCCCGCTGGGCGGCAAACCATTCCTGCGGGGGCAGGGCGGTCGCGCCCTCGCGGAGGAGGGCGGCGCGCTTGGCCCGCTCGTCGGGGGGGAGCTCGAGGGCGCCGGCGATGGTCTCGGCCAGCTCGGCGGTGTCGAAGGGGTTGACCAGGAGGGCGCCGGGGCCGAGGTCGTCGGCGGCGCCGGCGTTGCGGGACAGGATCAGGACCAGGTCGCGGCGGCTGATCGCCGGGCCCTCCTTGGCGACCAGGTTCATGCCGTCCCAGACCGGGTTGACGACCAGCACGTCCGCGGCGGACATGGCGGCCAGGGCCCGCGGGTAGTTGTCGCGCAGCTCCAGCACCACCGGCTCCCAGGTCCGGGTCCGGTAGCGCTCGTTGATGGACTCGGCCATGTGCTTCACCTCGGCCGTGTACGCCTGGTACTCGGGCAGGTCCCGCCGGGAGGGATAGGTGAGGGCGTAGTGGACCACCCGCCCACGGGCCCTGGGGTTCCGTTCCAGGAACATGCCAAAGCCCTCCAGCCCGCGCAGGATGTTCTTGGACAGCTCCATGCGGTCGACCCGCACGATCAGGCTGCGGCCCCTGGCCAGCTCGGCCACCACCCGGTCCTGGGCGCGGGCGTCGGCCTGGGCGGCCCGCTCCCGGAGGGCGTCGCCGTCCACCCCCAGCGGGTAGGTGCGCACCTGCACCAGGCGGCCGTCGGCGGCCTGGACCGTGCTGGCGGTGAAGTCGACCCGGTAGCCGGCGTCCAGGCAGCAGTGGAGGAAGTTGCGGGCCCAGCGGGGGACCAGGAACCCGAGCAGGTCGGCCCCGAGCATCCCGTCCAGGACCGCGCCGGCCACCCGGCCGGGCAGCATCTGGAAGTAGCCGGGGTCGGCCCAGGGGCAGTGGCTGAAGTGGGCGACGCGCAGGTCGGGCCGGCGCCGGCGCAGCATCGCCGGGACCAGGGCCAGGTGGTAGTCCTGCACGAACACCTCGGCCTCCGGTCCGGCCTCGTCGTCGCAGGCGGCGGCGAAGGCCTGGTTGACGCCCTCGTAGTGCTGCCAGGCGACCCGGAAGCCGCGGTCGAAGCGGGGGTGGCGGGGCACGTCGAACAGGTGGTGGTGGAGGAACCAGATGGTCCGGTTGGCGACCCGGTTGTAGTAGCTCTGGTACTCCCGCGGGTCAAAGGCCAGGCTGCGCAGGCGCACCGCCCCCTGGGCCAGCTCGACGGTGCGCAGCCGCCCCGAGCGGGCGACCCGCCGGGCCGCCACCCGGTCCCCCTCGGTGATGGCGGCCGCCACCCAGGTGCCGGCCTGGCCGGCCAGGGCCGGGCCGAGGGCGGCCACCATGCCGCCGGCGCCCCGGCCGGCGCTCAGGTTGCCGTCGTCGTCCACCTCGAACTGGACCGGACCGCGGTTGGATGCCACCACCAGCTCGGCCATCGTCGCCATCCCGCCTTTCGGCGTCACCAGGAACCACTATGCTCTAAGAGCATCCTGGCATTCCTGAACGCGACGGTCGACCGGATCCGAAGGCGGCGAGGCATTGACCCAGACGGGCGAGGAGGCGGCCCGGGCGGCACCGCGGGCGCCCCTGCTCGAGCCGCCGGCGCGCCGGCCCTCCCCGTACGAGCGGTTCGTGCGCATCGGCATCGTGGCCTGGTGCGGCATCGGCGTCATCATCCTCGGCTACCTGATGCTGCGGCTGATGCTGTACGTCAACCCGGTGGTGCCGCCCCTGCTGATCGCCGTGGCCGTCGTCTACCTGCTCAACCCGCTCGTCTCGGCCCTGGAGCGCCGCGGCGTGCCCCGGGTGGCCGGGGCCGGCATCGTCTACGTCCTGTTCCTGTGCATCGTCGCCCTGGTCGTGTCCCTGCTCGTCCCCGTGGTGGCCAGGCAGATCACCCAGGTGATCGACCACTTCCCCGACTACCTGGCCGACGGCCAGGCCTACGTCCGGCGGGTGGCCGCCCGCTTCGGCCAGGAGCCCAACTTCCGCCTGGACGCCGAGCAGGTCCGGGAGTGGCTGTCGGCGGGCGAGAACCGCCAGACCGTGACCAGGTACCTGACCGGGCTCCGCTCGGTCACCAGCTCGCTGATCAGCGGCCTGATCATCTTCGTGCTCGGCCCCGTCATGGCCTTCTACCTGCTGGTCGACCTGCCGCGGCTGCGCCGGGGGGCGATGGCCCTGGTCCCGCCGGCCCGCCGCGAGGAGATCCGGGGCCTGATGGACCGGATCGGCCAGGCCGTCGGCGGCTTCTTCCGGGGCCAGCTGCTGGTCGCCCTGTTCGTCGGGGTGGCCTCCTCGATCGGCCTGTGGGCCATCGGGCTGCCGTTCTGGCTGCTGGTCGGGATGGTCGCCGGCGTGTTCAACCTGGTCCCGCTCGTCGGGCCGTTCATCGGCGGCGGGCTGGCCGTGATCATCGCCCTCATCTCCGGCGAGCCCATCAAGGCCGTCTGGGCCGCCCTCGTCCTGCTGGCCGTGCAGCAGATCGACAACCACCTGATCTCGCCCAACGTGATGGGCCGCACCGTCCAGCTCCACCCCGTCGTGGTCATGCTCGCCCTGCTCGTGGGGGCCAGCTTCGCCGGCCTGTTCGGCATGCTGGTGATCGTGCCCCTGGTCGCCGTGGCCAAGATCATCTTCCTGTTCATGTGGTCCAAGTACGTGGACTACGGCGACGAGCTCACCCAGGGCGACCCGCAGCCATCCGCCCGACCAGGGCGGTGACGGCCTCGGCCCAGCCCTGCCCGGCCGCCGACGGGGTCACGACCACCGGGACGCCGGGGGCGCCGTCGGCCGCCCAGGCGCCGTTGGCGACCAGGAACATGGCCCCGACCACCTCGGCCAGCTGGAGGTCGGCCGGGCTGTCGCCGATGGCCGCGGCCCCGGCCCGGTCGAGGCCGCGGCCGGCCAGGTAGGCGGCGGCCGTGCCGGCCTTGCTCACCCCCGCGGGGAGCAGGTGGTAGGCGTGGGCCGGGCCGGGGCCGAGGTGGGGGTAGGCGCCGCGCAGGCGGCCGTTGTCGAGCAGCCGCGCCCAGCCGAGCCCGCGGCCGGCCAGCAGGGCGTCGGCCGCGGCCGGATCGACCTCGCCGCGGAGCAGGAAGGTGCCGCGGCGGCCGAGGTGCCAGGGGGTGTGGGGCTCGATCCGGCCGGCGAAGTGCTCCAGCACGGCGGCCAGGGCGCCCGACCGCTCCAGGGCCTCGGCCGGGCAGTCGCCCAGGTCGCGGGGGGCCTCGCCCCAGACCAGCTCGACCTCCCGGCCCCGGACCAGCACCGTGCCCAGCTCGGCGATGGCGTCACGGGTCCCGAGCAGGCGGCCCGTCTCCCGCAGCTGGGCGGCCGTGCGGCCCGAGACGAGCACCACCTCCAGCCCGGCGGCGTGGGCGGCGACCAGGGCCTCGGCGGCGGCCAGGGTGGGGCGGCCGTCCAGGTCGGCCAGCAGCGACCCGTCCCGGCCGACCAGCGTCCCGTCGACGTCGGAGAAGAGCAGGGCCGGGCGGAGCCGGTCGAGCAGCGGCCCGGCGTCGGCCAGGGCCAGCGCCGGCACGCTACTCGGACGCGGCGACGGGGTCGGCCCGCCGCCGCCGGTAGTCGTCGACGGTCACGATCGGCGGGCGCCGGGAGGTGACGATCTCGCGCGGCTCCGGCTGGTACTCGTGCTGCTGGCTGGAGAACTGCACCAGGGTGGTGGCGAAGTTCCCCGGGGCCGAGCGGCCCTCCTCGGCCAGCTTCAGGAACGCCGCCTGGAGGATGCCGAAGCTCATCCGGCCGAGGGCCTGCATGTCCTGGTTGCGATGGACGCGCCGGTCCAGGTCGACCTGGGCGATGGCGTCGACCCCGAAGCGGGCGGCGATGTCGACCAGCAGGCCCAGCTCGACCCCGTAGCCGGAGAAGAACGGCACCTGCTCGAGGGTCTCGCGCCGTCCGGCGTACTCGCCCGACAGCGGCTGCACGATGCCGGCCAGCTCCGGCCAGAGCAGGTTGATGAGGGGGCGGGCCAGCAGCTCGGTGACCCGGCCGCCGCCGGTGGCCCGCAGGGCGTTGCGCTCGCGGATGGGCCGCTCGTAGAACGCCTTCACGTAGTGGATCTCCGGGTCGGCCAGCAGGGGCCCGAGCAGCCCGTAGACGAAGCGGGCGTGGAAGTTGCGGATGTCGGCGTCGACGAAGCACAGCAGGTCGCCCTCGCAGGCGTGGAGGCTCTTCCAGAGGGCCTCGCCCTTGCCCGACCCCGGGCCCTCGCCGGGCAGGACGTCGTGCTCCAGGAACACCCGCGCCCCCTCCGAGCGGGCGATGGCCGCGGTGTCGTCGCCGGAGCCGGCGTCCATGACCACGATCTCGTCGACCAGGCGGGCCTTCTCGACCAGGTTGCGGCGGAGGTTGCGGACGATGCCGCCGACGGTCGCGGCCTCGTCCCGGGTCGGGAGGCAGACCGAGACGGTCACTCCGAGCCGCTCCTTGGCCGCGCGCAGCCTGGCCGGCGGCTCGAACTGGCTGTGGTGGAAGGTCCGGTTGCCGAACCACTCCCATGTGTCGATATCGGTCATCCAGGCTCCCGTGCGGGGCCGCTCCTGTGCGGTCCTCCCCCCAACTATCCCCCGGAGGTGTTGCAGCCAAGCAGCGTGCCAGGGCAAGCTGGCCACCACAACTTCACAGTTCCCAGGCGACGCATCCAGAGGGGCGGAGGGACCGGCCCGACGAAGCCCCGGCAACCTCCTCCGGACGAGGAAGGTGCCACTTCCGGCCTCGCCATCGTGGCGAGGGAAGATGCGCCGAGCGGTTGACCGACCGCGGCGCGACGTCGCCCCACGCCGAGCCCCGGAGGTCGACGACCGCATGACCGACCAGACTCTCGACCACGTCACCCTGCGCTGTCGCGGCTGCCAGACGGCCTACCCGCCCGGCCTGGAGTATGTCTGCTCGCGCTGCCTGGGCCCGCTCGACCCCGAGTACGACCCTGCGGCCGTGACGGCCCGCCTGAGCCGCGACGCCGTCCAGGCCGGGCCGCGGTCCATCTGGCGGTACGCGCCCCTGCTGCCGGCCAGCCCCGGCCCCGGCGACCTCGCCCCCGGCCTGACCCCGCTGGTGCCGGCACCCCGGCTGGCCGAGGCCCTGGGCGTGCCCGGCCCGCTGTTCCTCAAGGACGACACCCGCAACCCGACCAACTCCTTCAAGGACCGGGTGGTGGCGGTGGCCGTGGCCAGGGCCCGGGCGTTCGGCCTGTCCACGGTGGGCTGCGCCTCGACCGGCAACCTGGCCGGGGCGACCGCGGCCGCGGCCGCCGCCCAGGGCCTGGCGTGCGTGGTGGTGATCCCGGCCGACCTGGAGGCGGGCAAGGTCGCCTCCGCCGCCGCCTTCGGGGCCACCGTCGTCGCCGTCGAGGGCTCCTACGACCAGGCCAACCGGCTGTCGTTGCAGGCCGTCGAGGCCTTCGGCTGGGGCTTCGTCAACGTGAACCTGCGTCCCTGGTACGCCGAGGGCTCCAAGACGGTCGGCCTCGAGGTGGCCGAGCAGCTTGGCTGGTCGCTGCCCGAGCATGTGGTCGTGCCGGTCGCCTCCGGCGCCTTGCTCACCAAGGTCCATCAGGGCTTCGGGGTCCTGGCCGACCACGGCCTGGTCGAGCGGACCCCGGCCAGGGTCCACGGCGCCCAGTCGACCGGCTGCAGCCCGGTGGCCACCGCCTTCGCCGCCGGGGTCGACGAGGTCACCCCGGTGCGCCCCAGCGGCATCGTCAAGTCGCTGGCCATCGGCGACCCGGCCGACGGGGCCGAGGCCCTGGCCACAGTCCGCCGCACCGGCGGCCGGGTCGAGGCGGTGGACGACCAGGAGGTCGTGGAGGCGATCGAGCTCCTGGCCCGCACCACCGGCGTGTTCGGCGAGACGGCGGCCGGGGTGACCATCGCCACCGTCGGCCGCCTGGCCGCCAGGGGCGAGTTCCGCCCAGGCGAGCGGGTGGTGGCCCTCATCACCGGCCACGGCCTCAAGACCCACGAGGTCCTCGACGGCCGCGCCGGGGCCACCGTCACCGTCCGCCCCAACATCGACGCCCTGTCGGAGGCCCTGGAGCCGCTCCAGCCCGGCCTGGCCGTGACCGGCTAGCAAGGAGGCGCTGGAGCCCGCGATCACGGTGGTGAGCGCGTGCCGCCAGGCGGGCTCCTCGGTGCCCCCGGGAAGGTTCGGTAGCACGCCACCGCGCAGCTCGGCACGCCGCTGGCAACCGTTCACGCAGCAAGGCAGGTTGCTCCTGGAGCTCGACTTCAGCGTCGCTTCGGGCGAGAGGTAGCGGCCCCGGTCTGGGCCCGCCAGCGGCGGTAGATCTCCAGCCCGTCGGGGACGAACGGCCACTCCTCGAGGCGCGCGTCCAGCTCCTCAAGGGTGAGAAAGGCGCCCCAGGCGATCTCGCTGGCCTGAGGCCGGATGGGGCCGTCCCAGGTCACCTTGAACAGGGCGCTCCAGCTGGGATTCTCCGGGCCGCGGTAGCGGTGCCGGAACAGGAACCGCGGCTCGGGCCCGACCACCCCCAGCTCCTCGGCCAGCTCCCGCCGGGCCCCCTCCAGATAGGTCTCGCCCGCGGCCAGGACCCCGCCGGCGGCGGTGTCGTACATCCCCGGGTACACGTCCTTGTCGTCGGTGCGCCGGTGCACGTACAGCCGCCCGGCCCCGTCCCGGCAGAGGATCGACGAGAACCGGTGCAGCAGCCTCCGGGCCCGCACCTCCCGTCTGGTGGCCTGCCCGACCACCCGGTCGTCCTCGTCGACCACGTCCAGCAGCTCGTCGCCCGGGTCGATGCCGTCCACCCTTTCCGGTCGTCGGGGGATACTTCAGCAAAGCGTACGGGGAAAGAATGTGTAAGGTCGCGCCCACCCCGGGCTCAAGAAGGGGACCGGCCCGAGCCCGGGCCCTGTTGTGAGGGGAATGGACGTCCGACCTCGTCCCGATGGGCGGAACGACGCCGAGCTCGTGCGGGCGGCGACGGCGGGCGATCGCGGGGCGTTCGCCGCGATCTACGACCGCTACGCCGACCGGCTGCACGACCTCTGCCGGTCGGCGCTGCGCGACCGTGACGAGGCGGCCGCCGCCACCCAGGACGCGTTCCTGGTCGCGGCCGAGCGCCTCGGCCAGCTCCGCGACCCGGAGCGCCTGCGCCCGTGGCTGTACGCGGGCGCCCGCAGCCAGGCCCTCCGCCGGGCCAGGGCCCGTCCAGCGGGCGCCTCGACGGCGGTGAGCAGGCCAGGCTCACCCTGTCCGCGACCCGCGACGGCCTTCCCGAGGGCGACGCCCCCGCCCGGGTCGACCTGACCTGGGGTGGCCCTGCCCGCTCGATGGCGGTCGCGCTGCGGGTCGAGCACCCTCCCGAGCTCAGCGACCTGGCGGCCGACCCACCCCAGATCTCGGTGACCCCCTGCCGCGATACCACCACCCTGGTCGGCGCGACCGTGACCGACGAGTCGCCCCTGGGATCGGTGACCCTGCGCTGGGGCGGCCAGTCGGCCCGCCGGTTCGGGTCCTCGCCTGCCCGTAGAATTCCCCTGAGAACCTGGAAGGGTTCGCCGGCCAGCGACCCGATCACCTGCCCGGGGGGAGTCGACCGGTCCAGCGGCCACTAGCGCGACAACGTCATCGTCTACGCCCCGCATCGACCATTGACAGTGTTATATAACAGTGTCAGCATGGGCTCCATGCGGGAGCCGCGCTGGACGCTTGACGAGCTCGCGGAGCGGGTGGATGCCGCGCTGGCGGTGGACTACGCCGGGCCGCCGAGCGGGCGGGTCCGGGCCGTTCCCGACCGGCGGGCCATCCGCTGGTACACGACCATCGGGCTGATCGACCGCCCGGTCGCCCACCGCGGCCGGACGGCCCTGTACGGCCCCCGCCATCTCCTCCAGCTGGTCGCCGTCAAGCGCCTCCAGGCCGAGGGGCTGCCCCTGGTGGCCATCCAGCAGGAGCTGGCCGGCGCCACCGATTCCCAGCTCGCCCGGGTCGCCCACCGGCCGTCAGGCGCCGAGGCGCCCGAGACCGCGGCCGCAGCAAGTGATGGGGCGGCGGCTGCGCCGCGGATGCCGGCCGGTCGGCCTTGGGAGGCCGGCCGGGCGCGGGACGCCAGCCGGCCGCGGCGGGCCAGCTTCTGGCGCGAGCCGCCGGCCGCGGTCAGCGCCGCCTCCGCCGCCGCCTCGGACGGTTCGCCGGAGCATCCGGCCGCCGAGACCCTGTGGGGGGTGCGGCTGGGGGAGGGAGCCACCCTCCTGCTGGAGCCGGGGCGGGAACCGGATGCCGCCGACCTCCGGGCCATTGCCGACGCCGCGCGGCCGCTGCTGGCCGTGCTCCGGGATCGGGGGCTCGGCCCCCGGCGGGGGAGCGAGCTCGAACCAGGAAGGGAGCGCCCATGACCTCCTATCTGCCGCTGCTGAACGACGACGAGCTCGGGGCGGCCGGGGAGGGCGGGATCGGCGCGATCACGACCGAGCGCGGCAAGCTGCCCCTCCAGGCGATCGACGTCGACGCGACCATCACCGGGCTGGTGGCCCGGGTCGCGCTCACCCAGACGTTCGGGAACCGGTTCGACCGGCCGCTTGAGGCCAGCTACATCTTCCCGCTGCCGGACAGGGCGGCCGTGACCGAGTTCCGCATGGAGACCGGGCAGCGGGTGGTCGAGGGCGTGCTCAAGGAGCGCGGCCAGGCCAGGGCCGACTACGACACCGCGGTCAGGGAGGGCCGGAGGGCGTCGATCGCCGAGGAGGAGCGCCCCGGTGTGTTCACCATGCGGGTCGGCAACGTCCTTCCGGGCGAGCAGGTGACGGTCCGGCTGGTGATGACCGGGCCGCTGCCCTGGGACGACGGCGAGGCCACCTTCCGGTTCCCACTGGTGGTGGCGCCACGCTACATCCCGGGAGATCCGCTGGAGGGCGAGCCGGTCGGGCTGGGCACCGAGCCCGACACCGACGCGGTCCCCGACGCCTCCAGGATCACCCCGCCAGTGCTGCTGCCCGGCTTCCCGAACCCTGTCGGCCTGTCGATCAACGTCCGAATCGACCCGGCCGGGCTCGAGCCCGGGGCCGTCCGGTCCAGCCTCCACACGGTTGTCGAGGAGGAGCGGGACGGCGTCAGGACGCTCAGGGTCGAGCCAGGCGAGCGGGCCAACCGCGACTTCGTGCTCCGGCTGGAGACCGGCTCCGCCGCGGTGTCCACGGCGCTGACCGCCGTCGAGGACGCCGCCGGCGGGCGGGGGACCTTCGCCCTGACGCTGCTGCCGCCGGTCGGGGTCGAGGCCAAGACCCCACGGGACCTCGTGTTCGTGCTCGACCGGTCGGGCAGCATGGGCGGCTGGAAGGTGGTGGCCGCCCGGCGGGCCGTCGCCCGGATGGTCGACGCCCTGACGCAGCGCGACCGCTTCACGGTGCTCGCCTTCGACAGCGTGGTCGAGACCCCCCCGGAGCTCGGGAACCGCCTGTGGGAGGCCACCGACCATGCCCGCTTCCAGGCGGTCGAGTTCCTCTCCGGGCTGGAGGCCCGCGGGGGCACCGAGATGGCGGCCCCGCTCAGCCGGGCGCTCGACCTGCTCACCGGGCCGGCGGGCGAGGCGCCGGAGGGGCGCGAGCTGGCGCTGGTGCTGGTGACCGATGCGCAGGTCGGCAACGAGGACCAGCTTCTGCGGCTGCTCAGCCCGCGGCTGGGCGGGGTGCGCGTCTACACGGTCGGGGTGGACACGGCCGTGAACGAGGGATTCCTCAAGCGGCTGGCCGGGCTCGGCGGCGGCGCCTGCGAGCTGGTCGAGTCGGAGGACCGGCTGGACGAGGTGATGGACCGGGTCCACCGGCGCATCGGGACGCCGGTGCTGACCGGCCTGGAGCTGGAGCCGGCCGGGCTGGACGTCGACCGGGCGTCACTGGCCCCGCGGCGGCTGCCCGACCTGTTCGCCGGGTCACCCCTGGTCGTGAGCGGCCGGTTCGAGGGCGCGCCCGAGGGTGAGGTCGTCGTGCGGGGACGGGATGCCGCCGGGCAGCCGTGGTCGGCGACCGTGCCCACGACGCCCGCCGGGTCGCCCGCCCTGACCGCGACCTGGGCCCGCGCCCACCTCCGGGACCTGGAGGACCGCTACGCCACCGACCCGTCGCCCGACCGGGAGCTGGAGCGGCGCATCGTCGAGACCTCGCTCCGGTTCGGGGTCCTGTGCCGCTTCACCGCCTTCGTGGCCGCCGACGTCCGGGTCGTGAACGAGGGCGGGGTCGTGCACCGGGTCCTGCAGCCGGTGCAGGCCCCGGCCGGCTGGACGATGTTCGACCGGGCCCGGATGGTCGCCGCGGCCATGCCCATGGCCAGCCTGGCCGCCGGCCCGTTCGCTGGGCCGTCCCCCGGCCGCGCCTCCGGGCCCCCGCGATCTGTGGCGAAGCTCGATGCCCGCATGGCCTTCCTCCCCGGCCGGGCCGGCCAGGGCCGCGTGGGTCGCCGCCGCTCTGGTGGACTCGCCTCCCACCCCCTCGGCGGTGCCGACCTCACCCCCTACCGCCACCGCGCCGCCCAGCTCGCCACCCTGCTGGAGAGCGATCGCCCTCTCCCCAGAGTAGAGCCCGGCGGCCCAGTGGCCGAGATGGCGCGGCGATTGGGGTTGGTTCGGGTTGGGGTGGCGGCGCTGGTAGCCGACCTCGAATCGGTCGACGCTGTGGAGGACGAGGTGCGGCCGCTGCGCGACCTGGTCGCCGAGCTTGCCCTCGTGCTCGCGCCGGCTGGCCCCGGCCAGGCCCGGCTGGAGCGGTTGCGCGAACGGGCGCTGGCCGTCCTGCGGGCGTTCGCGGCTCCGGTCGCGCCGGTGCCGGCGCCGGATCGGCCCCGGGTGCCCGGCCAGCCGCGGGTACCGGGGCAGGCGCAGGTCCCCGGGCAGCCCCCGGCGCCCGCTCGAGACCCTCGGTTCTGGACGCGCTAGCCCCTGGCCAGCTCCCCGGTTCCTGGTTACAGCTCACCGATGGCGGTCAACATCCTGGGACCAGGTGAGCCGAGGAGGTTGCTGTGCCGTCGTTGCCGTTGGCGCATGAGAAGTGGTTCGTCGACGACCCGGCGTCGTTCGGGGCTGACTGGGACTTCGCGCTGGCGACGCCGTCGCTGGTCCTGATTGCCGCGGTGGCGGTGGTGGCCCTCGTCTGGCATGTCGTCGGGGGGCGGGTGCCGCGGCCGGAGCTGCCGTTCCTGGAGCCGCTGGGGCGGCTGGCGCCGTGGATCCCGCGGCTGCTGGGGATTCACCTCGGGGTGTCGCTGCTGTCGCTGGCCGTGCAGAACGCCTACCTGGCCCCGAACCTGTCGCTGGACGACGTCCCCGGCGGGGCGGCCATCGCCTTTGCCGAGGGGCTGCTCGGGGTGTGGTTCATCGCCGGGGCCTGGCTGCGGCCCGCCGGGCTGCTGACGCTGCTGCTGGGGCCGCTGGCGGCGCTGCTGGCCGGGCCGGTGTCCATGCTGGAGGCGATCGACCTGCTCGGCATCGCCCTGTTCCTGGTCGTGCTCCCGCCCAGCCGGGACCGGTACGGGGCCGTGGAGCCCTCGAACGACACCGCCGCCCTGGCCATCTTCGCCCTGCGGGTCTGCGCCGGGCTGGCCCTGGTGGTGCTGGCCTTCAGCGAGAAGTTCGCCAACCCGGCCCTGGCCCGGGAGTTCATCGGCAACTACCCCGCCTTCGACCTGTTCGACCTGCTCGGCATCCCCCTGAGCGGCGACGCCTTCATCCGCCTGGCCGGGGCGATCGAGCTGCTGTTCGGGCTGCTGCTCATCTCCGGCCGCATGCCCCAGGTGGCGGTGATCGTCGCCGGCATCCCCTTCAACGCGACCCTGTTCTTCCTGGGACGGACCGAGCTGATCGGCCACCTGCCGGTCTACGGGGTGATGCTCGCCCTGCTGGTCTACGGCTCCTCGCGCCGCTAAGCC
>Ga0081538_10002410_pt1 | contig 18360 bp, 18 predicted proteins | sample TabmetS5T2R1_FD_71022 | JGI IMG/M metagenome (GOLD analysis project Ga0081538, IMG submission 71022) | Tabebuia heterophylla rhizosphere microbial communities from the University of Puerto Rico - S5T2R1 | ecosystem: Host-associated > Plants > Roots > Rhizosphere ... | reverse complement strand
ATCGGAGCGGACGAACAGCCGCAACGGCTATCGGTCCCGCCAGCTCGACACCCGAGTGGGTTCGATCGATCTGTCGATCCCGAAGCTGCGGGAGGGCAGCTACTACCCGGGCTGGCTGCTCGAGCCCCGACGGCGAGCCGAGCGGGCGCTGGTGGCGGTGGTGGCCGAGTGCTATGTCCGGGGAGTCAGTACGCGCCGGGTGGAGGGGTTGGTCCAGACCCTGGGCATTGAGCGGTTGTCGAAGTCCCAGGTGAGCCGGATGGCTACCGAGCTCGACAGCGAGGTGACGGCGTTCCGCAGCCGGCCCCTCGATGGCGGCCCCTACACCTATCTGAGCCTGGACGCGATGACCCAGAAGGTCCGTGAGAGCGGCCGCATTGTCAATGTCGCCGTCGTGATCGCGGTCGGCGTGAACGCCGAGGGCCACCGGGAGGTGCTGGGCTTCGACGTCATCACCAGCGAGGACGGCGCCGGCTGGCTCGCCTTTCTGCGCGGTCTGGTGGCCCGCGGTCTGGCCGGCACGACCCTGGTGATCTCCGACGCCCACGTCGGCTTGGTCGACGCGGTGCGTTCCACGCTCACCGGCGCGACGTGGCAGCGGTGCCGCACCCACTTCATGCGGAATCTCCTCACCAGGGTGCCGAAGTCCGCTCAGGCGATGGTGGCCACCCTGGTGCGCACGATCTTCGCCCAGCCCGACGCCGCCTCGGTGTGGGACCAGCACGCCCGGGTCGTCGATCAGCTCAGCGAACGGTTCCCCGCCGCGGCCGAGCTGCTGGCCGAGGCGGCACCCGACGTGTTGGCCTTCACCGCCTTGCCCAAGGAGCACTGGAAGCAAATCTGGAGCAACAATCCCCAAGAGCGACTCAACAAGGAACTCCGCCGGCGCACCGACGTCGTGGGGATCTTCCCCAACCGCGACGCCGTCGTCCGCCTGGTCGGCTCCGTACTCGCCGAGCAACACGACGAATGGGCGGTCGTGCGCCGCTACATGAGCGCCGAGAGCCTCGCCAAAGCAAGGCTCCACGTCATCGACTGCGAGGCCGAGGAGGTGACCGAGCACGACCTCGCCCAAGTCAGCTAAACCAATCAACCGAAGCTGACGTGGTGGTCGTCCCTACACCACGCCCCGGGACTCGGCCGGATCGGGTCAGCGCCCAGAGGGCGCAGTCAGGGCGACGAGTCTCGCCCTGTCCTCGGGAGCCGGAGTGAACAGGACGAGCTTCTGCTCGTGGTCGTCAGCGGAGTGCAGCACGGTGACCTCCAAGCGGAGCTCGCCAAGCTCCGGGTGACGGAGGCGTTTGGTGCCGGAGCCCACCGGGGCGATCTCATGCCGGGGCCACCAGGCGCGGGCCTCTGGGCTGACCGCGTGCAAGCGCGCCACCAACGCCCCGAAGCCGGGATCGTCGGGGTGGCGTGCAGCGGTGGCGCGCAGCCGGCCGAGTAGGGCTGACGCCTCGCCCTGCCAGTCGACCAAGATCGTGTGGGCGGCGGGATCTGTGAACGTCCACCAGATCATGTTGCGCTCATCCTCGGGTAGGACGGACCAGTCGGTCCACAGGGCCCGTGCCGAGCGATTCGACGCCAAGACGTCCCAGCGGCGTCCGGTGACGTAGGCGGGGTCCGGGTCGAGACGATCGACCAGCGCGCCGAGCCCCGGTGCCAGTGCCTCGGGAGCAGAGGCCGGTGCGCGAGCCGCACCGTGAGCCAGCTCGTGGACATGCGCTCGTTCTGCGGGTGTCAGTCTCAGGGCGTCGGCCAGCGCGTCGAGAACCGCCGGGGAGGGACGCACGTTGCGTCCTTGTTCCAGGATCGCAAGGTAGGTCGGCGAGATTGCGGCGAGTACTGCTACCTCCTCGCGACGTAGCCCACGAGTGCGGCGGCGCCGGCCGTGCGGCAGACCGACGTCCGCCGGCTGAAGGGCCTCGCGCCGCGAGCGGAGCAGCTGTCCGAGCTGCTTGGTGTCCGGGCGCACAGTTGCCGAATCGATCCTGGTGCTTCTGTTACTAGGATATATCGGACCTGGATACTGGTAAAACGCCTCGTTACGTTGCCATCCATGCTCGCTCGATACCTAGGCCCAGAACGTCTCCAGGTCTCCGCCATCGGCCTCGGTTGTATGGGGATGTCGCAGGGGTACGGGCCGACCGACGACTCCGCGTCCGTCGCAGCCCTTCACCGCGCCCTGGATCTCGGGGTCGCGTTCTGGGACACCGCAATGAGCTACGGCCGCGGCCACAACGAGGAGCTGGTCTCCCGGGTGCTGGCAGACCGCCGGGACGAGGTGGTCCTCGCGACCAAGTTCGGCATCGTGCGCGACGACGATGGTCCAAGGATCGATGGCCGCCCGGAGCACGTGCGTGACTACTGCGATGCCTCGTTGCGGCGGCTCAACACCGACTTCGTCGACCTCTACTACCAACACCGGGTTGATCCCGACGTGCCGATCGAGGAGACAGTCGGTGCGATGGCCGAACTGGTCGCCGAGGGCAAGGTCGCCCACGTCGGCGTCTCGGAAGCGAGCGCCGACGAGCTCGCACGTGCGGCGACGGTCCACCCGATCGCAGCGTTGCAATGCGAATGGTCTCTGCTGTGGCGCGGCGCCGAGGACGACGTGATCCCCACTGCAAGGCGCCTCGGGATGGGGATCGTTCCCTACAGCCCCCTGGGTCGGGGCTTCCTGACAGGGACAGTGGATACGGCCGGTCTCACCAGCGACGACCTCCGGCACAGCGACCCACGGTTCACGGGCGTCGCGGGCGCTCGCAACCGGACGCTGGTCGACCAGCTTCGACGGGTCGCCTGGGAATGGGACGCGACCGCGGCCCAGATTGCGATCGCCTGGCTACTGGCCCAAGGCGACGACGTGGTGCCGATCCCTGGAACCAAGAGCATCGATCGGCTCGAGGAGAACCGTGCTGCCACCGAGCTCGCCCTCTCCGATGCCGACGTCGAAAGGCTCGAGCGGCTCGCGCCCCGCCGAGCCTGGGCCGGCGACCGCGTCGCGTTCGCCGGGCGGCAGCTTGCTCGCAACTGAGCGCCGAGTCGGAGTGTCCGGATGCCCGCGGCCAGGGTCACGAGTAGCCGAGTGTCCGCTCGTAGGCATCCAGGAAGCCGGGCCAGCCGCTCTCGTTGGCGGCGCGCTGCTCCTCGCTGGGATACCCGGTGTCGAGCAGGGTCAGCAGTGTTCGGTCGCCACGGGGCTCGAACGTCACGGTGACATGTGTCTGGAACGGGGGGCGCCCGTCCGGGAACTCGTAGTGCGTGGTGTAGACGACCCGGTGTGGTGGCTCGACCTCCTCGAACACACCGCTCTCGACGTACATCTCATCGGGTGTGGGCCCGAAGCGGACACGCCATGCCCCACCCACCCGCAGGTCGGTCTCGGCCTCGGCGACGACCCAGCTGTCATCCGGTGCGTACCAACGCTGCCGCGCCTCCGCGTCGACCCAGTGCTGGAACGCGGCGTCGGGAGTCGCGTCGACGATGCGTTCGAGACGGATGTCGAACCCGGTCATCGGCCGTCCTCGAGAGAGGCTCCGAACCGGTCTAGTCGCGTGGCCCAAAGCGTGCGGCGCTCGTCGATCCAGGCCGCAGCGTCGTCGAGCGGTCGTTCGCCCAGCCGGCACCAGCGCGTGCGTCCCTCCTTGCGGGTGACGACGAGCTGCGCCGCCTCCAGCGCCCGCACGTGCTTGAGGACACCGGGCAGCGACATGCCCAGCGGCACCGCCAGCTCGGAGATCGACACCGGCCCGGCGCCCAGCCGGTCGAGGATCGTGCGCCGGTGCGCGTCCCCCAGAGCCGAGAACGTACGGTCCAGAACTTGCGGATACTGAGCCATGTGGTTAAGTATATACGCAGAGCCGAGATGGCAAGCGATGGCCGCGCCGCCCTGTCCCCCGCAGTTCGGCAGACCCGAGCATCCGCCACGGGGCCGACGCTCGACGCGCCTTCGAAGGCGCGCGCCCCAACGTCCTCCACACGGGGAGGTATGTGAACGATGGCCGGATCAATGGTCGACGAAGCATCGATGGGAGGGCCTCCGCGGGCGACGGCACGGGTGTGGGCGGGCCTGGCGGTGCTGGCGCTGCCGACACTGCTCGTGTCGATGGACCTGACGGTGCTGCACCTGGCGGTGCCTCACATCAGTGCCGATCTCCAACCGAGTAGCGCACAGATGCTGTGGATCGTGGACATCTATGGGTTCTTCGTCGCCGGGTGCTTGATCACGATGGGAACGCTGGGCGACAGGATCGGACGTCGCCGGCTGCTATTGGGTGGCGCGGCCGCGTTCAGCGCCGCCTCGGTGCTGGCGGCGTTCGCCGCCAGCCCAGAGATGCTCATCGCCACACGTGCCCTGCTCGGCCTCGCGGGCGCCACATTGCTGCCCTCGACGGTGGCGCTGATCCGCACCATGTTCGTCGACCCCCAGCAACGCGCTGTCGCCATCGGCATCTGGGCGGCCGTGTTTTCGGCCGGAACTGCGATCGGACCCGTGCTGGGTGGGGTGTTGCTCGACTCCTTCTGGTGGGGCTCCGTCTTCCTCCTGGGCCTCCCCCTGATGGCGGGGCTGCTGGCCTTCGGGCCGGCGTTGTTGCCCGAGTACCGCGATCCCGACGCGGGTCGGTTGGACCTCCGCAGCGCCGGCCTGTCGCTGGCCAGCGTCCTGAGCGTGATCTACGGACTCAAGCGGATCGCCGAAGACGGCTTGGCCGCAGGCCCGCTTCTGTTCATCGTTGTCGGTCTCGTCGTGGCCATCGTCTTCGTGCTCCGCCAACGCACGCTGGCCGACCCGCTGATCGACCTGCGACTCTTCCGCATCCCGGCGTTCAGCGTTTCGCTGGCCGCCGGTCTCCTGGCACTGTTCACGTGGGCCGGCACCTACCTGTTCCTGGCCCAGTACCTCCAACTCGTGGAGGACCTGTCCCCGCTGCAAGCGGGCATGTGGCTGCTCCCGGCCGCGGCGGGCAGCATCGCGGGATCGATGCTCGCCCCCGCCCTGACCAGCCGAGTACGGCCCGCCAAGGTCCTGGCCGCAGGCCTCGGAGTCGCCGCTGTCGGCTTCGCATTGCTGACCCAGGTCGAGACCACGTCGAGCATCGCCGTACTCGTCACCGGCTCGATCGTCTTCTCGATCGGCGTCGCTTCCACCGTTGCCCTCGTGACCGACCAGGTCGTCGGCGCCGCGCCCCCCGAACGAGCCGGCGCCGCCGCAGCCCTGTCCGAAACCGGCGGTGAGCTCGGCCTCGCCCTCGGCGTGGCGATCATGGGCAGCATCGGTACGGCCGTCTATCGCGGCGACCTCGACAACACGCTGGCGCCGGGGCTCCCGGCCGAAGCGGAGGATGCGGCACGCGACACCCTCGGCGGAGCCGTCGCCGCTGCTGAGCAACTCCCGGAGACGGCAGCGGCCGGCTTCCTCGACGCGGCCCGCGAGGCCTTCACCCACGGGCTCCAGGTCACCGCCGGTATCAGCGCGCTGGTTGCCGCCATTGCCGCGATCCTGGTCATCGTCGTACTCCGGCGGGTCGGCGTCGACGCACCAGCCCACGCCCAACCCCAGCGCTCCTCGGAAGACACCGGCGCGCCGCACGCCGCCGACCGCCCAGCGACGATCCACAGCGCAGCCACACTGCCCTGCCGCTGCTGCGGACCAGAATTGATCACGACGGGCGTCGGCGGGACGCGAACCAAGGAGCCGACATGAGTCTCACGCAGAACGCGCGTCTGCGTTCGGTGCTTGCTCGGCGGTCTGTCCGGTCTGGGCGGCGAGCCGGTAGGTGAGGTTGAGGCGGCCCGATTTCGTGGGCTCGGCCGACACCAGCTCGAGTGACCGGGGCTCGGCGATGCCTCCGAAGAAGGCGGTTCCGCGTCCCGTGACGACCGGGTGGACGATCAGGCGTAGTTCGTCGAGGAGGCTGGCGTTGATGAGGCTGCCGACCAGTCCCGGGCCGCCGACGATGTAGACGGCCTTGCCCGGTTGCTGCCTCAACGTACGGATCTCGTCGATGTCGTCGATGATCCGCGCGGTTGGCCAGGTCGGGTCGGTGAGCGTCTTCGAGAGCACCAGATGTGGCGTCTTCGCGGCGAGGCGCGCGTAGTCGATCTCGCGGGGGTAGGGGTCTCTGCCCAGCATGTCGGAGGCGGCCTTGGGGTCGTCGAGGATGGTCGCCCAGAACCGTTCGTAGTCGGGGAACATTCCGCCACCTAGGACGAACGCGTCCACCGGCGGCAGTAGGGCGAGGCCGTCGGCCCAGGAATCGATCCACTCGGCGTCGCCTTCGGAGCTGTAGCCGTCCAGCGTCACCTGCATGGCGGAGATGAGGGGTCTCGATGTCGTCATGTCTGCCTCCAGGTCGTAGTGCGGGTGGTGGCGTCGTGTCACGTCCGCTCGGGCGTGGCGACATGAGGTTCACGCGGTGGCCGCGGCGTCGACGAGGGTCGCGTACTGACGCTCGAGCACCTTGGCGGCACCGCTCCGCCAGCTCTCGGCGAGGGTCTCGGACGCGGTGTCCGGGAAGATCTCCTCGTCGTCGTTCTCCACGCCGTCGAGGATCGCTCGGGCGACGGCCTGGGGGGAGGCCTTCGGTACGTCGAGGTCCCGCGACATGTCGGTGTCCACAGGTCCTGCCAGGACGGCATGAACCCGGACGCCCTGCCGGGCCAACAGGGCACGCAGCGATTGCGACAGTGAGAACGCGGCCGCCTTGGAGATCGAATAGGCGGGTATGAGCGGCAGGGCGGCCAGGGCCGCATTGGAGAGAACGTTGACGATGGCGGCTCCCTGCGAACGGGTCAGCAACGGCACGAACGCCTGGGTCACCCCGTACGTGCCGAAGAGGTTGACGGCGAGGTGCTGTTCGAGCGCAGCACGATCGCTCAGGTCGTCGTACCTGGCCACGCCTGCGTTGTTGATGAGGATGTCGAGGGAGTCGACTGCCTCGACAGCTGCCCGGATCTGCTCCGTATTGGTCACGTCGAGGGTCAGGGGTGTGACCCGCCCATCCGGGTGGGCGAGGTGGCGGCGTGTCCCGGCGTAGACCCGCCGTGCGCCCCTCCTCGAGGCCTCGTCGACCAGTGCGCGCCCGATCCCGCGGTTGGCTCCGGTCACCAGCACTGCCTTGTCGGTGATGATCATGCACCCTCCTGCGGGTTCCGACGCTCGGACGGTCCGAGCCGTTCCTGGTTCGAACGGGAGGCGTTGGCGCGCCTACCCACCGGCTGCAACCGCCACGTGGCGAAAAAGTCGTCGGTCGCCGGGATGTTCCGTGCCGAGTGCGGCTCAGCGACGACTCCCGGCCGCCCGAGCAGTTCCAGATGCGACGGGGGATCGACCCCGCCTGGCCTGAAAGGGGGCCTCGAAATGACAACTTCGGATCGGATCGGTACCACTGCGCTGGTCACGGGCGCGAGCCGGGGCTTCGGCCGGGCGATCGCCCGCGCGTTGCATGCCGAGGGCACCAACGTGGTCGCGGTCGCCCGCAACGCCGAGCTCCTCGCGTCATTGCGCCGAGAGCTGGGCGGCACACTCACCACCGAGGTGGCCGACGTCGCCGACCCGGTGGTCGCCGGGACCCTCATCGAGCGGCATCGCCCGCACGCGCTCGTCCTGAACGCCGGCGCCCCGCCGCTGATGCGCCCGATCCAACACCAGACGTGGCAGACGTTCAGCCGCAACTGGGAGGTCGACGTGCAACAGGCATTCCATTGGATCCGGGAGGCGCTGCTCCTCCCGCTCCCGCCAGGAAGCACCGTCCTCGCGATGTCCAGCGGCGCGGCGGTGGCGGGCTCACCGCTCAGCGGCGGGTACGCGGGGGCGAAGTCCACGATCCGGTTCATTACCGACTACGCCGCGGACGAGTCGGAGCGGGCCGGGCTGGGCATCCGCTTCATGTCGCTGCTGCCGAGGCTGACACCGGCGACCGAGCTCGGGTCCGGCGCGGTCGTGGCGTACGCGCGTCGCGACGGCCTCGACGTCGACGAGTACCTCGCGCACTTCGGCCCGGGCCTCACTGGCGAGGACGTCGGCAAGGCGACTGTCGGCCTGGTGAGCTCGGCCGAGCACGCGCCGGGCGCGTACCTGCTGACGCCGAGCGGGCTGACCCACGCCGGGTGAGCGCCGCGCTCCTACGCTGGCCCGGTGAGCGCGCACGGCGCCAGCCATGCGATTCCTGCGGGAGAGTTGGAGCAGTACCGCCGGGAGCTGGTCGGCTACTGCTACCGGATGCTCGGGTCGATCTTCGAAGCCGAGGACGCCGTCCAGGACACGATGTTGCGTGCCTGGCGGGCGCTGCCGAGGTTCGAGGATCGGGCCGGGCTGCGCCCATGGCTCTACCGAATCGCGACCAACGTCTGCATCGACATGTTGAAGGGGCGGTCGCGCCGCGCACTCCCGATGGACGTGGCGCCCGTCGCAGCGGGCGAGCTCCGTCGCGGTGACGCCCGACCGGAGGCGACCTGGATCCAGCCGGCACCAGACAGCTTGGTCTTGCCGTCCGACGGTGATCCCGCCGAGCGCGCCGTGGTGCGCGAGTCGGTGCGGCTGGCATTCATCGCCGCGCTGCAGCACCTTGCCCCCCGGCAACGAGCGGTGCTCATCCTGCGAGACGTCCTGCGTTGGCGTGCCGCTGAGGTCGCGGCCCTCCTGGAGACGAGCGCAGACGCGGTCAACAGCGCGCTGCGCCGGGCACGCGCCGCGCTCGCGGACATCGACCGCGAGTCGGCGCCGAGCCAGCCCTCCACGGGAGATCGTGAGGTCCTGGCGGCGTACATCGACGCCTTCGAGCGCAACGACGTCGACGCCCTCGTGCGCCTGTTGCGCCACGACGCCATCCTCGAAATGCCCCCGTTCGAGCTCTGGATGCGCGGGCCCGGGGACATTCGGCGCTGGCTCGTCTCCGTTGACGCCCTCGGCCAGGAGCTGCTCACGCCGGTCGACGCCAACGGCTCGCCGGCCGTTGCCGTCTACAGGCCACGGGAGCCGGGTGGCCCGCCGACGGCCTTTGCCATCCAGGTGCTCGACATCGGGGACGGGCGCATCAGCGCCATCCATGTCTTCGTGGACGCCCGGCTGTTCGACGTGTTCGGCCTTCCGGCCGCCCCAGTCTCCTAGGTTGGCGGCTCCGCGTGGGTTGCTGGGGCCGGCGGTTCGCAGCAGTCCACGGACCAACGGCACTCCGGGCACACGTGCACGACGTCGCCGATGCCGACGAAGTCGAGCAGCTCGGCGAGGCCGCCGTTCACGCCGTGGATCAGGAGCCGACGTCCGCACCGGGACACCGCCACTTGCAGCCGTGCCAGCGCGTCCACCGCGTCGAGATCAGCCGGTACCAGCCACGAGACATCCAGATCCACGACCTCGTGCCCGGCCGGCCGCTCCGTCCGCGCTGTCCCGGACCCGGCGCCACGACGTCGCCAGTTCTCGTGCACGTCGTTCGACATCCGCAGCGTTCTCCCCTGTCGGCCACCCGAGCCCTACGGAAGGAACCCCTGCCGGGGTCGAAACTCGTCATGGCGGCCGGTGAGGCGGCAACGATCGTGATGACCGACGTGCGGGGCTCCTCGAACACCAACGCCAAGCGCGAGCTCGGCTGGCAGCTCCAGTATCCGAGCTGGCGACTGGGGTTCACCAAGGGCCTCGGCCGAGGCGCCTACGTGTCCTTCGTCACGTACGCTGCCCTCGCTTCGCGGCTACGGGCTGAGGAGGGCGGCGTACCGGTTGAGGTACAGCGGCCAGCCACCGTCGCCGTCGACGCCGTCGTAGACGCCTTCCCAGCCGGGGCCGTGGCGGTCGATGTGCCGGTGCTCCAGCTCGACCCTGGTCCGGCCCGGGCCTTCGGCGACGAAGCGCACCTCGACTTCGCTGGCGTTGGCAGGGTCGGGCTCGAGCTGCCAGGTGGGGCTGATGTCCCAGCTGAACACCACCCGGGTCGGCGGCTCAAAGGCGCGGATGCGGGCCCAGCGGCACTCGCTGCCGTCCTCGGCCCGGTCATAGATGTGACCGCCGACGCGGGGCTCGAAGGTCGTTTGGGTGATCGGTGCGCCGAGCAGGTTGTGCTCAGGTGGCTTGAAGTCGCCGAAGCGACCGGTGAACACGCTGAAGGCGCGCTCGATCGGCGCCTCGACGACGATCTCCTTGCGGACCACCGTGTCAGCTGCCTGGGTCATGTCTGGTCCTCCGTGGAGTCGTCGATCGCCGCTTGGTAGCTGGTCATGGCGCGGTTCCAGAACGTGTCGAGCTGGTCGCGTAGCGCCTGCACGCCGGCTGGGTTGAGCCGGTAGATGCGCCGGGTCCCGACGGTCTCGTCATCGACGAGGCCGGTCGCCTTGAGCATCTTCAGGTGCTGGGAAACCGCAGGGCGGCTGACCGGAAGCTGCTCGGCCAGTTCGCCAACCGCGCAGGGGCGCTCGGCCAAGCGCTCGAGGATGGCCCGCCGGGTGCGATCACCCATGGCGTCCCACGCGCCATCGCCCGGTCCGTAAGTTGCCACGAACGGTAAGCTACGACTTACCGGTCACGGTGTCAACGGTCCCGGACGGTTCTCGGACGGGCGTCATCGGCAACCCACCAACACGTGCTCGGGCCCGGTTGTGCCGGGCCTCGCCACCGGTCCTGGGGAGGCCGAACGCGAGCGGGCTCGATCGAACGGCGACCCGGCTGCGTACGCGATCGTCGCCAGCGCGATGGCGAAGCCGACGAGCTGCAGCGGTGTGAGGGATTGTCCGAGGACCAGCCAGCCCAGCAGAGCGCCGGTCACCGGTGCCGCAAGGCCGAGCAGCGGTGGAGCGGCTGCCGGCAGCCGCTCGATCCCGCTGAACCACACCAGGAAGGCGAGGGCGGTGGCGACGAGCGTGAGGTACGTGAGCGCGGCGATGTTGGCCGCGGTCAGAACCGGCGGTACTCCCTCGACGGCAATGGCGAGCGGGAGGAGCAGCGCACCGCCGAGGAGGAGCTGCCACCCAGTCGCGGTCAGCCCCGTCGACGATGACGGCCAGCGCTTGGTGAGCACGACGCCCGCGGCGAACGACACGTTGGCCGCGATGGCGGCCAGCACCCCTACCGGGTCGATGTCGGCGCCGGGCCGGACCACGACCATGGCGACGCCGACCGCGGCGATGGCACCGACCGCGAGTTCCACAGGGCTCGGCCGGCGGTTGGCGAGCGGCACCGACAGGCCGGCGACCAGGAGCGGCTGGAGGCCCCCGGCCGCCGCGGCAACCCCGCCCGGCAGCCGGTAGACGGCGACGATCAGCAAGGGGAAGAACGCGCCGAAGTTGCACACCGCAAGAGCCGCGGTGCGCCACCAATCCTGGCCGTGCGGCCGTGACGGTCGCCGGACCGACCCCACCAGCAGCAGCACCACGCTGGCGGGGAGCACTCGCGCCGCGGCGACGAGAAGGGGGCGCCCGGCGGGCGCCAACTCGGTGATGGTCACGTACGTTGTCCCCCACGAGATCGGCGCCAGAACAGTCAGGAGCGCCGCTCGCGACAACTTCACACTAAGTATCTTAACATTGAGATATGGACGCCGTCGACCGGATCACTCATCAGTGGCGTACCGTCCGCCGCGACCTCGATGTGTCACCACTGGAGGTGATCGGCCGCGTCTCGCGGCTGTCACGCCTCGTGGACCGGCGCCTGGCCGTGAACTTTGCACGCCACGGGATCGAAGCCTGGATGTACGACGTCCTCGCGACGCTGCGCCGCTCCGGCGAGCCCTACGAGCTGACCGCTGGTGACCTGGTTCGCCAGACCATGGTCACAACGGGGGCGATCACGAACCGGATCGACCGGCTCGAGGCGAGGGGCTTCGTCGAACGGAGGCGCACCAGCGACCGCCGGAAGGTCATCGTCCGGCTCACCGAGGCCGGCTTCGGCAAGGTTGAAGAGGTCGTCGAGAGCCACCTCGACGTTGAACGCGAACTGCTGGCCGCGCTCTCACCGCGACAGCAGGGCGAGCTGGCATCGCTCCTGCGGAGGGCGCTCACCGGCCTCGGCGACGGCTGACCCTCCTCGCGGCGAGTGCTCCATCGTCCGCACCCGGTCCCAGCACGCCCAGGGGTGGTCAACCCGCTACCGCAGCCGCGATCGCGGCGTGGGCCCGAGCCGAAGCTGCACCGGCGCCGCGGCGAGGTTCGGCAGGAGGTCGCCGGCAACCGCAGCCGCCGCCCGAAGCTGCTCGTCACGCGAGTCGTCCGGGACGGCCGGTTCGCTGGCGTCCATCCTTTGGATCCACACGAGCACGTGCTCGCCCGTCCGCACGGGCAGCGCCGGGAACGTGTTCTCGCTCGGTTCCTCGACGAGGGTTGCCAGCGCCGGGGAGCCGGTCGCCGCGAGCGCGGGCACGAGCTCGCGGTCGGCGACGGCGACGTCGGCGGGGCCTTCGAGCGAACAGATCGTGGCGACCAGCATCGACGCCGGCGTCCGTGCCCCGGCGGCGGGTGGCGGGGGTTGCGGACCGAACCCGGACGCGGCGGTGAGCGGGCGCAACAGCAGCACGTCGTCCACATCGACCATCGTGGCGTTGGCGGCGGCGCTGTGTGCCCTCCACACCGCCCCGCCGTAGAAGGCCTCCAGCGCCGTGCGGCGACGGTCCATGTTCGGAAAGCCGCGCAGCCACACGAAGCGGTCCGGCCGGTCGAGATCACGGAACTGTCCGATGAGCTCGATGCCGACGGCCTCCTGCGACTCGACGAACTCCCGGTCGAAGAGCTCGACCAGCACGTCGCGCTGGCCGGGGCGGAGCGTGTACTGCCGGAGCTCGACGACCGGACAGCACCCGACCATGGCCAGCCTCCCCGGATCGATCCGATCCGCAACCTATCCGCCCGAGCCGGCATCGCCGCCGGTACGACCGGCGCGAGCAGGCGGGGCGTGTCGGGGTCGTCGCTACCATCGCCGCGTGGATCGCGAACGCTTCCCCGGTCTCCGCGACGACTGGGTCCGGCTCGACGGACCGGCCGGGACCCAGGCCCTCGACGACGCCATCGAGGCGGCCGCGGCCTGGTGGCGGTCCGGGGACCCGGCCAACGCACATGGTCCGTTCCCCCAGGCGACCGCCACCGATGCGCTGGTGTGGTCCACCCGCGAGGCGTGCGCAGAGCTCCTGGGCGGCGAGCCGGAGGGCATCGCCTTCGGCGAGTCGATGACCTCGATGACGATGCGGTTCGCGGCCGCCGTGGGCCGGACGCTCGGCCCCGGTGATGAGGTCGTCGTGACCCGACTCGACCATGACGGCAACGTGAGGCCGTGGGTGATTGCGGCCGAGCGGGCGGGGGCCACGGTCCGCTTCGCCGAGCCCGACCGGCGCACGCTGGCCCTCGAGCCGGGCCACGTCGCCGCGGCCCTGTCCGAGCGCACGCAGTGGATCGCGTTCACCGCCACGTCCAACGTCACCGGCACGGCACCAGACGTCGCCGCCATCTGCCGCGTCGCCCGAGACGCCGGCGCGCGCACTTATGTCGACGCCGTCGCCGCCGTCCCCCACCGGCGCGTCGACCGCCGAGCCTGGGGCGCCGACGCTGTCGTCTGCTCCGCCTACAAGTGGTATGGACCGCACGTCGGGGTGCTCAGCGCGGACCCGGCCCTCCTGGCGGCGCTGCATCCGGACAAGCTCGTGCCGTCCCCCGACTCCGTGCCCGAACGGTGGGAGCTCGGCACCCTCCCCTTCGAACAGCTCGCCGGGCTGCGGGCCGCGGCCCGGTTCATGCTCGATCGGGTCGTTCCGCACGGGTGGGCCGACGAGCAGGCCCTCGGCGACAAGCTCGATGCCGGCCTGCGGGCGATCGATGGCGTGACCGTGCTCGGCGAGCGTCGCCCGGGCGACGCCCCGACCCGGTGGTTCACCCTGGCCGGGGTCGAGCCCGAGAACACTGCCCGGCGGCTGGCCGGGCGCCGGATCGCAGTGTGGAGCGGCACCAACTACGCCTGGGAGATCGCCCACTGGCTCGGGTTGGGCGATGCCGGCGCCGTGCGGGCAGGGCTCGTCCACTACAACGACGCCACGGACGTCGATCGGTTCCTCGATGTCCTTGCCGGATAGCTCAGTGGGCCCCGACCCGGCGGCCCGAGGGGGCCTGCGGATCGGCGTGCAGCTCCCCGAGGTCGAACGGCACGTCACCTGGGCCGAGTACTTGGCCATGGCGCGTGCCGCCGAGGAGGTGGGCTTCGACTCGGTGTGGGTCGGGGACCATCTGCTGTACCGCGCCGACGGCCGCGAGGCCCGCGGGCCTTGGGATGCCTGGAGCGTCCTGGCGGCGATCGCCGGGACCACCGAGCGCGTCCGGCTCGGGCCGCTGGTGGCGTGCACCGCGTTCGCGGCGCCGGGCCTGCTCGCGAGGAAGGCGGCGGCGGTCCAGGAGATCAGCGGTGGACGGCTCGTGCTCGGCCTCGGGGCCGGCTGGAACGAGACCGAGTTCCGCGCCTTCGGCGTCCCCTTCGACCACCGCGCCTCGCGCTTCGCCGAGTCGTTCGAGATCATCCGGCGCCTCCTCGCCGGCGAGCGGGTCACCTACCAGGGGCGCTTCGAGCGCGTGCGCGACGCGGTGCTGCTCCCGATGCCGCCCACCAGGCCTCCCCTGATGATCGGCTCGACCGGCGAACGCGTCCTGCGCACCGCCCTGCCCCACGCCGACGCCTGGAACATCTGGTACGACCTGTACGGGAACACGCCGGAGGGATTCGCCGCAGAAAGCGCCCGAATCACCGGGCTGGTCCGGGAAGCCGGCCGACGACCGTCCGACGTCGTGCGCAGCGCGACGGTGTTCGTCGCGCTGGACGGTCGCGGGCACGATCGCCCCCACACCCGGGATGTGCGCCCGGTAACCGGCTCACCCCGCGCGATCGCCGACGACCTGGCGGAGCTGGCCGCCGCCGGCGCCGACGAGGCGATCCTCGTGGTGAGCCCGATCTCGGAACACGCGATACGAACGCTGGGCGACGTCGTCGCCGCGATCGGCCGCTGACTGCCCCGCTCCTGCGGCGCCGCTGCGGCCGAGCGGCCGTGCGGGAGTCGGTCAGGCGGCCCGCTGGAGCAGCGTGCCGGTGCCGAGCCCGCCGCCGCAGCACATGGTGACGAGCGCGTGCTCGCCGTCACTGCGCTCGAGCTCGTGGAGCGCCTTGGTCACGAGGATGCAGCCGGTCCCGCCCAGCGGGTGCCCGAGGGCGATGGCGCCCCCGTTCGGGTTCACCTTCTCCATGTCGGCACCGCAGGCCTGGGCCCAGGCCAGCACGACGGAGGCGAACGCCTCGTTGATCTCGACCACGTCGATGTCCTGGAGGCTCAGGCCGCCCCGGTCCAGCAGGCGCTCGGTGGCCGGGATCGGCCCCTCGAGCATCAGCACGGGGTCGCAGCCGACCAGGCACGTGTGGGCAACGCGGGCGCGGGCCCGTAGCCCGAGCTCCTCGGCCTTGTCCCCGGCCATGATCAGCACGGCCGCCGCGCCGTCGGCGATCTGCGAGCTGGTGCCCGCCGTGTGGATGCCGTCCTCGCGCGCCACCGGCTTGAGGCCGGCGAGCGCCTCCAGGCTGGTCTCACGTGGCACCTCGTCAACCGCGAACGTGACCGATTCGTCCAGCCGGCGGCCGTCGTCGTCGACCTGCACGGCCTCGATGGGCACCACCTGGGTCTCGAACCGGCCCTCGTCGAGCGCCCGGCGCGCCCGAAGCTGCGACTCCAGCCCGAGCTCGTCGGCGTCGAGGCGGCGGATGCCGTACTTGGTGGCGATGCGCTCGGCGCCCTCGAACTGCGATGTGAACTCGTAGTGGGCGGCGTAGCTGCGGTTCACCGGTTTGCCGTGGCCGGCGGCGGCGCCGTCCATGGCGTTGGAGCCGAGCGGAACGGTGCTCATGTTCTCGACGCCGCACGCCAGCGCGATGTCCTCGGCGCCCGAGCCGACCAGGCCCACGGCCAGGTTGAACGCCTGTTGGGACGAGCCGCACGCGCTGTCGACGGTCGTGCAGGCGACCGCCTGGGGGAGCCCGGCGGCGAGCCAGGCGTTGCGGGTGACGTTGCCCGCTTGGGCGCCGACCTGGTCGATGCAACCGCCGAGGACCTGACCGACGCTGCCCGGATCGACGCCGGCGCGATCGAGCACCGCGGACTGGACCGGCCCCAGCATGTCGAGAGGGTGGGTGCGGGCCAGCGTGCCGTTCTTGCGGCCGACCGCGGTACGGGCGGCCTCGACGATCACGACCTCGCGCATCGTGTGCTCCTCCTTGGGGTCTGCGATTCCCTACACCTTGCTTCAGCGGATCAGAGGGTCCCGGGGCAGGCCCAGGATGCGCTCGCCGATCTGGTTGCGCTTGATCTCCGACGTGCCGCCGGCGATCGACAACGCCCGGTGCATGAGGACGAGCCGGCCGGACAGCGCTCCCGGCCCGTCGAGGAAGGCGCCCTCGGGCCCGGTCAGCTCGGCGAGGATCGCGGCCGCCTCGTGACCGTTCTCGGACAGCACCAGCTTGGTGATGTTGCCCTCGGGCCCGGGCTCACCGCCGGCCACCGCGCGGTGGGCGCTCCGCAGGTTGAGCCCGTCCATCGCCTGGCTGCGGGCGATGTAGCGACCCACGCGGCCCGCACCGCCCGGCAGCCGCTCGGGGTGGGCATCGAGCGGCCCGATCAGCGCCGAACCGGGGAGGGCTGCGCCACCCTGCCCACCGCCGATGCTGACGCTCTCGTTGCCAAGCGTGGCGCGGGCCACGGTCCAGCCGTCGTCGATGGGCCCCACGACGTCGTCATCGGGCACGAACACGTCGTTGAAGAACACCTCGTTGAACTCGGACGCGCCGGTCGGCATCTTGAGCGGCCGCACCTCCACGCCGTCGGCCTGCATGTCGATGACCATGGTGGTGATGCCGTTGTGCTTGGGGGCGTCCGGGTCGGTGCGCACCGTGGCCAGGCCGTAGCTGCTGAGGTGCGCCCCGCTGGTCCAGACCTTCTGGCCGTTCACGAGCCAGCCGCCCTCGACGCGGGTGCCACGTGTCTTGATCCCGGCGGCGTCCGACCCGGCGTCGGGCTCGCTGAACAGCTGGCACCAGACGACCTCCTGGGCCAGCGCCGGGGGGACCCACCGGGCGACCTGGTCGGAGGAGGCGTGCTCGATCAGCGTCAGGATGATCCACGCGGTGATGCCATAGCTCGGCCGGCTGATGCCGGCAGCGCCGAACTCCTGCTCGATCACGAGCTGCTCGACCGCGCCCGCCGCCCGTCCCCATGGCCGCGGCCAGTGCGGCATGACGTACCCGGAGTCGATGAGCTGCCGCCGCCGATCCTCCTCGTCGAGGTTCTCGAGGTCGGCGACGAACGAGCGCACCTCCCCGCGGTACGCCTCGGCTTCCGGCGGCAGGTCGACCGTGCGCTCGCGCCGCACACCCCGGCGGGTCAGGTCGGTGACCGCCGACGCGGCGGACTCGGTGTCGACGATCGCACCGATAGCCGCGGCACGCCGGAGATAGAGGTGGGCGTCGTGCTCCCACGTGTAGCCGATGCCGCCGTGGACCTGCATGTTGAGCTGCGCGCACAGGTCGGCGGCCGGCACGGCCAGGGTCGCGGCGACGGCCGCGGCGTAGCTGAACTGGTCGCCCGCACCGGCGGCGGCGCGGGCGGCGTCCCAGGTGGCTGCGGTCGCCAGCTCGGTCGCCACCAGCATGTTGGCGCAGTGGTGCTTGACGGCCTGGAACGTGGCGATGGGGCGCCCGAACTGCTCGCGGGCCTTGGCGTACTCGCTGGCGGCCTCGGTGCAGGCCCGGGCGACGCCGGTCGCCTCAGCGGCCAGGATCGTGCGGGCCAGGTCGCGCAGGATCGTGTGCCCGCCGGTGACCACGTCGGCGGGGGCGCCGTCGAGCGTGACGCCGGCCGCCCGTCGCGTGGGGTCGAGGTTCGGATGCGCCTCGACGGTCACGCCCGGGTCGTGGACGCCGACGACGGCGACGTCGTCCCCGATCGGCACGAGCAGGACGTCGGCCAGCCCGGCACCCAGCACGACCCCGGCCGCCCCGTGGGCGGCCCCGCCACGGACCTCGACGTCGCCTCCGAGCGCCACCGCACCGAGCGTCGTGCCGCTGGCGAGCCCGGGCAGGAGGCGTTCTTGCAGCTCGGCGGCGGTGGCCGCGGCGAGGACGGCGCTGGCGATGACGGTGGGGACGAACGGACCCGGGGCCACGGCGCGTCCGAGCTCCTCCACCACGACGACCAGCTCGGGGAGCCCGTAGCCCGACCCTCCCTGCGCCTCGGGGACGTGGAGCCCCGGCCAGCCGAGGGCGCACAGCTCGTCCCACAGCTCGGGCTGATCCTCGGTGGGCGACTCGAGGAGCTGACGGGCGGCGGCGGTGGCCCGGTGCTTGAGCAGGAAGTCGGCGACCGT
>Ga0081538_10002409_pt1 | contig 18362 bp, 17 predicted proteins | sample TabmetS5T2R1_FD_71022 | JGI IMG/M metagenome (GOLD analysis project Ga0081538, IMG submission 71022) | Tabebuia heterophylla rhizosphere microbial communities from the University of Puerto Rico - S5T2R1 | ecosystem: Host-associated > Plants > Roots > Rhizosphere ... | reverse complement strand
CCGGGGGGAGGCGCCCGGCCGGGGCGAGCGGCGCGATGGCCGGCGGGGGCGGGCGGATGAGGGGGAACGGCAGGTCGCCGTCGCCCGCGCCGCCGCCGTGGCGCACCTCCCCGCCGATCAAGGCGAAGACGACGTCCTCGCGCTCGTGCAGGGCCGCGAACGCGCCGACCCGGAACGGCGGCGCGTGGTTGGTGACGAAGAGGACGGGCCGCTCCACGGCGAACCTATGATGGCCGCGTGGCGCTCGACGTCGCGATCCAGCTCGTCAACTACCGCACGCGGGCGCATCTCGAGGAGTGCCTGCCGGACGTGCTCGCCGACGCGCCGGGCGCGCGCGTGCTGGTGCTCGACAACGCGTCCGGCGACGACCTGTCGGCGCTCGCGGCGCGGCATCCCGAGGTCGAGTTCGTGACCGCCGACCGCAACCTCGGATACGGCGCCGGCCACAACCTGCTCGCCGCGCGGCACGACGCCGGCGCGCTGCTGTTCCTCAACCCCGACACGCGCTTCGTCGAGCGGCGGACGGTCGAGCGGCTGCTGGCGGCGCTGGGCGGTGACGTCGTGGCGGTGGGGCCGCAGCTGGTGTCGGGCGACGGCAGCTGGGATCCCCGCGACCACGGCGAGCTGCACGGCTTCCGCGCGCGGGTGGCGCAGGCGGCCGGGGCGAGCCACTACCGTCGCCGGGACGCGCCCGCCGACGCCGCCTGGGTGTCGGGCGCGGCGTGCCTCGTCTCGCGACGGGCGTTCGACGCCGTCGGCGGCTTCGATCCCGCCTTCTTCCTCTACAAGGAGGAGGAGGACTTGTTCCTGCGCATGCGGCGCGCCGGCGGCCGCGTGCTCTACCTGCCGTCCGTGCGCGTCCGCCACGACGAGGGCGCCGTCGCCTCGCGCGAGGCCCACATGCCCGACTCCGCCGCCCGCTTCGCCGACAAGCACATCCGCTCGGGGCTGCAGCGGCGCGTGATGCCGCGCGTGCACCGCGCGGTCGCGGTCTGGGGCGGGCGCTGGGACCGGCTCAGGGGACTGGCGCGCTGATCGGCCCTCGCCCGAACCGACCACAGTCGTCGGCCGGTGCCGGCCCGCGATCGTGTGGGGACGGCGCGTGATCCTCATCCTGCACAACCGCTATCGCGTGCCCGGCGGCGAGGAGCGGGCCGTCGAGGACCTGGCGTGGCTGATCCGAACGGAGCTCGGGGAGCCGGCCTCCGTGCTCGAGCGCGACTCGGCGGCGCTCGCGCCGCCACGCGCGGCGCTCGGGCTGCTCGGCGGCGGGCTGCGGCCGGGCGCGGTCGCCGGTGCGGTGCGGCGGTCGGGCGCGCGGGTCGTCCATGCGCACAACGTGCACCCGGCGTTCGGCTGGCGCGCGCTCGCGGCCGCGCGCGCGGAGGGCGCCCGGGTCGTGCTGCACCTCCACAACTACCGGCTCGTCTGCGCGATCGGGACGTGCTTCACGCACGGCGAGGACTGCACGCGCTGCCACGGCCGCAACACGCTCCCCGGCGTGCGGCTCAACTGCCGCGGCTCGCGGGCCGAGTCGGTCGTCTACGGCGCCGCCCTGTCGCTCTGGCAGCGCCGCCTCGCCGCCGCCGTCGACGCCTTCGTCGTCCCCAGCCGCTTCGCGCTCGACCGCCTGCACGAGCTCGGGGCGCCGCTCGGCGGCCGCGCCCGCGTCATCCCATCGGTCCAGCGCGCGTTCGCGCCCGACTCGGCGGCCGCGTCCGGCCGCTTCGCGCTCGCCGCCGGCCGGCTCACGCCGGAGAAGGGCTTCGCCGACGCGATCGCCGCCTGCTCCCGCGCCGGCGTCCCGCTCGTGGTCGCCGGCGACGGGCCGCAGCGCGAGGCGCTCGAGCGCCTCGGAGGCGACGTGCGCTTCCTCGGCCGCGTCGGGCCGGGAGACCTCGCCCGCCTCCGCCGCCAGGCCGCGCTCGCCATCGTCCCCTCGCGCTACCAGGAGATCCTGCCGCTCGCTGCGCTCGAGGCGATGGCCGCCGGACTGCCGGTCGTGGCCGCGGCGGCCGGCGGGCTGGCGGAGACGGTGCCCGGCGAGGGCCTCTGCCCGGCCGGCGACGTCGGTGCGCTGGCTGCGCGGATCGAGGCGCTCTACGGCGATGCCGCGGCGGGGGAGCGGGCGCTGGCGCTCGCTCGGGATCGCTACGCCCCGGCGGTCGTGGCCGCCGCGCTTTGTGAGGTCTACGGCGGGTCGTAACTGCGGCTGGGTGGGGAGGCGACGAGGTCGGCGGTGCGGGCGGGCCCTGGTCGAGTTCGTGCCGCATAGCGACACGAACTCGCCCCGCACCGGCCGACGGCGCTCCCATACCGAGGTAAACGGCGCCGGGACCGCCGACGCGGCCGGCTCCCCAGCCTCCCCACCCAGCCGCCGTTGACGTTGCCGGCGGACGACCTACAGCTGCGGCACGCCAAGGTGCCGCGTCGTGCCCCGCAGATCGAGCACGAGCGGCGCTCGCTCGACGACCCGGCCGTGGTCGACGTTCGGGTGGGCGGTGACGATGACCGCGAGGTCGGCGCCCTCGAGGCCCTCGTCGAGCCCGAGGCCGCGCAGCCCGTGCTCGGCCAGCTCGGGCACGTGCGGGTCGTGGTAGACGACGTCGCCGCCGCGGGCCCGGAGGAGCTCGATGATCTTCAGCGCCGGCGACTCGCGCATGTCCCCGACCCCCGCCTTGTAGGACACGCCGAGGATCAGGATCCGCGAGCCGCGCACGGGCTTGCCGGCCTCGTTGAGCATCCGCTCGACCTTCTCGACGCAGAAGTACGGCTGCGACTGGTTCACCTTGCCGGCGAGCTCGATGAACTCCGCCGACAGGTCGTACTCGCGCGCCTTCCACGACAGGTAGAAGGGATCGACGGGGAGGCAGTGGCCGCCCATGCCCGGGCCCGGGTCGAAGCGGGTGAAGCCGTAGGGCTTCGTGGCCGCCGCCTCGATGACCTCCCAGATGTCGATGTCCATCCGGTCGGCGAGCCGCGCCAGCTCGTTCACCAAGGCGATGTTGACCGAGCGGAAGATGTTCTCCAGCAGCTTGGAGAGCTCGGCGACCTCCGGCGTGGAGACCGGCACGACGTGGTCGCAGATGCGCGAGTAGATCGCCGCGGCGCGGTCCGTGCACGCCGGCGTGAGCCCGCCGACGACCTTCGGCGTGGTGCGGAGCGTGTAGTCGGTGCGGCCCGGGTCGACGCGCTCGGGCGAGAAGGCGAGCGCGAAGTCCTCGCCCGCGCGCAGGCCGGACTCCTCGAGCAGCGGCACGAGGTGCTCGCGCGTGGTCCCCGGGAAGGTGGTCGACTCGAGCACGATCACCTGGTCGCGCCGCACGACGTCGGCCAGCGCGCGCGAGGCGGCCAGCAGCGGCCCGAGATCGGGCTCGCGGTTGCGCGTCAATGGCGTCGGGACGCACACCAGGATCGCCTCGGCCTCGTGCAGCTCGACCGTCCGCGTCGTGAAGCGGCATGAGGCGAGCACGTCCTGCAGCCGCTCGTCGGCGACGTCCTCGATCGGCGAGCGCCCCGCGGACAGCGCCTGGACGCGCGCGTGGTCGACGTCGACGCCGATCACCTGCTCGCCCGCCTCGGCGAACGTGACGGCGAGCGGCAGGCCGACGTATCCAAGCCCAACGATCCCGATGCTCAAGTCAGTTCCTCGATCTGCGTGAGAGTCACGATCCGCGCGTCCTTGCCCGCGCGGACCTCGTCGTACCACGAGACGGTAGCGGCGACGGCCGCGGACGCCTGCAGGCGCGGCGTCCAACCGAGCCGCTCGCGCGCCGCCGTCGAGTCCAGGCGCAGCGCCGGCGCCTCGACCGCGTCGCCCGGCGGCTGCACCTCGACCGCGAGCGGCCAGCGCTCGCGCACGCGCTCCACGACCCACCCCACGGAGTGAGCGTCGGCCGGCCCGAAGTTCCACGGCGCCGCCCACTCGGCCGACCCGTGGAGCCGCTCGGCGAGCAGCAGGTAGCCGGCCAGCGGGTCGAGCACGTGCTGCCACGGCCGCAGCGCGTCCGGGTGGCGCAGGACGACGGCCTCGCCGGACTCGCGCGCCCGCACGAGATCGGGCAGCAGCCGGTCACGGCCCCAGTCGCCGCCGCCGATCACGTTGCCGGCCCGCGCCGTCGCCACCCGCACGCCGAGCGACTCCCGGTAGGACCCCGCCAGCAGCTCCTGCGCGGCCTTCGAGGCCGAGTAGGGATCGGTTCCGCCGAGCGGGTCGCCCTCGCGGTGCGGTCCGGGACCGGGCGCGTAGCACTTGTCGCTCGTCACGCACACCACCACCGCGTCGCGCGCGGCGTCGAGCACGTTCGCCGTGCCGAGCACGTTGACCGCGAACGTGACCGCCGGAGCCTCGAGCGCCGCCCGCACGATCGCCCGCGCCGCCAGGTGGAAGACGACCTCGGCGCCGCGTGCCGCGTCCGCCACCGCCGCTGCGTCACGCACGTCGCCGCGCACGTCCTCGACCAGCTCGCCGACCCGCGCGGCCTCGAACAGCGACGGCGCCGTCGGCGGCTCGCCCGCGAAGCCGGTCACGCGCGCGCCCAGCGCGTGCAGCCACAGCGCCAGCCACGCGCCCTTGAAGCCGGTGTGCCCGGTCACGAGCACCCGGCGCCCCGCCCAGAAGCCGCTCACGCCAGCGCGGGGCCCAGCCGGTCGAGCTCGGCCACCGCGCGCTCGTACTCGCTGATCGTCCCGAGGTCGTACCAGACGTCCTCGCAGCGATAGGCGCAGACGTCCTCGCCGGCCGCGAGCAGGAGCTGCACCAGCTCCGGGAACGAGCACGGGCCGTCGGGCAGGTGATCGAGCACCCGCGCCTCGTAGACGTAGATGCCCATGCTCACGTCGTAGCTGAGCGTCGGCTTCTCGCGGTAGCCGACGACCTTGCCGTCGTCGAGCTCGAGCACGCCGAGGTCGATGTCCACGCGCTTGCCCTGCACGGCGATGGTCAGCGCCGCGCCCTTGCGCCGGTGGTGCTCGACCAGCGCGCCGTAGTCGAGCGTGGTGAGGATGTCGCCGTTCATGGCCAGGAACGTGCCGTCGAGGCCGGGGACGACGCGCAGCGCGCCCGCGGTGCCGAGCGGCTCCTCCGGCTCCCAGTGCCAGTCGAGCGAGACCCCGTCCGGGAGCACCGTGCCGTCGGTGAAGTAGACCCGGATCAGCTCGCCGAGGTGGCCGACGCAGAGGTCGACCTTCGTGAACCCGGCGGCCGCGAGCTGGCGCAGGATGATCTCGAGGATCGGCCGGTCGCCGATCGGCAGCAAGGGCTTCGGGAGGATGGTGGTGTAGGGCCTGAGCCGCATCCCGAACCCGCCGGCGAGGACGACCGCTCTCATCTGCGCCGCAGAGTACCGATACGCTGCCGCGGTGCCCGCCTGGCAGGTCCCGCTCGCGGACGTCGTCGTCCCCGAGGACGACATCGCGGTGGTGGCGGAGGTGTATCGCTCCGGCTGGCTCAGCATGGGCCCGCGCACCGCCGAGCTCGAGCGCGAGCTGGCCGAGTACACCGGCGCCCGCCACGCGCTGGCCGTCGCCAACGGCACGACCGCGCTGCACCTGATCTGCATCGCCGCCGGCCTCGGGCCGGGCGACGAGGTGATCGTCCCGTCGCTGACGTTCGTGGCCAGCGTCAACGCGATCGCCTACACCGGCGCGACCCCGCTGTTCGCCGACATCGACGCGCTCGAGCGGCCGTGGCCCTCGGCGGCCGCCGTCGAGGCCGCGATCACGCCGCGCACGAAGGCGATCATGGCCGTCGCCTACGGCGGCCACCCGGGGGAGATCGCGGAGCTGCGCGAGCTGGCGGCGTCGCGCGGGCTGGTCCTGCTCGAGGACGCCGCGCACGCGATCGGCGTGCGCCACGAGGGCCGCCACGTCGGCACGTTCGGCGCCGCCGGGGCGTTCTCGTTCTTCTCCAACAAGAACCTCGCGGTCGGCGAGGGCGGCGCGCTGATCACCGACGACGACGCGCTCGCCGAGCGCATGCGGCTGCTGCGCTCGCACGGCATGACCACGCTCACCTGGGACCGCCACCGCGGCCACGCCGCGACCTACGACGTCGTCGACCTCGGCTTCAACTACCGCATCGACGAGCCGCGCGCCGCGCTGCTCGCCGCGCGGCTGGCACGGCTCGACCGGGAGAACGCGCAGCGCCGCGAGCTCGACCGCCGCTACCGCGAGCTGCTCGCCGCGGTCGAGGGCGTCGTGCCCACGGCCGGGCCCGCCCACCACATCTTCACCGTCGTGCTCGACGAGCGCGCCGACCGCGACGGCGTCCGCCACGCGCTGCACGAGCGCGGCGTGCAGACCAGCCTGCACTACCCGCCCGCGCACCACTTCTCGATCTACGCCGCCGGCGCGCCCGAGCTCCCGCTCACCGACGCCTACGCGGCGCGGGCGATCACGCTGCCGCTGTTCGCGACGATGACCGAGGTCCAGCAGGACCTCGTCGTCGAGTCACTGGCCGCCGCGCTGGCCGGCTAGCCACCTCGCGGTGGCCTCGATCCCCTCGCGGACGCCGATCCGCGCCCGCCAGCCCAGCAGCCGCTCGGCCTTCTCGACCGACGGCCAGCGCCGCTGCACGTCGACCTCGAAGCTCGGCAGGTGCTCGAGCTCGAAGTCGCCCGGGTCGTTGCCGCTCGCCTCCCAGCACAGGCGCGCGATCTGGGCGACGGTCAGCTCCTCGCCCGCCGAGATGTTGAAGTCCTCGTTCAGGCCCGCCGGATTTGCGGTCGCGCAGACCACGCCGTCGGCGACGTCGTCGACGTGCGTGAGCGTGCGCGTCTGCTCGCCCGAGCCGAAGATCGGCAGCGGCCGCAGGCGGTCGAGCGACTTGGCGATCAGGTCCGGCACGGCGTGCGCGATCCCGGGCTCGGGGTCCGGCACCTCGCCGGGCCCGTAGGCGTTGAACGGCCGGCAGATCGTGAACGGCAGGCCGAACTCGTCGTGCGCGGCGCGGCAGTAGACCTCGCCGGCGAGCTTCGACCACCCGTACGCCGACCGCGGCGGCGGGCAGCGCGGCAGGTAGTCCTCGGGGGTCGGGAACTCCTCGGCGTTCTCGAAGACCATGCTCGACGACACGTAGGTGAAGCGCTCGACGCCCTCGTCGATCGCCGCCCGGAAGACCGCGTTGTAGAGCGCGTGGTTGACCTCCGAGAGCGTGAACGGGAGCTTGTGGAAGTTCGCGATCCCGCCCACGATCGCGGCCAGGTGGATGACGTGCGAGCAGCCGCGCAGCGCCCGCCGCGCCTCGTCGGCGTCGCGCAGGTCGCCGGTGTGGATCGACGCCCCCTCGCGCATCCAGTCCGGTGCCTCCCGCTGGTCGGACACGCGGACCTCGAAGTCCGGGTCGCGCAGCAGGCGGCGCACCACCGCCGCCCCGATCGTGCCGGCGCCGCCCGTGACCAGGACGCGGCTCACGTGCGCAGCGCGGCGATCTCGTTCGCGTAGGCGAAGACCTGCCCGGCCCCGAGCGCGTTCCAGGGGTCGACGACCAGGCAGTCGTGCCCGATCCGCGCCAGCGCTCCGTCGAACGCGCTGTGGTTCGTCGCGACGATGACGACGTCGGCTCCGTTGACGGCCTCGTCGAACGAGGCCGTCGGTGTCGCCACCACCGGGTCGTGGACGACGACGTCGGCCAGCTCGCGCTCGAGCAGCCGCACCAGCTTGTGCGAGAGGGAGTCGCGCTCGTCGTCGGTGTCGCGCTTGAACGCGAGCCCGAGGACGGCGACCTTGCGCTCGCGCAACGAGCCGCCGAGCCGCCGCTTCACCCCGTCGACGAGGAACAGCGGCACGCTCTCGTGCACGCGCGAGACGCCGAGCAGCATGCCGGGCGCGTTCGACTTCTCCTCCGAGAACGCGAAGTCCTTGCGCAGGCACGTGCCGGCCGTGAGGCCCGGCATCGCCATCCCGCCGCGCGGATAGTCGCGGTTGATCAGCTCGACGACGTCGAACACGTTCGCGCCGTAGCGCTCGCAGTCCATCATCAGCAGGTTGGGGAGCGCGAACGTCGTGTAGCGCATGATGTTCGTCCAGATCTTCACCAGCTCGGCCTGCACCGGCGTGGTCTGCACGATCGGCGCGCCGAGCGCCTCGAACAGCCGCGCGGCGCGCTCGCCCGACCCCTCGCCGACGCCGCCGACGATGCACGGCAGCGTGCCGATCTCCTCGAGGAAGCGATCGGCGGCGATCCGCTCGGGCACGTGGGCGACGAACACGTCCTCGCCCGGCGAGAAGCCGCGCTGCTTCTCGAGGTAGCCGGCCACGAAGTCGGTCGTGCCGGGCGCGACCGTGCTGCGCAGCACGAGCAGCTGGCCGGCGCGCAGGACGGGCAGCAGGTCGTCGAGCACCGAGCGGATGTCGCCGAGGTCGATCTCGATGTGCGACCGCATCGGCGTGCCGAGCGTGAGCACGATCGCGTCGGACTGCGCGGCGTCGCCGACGCGCGAGGTCACGTCGAGCGCGACGCGGGCGAGCAGCTCGTCCGTCCCCGGCTCCTTGAACGGCATGCGCTTCGAGCGCACGGCCTCGAGCCGCTCGGCGTCCTTGTCGACCCCGAGCACGCGCAGCCCGGCGTCCGCGAACGCGAGCGCGAGCGGCAGGCCGACCCGGCCGAGACCGATGACCGAGACGTCGTACACGCGGTGGAGGCTAGTGGACGCGTTCCTGCTCAGCCTGGTTTGGGACTCGGACCACGGCGCCGCCCGAGGACCCGCCGTCGCCCGGCGGCAGAGCCCCCGCGTTTCTGCCGCCGCCGAGGCCGGGGTACGCCTGCGCCACGCGCCGGCCCGTGTCGACCAGCCCGCCGAGCGCGACGAGGACGGCGCCGAGGAAGGCGACCCAGATCCCGACCTGGGGGTGCTGTGGGTAGGCCAGGTCGGGCAGGTCGATGATGCGGCGCATGATCAGCCCGCCGACCACCAGCCCGAGCAGCGTGCGCGCCACGAGGACCGGGCGCGTCTGGCGCGGCAGAGCTGTGAGGAAGGTCAGGACGGCTCCGACGAGGACGATGACCCGGAGGCGCGGGAACGCCTGCCAGCCGGTCGCGGTGGTGGTGCCTTCAGCGGCCGTGCGGTCGATGTCGTACCAGACGACGAACAGCGTGACGATGAGCAGGCACGCGCCAACGGCGCTCAGAACCCGCCCGAGGTTGGGATTGAGCATCCGGTCGAGGCTAGCGACGGCGCGTGAGGCGCTCGCGCGCCCACTGACGGGCGAAGCCGGCCACGAAGCGCGGGTTGTAGCGCAGGTAGCGACGCCACAGCCGGCGCGGCTCCTGGGCGAGCCGGAACGCCCATTCGAGCCCGAGCCGCTGCAGCACGGCCGGGGCCTGCGGGATCAGCCCGCTGTGGAAGTCGAACGCCGCGCCGACGCCGATCAGCACCTGCGATCGCAGCCGCGGCGTCATCCGCGCCATCCACTTCTCCTGCTTCGGCACGCCGATCCCGACCCACACGACCTCGGCGCCGGAGCGCTGGATGTCGGCCGCCACGGCGGCCTCCTCCTCGCGCGTGAGATCGCGGAACGGCGGCACGTGGCCGCCGACGATCTGCAGCCCCGGATGGCGGAGCCGCAGGTTGCGCGTGAGCTGGACGAGCGCGCCCTGGCTGCGGCCGCCGTAGAGGTACATGCGGCGGCCGGTGCGCACGGCCCGCGCGCACGCCCGGTCCATCAGGTCCGGCCCGTACACGCGGTCGCCGAGCCGGTGGCCGAGCAGGTTCAGCGCCCACACGAGCGGCTGCCCGTCGGGCACCGTGAAGTCGGCGCCCAGCACGGCCGCGCGCAGCTCGCGGTCGTCCTGCGAGGCCATCACCGTGTGGGTGGCGGCGACGCAGACGTAGCCGCTGCGGCGGGCGTCGACGGTGGCGTCGATCCAGTCGAGCGCCCCCTCGTAGTCGGTCAGCGCCAGCGGGACGCCGAGGACCTTCGCGGTGGGCGGCCGAGTCGGCGCCGCCGCGACCGCCGTACCGGTGAAGGGCTTGGTGCGGTCCATCCGTCCGGGGGCATTCTATGAACCGGCGTAACGGTGGTACGTTGCGCACACGTTCATCGGTTGGGAGGGAAGATGTTCCGACGGCTCGCGCTCCTCGCAGCGTCCTTGTGTCTCGGCGTCGCGCTCACGGCGGCCAGCGCCGGCGCGAGGGACCACAAGCCCAGCTTCACGCCCGGGGCGCCCGGCATCGGCGACGAGTACTTCCCGCTCGACGGCAACGGCGGCTACGACGTCAAGCACTACGACCTCGACCTCGCCTACGACCCGGACACGGACACGCTGACCGGCGTCGCCACGATCGAGGCGCGGGCGACCCAGAACCTGTCGCGCTTCAACCTCGACCTCGACGGGCTGACGGTCCGCTCGATCCGCGTGAACGGCGACCGCGCGCGCTGGAGGCACGTCGACGACGAGCTGACGATCACCCCCGACCGCGGCCTGCGCAAGCACAAGACGTTCGAGGTCCGCATCGCCTACGACGGCGTGCCGGAGACGCAGCCGGACGTGTCCGGCTTCATCCACACCGACGACGGAGCGCTCGAGGTCGGCCAGCCGCACGGCGCCGACACGTGGTTCCCGGTCAACGACCACCCGATCGACAAGGCGTCGTACCGGGTCTCGATCACGGTCCCGCGCGGGCTCGAGGCGCTCTCGAACGGGGAGCTCAAGAGCCGCTCCACGAAGCGCGGCTGGACGACGTGGGTCTGGAAGGCGCGCGAGCCGATGGCCTCCTACCTCGCGATGATGGCGGTCGGCGAGTTCGACGTCCGCGAGTACAGCGAGGACGGGATCGACTACTGGGACGCGGTCGATCCGCGCCTCTACGACCCGGTCGCGCCCCGCACCGGCGACCAGTTCGCGTACTCGCAGTCCGCCAACCTCGCCTACAAGCGGCTCGCGCGGACGATCACCGTCCCCGCCGGCGGCGGCGAGCTGTCGTTCTGGGTGAACCGCGACACCGAGCCGAACTGGGACTACTTCTTCGTCGAGGCGCACCCGGTCGGCTCCGACGACTGGACGACGCTGCCCGACGAGAACGGCCACACCAGCCAGTCGACCGGCAGTGTCTGTCCGTTCTGGCTCGGCCTGCACCCGTTCCTCGAGCACTACCAGACGGCCACGGACGAGGGCTGCGACCCCGAGGGCACGACCGGGGAGTGGCATGCCGCGAGCGGGGCCAGCACCTACGGCTACGAGCAGTGGCGGATCGACCTGTCGCAGTTCGCCGGTCAGGAGATCGAGATCTCGCTCACGTACGCCGCCGACGACCTGGTCGCCTACCAGGGGGTCTGGGTCGACGACATCCAGGCGCCCGAGGGCTCGACCTCGTTCGAGGACGACGCGGACCCGATGGACGGCTGGACGGTGCCCGGCGCGCCCGCGGGCAGCGAGCCCAACCCCAACGACTGGATCACCGGGACGTCCGAGATCTCGCCGGAGCCGTTCGGGCCGACGATCGACGCGTCGCTCGAGCAGCAGGACGAGATCATCGCGTGGGAGTCGTCGGTGTTCGGGCGCTATCCCTTCTCGGCGGCAGGCGGGATCGTCGACGTCGCGCCGATCGGCTTCGCGCTGGAGACCCAGACGCGGCCGATCTACTCGACGGAGTTCTTCCGCGATCCGCAGTCGGGCGAGGACGTCGTCGTCCACGAGCTCGCGCACCAGTGGTTCGGCGACCACCTGACCGTCAAGCGCTGGCGCCACATCTGGCTCAACGAGGGCTTCGCGACGTACGCCGAGTGGCTCTGGAGCGAGTTCGAGGGCCGCGAGACGGCGCAGGAGCTCTTCGACTTCTTCTACGAGTTCTGGCCCGCCGACGACCCGTTCTGGACGAACATCATCGGTCACCCGGAGTCGGAGGACCTGCTGTTCGACATCTCCGTCTACTACCGGGGCGCGATGGCGCTGCACGCGCTGCGGACCGAGGTCGGCGACGAGCGGTTCTTCCGGCTCCTCCGCGTCTGGGTGCGCGAGCAGGGCGGCGGGCACGTCACGATCCCCGAGTTCATCGCGACCGCCGAGCGGGTGACGGGGATGCAGCTCGACGACCTGTTCGAGGCGTGGCTGTTCACGCCGGCCAGGCCCGCGGTCCCCGCGTCGGCGACGACGGCGACCGCGCGGGCTCAGAAGGGCGGCGGCCTGTTGCCGCCGCGCTTCTCCCCGAAGCGATGAGCTGAGAACGCCGGGTTTCATGGGGCGCTGTTACTAGACTCGGCGCCCCATGACGCCCGATCGCCCACTGCGGGTCGCCGTCGCCGGACTGGGGTACTGGGGCCCGAACATCGCGCGCAACGTCGCGCGGCTCCCGAACGCCGAGCTCGTCTGGTGCTGCGACGCCGCGGAAGCCAACCGCGCTCGCGTGGCCGAGCAGCTTCCCGGCGTGCGCTTCACCGCCGACCTCGACGAGGTGCTCGCCGACGAGAGCGTCGACGCCGTCGCCCTCGCCACGCCGGTCCCGAGCCACGCCCCGCTCGCCCTGCGCGTGCTCCAGGCCGGCAAGCACTGCTTCGTCGAGAAGCCGATGGCCCAGTCGGCCGCCGACGCCGAGGCGGTGGTGGCGGCGGCCGCGGCCAGCGACCGCGTGCTGATGGTGGGCCACCTGCTCGAGTACCACCCCGGCGTCATGAAGCTCAAGGAGCTGATCGACGGCGGCGAGCTGGGGCGGATCCTCTACATCTACGGCAACCGCCTGAACCTCGGCAAGCTGCGCGCCGACGAGAACGCGCTCTGGTCGCTCGGCGCCCACGACGTGTCCGTCCTGCTGCGCCTCGCGGGCGAGGAGCCGTACGAGGTCGAGGCGCGCGGAGAGAGCTACATGCGCGAGGCGATCGAGGACGTCGTCTTCTGCTTCCTGCGGTTCCCGTCGGGCCTTGCCGCGCACCTGCACCTCTCGTGGCTGGACCCGCACAAGGAGCGCCGGTTCACCGTCGTCGGCGAGACCCGGATGGCGACCTTCGACGACATGGCCCTCGAGGGCAAGATCACCGTCTACGACAAGGGCTTCGACGAGCGGACGAACTCGTACGGCGAGTACATCACCCGCTCGGGCGACATCTGGAGCCCGCGGATCTCGAACGTCGAGCCGCTGCGGACGGAGGTCGAGCACTTCGTCGACTGCGTGCGCACGGGCGCGACGCCGATCTCCGACGGCGCCGCCGGCCTGCGCGTGGTCCGCGTGCTCGAGGCGCTGCAGCAGTCGCTCGACGCCACGCGTCGCGAGGGCCTCGCGCGCACCGTCGCGCTGACGGGGAGCTGAGCGCCCTGCTGCGCCCCGCGTCCGAGGCGACCGGCCTCGTCCTCGGCGACGGGGTCGAGCTCGGCGACGGCGTGCTGCTCGGCGCCCACGTCGTCGTGCACGACGGCACCGAGATCGGCGACGGCTGCGTGATCGAGCACGGCGCCGTGCTCGGCAAGGCGCCGCGCCTCGCCGGTCGCCCCGTGCCCGAGCTTCCGCGGTTGCGGATCGGCGCGCGCGTGACCGTGTGCGCGGGCGCCGTGGTCTACGCGGGGAGCGAGATCGGCGACGGCGCGATCGTCGGCGACCAGGTCCAGGTGCGCGAGCGCACCACGATCGGCGAGCGCACGGTCATCGGCCGCGGTGCCGGGATCGACAACGACGTGCGGATCGGGGCTCGCGTCAAGGTCCAGTCCCAGGTCTATGTGACGGCCCACTCGGTCGTCGAGGACGACGTCTTCCTCGGCCCCGGGGCCTCGACCACCAACGACGACACGATGGGCCGCCACGGCCCCGAGTACGCGCTGCGCGGCGCGACGATCCGGCGCGCGGCGCGGATCGGGGGCAGCGCGGTGCTCGTGCCCGGCGTCGAGGTCGGCGAGGAGGCGTTCGTGGCGGCCGGCGCGGTGGTGACCAAGGACGTGCCGGCGCGCGCGTTCGTCATGGGCGTACCCGCGCGCCAGGTGCGCGAGGTGGGCGACGAGGAGCTCCTCGAGCGCTGGCGCTAGGCGAGCGACCGCCCGGCGACCCAGTAGTCGTGCCAGGCGGAGACGTTGTAGAGGTTCCAGAGCTGGAAGCTCCACTCGAGCCCCGCCCGGTGCTGATCCCACAGGCCGTCGACGAGGTCGTAGTCGATCAGCCCGCGCTCGGCGAGTGACGAGCTGCGGATCTGCTGCTGGGCGCGCTCGCCGAGCTCGCCGCGGAACCACTCGCTGACCGGCGCGCCGAAGCCCATCTTCTTGCGGTAGACGATGTCGTGCGGGATCAGGCCGTCGACCGCCTGCTTGAGCAGGACCTTGCCGACCCCTTCGCGGACCTTGAAGTGCGGCGGGAGCGCCATCGCGAACTCGACCAGGTGGTGGTCCAGGAACGGCTCGCGACCCTCGACCGAGGTCGCCATCAGCATCTTGTCGCCCCGCATCAGCAGCAGCTCGGCGAGCCGCTGGCGCAGCTCGAGGTACGTCATCCGCTGCAGGAGGTCGGCGTCGGGGCCGGCCGCGTTCCACAGGCGGTCGACGATCTCGTAGGAGTCCTGCCGCCCGCGGCCGTTCGCCAGCAGCTGGGACTTCAGGTGGCCCTGCCAGGCGATCGCGCCGCCCCAGAACGGCTGGCGACCGCGCGCCGCGTCGTCGAGGTAGGCGGCATGGAAGCCGAGCCGGCCGGTCCGGCGGCTGAGGCCGACCGCTGAGCGGCCGATCGCCCGCCGCAGCGTGGACGGGACGCGCTGGAACGGCTCCCAGAAGCGGCGGCGCCGCTCCATCGCGTCGATGTAGAGCTGGTAGCCGTGGAAGATCTCGTCCGAGCCCTCGCCGATCTGGACGACGATCGTGCCGTCCTGGCGGGCGAGCGTGGCCACGAAGTGCAGCGGCACGCAGACCCAGTCGGCGATCGGCTCGTCCTGGTGGTGGATCATCTCCGGCAGGAAGTCGACGAGGTCGCCCTCGTCGATGACGATCTCGTTGTGGTCCGTGCCGAACTGCTTGGCGATCCGGCGCGCGTACTCGAGCTCGTTGTACTTCTCGTGGCGCTTGAAGCCGACCGAGTAGGTCCGCACCGGGTCGTCCATGAGCTCGGCCATCAGCGCGACGTTGGTCGACGAGTCGACGCCGCCGGAGAGGAAGACGCCGAACGGGACGTCGGACATCATGCGCTTGCCGACCGAGTCGCGCAGCAGCTCGAGCAGCCGGTCCTGGAGCTCGGCCTCGCCCATCGCGGCCACCTCGCGCGCGGCGTCGCTCGACATCGGGTCCCACCAGATGTCCGAGCGGACGCTGCCGTCGGCCGACACGACCATCCGCTCGGCCGGGGCGAGCTTGCTGACGCCCTTGAACATGGTCAGCGGCGCCGGCGTCGAGACGAAGGTCAGGTAGTGCCCGAAGGCCTCCTCGTCGAGGTCGGGGGAGATCTGAGGGTGCTCGATGATCGCCTTGATCTCGGAGCCGAACACGAAGCCGCCCGGGGTCCGGGCGTAGTAGAGCGGCTTGACGCCGAGCCGGTCACGGGCCAGGAACAGCTCCCTCCGCCGCGAGTCCCAGATCGCGAAGCCGAACATGCCCTCCAGGCGCTCGACGCAGGCCGGCCCCTCCTCCTCGTAGAGGTGCAGGATCGTCTCCGTGTCGGTGTGCGAGCGGTAGACGTGGCCCTTGGCCTCGAGCTCCTCGCGCAGGGCGGCGTGGTTGTAGACCTCGCCGTTGTAGGTGATCCAGACCGTGCCGTCCTCGTTCGCCATCGGGTTGTGACCCGCGGGCGAGAGGTCGACGATCGAGAGCCGCCGGTGGCCGAGCGCCACGCGGTTTTCCGCGTCGGTCCACGCGCCCGCGTCGTCAGGCCCCCGGTGCGCGATCGTGTCGCACATCGCGACGACGGTGCGCTCGCTCGTGTCGAACCCGTCGGAGAACCCGACGATGCCGCAGATCCCGCACATCCGGGGTCAGCGGCCCCAGCGGGCCAGCGATTCCTCGCCCTCGCGCGACGGCGGGATCGGCCGCTGGTGCTGGGCCTCCTCGAGCTCGCGCACGCGCTGTTCGAGGATGGCGTGCCGCTGCGCGATCACCTTCGACTGGTCCGACAGCCGTGACATCGCGGCCGAGAAGTGCAGCAGCAGGAACAGGATGAAGGCGACGGCGACGAAGAACAGCGCGTTCGGCGCCGAGAGGATCCCCATCGCCTCGGCGAGCTGCTTGAGCGCGTCCTGCCAGACGGCGAGCCCGAGGATGACCACCGCGCTCAGCAGCCACAGCAGCGCATAGCGCTCCATCAGCCGCCGGCGGCGGACCAGCTCGAGCACGATGACCAGGAGGGCCACCGCGCCGGCGATGGCGACGATCTGGACCCGGCTCTCCATCAAATGCCCTGCTCCGCGGCCACCGGTGCCGGCTCGCCCGGCTCGGGCACGGGACGCACCCGCGCCAGGCCGACCATCAGGGCGAGGAGGACCTTGACCATGTAGTAGACCGACTTGCCCGAGCTGATCGACGACACCCCGCTGTGGCGCTGGTACATCCTCACCGGCACCTCGGACATCTTCAGCCGGTGGTGGTGCACCATGAGCACCGCCTCGACCTCGGGGTAGTCGTGCGGGTAGTCGCGCGCGAAGAGCGCGATCGCGCGGTCGTTGTAGAGCCGGAAGCCCGACGTGGGGTCACTGACCCGCTGGCGCATGATCCGCGAGAGGATGAACGCGAAGATGTGGATCCCGGTGCGGCGGCTCATGGGCGCCGGATAGCGGTGGTCCTCGGTCAGGAAGCGAGAGCCGCACACCACGTCGAGTGAGGGGTCGCTCCCCATCGCGTTCATCAGCCGGTGGATCTCCCGCGGGTCGTGCTGGCCGTCGCCGTCGACCTGGACCATGCGGTCGTACCCGTGCTCGAGCGCGAACGTGAAGCCCGCCTGCACCGCGCCGCCGATGCCGAGGTTGTACGGGAGGCGCAGGACGTGCGTGCCGGCCGCCTCGGCGAGCCGCAGCGTGTCGTCGGTCGACCCGTCGTCGATCACGAGGATCTCGAAGTCGGACGCGTGCTCACGCAGGGTCTGGATCACGCCCAGGATCGAATCCTGCTCGTTGTACGCCGGTACCACGGCCAGGCACCGGTTGTGCGGGTAGTGGAGCACTCGTAACGAAGGACGGGTGGGGCTGCGAAAAGTTGCGGCGGCGGATGCGACGGCATCCCTGCCAGGGCCGGCCGACGGCGACAGCCTACTAGGGACCCCCGTCCGAAACCTGGGCCGGGTACTAGCATCGCCGGCCGTGACCGGCCGGGCCCGCCTGTCCGTCGTGGTCGTGACCTTCGGCTCCGGGGCGGCGCTGGAGCGGTCGCTGCCGCCGTTGCTCGCCCAGCTCGGCCCCGGCGACGAGCTCGTCGTCGTCGACAACGCCTCGACGGACGACAGCGTCGAGCGCGTGCGCCGGCTCGCCCCGCGGGCGCGCGTGCTCGTCCAGGGGCGCAACCTCGGGTTCGCCGCCGGCTGCAACGCCGGGGCCGGCGTCGCGGGCGGAGACCTGCTCGTCTTCCTCAACCCCGACGCCGTCGTCGCCGACGGCTTCGCCGAGGCGATCCGGCGGCCGCTGGAGCGCGGCTGGGACGCCTGGATGGGCGTGGTGACCGCGGGTGAGGCGCTCAACACGACGGGCGGTGTCGTGCACTTCACCGGGATCGCCTGGTCGGGCCAGGTCGGCGAGCCGCTGGCCGCCGCTCCCGCCGCCGCGCGCGAGGTGGCGTTCGCGTCCGGCGCCTGCCTCGCCGTTCCACGTGAGCGCTGGCACGACCTCGGCGGCTTCGCGCCCGAGTTCTTCATGTACTGCGAGGACGTCGACCTCTCGCTGCGCGCGTGGCTGTGGGGCGGGCGCGTCGGCGTCGAGCCGGCGGCCCGCGTCGACCACGACTACGCGTTTGCGAAGGGCGCCTACAAGTGGCGGCTGCTGGAGCGCAACCGCGCAGCGGCGGTGATCCGCACCTATCCCGGCCCGCTGCTCGCGGTGCTGGCTCCGGCGCTGCTGGCCACCGAGCTGGCGCTGCTGATCGTCGCCTCCGCCTCCGGCTGGGGGTGGCCCAAGCTGCAGGCGAACGCCGACACGCTCCGGGCGCTGCCGCGGCTGCTGCGCGAGCGGCGCGCGATCCAGGATCGCCGCGCGATCGGTGCGCGCGAGTTCGCACGGCTGCTGACCCCGGAGCTCTCGTCGCCCGACCTCGGGCCGGTCGCGCGGAACCGGCTGCTGCGGGCCGCGCTGCGCGCCTACTGGCGCGTGGCGCTCAGCGTGATCCGCTGAACGTCTCCGCCGGTGCGGCGCGCCCGCACGAACGGGGCCGGCTCGCGAACGCCGTAGGCCGGGGCGTACCCGCCGTCGTCGACCCTGAAGGCGAGGCCTTCGCCCCGGATCACGAGCCGCGCCGAGCCGATCTCGGCGACCGCCCCGCCCCCCGC
>Ga0081538_10002408_pt1 | contig 18363 bp, 14 predicted proteins | sample TabmetS5T2R1_FD_71022 | JGI IMG/M metagenome (GOLD analysis project Ga0081538, IMG submission 71022) | Tabebuia heterophylla rhizosphere microbial communities from the University of Puerto Rico - S5T2R1 | ecosystem: Host-associated > Plants > Roots > Rhizosphere ... | reverse complement strand
GGCGTGAGCTCGCGCCTCGATCTCCTGCTGTGCGACGCGTTGCTCCCGGACGGGCGCCGGGTGGACCTGGGCTGCCGCGGTGGGGTGATCGTCAGTCTTGTCCCCGCCGGGGCAGCGAGCGGGGCGGCGGCGGCCACGCGCGACCTGGGTGGGCGGCTGGTGACCCGGGGGCTGGTGGACGCCCACGTGCACCTGGACAAGGCCTTCCTCTCCTCCCGCGCCCCCGGCCGCGAGGGCACCCTGGCCGAGGCCATCCGCGTGACCGGAGAAGCCAAGAAGCGCTTCACGGTGGAGGACATCCGCGCCCGCGCCCGGCAGGTGCTGGACCTGGCCGTGCGCAGCGGCACCACCGCCATGCGGGGCCATGTGGAGGTGGACCCCATCGTCCGGCTCATGGCGCTCGAGGCCGTGCTTCCCCTCAAGGCGGAGTACGCCCCGGCGCTCGACCTCCAGCTGTGCGCCTTCGCCCAGGAGGGCATACTCCAGGCGCCGGGGACGGAGGCCCTCCTGGCCCGGGCCCTTCGGGAGGGCGCCGACCTCGTGGGCGGCTGCCCGTACAACGACACCGATCCTCGCGCCCACGTGGACATCGTGTTCCGCCTGGCCCGCGACTTCGGCGTGGACGCGGACTTTCACGCCGACTTCTTCGACGAGCCCACGCATCTGCACGTGCGCTACATCTGCGAGCAGACCGTGCGCCTCGGGTGGCAGGGACGCGTGGCGGTGGGCCACATGACCGAGCTGGCCGCCCTGCCGCCGGCGGAGGCGGACACCGTCATCCGCGAGCTGGCCATGGCGCGGGTGGGCGTGATCATGCTCCCCGCCACCGACCTCTACCTGATGGGCCGCGCCGACAGCCACAAGGTGCGCCGGGGGCTGGCGCCGGCCAAGCGCCTGCTGGCCGGCGGCGTGACGGTGGCGGCGGCCACCAACAACGTGCGCAACGCCTTCACGCCCGTGGGCAACGCCGATCCCGCGCTGATGGCGTTCCTGCTGACGGTCGGCGCCCACATGGGCACGCGCGAGGAGCAGGCGCAGGCGCTCGCCATGATCACCACCGAGCCGGCGCGCATGCTGGGCCTGGGTGACCGCGCGCTCGCCGAGGGGCAGCCGGCCGATCTGGCGGTGTGGGACGCGGCGGCGCTCGACGAGGCGGTGGGCGGCGTGGCGCCGCGCTGCCTCGTGGTGAAGGCCGGGCGCGTGACCGTGGAGCATCATCGCACGGTCGACGAGCCGTGGCGCACGAGTCGCGCTAGCGGCGTGTAGAGACGGTGGCGGTGACGGCGGTGCTGTTCCTGGGCGGGTGCATGGCGGCGAGCGCGCCGCACGCGGAGGGCGCGACGACCGTGCGCCCCGAGCAGATCTTCGCCGAGTGAGGAAAGAGACCGCGCCGGCCCTTGACAGGTCTGGTGAGCGACGGTAAGGTGACGAGGACGTCTTTCGCTCCTTTAATCCGGCCCTGCGAGGTCGGCAAGGAGAGGCAATGTCAGATCAGAAGACGATAGGCTGGACCCCAGGGCCCCGGAGCGGGGCCTTTTCCTTTTTCCGGCGGTGAGCGTGACGTACCGGGAGAAGGCGCAGGTGCTGGACGAGAGCGCGCTGGACCGGGCGCTCACCCGCATCGCTCACGAGATCGTGGAGCAGGCCGGCGGCGTCGACGACATCGCCCTGGTCGGCATCAAGACCCGCGGCGTCACCCTCGGGCAGCGCATCGCCGCCAAGATCGCGGCCATCGAGGGGACGAAGCCCGCGGTGGGGGCGCTGGACATCACGCTCTACCGCGACGATCTCCGGCTCAAGGCCGAGCAGCCGGTGGTGCGCGGCACCGAGGTCCCCTTCCCCATCAAGGGGCGCACGGTGGTGCTGGTGGACGACGTGCTCTTCACCGGCCGGACCATTCGCGCCGCGCTGGATGCCCTGATGGACCTGGGCCGGCCGCGGGTCATCCGCCTGGCCGTGCTGGTCGATCGCGGGCATCGCGAGCTGCCCATTCGCCCGGACTACATCGGCAAGAACCTGCCCACCAGTCGCCGGGAAACCGTCGCCGTGCTGCTGCGCGAGCACGACGGCATGGATCGGGTCGTCATCCAGGAGCCAACTGAGTCGGCCACAGGAGAGACCAGTCAATGACCTGGAAGCGCAAAGATCTCCTGACCATGCAGGACCTCGAGGCGGGCGAGATCCGCGAGGTGCTCGACACGGCGGAATCCATGAAGGAGATCGCCACCCGCGAGATCAAGAAGGTGCCGACGCTCCGGGGTAAGACGGTGGTCAATCTCTTCTACGAGGCGTCCACCCGCACGCGGACGTCGTTCGAGATCGCAGGGAAGTGGCTGTCCGCCGATGTCATCAACTTCTCCGCCTCCGGGTCCAGCGCGGAGAAGGGTGAGAGCCTGCTCGACACCGCCAAGAACATCGAGGCGATGAGCCCCGACGTGGTGGTGGTGCGGCACAAGGCCTCGGGCGCCCCGGCCTTGCTGGCGCGCAATCTCCGCTGCGCGGTGGTCAACGCGGGCGACGGCGCCCACGAGCACCCCACCCAGGCCCTGCTGGACCTCCTGACCATCAGGGAAAAGAAAGGTCATTTGGAGGGGCTGAACGTGACGATCGTGGGCGACGTGGCGCACAGCCGCGTGGCCCGCTCGGACATCCACGGCATGCGAAGGATGGGGATGACGGTCACGGTGGCCGGCCCGCCCACCCTGATCCCCGCGGCCTGTCAGGAGCTGGGCGTCAAGGTGAGCCACCGTCTGGAGGAGGCCATCGCGCATGCCGACGTCATCATGATGCTGCGCCTGCAGCACGAGCGCATGACCGCCGGCTTCATCCCCTCACTCCGCGAGTACTCGCGCGTGTGGGGGCTGTCGCTGGACCGGCTCAAGCACTGCCGCTCGGACGTGCTGATCATGCACCCGGGCCCGGTGAACCGGGGCGTGGAGCTGTCGCCGGAGGTGGCGGACGGCCCCTACTCGGTGATCCTGGACCAGGTGACCAACGGGGTGGCGGTGCGGATGGCGGTGCTCTACCTGCTCGCCGGGAGCAAGGGCGCATGAGCCTCCTGCTGAAGGGCGGGCGCGTGATCGATCCCTGGAACGGGATGGACGCCGTCCAGGACGTGCTGGTGACCGACGGCAAGATCGCCAAGGTCGGCGCCGGGCTGAAGGCGCCCGACGGCACGGCCGTGGTCGACGCCGGTGGCAAGGTGGTCTGCCCCGGCTTCATCGACATCCACGTGCATCTGCGCGAGCCGGGGTTCGAGTACAAGGAGACCATCGCCTCGGGCACGCGCGCGGCGGCGGCGGGCGGCTTCACCGCGGTGGCCTGCATGGCCAACACCTTCCCGGTGAACGACAATCGCGCCGTCACCGACTACATCCTCGCGAAGGCGCGCGTGGAAGGCTGCATCCGCGTCTATCCCATCGGCGCGGTCACGCGCGGGCTCAAGGGCGACGAGCTGGCCGAGATGGGCGAGCAGGCCGAGGCCGGCTGCGTGGCCTTCTCCGACGACGGGAAGTGCGTGATGAACGCCGAGGTGTACCGCCGCGCCATGGAGTACGCGCTGCCCTTCGGCGTGCCCATCATCAGCCACGCGGAGGATTGCCACCTCGCCCACAAAGGGGTGATGAACGAGGGCCTGGTCTCGACCGAGCTCGGGCTCGCCGGCCAGCCCGCCGCCGCCGAGGACGTGATGGTGGCGCGCGACATCCTGCTCGCCGAGCTGACGGGAGCGCACCTGCACATCGCCCACATCTCCACCGCGGGGGCGGTCAGGATGGTGCGCGAGGCCAGAGCCCGCGGCGTGCGTGTCACCGCCGAGGTCACGCCGCATCACCTGGTGATGACGGACGAGGCGGTGCGCGACTACGACTCCAACACCAAGATGGCCCCGCCGCTCCGCGGGAAGCGCGACGTGGAGGCCTGTTTGGAAGCGCTCGCCGACGGCACCATCGACTGCGTGGCCACCGATCACGCGCCGCACGCCCTCTCCGACAAGGAGGGCGAGTTCGCCGAGGCCGCCAACGGCGTGGTGGGGCTCGAGACGGCGGTGCCCGTGCTGCTGGATCGCCTGGTGCGGCAGGGGCGGCTCGACCTCCCCGTCCTCGTCGCGCGCTTCACGTCGGGGCCGGCGCGGCTCCTGAACCTGCCGGGCGGGCGCCTCTCCGTCGGCGCGCCCGCCGACATCACCGTGCTCGACCTCGAGCGCGCGTGGACGGTGGAGCCGCGGCATCTCCTCTCGCGCAGCAAGAACACGCCCTTTGCCGGCTGGTCGGGCACCGGCGCGCCGGTGCTGGCGCTGGTGGGCGGCAAGCCGGCGCTGCCGAGCTCTCCCCTGGCGGTGCCCGGAGGCGGCGCGTGAGCACGCCCGCCCTTCTGGTCCTGGCCGACGGACGCGCCTTCCGGGGCGAATCCTGCGGCGCCGTCGGCGAGGCGCACGGCGAGGTCGTGTTCAATACCGCCATGTCCGGCTACCAGGAGATCCTCACCGATCCGTCCTACCGCGGTCAGCTCGTGTGCATGACGTATCCCCTCATCGGCAACTACGGTCTCAACCCGGAGGACGTGGAGTCGCGGCGGCCCTGGCTCGGCGGCTTCATCGTGAAGGAGGCCTGTCCGTACCCGTCCAACTGGCGCGGGCGCGTGACGCTGGACGCCTACATGCGCGAGCACGGCATCGTGGGAATACAGGGCATCGACACGCGCGCGCTCACCCGGCATCTCCGCGACCGCGGCGCGCAGGAAGGCATCATCTCCACCGTCGAGACGGATGCGCGGCGCCTGGCCGATCGGGCGCGCGTGCTGCCGGGGCTCACCGGGCGCGACCTCGTCAACGAGGTCACGGTGGCCGCCCCGCACGGCTGGAGCGAGGGCGACTGGGATATCAAGCAGGGCTACCGGCCGCCGGGCACCGCGCGCTATCGGGTCGTCGCATTCGACTCGGGCATCAAGAGCAATATCCTCCGCCGCCTGGCCACGCTGGGCTGCGCGCTGGACGTGGTGCCGGCGCGAACGCCCCTGGAAGCGGTGCTGGAGCGAAAGCCGCACGGCATCTTCCTGTCCAACGGGCCCGGCGATCCCGAGGCCGTCGACTACCTGGTGGGGACGGTGCGCGGCCTCATCGGCAAGGTGCCGATCTTCGGCATCTGCCTGGGCAATCAGATCCTGGGCCTCGCCGCCGGGGGCCGGACCTACAAGCTCAAGTTCGGGCACCACGGGGCCAATCACCCGGTTAAGGATCTGAGCACCGGGCGCGTGGAGATCACCTCGCAGAACCACGGCTTCGCCGTCGACCCCGCGTCCGTGGCGGCGGCCGGCTTCGTGGAGAGCCACGTGAATTTGAATGACGGGACGTCGGAGGGCATGCGGCATCGCGAGCTGCCGGTGTTCTCCGTTCAGTACCACCCGGAGGCGTCGCCGGGTCCGCACGACGCCGACTATCTGTTCGACCGCTTCGTCACGCTGATGGAAGGAGGTCCCGTTCCGTGCCCAAGTACCTGATCTCGTATCGCAAGACGGAAGAAGTCGGGCAGAAGCCCGAGTGGACCAGCTTCACCACCGAGAGCGACGCGACGCTCGAGGCTCACGCCGTGCGCGAGCGCGTCGAGAAGCGCCTCGGTGTGCTGGGGGAGAAGCTCTGGGGCGCCGGTGAGGTCGCCTGGGTCGGCGCCGGACGCCTGGATGACGTGCTCTACAAGCGGGAGGAGGCCTCGCCCGAGATCTCCATCATCTACGGGCTCGTGCAGGAGTAAGAGGCCGCCGCGTGCCGAAGCGCACCGACATCCGGAAAATCCTCCTGATCGGGTCGGGGCCGATCGTCATCGGCCAGGCCTGCGAGTTCGACTATTCGGGGACGCAGGCCTGCAAGGCGCTCCGGGAAGAGGGTTTCGAGGTCATCCTCGTCAACTCGAACCCCGCGACGATCATGACGGATCCCGAGATGGCCCACCGCACCTACGTCGAGCCCCTCACGCCGGAGTTCGTGGCGCGGGTGATCGCGCGGGAGCGCCCGGACGCCCTCCTGCCCACGGTGGGCGGGCAGACCGCGCTCAACCTCGCGGTGGCGCTGGCCGAGGACGGCACGCTCGAGCGCTACGGCGTGGAGCTGATCGGGGCCAAGATCCCCGCGATCAAGACCGCCGAGGATCGGAACCTCTTCGGCGCCGCCATGGCGCGCATCGGGCTCGAGATGCCGGCGGGCTTCTACGCAAGAACCCCCGAGGAAGCCCTCCGCGGCATGCGCGAGCGCAAGATGGAGTTCCCATTGATCATTCGCCCGTCGTTCACCCTCGGGGGAACGGGCGGATCGATCGCCTATCACCCGGAGGAGCTGGAAGCCGCGGTGAAGTGGGGGCTTCAGCAGAGCCCGGTGCAGCAGGTCCTCGTCGAGGAGTCGGTGATCGGCTGGAAGGAGTACGAGCTCGAGGTCATGCGCGACCTCGCCGACAACGTCGTCATCATCTGCTCGATCGAGAACTTCGACCCGATGGGCGTGCACACCGGCGACTCCATCACCGTCGCCCCCGCCCAGACCCTGACCGACAAGGAATACCAGCGCATGCGCGACGCCTCCCTTGCGATCATCCGGGAGATCGGCGTCGAGACGGGCGGCTCCAACATCCAGTTCGGGGTGAATCCCGCCGACGGGCGGATGGTGGTGATCGAGATGAATCCGCGGGTGTCGCGCTCCTCCGCGCTCGCCTCCAAAGCCACGGGCTTTCCAATCGCAAAGATCGCCGCCAAGCTGGCGGTGGGCTACACGCTGGACGAGCTCCGCAACGACATCACCCGCGAGACGCCCGCCTCCTTCGAGCCCGCCATCGACTACTGCGTGGTGAAGTTCCCGCGCTGGGCCTTCGAGAAATTCCCGGAGTCCGACGAGACCCTCACCACCCAGATGAAGTCGGTGGGCGAGGTCATGGCCATCGGGCGCACGTTCAAGGAGGCGCTGGGCAAGGCGGTGCGCTCGCTCGAGCAGGACCGCTGGGGGCTCACGCTGGAGCGGCCGATCGAGGACATCGAGGCGCTGCGGCAGAAGATACGCATTCCCAACGCCGAGCGCTGCTTCGCCCTCGGCGAGGCCTATCGGCGTGGCTTCACCACCGAGGAGCTCCACGCCCTGTCCGGGATCGATCCCTGGTTCCTCGACAACATCCGCGAGATCGTGGAGCTCGAGCCTCGCCTGGCGGGCGCCGGGCTGCTCGGGCTCGGCGACGCGGGGCTCCTGCGCCGCGCCAAGCAGATGGGCTTCTCCGACCGGCGCATCGGTCAGCTCACCGGCACCACCGAGGACGAGGTGCGGCAGGCGCGGACCCGCGCGGGCATCCGTCCCGTCTACAAGATGGTCGACACCTGTGCGGCGGAGTTCGCGGCCCACACGCCCTACCTCTACTCGACCTACGAGGAGGAGGACGAGGCCCCGCCGACCGGCCGGGACAAGGTGGTGATTCTCGGCAGCGGCCCGAACCGCATCGGCCAGGGCATCGAGTTCGACTACGCCTGCGTCCACGCCGCCTACGCCCTCAAGGAAGCGGGCGTGGAAGCGATCATGGTCAACTGCAACCCCGAGACGGTCTCCACCGACTACGACACGTCCGACCGGCTCTACTTCGAGCCCCTCACGTTCGAGGACGTGCTGAACATCGTGGAGCGGGAGAAGCCCCGGGGGGTGATCGTCCAGTTCGGCGGCCAGACGCCGCTGAAGCTCGTGGTGCCGCTGCAGCGGGCGGGCGTGCCCATTCTCGGCACGCCGTCCGACGCCATCGATCGCGCCGAGGATCGCAAGCGCTTCGCCGCCCTGCTGGAGAAGCTCGGCCTGGCCCAGGCCCCGGGGGCCACCGCGCGCTCCTACGACGAGGCCGCCGCCATCGCCGCCAACATCGGCTACCCCGCCCTGGTGCGGCCCTCGTACGTGCTGGGCGGGCGCGCGATGCAGATCGTCTACGACGCCGACGACCTCCGCACCTACATGACCGAGGCGGTGCGGGTGAGTCCCGAGCATCCGATCCTGGTGGACAAGTTCCTCGAGGACGCGCTCGAGATCGACGTCGACGCCATCAGCGACGGGGAACGGGTCGTCGTGGGCGGGGTCATGGAGCACGTCGAGAAGGCGGGCGTCCACTCCGGCGACTCCGCGTGCGCGCTGCCGCCCTACTCGCTGGGCGACGACCAGATCGCCACCATCAAGCGGCAGACGCGCGCCCTCGCCCTCGAGCTGGGCGTGATCGGGCTCCTCAACATCCAGTTCGCCATCAAGAACGAGACGGTGTACGTGCTCGAGGTGAATCCGCGCGCCTCGCGCACCGTGCCGTTCGTCTCCAAGGCCATCGGGGTGCCGCTGGCGAAGCACGCCACCAAGATCATGCTCGGCCGGACCCTCGCCGAGCTGGGGTTCACCGAGGAGCGGGAGCCGGAGCACATCGCCATCAAGGAAGCGGTGTTCCCGTTCGTGAAGTTCCCCGGCACCGACGTGGTGCTGGGCCCGGAGATGAAGTCCACCGGCGAGGTCATGGGCATCGACCGCGACTTCCGCAAGGCCTACGTGAAGTCGCAGCTCGCCGCCGGCTCCCCGCTCCCCACGTCGGGGAAGGTCTTCGTCTCGGTGAAGAATCGCGACAAGCGCGCGGCCATGGGCATCGCGCGGCGCCTCGTGGAGATGGGCTTCAGCCTGGTCGCCACCGCCGGCACCGCCAAGCTGCTCACGCTGCAGGGCATGACGGTGGAGCCCGTGCACAAGGTGGGCGAGGGCTATCGGCCCAACATCGTGGACCTCATGAAGCGCGGCGAGATCGCGCTGGTCTTCAACACGCCCGAGGACGGCCGCGCGCGGAAGGATTCGTCCGTACTGCGCCGCACCGCGGTCATGCTGAACATCCCCTACTACACGACCGTGGACGGCGCCCAGGCGGCCATCGGCGGCATCGAGGCTCTCCTCAAGGGCGAGATCGGCGTCCAGAGTCTGCAGGAGTCCCATGCCGCCGCACGATCCTAGAGACCGTGTCTTCGTCGCGCTCGACGTGGAGGGCCTCGGCGCCGCCGAGGCCCTGATGGACCGCCTCGACGGCGTGGTCACCCGCTACAAGATCGGCAACCAGCTCTTCACCGCCGCCGGGCCGGCCGCGGTGGAGGCGGTGCAGAAGCGCGGGGCCGAGGTGTTCCTCGACCTCAAGTTCCACGACATCCCCAACACGGTGGCGGGGGCCGCGCGCGAGGCCGCGCGCATGGGCGTGTTCATGTTCAACGTGCACGCCTCGGGTGGGCGCGCCATGATGAAGGCGGCCGCGGACGCGGGCGCCGCCGCCGCGCGCGAGCTCAAGGTGCGCCGGCCGCTCGCCATCGCGGTGACCGTGCTGACGAGCCTCGACCGCGCCGCCCTCCAGCGGGAGCTCGGCGTGGCGGCCTCGGTGGAGGGCCACGTGCTCCACCTCTGCGACCTGGCCCGCGAGGCGGGGCTGGACGGCTGCGTGGCCTCGCCCCAGGAGATCGGCGCCATCCGTAACGGGCTCGGGCGGGACTGGGTCATCGTGACGCCGGGCGTGCGGCCGGCCGGCGCCGAGCTCGGCGATCAGGCGCGCGTGGCCACCCCCGGCGCGGCCGCCCGCGCGGGCGCCCACTTCCTCGTGGTGGGCCGGCCCATCACCGGCGCGCCGGATCCCGCCCGGGCCGCCGCGGCGATCTTCACGGAGCTCGGATGAGCCCGAGCGTCACCCATCGCGATCTCATCCAGCGGCTGTTCGAGATCGGCGCCCTCCGCTTCGGCGAGTTCACGCTGAAGTCCGGCATTCGGTCGCCGTTCTATGTCGACCTTCGTGTCGTCATCTCGCACCCTGACGTGCTCGCGCGCATCGGGGGTTTGCTCGCCGAGGCGGTGGGGCACTGCAAGGTGGACCGCATCGCCGGCATCCCGTACGCGGGGCTGCCGCTGGCCGTCGCGGCGAGCCTGGCCGGGGGCTTCCCTCTCGTCTACCCGCGCCGCGAGGAGAAGGCCCACGGCACCCGGAGGCGCATCGAGGGAGCCTTCGAGCCGGGCGAGCGGGTGGTGGTGATCGACGACATCATCACCGACGGGGCGAGCAAGTTCGAGGCGATCGCGCCGCTCGAGGAAGCCGGCCTGGTGGTGAAGGACCTCGTGATCCTCATCGACCGCGAGCAGGGCGGCGCGGTCCGGCTCGCCGCCAAGGGCTACACCCTGCACGCCGTGCTGACCATCACCCAGTGCTTCGACGAGCTGGCCCGCGTGGGCCTCGTCGAGCCCACGGTGATCGAGGCGGCGCGGCAGTTCGTCCGGGACACGCGGTTCGCCTGATGGCGCGCCCCGCCGACGGCGTGGGCGAGGTGCTGCTCGACGCCGACGCCATTCGCGCGGAGGTCACCCGGCTGGGCGCCCAGATCACCGCGGACTATGCCGGCCGTCGGCCGCACCTGGTGGGGGTGCTCAAGGGCGCCGCCGTCTTCGTGGCGGATCTCATCCGCGCCCTCGACGTCCCCGCCACGCTCGACTTCATCTCCATCGTGCCGTACGCGGAGGCGAGCCGATCGGGCGTGGTGCGGATCCGGAAGGACCTCGACGAGCCCATCGAGGGGCGCGACGTGATCGTCGTCGAGGGCGTGTGCGCGAGCGGTCTCAGCCTGTCCTATCTTCTGCGCAACTTCGAGACCCGCCACCCCGCCTCCCTGCGCGTGTGCGCCCTCCTCGTGAAGCAGCGCGCCCGCCCGGTGGAGGTGAAGATCGACTACATGGGGTGCCAGATCCCCGACGCCTTCGTGGTGGGCTACGGGCTGGACGCGGGCGAGCGCCACCGCAACCTCCCCTACGTCGCCCGCCTCCCCTGAAGGCTAGCCCTGGCGCCGGAGCTTCGGGTCCCACGCGTCGCGCAGGGTGTCCCCGAAGAGATTGAATGCGAGCACGGCCAGGCTGATGGCCAGCCCCGGAAAGATGGCCAGCCACGGCGCCTGCTCCATGAACGCCCGCCCCGTGCTGCTCAGCATGAGCCCCCATGACGGCGTGGGCGGCTGGGTCCCGAGCCCGAGGAAGGAGAGCGTGGCCTCGATGAGGATGGCGTTGCCCAGCCAGATCGACGCGATGATCAAGATGGGCGCGGTCACGTTGGGGAGGATGTGGCGCGAGAGGATGGAGAGGTGCCTGCAGCCCAGCGCCTCTGCCGCCTCCACGTAGCGGTTCTGCTTGGCCGAGAGAACCGCCCCCCGCACGATGCGCGAGTTGCCGGGGATGATGACGATGGCGATGGCGATCATGGCGTTGGTGGTGTTGGGGGTGAGCACCGAGACGATAGCCAGGGCCAGAACCAGTCCGGGAATGGCCTGGACGGCGTCCATCAAGCGCTGAAGCGTGAGGTCGAGCCTCCCCTCCCAGTATCCGCAGACGAGCCCGATCAGCATCCCCACGAGCGTCCCGATGCCTACCGCGAGCAGCCCGACCCACAACGAGATGCGGCTGCCATGAATGATCCGGCTCAGGACGTCGCGCCCAATGTCGTCCGTCCCGAAGAGATGCGCCCGGCTGGGCGCGGCGAGACGGATCTCCGGATGCGCCTCGAGGGGATCGTAGGGCGCCAGCACGTCGGCAAGTAGCGCGGTCATCACGAGGAGCAGGATCACTGCAGCCGAGGCTGCTCCCAATGGCTTGCGCTTGAGGATCAGCCACAGCGCGCTCAGCCGACCCGCCGCGGTGGGCGGGGAGGCGGCGAGGGCCAGGGCGGGCGGCGCCGGCGTCGCCATCGCGGTCGAACGATCGCCGTTCACGAGAAGGCCTCAGCGATAGCGGATGCGCGGATCCAGCCACGCGTAGGTGAGGTCTACCAGGAGATTGAGCGTGACCAGGGTGGCCGCCACCAGCATGACGTTGGTCTGCACGACCGGGTAGTCCCGGTAGATGATGGCCTCGACGGTGAGGCGCCCCATGCCTGGCAGAGCGAAGATGGTCTCCACCACGACCGCGCCGGCAAGCAGCACGCCGAGCTGGCCTCCCACCACCGTCACCACCGGAATGAGAGCGTTCTTGAGCGCGTGCTTGTAGACGACGAGGCGTCCGCCGAGACCCTTGGCCCAGGCGGTGCGGACATAGTCCTCGCGGAGCACCTCCAGCACGGTGGAGCGCGTCATCCGCATGGTGGCCGCGGACAGGCGGAAGCCCAGCACCGCCGCGGGCAGGAGGAACTGCTGGAGATTCCTCCAGGGCGAGTCCCAGAAGCTCGTGTAGCCGATGGGCGGTATCCACTGGAACCAGATCGCCGCGAACGTGATGACAAGGGTACCGAGCCAGAAATCGGGAAACGAGAGGCCGGTCACCGCGACCATGCGGCCCGCGTAGTCGGACGGCTTGTCCTGCCGTGTGGCCGACAGCACGCCGATGGGGACGGCGATGGCGAGGCCCAGGATCATGGCGAGCGCCGTCAGCTCCAGGGTGACTGGAATGGCCTTGCGCAGGCTCACCGCGATGGGCTCACCGGTGAAGAGGGAATCACCGGGCGAGAGGCTCACCATCTGCCACAGCCAGAGGAGGTACTGCTCGTGGTAGGGGAGGTCGAGACGGAGATCCTTGCGGACCTTGGCAAGCTCCTTCTCGCCGATGTTGCCGGACTCCGCCATGAGGGCGGTCAGCGCGTCGCCGGGCATGACGCGCATGAGGCCGAACACGATCAGCGAGGACAGCAGCAACACGGGCACGGCGAGCAACGCCCGGCGGATCACGTACTTGTACACGGCGTCGCCCGCGCCCCGAGCGCCCCCTACTTGTCGAGCCAGACCCGCGCGACCTGCGGCGAGCCGTAGGCGTCGGTGCGGCGCAGCGCTAGCGCCGCCGCGTTGCGCATGTGCGGCTGGAAGATCATGAAGCCGTTGTCGTACGGCATCCAGAGCCGCAACACCTGGTCGAACTCCCGGTCCACGATCTTCTTCGTGATCACCCGCTGCTCCTTCGCGTCCGGGGTCTGGCGGAGCTTCGTGGTGAGCTCGTCGATCTGCGGATCGTTGACCCGGAAGAAGTTCTTCGTGGACTTGGAGTGCATGTACTGGTAGGTGCGCTCGTCGAGCCCCACCGCGTGGCCGGACTGGAACCCCCACGAGAGGCCCTCCCACTTCGGATCGACGTAGCGACCGTAGTAGGTGGTGTAGTCGAGCTTGGAGATCTTCACGTCGATGTTGAGGTTCTTCTTGAGGTCGGCCTGCACGAGCTGGACCTGCGAGGTCATCTGCGGGAAATACTCGTAGTAGAACAGGGTCGTCGAAAAGCCATTGGGATGCCCGGCCTCGGCCAGGAGCTTCTTGGCCTCCGCCGGTTTGTACTGCCACCAGGGACCGAACTGGGCCGCGGTGGGCGCCTTGTCCTGGTAGTACATGTACGGCACGCCCCAGCCGAGGATGCCGTGTCCCTCGTAGACCGTGTCGACCTGCCGCTGGCGGTCGATGGCCATGGCGAGGGCCCGTCGCACCCGCACGTCGTTGAAGGGCGGCTTGTCCTGGGACATGGCCAGCCCGAACGGTGTGAGCGCATTGAAGTAGGACTGGGCGACGAGATTGGGGTTGGTCTTGCGGAGCACCTCCACCTCGGAAGGGCTCGCCACGTGGATGAAGTCGGCCTGTCCGGTGCGGAACGCGGCGGTGCGGGTGGCGGCATCCGGGGTCGACAGGATGACGTACTCGTCGACGTACGGGCGGCCCTTGTCCCAGTAGTCCGGGTTCCGTTGCAGCACGACCTTTACCTTCCGGGTGTGCTCCTTGAGGATGAAGGGACCGGTGCCGATGCAGCGCTTCTTCAGGTCGCCGTCCTCTTCCAGGATCTCGCGCGCGAAGACGATGGAGATCGGCTCGGCGAGGGCCTGCGCCACGAACACGTTCGGGGCCTGCATGTGCAGGCGTACCGTGTACTTGTCCGGCGTCTCGATCCCCTCGATCTCCTTGAAGTTGAAGGTCTGCACCCCCTCCTTCGCGTAGGCCTCGAAGCAGTACTTGATGTCGGCCGAGGTAAGCTCGCGGCCGTTCAGCGGCGGCACGTTCTGCCACTTCACGCCCTGGCGCAGCTTGAAGGTCCAGATGCGGTGGTCCGCGCTCGTCGTCCACGACTCCGCGAGATCACCCTTGAGCGTCATGTCGCCGGGGTGGCTCGCCTCGTCCGCGAACGAGTACCGAACGAGCCGATTGCTGGTGAGCCCCGCGAACTGGAACAGGCCGACGGACTGAGTCATCCGCGGGTCGAGCATGGGCGGGTCCCAGGCGGAGGCCCGGGTCAGCGTGCCGCCCCGCTTGGGCGACTTCGTGCTGGCGGGAATCCACTCGGGATACGGAGACGCGCTCTGCGCGGCCGCGCGCGAACCAGGCCGGCTCAGCGCGAACGCGCCCAACCCCGCGGCCGTCCCGCCCGCGCGCCGCAGGAACTGCCGGCGGCTCACGCCACTGCGGTCACCCTTCGGGCCCTGTGTCGGCATCCTGGCTCTCCTTGTCCGGTCACGAAGAGACGAGCCTCGCGAGCACCACTACCGGAGCGGACAGAGCGAACGGAGCGGACGAGAACGTTGTGTCGGGACGGAAGCGTTGGGGGAAACTCCCATAGCCCGATAGCCTTGTCAAGCCGGGCGGAAGTCCTCGCCGGTGATGGCGTACTGGCGCATCTTCACGTGGAGCGTCTTGTAGTCGGTCTTGAGCAAGCGGGCCGCCGCGCTCTTGTTGCCGCGGCTCGCCCGCAGGGCTTCGCGGATGGCCTGCTGCTCGGCTTCGGCGGCGCCGAGCTCGGCGAGCTCGCGCAGGCTGAGCCCGCCCGGCGCGTGGCGGGACGCCGGGGCGTCGGCGCGCCGCCCCCGGGGCCAGAGATGATCCGGCTCCACGACGTCCTCACAGCGCAGCACCGCGCGCCGGATGACGTCGCGCAGCTCGCGCGCGTTGCCCGGCCACGCGTGGGCGAGGAGGAGCTGCCACGCCGACTCCGAGATGCCGCGCACGGGCCGGCCGCGCTCCATCGCCATCTCCTCGGCGAAGCGATTGGCCAGGGCCATGATGTCCTCGCGCCGCTCGCGCAGCGGGGGCACCGACACCGTGGACTCGCTCAGCAGGGACGCGAGATCCTGCCGCAGCCGGCCCGCCCGCACCTCGTGCTCGAGCGAGGCCCGGGAGGCGGCGAGGACCCGCACGTCCACCGGCACCGCGCGGGAGCCGCCCAGCGGCTGCACCTTGCGCTCCCGCAACGCGCGCAGGAGACGTGACTGGATGGGAGCGGGCAGCGCCGCGATCTCGTCGAGGAACAGCGTGCCGCCGTCGGCCCGCTGGAGCTGGCCCTCGCGGCTCCGCTCGGCGCCGGGGATGGCGCCCTTCTCGTAGCCGAAGAGCTCCGACTCGACGTTGGCCTCCGCCACCGCGCCGCAGTCGAGGGTGACGAACGGACGATCACGGCGCGCGCTCTGCTGGTGGATGGTGCGCGCGATGAGCTCCTTGCCGGTGCCCGGCTCGCCCTCGATGGTGACGTGGCCGGAGGCCGCGGCCCCCTCGAGCGCCGACGCGACGACGCGGGTCACCGCCGCGCTCGGCCCCATGAGGGCGCGGAGCGAGGCCACCGGGCCGCTCAGGTTCTCCAGCTCGGCCACCCGCGCCACCAGCCCGCGATGCTCGAGGGCCCGCTGCACGGTGAGCACCAGCTCGTCCTTGACGAATGGCTTGGTCAGGTAGTCGTACGCCCCCAGCCGCATCGCCTGCACCGCCTTGGGGATCTCCACGAACGCGGTGAGGATGATGACGCAGGCGCTGGAGTCCAGCTGGCGCAGCTCCTGGAGGGTCTCCATGCCGCCGACCCGCGGCATGACGAGGTCGAGGAGGACGACGGCGGGCTGCTCGCGGCGATAGGCGGCCGGGGCATCCGCCCCGTCGGCGACACTCACCACCCGGAAGCGCTCGGCGGTGAAGATGTCCTCGAGGAGCGAACGCATGTCCGGCTCGTCGTCCACGACGAGCAGGGTCGCGCCCCCCGCGTCCCGCATGCCCCTAGCCTACTCCAGCCGGGGCGGATTCGCCCGTATTCCGGCGGTCCGCCCCGCTGGCGTCAGATTGCCGGTTCCGTCACGCCTTCTGCTGTACGGCGCGAAGGACCCGGTCGGCCTGTATCGGCAGCTGCCGGACCCGCGCGCCGGTGGCGGCGAAGATGGCGTTGGAGAGCGCCGGCCCGATGGTGGTCGCGCCCGGCTCGCCCACGCCGGTGGGATACTCGGTGCTCTGCACCACGTGCACCTCGACCACGTCCGGGACCTCATTCATGCGGAGGACCTGGTACGTGTCGAAGTTCCTCTGCTCCAGCGTGCCCTTGGCGATGGTGCCCTTCTCCTTGGTGGCGTTGGACAGCCCGAAGAGGAGCGAGCCCTCCACCTGGGAGCGGACGCCGTCGGGGTTGACGACGATGCCGCAGTCCACCGCGCAGATGATCTTCTCGACCTTGACGTTGCCGGTGGCGGGATCGACCTTGGCCTGGATCGCGGTGGCCGTCCAGGTGGGCGTCTTCTTCTCCTGCGCGGACACGCAGGCCACCCCGATGCCGGTGTTGGGGGGGAGCGACGTCTTGCCGATGCCCGCCCGCTCCGCGACGATGCGAAGCACGTTGGCCAGCCGCGGGGCGCCGTTGAGCATGTCCAGGCGGTACTTCACCGGGTCGACCTTGTTCATGTGGGCCAGCTCGTCGACGAACGTCTCGACGGCGAAGAATGTGTAGTTCGGCGCCACCGCGCGCACGTAGCCGACGGAGATGCCGGTCTCCGCGCGCACGCCGTGCACGACCTGATTGGGGATGTCGTAGACGTGATCGGCGCCGTTCAGCGCGAAGTCGTCCAGGCCCTGCTTGTTGAGGAAGTCCGGCCCCCACCGCCCGCCCGGATGGCCGGACACGACGGTGGCGTCCCACGTGACGATCTTGCCGGTGCCGTCCATGCCGGCCTTCAGCACCTGGTAGGTGGCCGAGCGATAGACATCTCGCTGGAGGTCTTCCTCGCGAGAGCGGATGAGCTTGATGGGCCGCCCCGCCTCGCGCGCGATGAGCGCGGCCTCGAGGATGACGTCGGGCTCGAGCCGCCGCCCGAAGCCGCCGCCGAGATAGGTCTGGTGAAGCCGGATGTTCGTCTGGGGCACCTTGAGCACGGCGGCGAGGGCGCCCATCGCCATGGTCTGGAACTGGCTGCCGGAATAGAGGTGGTAGACGCCGTCCTTGAACGACGCCACGCAGTTCATGGGCTCCATCTGCATGTGGGCGACGTAGTCCGTCATGAACGTCGCCTGATGGGTCTTGGCGGGGGGCCCCGCGTTCGGATTCCCCGTCTTGTGCCATTCGATGCCCGCGCCGGGATCCTTGGCCTTCTTCTCATAGTCCGCAAAGATGCTGGCCGAGGTCACGTTGACGTTCGGGCCCGGATCCCAGGTGATCTTGAGCGCGTCTCGCGCCTTCACCGCCGCCGAGTAGGAGGTGGCGACCACCGCGACCATATCGGGCAGCCGCACCGTCTTGAGGTAACCCGGCACCTTCTTGGCGGCGCTGTCGTCCACCGCCGTCACCTTGGCGCCCTCGCGCGTGGGCGGATAGGCGGTCTTGGCGTAGGCCATGTTGGGCAGGAACATGTCCATGCCGAACTTGGCCTTGCCGTTCGTCTTCTCCGGAATGTCGAGGCGCTGCACCCACTGCCCCACGACCTTGTACTCGGACGGCTTTTTGAGGGTGATCTTCTTGAGATCCTCCTCGGAGAAGGTCTTGGTGATGGGCGCCTTGGCCACGATCTCGCCGTAGGACAGCACCCGCCCGGTGGGCAGGTGGCGCACCGTGCTCTTGACCGCGACGCACTCGCTCGCGGGCACCTTCCACGAGGTGGCGGCGGCGTCGATCAGCGCCATCCGCGCCCCGGCGGCGCCGCGGGAGAGGCTGTCGAACGTCCAGTTGATGCTCCAGCTCCCGCCGGTGAGCATGAGACCGTACTTGGGATCGGCCATCGGGTAGTCGATCCGCATGTCCTTCCAGTCCGACTCCAGCTCCTCGGCCACGACCTGCGCGAGCGCGGTGCCCACACCCTGCCCCATCTCGGCCTTCAGCACATGCACGGTGACCAGCCCGTCCGGCGTGATGGTGATGAAGGCGTTGGGCTCGTACTTGGCCGCGGCCTCGACGAGCCCGTCGCGGCCGATGGTCGGGATGGTGAAGTAGACGGTGAGGCCCACGCCGGCGGCGCCCGCGGACTTCAGGAACTTGCGGCGATTCAGCTCGATGGTCATGGCTAGGCCCCCTTCGCCGCGCGCCGGATCGCGCGCTTGATGCGGAGGTAGGTCGCGCAGCGGCAGATGTTGCCCGACATGTGCGACACGATCTCATCATCGGTGGGGTTGGGGTTCCGGGCC
>Ga0081538_10002407_pt1 | contig 18366 bp, 18 predicted proteins | sample TabmetS5T2R1_FD_71022 | JGI IMG/M metagenome (GOLD analysis project Ga0081538, IMG submission 71022) | Tabebuia heterophylla rhizosphere microbial communities from the University of Puerto Rico - S5T2R1 | ecosystem: Host-associated > Plants > Roots > Rhizosphere ... | reverse complement strand
GACCTCATCTCGCCGGTTACCTTGCAGGCATTGAAAGATGGCGCTGTGTTCACTATCCACGGGCAAGAGCCTGACGCTGTTTTCCTTAGCGGTGTTGACAAAAATCTCACCCGCCATAACCAATGCCTCTTTATTGGCAAGCGCGACTTCTTTGCGTGCGCGCACGGCCTCGAGGGTCGGCATCAGCCCGGCGCCGCCGACTATGGCGGCGACAACGACATCGACCCCATGCGCCGTCGACACGGCCGCCGCGCCGCGTTGTCCATAGAGCACTTCCACTCGATTGCCGCCAATGAGCTCGCGGAAACGCCCGAGGTCTCCCTCGTTCTTGATTGCGACAAACTTCGGGGAGAACTCTTTAACTTGAGAAGCGAGGCGTTTTAGATTTTCTCCGGCCACCAAGCCGTGAACTTTGAACCGTTCAGGAAAGCGGCGAACGAGATCAAGAGTACTCATGCCAATGGAGCCCGTAGAACCCAGGACAGCGATCGTTTTCATGGATGAAATACTCTTAAATAAGTCGTCGCAAAAACTGCGGGAAAGATCAAGCTATCCAACCGATCCAACAGCCCACCGTGACCTGGCAATAAAGTGCCCGAATCTTTCACGGCAAAAACGCGTTTGATTAAAGACTCGAAAAGATCGCCCATTTGTCCTGCCACGCTCAACATCGCCGAAAGCATGACGACTTCGACCGTCGCCAATTCCGTAACCAGGAACATGGCACCGAGCCAGCCCCCCACCACGCTCCCGGCGAGGTAGCCGAAGACTCCTTCGATGGTTTTCCCGGGACTGATCTCGGGTGCGAGCTTTCTTGTTCCAAAGCGCCGGCCGATAAAATAAGCCGCCGCGTCTCCCATCAAAATCACCAAAAGGAGCAACGACACCCACGCACGACCATGCGGCATGCGAAACAACACCACCCAATGGGGTAGCAGATAGCCGAGGTAGACGCCCCCGAGCAGCGTCCAAGCCAATCGGTTCAACCGCTCCTCTAATCTTCCTGGCAAGCAGAGATAGATAGAGAAAAAAAGCACAAAGAGAAGGCTCAACCCCCAGTCGCCTTCGGGCACTAAAGGGAAAAGTAGCATAAGGGATATACTGAGGCCGAAAACTATTCCCCACAGCTGGTCTTTCACCCGGCCGGGAAATACCATGGAAAAATATTCTCGCAAGGCTTGGGCGATAATACCGACAAGGAATCCGGCGAAAACCCAGGGCGGTCCCCAACCCACCACAAGAACAAGCAGCGGAATACCGACGGTACCAGTAAGCAGCCGTGACCTAAGATTTGATTCCACTCGCCTCCAACGATGGCCGCGCTGGAACCGTGACTTGCTCGTCCGTTCGACCAAATCTCCTGCGACGGCGTTGAAACTCGAGGAGGGCCTGAAGATACTCTTTCTCCCGAAAATCCGGCCAAAGGGTGGAGGTTACGTAAAGCTCGCTATAGGCAATTTGCCAAAGATAGAAATTGCTGATCCGCAACTCGCCGCTGGTCCGGATCAAAAGGTCAGGATCGGGCACACCCGGTGTATCCATTCGCGCCGAGATCATTCTTTCGTCGATCTCCTCCGGCTCAGACTTCCCGTGCCGCACCTCGTGGGCGATTCGCTTCACCATTCTGACGATCTCGTCGCGACCGCTATAGCTGAGCGCTAGGATCACCGTCATCCGCTGGTTGTGGCATGTCAAATCGATCACATGCTCGAGGGTGCGCCGAACTCCGAGCGGCAAGCGATCCTTGTCGCCGACCGCCAGGAGCCGGATACCGTAGCGCATCATTTTCGCTCGCTCGGCGGCGAGATAATGCTCCAACAGTCCCATGAGCGCATGGACTTCATCGCGAGGCCGGAGCCAATTCTCGGTTGAGAAAGCGTACAGAGAAAGAAAAGGAATGCCGAGTCTGCGGCTCATTTCAACGATCGCGCGAACTGAAGTCTTTCCACGCCGATGGCCCTCGATTCGGCTTTTGCCTCGCTCCTTAGCCCAGCGCCCATTGCCGTCCATGATGACGGCGACGTGGTGGGGCAACCGACTTTTATCTAAGCCGCTCAGATCCATCGTTAGCCGGGCAGCGTCTGTTTCATCGATGGAACGGTGACGGACGCCTGAAAAGAGCTTGCACAAACTTAACTTGAAGGCATCGTGACAGGGCGGAGATTGGCGGTTGTTTTAAACCTCCATGATCTCTTCTTCTTTGGCCTTGATGATTTTGTCGATGCGACCGATAAAGTCATCGGTGGTTTTTTGCACTCGTTCCTGGCCATGTTTGGATTCATCCGAGTTAATTTCCTTCTTTTTCTCGGCTTCCTTAAGCTGTTCCACAGCGACGCGTCGATGATTGCGCACCGAGACGCGAAACTCCTCAGCAATTTTCTTGACGTGCTTTACCAGTTCCCGGCGCCGCTCTTCGGTGAGTTGGGGAATGGGCACTCGAATGACCTTGCCGTCGTTATTCGGAGTCAGGCCCAGATCGGATTTCAGGATCGCTTTCTCGATATCTCCCATGGCGCTTCGGTCGTAGGGCTGAATCACCAGCAGGCGCGGCTCTGGCGCACTCAAGGTGGCCAACTGATTCAAAGGCGTGGTTGCACCATAGTATTCGACGACGATGTGCTCCAGAAGGGCGGTCGAGGCGCGCCCGGTTCGAATTTTGGCGAGCTCTTTGCGCAGCGCGCTCACAGACTGATCCATCTCCTTTTGCAGTCGAGCGAAAATTTCTTCGTTCATGGTCTTCCCCCGCTGACCAGAGTGCCGATCGGCTCACCTGAGACGACTCTCTTAATATTGCCTTTCTCCATGATATTGAAAACAACAATCGGCAATTGATTGTCCATGCACAGCGATATCGCCGTCGAGTCCATGACTTTGAGCTCGCGATTGAGGACCTCGATATACGTGAGCTTTTCGAATTTATGGGCTCCCTCGTGCTTGAACGGGTCCGCGTCATAGACCCCGTCAACCTTGGTCGCCTTGAGGATGACTTCAGCGCCGACTTCCATCGCCCGCAGGCTTGCGGTGGTATCCGTCGTAAAGTAGGGGTTACCAGTGCCGCCGGCAAAGATCACTACGCGACCTTTTTCAAGATGCCGCGTCGCTCGCCGTCGGATGTAAGGTTCCGCCACCTGCCGCATCTCAATGGCGGATAGCACTCGAGTTGAAACCCCCAGCTTCTCTAGCGCGTCTTGCAGTGCCAAACTATTAATGACGGTTGCCAGCATTCCCATCGTATCCGCGCTGGCCCGATCCATGCCAATCTCGCTTGCGACTGCGCCACGAAAAATATTGCCACCGCCGATGACCAGGGCCAGTTCACAGCCCATCTCTTTCACTTCTCTGATCTCTTCGGCGAAAGCTTTGACGGTTTTGGCGTCGATACCGAAGTGGTGCGGTCCGGCGAAAACTTCCCCGGTGACCTTCAGGATGAGCCGCTTATATTTTGGCAACCCGGTGTTCATCCGCGGCCCAAAAGCCTTTACTCCTTTTGAATTCCTTCACCGAGGTGGTAGCGTACAAATCGTCTAATTTCGATCTTTTCTTTTAGACGGGCAACCACATCATTAACGATGTCAGCCACTTTATGGTCAGGATCTTTGATAAACGCCTGTTCCAGCAGACAAACTTCGGAAAAGAATCGTTCCATTTTTCCTTCGACGATCTTCTCGACCACCTTCTCCGGCTTGCCGGACTCCAGGCCCTGGCGGTGATAAATCTCTCGCTCTTTCTCGATCTCGCCCGCGGCGACATCCTCCCGTCGCACATAGCGGGGATTGGCAGCCGCGATCTGCATGGCCATGTCCTTGAGAAGCGACTGAAACTCTGTTGTCCGTGCAACAAAGTCGGTTTCGCAGTTAATTTCCACCAGAACACCAATCTTACCTCCGGGGTGGACATACGCGCCTACCGCCCCGTCCGCCGCAATGCGGTCGGCTTTCTTCGCGGCTGCGGCTAAACCTTTCTGTCTCAAGTAGCTAACCGCGTTATCCAGATCTCCCCCGGTTTCCGCGAGCGCTCGCTTGCAATCCATGATGCCGGCACCCGTTTTATCGCGTAGTTCCCTGACCAGAGTTGCATTGACTTCCATGAGAACCTTACACTCCTCCCACCGCCGCGGTTGCCACCCCCCGGCCTGGTTCGTCCACAGAAGGGGGGGCCGCAGGCTTAAGCTCCTCTTTGTCTTTGACCAAAGACTGCTCATAGAGCATTTTCCCTTCGTTCGTGGCGTCCGCGATGGCGGAACAGAAAAGCCGGATTGCCCGAATGGCGTCATCATTACCCGGCACCTTGTAGTCTACCAAGTCGGGATCGCAGTTCGTATCGATGACAGCGATAACTGGGATACCCAACTTTCGGGCTTCCTTAACGGCAATCTCTTCTTGCTTGGGATCAACGACGAAAATAGCGTCCGGAAGCTTTCGCATGCCTTTAATTCCACCCAAAGATTGCTCCAGCTTTTCCTTTTCCCGCTTAAGTCCTAGCATTTCCTTCTTGGTCAATGCCTCGACGATCTTCGGATCGTTCTCCATCTCCTCGATTTTTCTTAGGCGTTCAATGCTTTGTCTAATGGTTGAAAAATTGGTCAGGGTGCCGCCTAACCAGCGATTGTGAACATAAAACATACCGCAACGTTCGGCCTCTTCCTTGACCGCTTCCTGGGCCTGTTTTTTTGTGCCGACAAACAGAATGTGACCGCCCGAGGCGGCGATGTTGCGCACCACGGCCTCCAGCTCTTTGAACATGGTCACCGTCTGCTGCAGATCGATGATGTGAATACCATTCCGAGCGCCGAATATGTAAGGCTTCATCTTAGGGTTCCAACGGCTGGTTTGATGTCCAAAATGAACCCCAGCCTCCAGCAGCTGCTTCATAGAAATTTCGCTCATTATCGCTTCTCTCCTTGGTTTTTAGTCCTCCCCTTTCCTCTTTTCCATTCCGCACCTAATGAGGCACCGCGCAAGGGATCAGAAAGGGTGTGAAATGACAGTAGGAGGCCGTTGGTTTCTACTGAGACAAGCCCAACCAATGGCCAGAAGTAAACTTCAACAAACTCAATATCTTTACGCTTTTAGCAGAGATCAGTGGTTCACGCAAGGTGCGAAAAAATCGGGGAAAACTACTGGTTCATGGACTCCAGAAATTCCTTATTATTTTTGGTTCCATGCATCTTATCCTGCAGGAATTCCATCGCTTCAACCACGCTTAGCTGCGATAAGACTTTCCGCAAGATCCAAATTCGATTCAGATCCTCCTTAGCGATCAACAATTCCTCTTTCCGAGTTCCTGACTTGTTGATGTCGATCGCCGGGAAAACTCGTTTATCCATGAGCCGACGATCCAAGTGCACCTCCATGTTGCCGGTACCTTTGAATTCTTCAAAGATGACTTCATCCATTCGGCTGCCGGTATCGATCAAGGCCGTGGCGATGATGGTCAGGCTGCCGCCGTCTTCGATGTTTCTCGCGGCACCAAAAAACTTCTTCGGTTTATGGAGCGCATTAGAATCAACGCCGCCGGACAAAATCTTGCCGCTGGGCGGAACCACCGTGTTATAGGCCCGCGCAAGTCGAGTAATACTGTCGAGGAGAATCACGACGTCTTTGCCGTGTTCAACGAGGCGCTTGGCTTTTTCAATGACCATTTCCGCGACCTGGACGTGCCGTGTCGCGGGCTCATCGAAAGTAGAACTGATGACTTCACCGTCGACCGACCGCTGCATATCCGTAACCTCTTCAGGGCGCTCATCGATTAACAGCACGATCAGTATGACTTCCTTGTGATTGTGGGCGATGGCTTTGGCTATGTGTTGCAGCATCATCGTCTTGCCCGTCCGCGGGGCGGCGACAATCAAACCACGCTGGCCCTTACCGACGGGGGTTAACAGGTCGACGATACGCGTTGTGTAGTCTTCGGGTTGATATTCGAGGCGGAGTCGCTCGTTTGGATAAAGTGGCGTCAGATTATCAAAGAGAATTTTTTCTCGAGCTCTTTCTGGATCCTCGTAATTGATCGACTCAACCTTAAGTAAGGCGAAGTAACGTTCCCCTTCTTTCGGAGGACGGATATGGCCCGAGATAATATCGCCTGTGCGCAAATTAAACCGACGGATCTGGCTCGGGGAAACGTAGATATCGTCTGGTCCGGGGAGATAATTATAATCGGGAGCGCGCAAAAACCCAAAACCATCAGGCAAGGTTTCCAGCACGCCTTCCCCGTAAATATGGCCGTTCTGTTCCGTCTGCGCCTGCAAGATGGCGAAAATCAGCTCTTGTTTGCGCATGTTGGCAGCGCCTTCGATGTTGAAATTCTTGCCGATCAGCGCTAGGTCGCTGATCTTCTTTTCTTTGAGAGCCTTAAGGTTTAAACCGTTTTCTTCCACCGTTTCCGTCTCGGCGGTTCGAGTTCTGCCACGGACCATAAACTATGCCTCTCCTTTCAAATTAAAGGGTCGTTCATGCGTTCTTATAACACCCTCTCGCGCTACCCCACAGACTTATCCCTGCCGAATCGAAAATGCCCGGCGTTGCGACTCTCGCTGACCGGCAGACTACGCAGGGGCACAATTGCAGACATGACATGTCAGTGCGACAGATTTCTAGACGCGGATGCGAATCTTTTCTTCAAGATCCAAAAATTAATCCAGAACGGATGCCGAACGATTTTTGTCAGTGTGGGGGTTAATTCAAGAGATCGCTGAATTGATCAAATTCTAGTTTTTATAGTAAGTAAAACCCCATTCCTTGTCAACCCCTTCGTGGCAATCTTGCTAATTTGCGTCTATGTCTTCAAGAGTTTTCAGCAGTTTGTCGATGTCTTCGGCCAACGGCGCGTAAAATTCTATCGGCGCGCCGCTCCGGGGATGAAATAAGCTTAGCCGTTCAGCATGGAGGGCGTGCCGCGGAAATGAATCCACTGCGGCAGCGTTGTCATTCTTGCCTTCGATATGCCGCTGCTTGCGACCGTAGACCCTGTCGCCGACCACGGGATGGCCCATATCCGCCAGATGTACTCGTATTTGATGCGTCCGCCCGGTCCAAGGCCTCAGGCGCAACAAGCTAACTCCAGTCGAGCCAAGTTTGTCGCTTCTATTCTGAAACCATTTTTCGACACTCCATTCGGTAACGGCCTCCCTTTTCTTCGGTAGAGCGTTAAGGCTCGACATGCGCTTACGATCCGCGCGATGTCTCCCAATGGGGCGATTGATGACTCCCCGTTCGCCTTTTAGCTTGCCCAAAACGAGCGCGAGATATTCCTTTGTTACCCGCCGGTCTTTAAACTGAGCGGTAAGCTCGCGAAAGGCAGATGCATTTTTGGCAACAATCATGACTCCGGAAGTGTCCTTATCCAATCGGTGAACGATTCCTGGACGTACTTGTCCGCCGATGCCTTGGAGATCTGGACAGTAATGCAAGATTGCGTTCACCAAAGTGCCCGAGAAGTTACCGGCTGCCGGGTGAACGACCATACCGGCGCTTTTATTGATTACGACACAGTCATCATCTTCGAAGATAACATTCAAGGCTATGGGCTCACCCGCCAGGATGGACGGTTTTGGCGGCGGGCTCGTCATGACGACGAGATCGTGGATCTTGAGTCGTGCCGCCGCTTTTGCCGGTTGACCGTTTAACGTAATCTGGCCTTCGGCGATTAATTTCTGAATCCCGGACCGGCTAAGCCTCTCCACGCCCAGAGTCTCCGGCAAACAACGGGTGACGAAGCGATCCAACCGCATGCCGGCTGATTGCCTATCCACGAGGGCTGCTGCCCGATTCATAAACTGAATCGCTTTAGGCGTCCTTCTGTTCGGTTAACCGAAGTTTCCCTAAAATGGCCTTCGCTTGATCCACATCTCCGTGCATTTGTGCAATCAAATCCTCAACGGTCGCGAATTTTTTTTCATCGCGAATTCTCTTAACAAAGGAAAGCTTGGCCGTCTCTCCGTATATATCGCTTTTAAGATCAAAGATAAAACTTTCCAAAGTTCTCGGCCCCTCGCCGAACGTCGGGTTAACGCCGACGCTGGAAACGCTCGGCCATCCTCTATTCTTGACCTCGATTAACGTTGCGTAGATCCCGTTTAAGGGAACGACTTCCGTCTGGCTCGAAATATTCGCAGTCGGAAATCCTAGTTTTCGCCCTCGGCCCTGGCCCGCGACAACTCGGCCTGACACAAAGTGATAGCGCCCTAACATGGGTTGAACTTCATCCACACAACCGGTCTCAACCAACTCACGGATCCTCGAGCTACTAATCCGAACTCCGTTGCTCGATATAGGATCGAGGATCCCCACCTGGAACCCGACCTGAGGCGCCATGCGCATTAAGTCCTCGGTTCCGGCTTTTCTGCCTTGGCCGAAACGCAAGTCCCGCCCGACCCACAATTTTTTTGTCCTCAGCCGGCCCACCAGAAACCGCCTAACAAAGTCCTCTGCGGTAATGCTGGCGAACTGGCGGTCAAACCTCTGCGCGACAACGATATCAACACCATAGGTTTTAAATAGGTCCAATTTGTCTTGATAAGTCAGGAGGAGGCGGGGCGCACGCTCTGGGGCAAGAACCTTTAGAGGATGGGGCTCAAACGTCAGGACGATCGAGGGGTAACCCAGCCGCTTTGATTCCTCCACCGTATGACGTACCAATGCTTGATGTCCAAGGTGGATACCGTCGAAATTTCCTAGGGTAACGACGGATCCTGTGATTGAAAGTTGTTGATCCTCTATATTGGAAAACGCTTTCATGCTTCCTTCCTTCATCCCGCAGGGACGAACGGCAAGGCATCGACTGGAAAACGGGGCGCCGCGGTGGAAGGTACGGAGTCTATGGGAAAAGGCAGTTGCCCAATTACGACTCTAGCGCTTTTAGTCGTTGTTTGGCTCTGACCGCTTCGGGAGACTGTGGATACTTCTCGACAACCTCCTGGAGAATAAGCCGAGCGTTTACCTTCTCTCCGAGCTCTGCGAAGGCAAAGCCTTGCTTTAGAAGCGCGGCGGGAGCTTTTTCTGCCCGCGGATATTTTCTTCGGACCGCGTCGAACTCGATGATCGCCTGGTCGAATTCTTTCAGAGCGTAGTGGCTTTCCGCGATCCAGTATTGGGCATTGCCGACAAGCGCGCTCTTTGGATATTTTTTGATAAACTCTTTGAATCGGCTGATAGCCGCCCGGTAATCTTTTTTGTCCAGCGTGCGCCATGCGGCTTCGTAATCTTTCCTGATCGCATCCGACTCCGCTGCCGCCCCCTCAGCGAAGCCATCCCTCGGCGCCGCTTTTTCCTGCGCCTCCAAAGTCTCGCTCAGTTGCTTGATCGCCTCCTCCCGTGCTTTCAGCGCCTCCCCTTGTGTTTTCAGATCCTCTTCAGCTTTCGCCAACCGAGTTTCCAGCTGCTTTATTCTTTGGTCTCCTTCACGGTTGGTTTGTCCAATTTGTCTACCCACTTGGACTCGGGTTTCATCCATTCTTTCCTTAAGGGCGCTCAGATCTCTTTGCATCTGCTGAACGTTGGCGCGAGTATCGGCAAGGGTCGCTCGCATAGACTCTACATCCGACTGCACACTGCTTGTATCCGTGCGCAGTCGCCGCTGTTCGCGCTCGATGAGATCCATTTGCTGGGGATGCACGCAGCCCATCATCCCGTTCGCTGCCAAAGCCAAAAAGCAAAATGCAAGGAACTTCATAGAACAGAAGGGCAATGCACCGGACCGCTGAAATTATGAAGCCGGTCGGCCTGGAATGACCACGAACCGCGCGCGTCGGTTCTGGCGCCAGCAACTCTCGTTTTGCTCCTTGCACACAGGAATTTCCTCACCATAGCTTATGGTGGATAGCCGCTCTGTCGCGATTCCGAGAGTAACCAGATAGTCCTTAGTTACTTGCGCTCTCTTTGCACCTAGGGCCAGATTGTACTCGTTTGTCCCGCGCTCGTCGCAGTGACCTTCAATTTCGATCCTCACTGCCGGGTTTTTCTTCAGCCAATCCGCATTGGCCTTGAGCGTGCCGCGGGCCTCGGCTTCCAAATCGTAGCGATCAAAACCAAAAAAGATATCCTTAAGCGGACCTGCTGTCGGCGTAGGCTTTCCTTCTCGTAGCTGGTCCAGACTCGATCCTTCCCCAGCCGTCGATTCTTTGGTCGGGCCGCGTTGTCCCTCGCCCGGACTCTTCGCCGCCGGCTTGGCTGGCGTCGATGACACGCTCGGGTCTGGCTTACTCGAGGCAGATGGAGAACAGCCTAATCCTGCAAAAATAAAAATAGTCATGACTCCACACCACACCCTTTTATCCGTGACCGCCATCACTCACTCCTTTTTGGGATATGAACAACATGAACCGGGGACAAAACTACTCGAGCCGGGGAGACCAGCTTGGTTTTGTATCATCTCCCCCAGAACCTGTCAATCTACGTTGGTTTTCTCCACTGGCCTGCATGAGATAGAGATGATACTTGCCGGCTCGGTTGGAAGAAAACACGATGAATCTTCCATCCGGCGACCACGTCGGATCCTCACTGTCTGCAGATTCTGCTGTGAGCTTGCGCGGTTCTCCGCCATCTATACTGATCGTGAAAATTGCAAAACGGTTTCCCACCCTTCCGGTATAGGCAATTCTGTCGCCCCGGGGGGACCATTCGGGAGATGTATTGTAATTGCCGCTATACGTGATCCGGCGAGCCTTATTACTCGCCACATCCAGAACGTATACCTGGGGCGAGCCGCTACGGTCGGACACAAATGCCAATTGACGACTGTCCGGCGACCATGATGGCGAGACTTCAATACCGGCGTTTTCGGTCAGATTACGAATCAAGTTGCCATTTCGATCCAGTAAATTAATATTGCTGTTGCCTCCCGTTTCCACCGTAGCGGCGATGAACTGGCCATCGGGTGAAATCTTACCTCCGAGATACCGTCCGCTTCGCGGCGCAAACCTGACTTCCTTGCCGCTATACAGCTCGAAGAGGTAGAGGCTGCTGTTTCGATCCTTGTAGGATGTATAGAGAACCGATTTGCCGTCAGGCGTCCATGACGGCGAGAGGTTGATCGTACGGTTGCTGGTTAATTGAAATTTTTCGCTCCCGTCAAGATGAGCCACATGAATTTCCTTGAATCGGCCACCGCTGGTCGAGACATAAGCAATTCGGGTATTGAAAATTCCGGGCACCCCGGTGAATTGGTTGATAATCTCATCGGCGAACTTATGGGCGATCCGTCGATAGTCCTTGACTTTGCCCACATAGCGTTTTCCGACCCTTTCCTTGCTTTGGAACACATCAAAAAGGCGCAACTCTACGGCAACTTCATCACCCTGAACCGTAAAGCCCCCTTTGACGAGCCCCTCGGCACCTATCGTCGACCAATCTTTGAAATCAAAACTACCCAGCGTCACGCCGCTTTTTTGCGGGTCCTCGATGTAGGCTGCCCGATCGACCACCTTAAACCATCCCGACAAGTCGAGGTCATAAACAATCGTGTCGGCAATGCCTTCCGAGAGTCTCCCAGCGTCGGCTCCGGTTCCCAGATTCTTCAATGGCGAAACCGCGATGGGAAACTTCAGCCCGCCCTGTCCAACAATTTCTCCCCTTACCCCGGTTTCTCCCTTAGGTTGGGCATGCACCAACCCGGGCTGCATGACCAGCCAGAGGAGAGCAAAAACAAATTTAAGCATCATCGTGCTACGCTCCCAAATCCTTCGGTCGAAATGTCAGTTCAACGTCAGCGAAGTCCTTGCGGGAACTTTCCGGCGGCGGCGGCAAAGGGCTCGACTTCTTCACGGCTCGGAGAACCGATTCATCATAGGACGGATCTCCCGACGGCTGAACGATCTTCAATCCGCTGATTTCACCATTTTCTTTGATGCTGAAATGAACCACAACCTTGAGGTTGCTTTTTTGCCCCACCCACGCCCAGTTGTCTTTGATGCTGTTAAGCATTCGATTTTGGTAAATGATGAATTCCATCCCTTTGACAACGCCCCCGCCGCGTCCCCCCGGACCCAAAGCCGCTGCACCTTCACCTTCCCCTGTCCCCGAGCTGATTTGTTCCCCCTTCGATGGTTTTGGAGCTTCAGTTTGGCTCTTTAGGCGATCCACCGCCGATTGGATCAGGTTCTCGCGAACGCGATCCAACGCCGCCTCTTCCGTCTTGGCCTCGCTCTTGGTTTCCTTGGTCGGCTCCTTCTTTGCCACGTTCTTCGGCGGCGCCTCTTTTAATATAGCTTTTTCCTGTACCGGAGGCGCCTTCTCTACCGTTTTAGGCGTTTCTTTTTTTTTGGTCTCTTGTTTAGTTTCTTGTACGGCGGGCGGAGTTTCTTCTGCCGTCGCTTTCGCCGCCGCCTTGGGCGCTGATGAAGCTACCAATTCCGTACCCAGATTGCGCCCGCCGATTTTTTCCCCTCCCACCAAGTCCACGGTATACACCGGATAGCTCGGCTTATTGTGAGACGGCAGAAACGGAACCACGAAAAGAGAAAGGATTAAAGCGCCGTGAAAAAGCAAGGACACAACCAACCACTTGAAAAGCCTCTCCTCAGGGTGCGCAAACAAGAGTGTTCGTTCCCCGACGCTTGTCTTTTCGGTCGAGTCATGTCGCGGCATCGATGTTATCTCTCATCGGTAGAGGGCCGCGTCACCATACCCAGCCTTTCGATGCCGGCCTGTTTGATTTCCGCAATCGTTTTCATGACTAAGCCGTAGCGCACGTCTTGATCGGCCCGCAGATACACCTGTTTGTCGCTTTGCAGTTTTCGGATGGCCCGCAGCTTCTCCCCTAGCTCTGCGACGCTCATCGGGTTATCGTTGAGGTAGATCTTCCCGTTCTTGGCGATCGTGACGACCAATAACTCCTCGGTTCCAGGAATAGCGCCCGCTTTTGCCTGTGGCAGATTGACCTGCACGCCTTGCTGGATAATCGGTGCCGTGACCATAAAAATGACCAGCAAAACTAACATGACGTCAACCAGCGGCGTCACGTTAATCTGTGAGATTGTGGTCGAATCGCGCTGGGAAGCTGTATCCATCGCCATAATGGCCTCCCGTGAGATTACTTGAGAAAGTGTCGCTCGGCGATATTTAGAAATTCATGGGAAAAATTATCCATCTCGGAGGCAAGCACCTTGATTTGCTGGACGAAATAGTTGTAAGCCATTAGGGCCGGAATGGCGGCCGCCAAACCCACCGCAGTGGCGATCAAAGCCTCCGCGATGCCAGGCGCTACTGCCTGGATGCTCGAAGAATGGGTTACGCTGAGCCCTCTAAAGGCGTTCATGATGCCCCACACCGTGCCAAACAGACCAATAAAAGGTGCTGCACTTGCCGTGGTCGCTAAAAAAATTAAGTACTTCTCCAGCTTGGTGATCTCTACACTCGTGGCGCGCTTCATGGCTCGCGATACGTTCTCGACTCCACCTAGCTCTGTGGTTAGGGTTTCGCCGGAGTGGTTTTCCTTTTTCGTTCGGGAAATCCGCACCAATTCCTCATAACCGGATCGAAATACTTGTCCTACCGGGCACGATTTTAAATCGCGGCTGGCCTCGTGAATAGACGAAAGGTTTCGGCGTTCCCAGAAAACATCGATGAACTTCTCAGATTCTCGCCTGGCTCTTCTTATCTGGCGGAGTTTATATACAATAATACCCCAACTGGCGACTGAGAACAAAACCAGTAGGTAAAGAATAAACTGAACGACTGGTCCGGATCCCCGAACTAGATCAAGAATACCATGCTGAGGGGATACGGGCAGCCCATCTTGGGCCAACAGGCGGAGCAACCAGGGGAAAGACATCACAAGTTTTAGGCAGCTAATTGAAAAAATATTACAAGCACTGTAATTAGTCAATTGGGAAAATAAATTTTGTCGCCTCTTGGGGTCGATTCATTATGATTCGGAGAGTTCAAGAGCTCGATTTACGCGATCGCACCGTTTTCTTACGTGTGGATTTCAATGTCCCCATTGAACAGGGCAAGATTACCGAGACCCATCGTATTCAAAGCGCGCTGCCCACCCTTCACCTAATACTGGAGAAGGCAAAAAAGCTGGTGATTGCGTCGCACCTGGGAAGGCCGGACGGCAAGGTCATGCCACAATACAGCCTAAAGCCCGTGCGTGAGTATCTCGAACTATCCCTTAAGCAGCCAGTCGTGCTAGCACCTGACAGTATCGGGCCTGAAGTTGAGTCTCTGGTCAAAGACCCAAACCAGCGGGTGATTTTACTCGAAAATCTTCGTTTTCACCAAGAAGAAGAAAGAAACGACCCGGCCTTCTCCAAGGCGCTCGCCTCTTTGGCTGATATCTACGTCAACGACGCTTTTGGCGCGGCCCACCGCGCCCACGCGTCGATTTCTGGCATGGCTGCATTTTTTAAGCAAAAAGGAGCCGGCTTGCTGCTCCAGAAAGAGCTTGACTACCTATCACCTATACTCTCCAACCCGGAAAGGCCGTTTGTCACGATTCTCGGTGGCGCTAAAGTCTCGGACAAGATCGACGTGATCAGGAACCTGTTGCCCAAGGTCAACACGCTCCTCATTGGCGGCGGAATGGCCTATACATTTTTGCAGGCCAAAGGAATCGGTGTTGGCAAATCCTTGGTGGAAAGAGACAAAGTCAGCCTAGCCAAGGAACTTTTGGCACAAGCTGCTAACCATGGTGTATCGACTCGATTGCCACTGGACCATGTCACCGGGGATAGTGAAAAGAAGAATCCGGCAGTTTACACGGGCGCCATTCCCGCGGATCGGATGGGACTGGACATCGGACCACAAACCGTCGCTCAATTTTCTCAAGAGGTGAAACGAGCGAAAATGGTGCTTTGGAACGGCCCGGTCGGTTTGTTTGAAGTAGAGCCATTTGACCAGGGGAGCCGTGCATTGGCGCAAGCCCTCGCGGAAAAACATCCAAACGTCGTCAGTGTCATCGCGGGTGGCGATACTGTGGCTGCCGTGGCAGCAGCCGGAGTCGCAAAAAAAATCACACACCTCTCTACGGGCGGTGGAGCAACCCTTGAGTTTCTTGAAGGTAAAGAACTGCCTGGCATCAAGGCCCTTGAGGAAACTCCCTAAGTCCACCTTGGCTCCGGATTACGCCACTATCCTTTGGCAGGTTAAGATCGCGTTGAAGGAAGCTATGAAAAGTGGTATTGAACGGGGTGAACAGCGATCGTCGATTGTTTCTCCAGCAGTAGCTAAAAATGGTAATAGCAATTACTATTATTCACGTCATCGTTAGCATCGGGCTAATTCTCGTGGTTTTGCTGCAAACAGGCAAAGCCGATATGGGCGCTGTGTTCGGCGGTTCCAGTTCGACGATTTTCGGCAGCAGTGGGGCCGGCAATTTTCTTACAAGATTGACAACCGGAATGGCTATCGTCTTCATGATTACGTCATTGACCCTTGGCTATTTTGCCGGACACAAACCGTCGGCAACTATTTTTGATAGTCGTACGCCGAGCAGTCCAGCACCGTCTGCCGTGCCAGAAACTCCACAACCAGAAGAAAAAAGCAAGACAACCGGTGAGGGACCAACAAGTACAGTCCCAGCTTCACCGCAGCAAACTCAACCACAAAAGCCTACCCAACCGTAGCATTCATTGGATTGCGAGGATGGCGGAATCGGCAGACGCGCTAGTTTGAGGGGCTAGTGCCAGAAATGGCGTGGGGGTTCAAATCCCCCTCCTCGCACCACCCTTTTCCAAGCACTTAGACATTTCAATCGCTGGTACCGGTGGGAATTTACGAACGGAGTCGTAAATCCGAAATTGAGTTCTTCTGGATTCAAGTTGAGGATGTTATCGAGCACGGCAAAAACAAGGATGCAAAAACGAGGCTCGAACTGCTAAATAGAATCTATCGGTTCCTCGCCAACACGCTGCCAAAGAACAACCAAGAAAAGAAGGGCGGTGGTTACAAAGGTTGATTCATCTTTATAGAGTATGCGCGTGGTCATGCTTCCAATCTCAGCAATAGAATAATTATAAATCACACGTTTTTTGGACTGTATATTATTTACTTACGGCATCACGTCGGCTGTTAGCTCGATAGCGTCACACAAAGGATCAGATAAATTGGAGCGAGCCCGAGGCGCTTTTGAATTCGTATCGCCCGTGTGCGATCGGTACAAGCTTTTGGCGGAACTGGAAATCACACTTCTGCGGCCCCGGCCGCCAGGCGGTCTCGGGCATAGTGGTGATATAGACAATCGGCTGAAGACGTTATTCGACGCCTTGGCGATTCCACCATCGAACCCACAGTCATTACTCCAGATGAAAAGCTAGGTGAGGAAGAGATCCCATTCTACTGTCTCCTCGAAGATGATCGGCGCATAACGAAGGTCACAATCCAGACCGAGCGTCTGTGGGAACCCGACACTTCACCAGATGAGGTCGTATTAATTATCCTCGTGCAGCCTGTGAGGATGTACGAATTCATCTGAACCGCGTTCAATCGTTTAACGGGGCCATTCTGTGTAAACACCCTGTAAACAATTTCGGCAAGAAATCAGCGTCAATCCGATCAGTGTGGGCAATATGAACAATCTGAGTCGAGAAAAGAATCACAAACAAAAACGCGGAGCTTGTCAACGCCGCGTCTCTGTTAATTTTTTGCCGTCACGTCGTGGCTAGTTTGGAGGGGCTAGTACCAGAAATGCCATGGGGTTCAAATCCCCCTCCTCGCACAACACTTCTCACCAAAACTCTTTCAAGTCCAAAATAGCTGCCTGAAGGTTTGCGCGAAAGTCTTCTGCCTTTCAATTTTGTCAGTGTCACGCTGAAGCTGTCCATTTTTCCTCAATGACGTGTCAAACCATCCTCTGTGAAGGCTGTGATTACCCTTTAAAAACAGCTACTACCAAGCTCCAAGCCCCTGGCATGCAGCTTGCTCCCTCGGGGATGATTCAGGAGCGCGGCTATGAAAAGGACTGATACGGCCATAAAGCTATTAACGCTTGCGGAGGCTGCCCTTATCTTAAAGATCTCCAAGCGCACCCTCCACAGAATGATCCAACAAAAGCAGATTCCGGCGTTTAAGGTCGGCGGTCAATGGCGCATTCTCGAAAGCCGTTTTCAGGAATGGGTTCAAGAGGAAGAGAACTCCGTACCCAAGCCCAACTAATCAACCCCACGCAGAAAGCCATCCCCTTTTTATTCCGTTTTCGCTAACACTTCACTTTTCAACCGGTCAATAACTCGCAAGCTCGTCGCTTGACTATACTTTGCGGTGCGCGAAGGAAGCTATCTGTCGTAGCGGGTAAAGCCGTACGACTGCCAATTTTGCAGCACCTGCTTTTGCACCTCTTGAGGCCAAAGATTTTCAAAGCTTGCCTTGACCGGAATTGTTTCTTTGGGCCAGTCCTTTGGCCAAGTGCAGTCAAAGATAACTCCTGCTGCGTCGCCAATCAGGCGTTCCTTGGGAGGCAGAAACGGGAGAAGCACCGGGAATCCTGGGTTGTGGGGAACTTGGTGAATGCCATTTACAGGATGACACTTAGTTGTCATCGCGTGGAGCACTTCATCCATATTCGTCGGATCCACATCGGCATCGACAATGACAATATAATAAGTGAAGAGGCCAGGTTTTGTCGCCCATACGGCGTGTGCAACGCGGCGTGCGAAATTTACGAAAGGCACTTCGGTAGAAATAACCGCCATGTGACCGACACCGTAAGGAGGACAAAAAACGCCTTTAACGGGAAGCCCGAGCTTTTTTAATTCAGCATAAATTTCAGCGCCCTTGATCAATGCCGTCGCTGTCTGTCCCTCATGCACGGGCATCCCCATATTCGAGAACGGCAAAATCGGATCCGTACGATGAGTAATCGCATGTATCTTTAGAATCGGTTTCGGTGAAGACTTCCCTGCCTCGTATCCCATGTACTCACCGAACGGCCCCTCCATTTTCCGCTCATGGGGCAGCACTTCTCCCTCGAGAATAATCTCGGCCGCAGCCGGCACCTCCAGGTCGACCGTTTCACACTTGACTAGCGGGATCGGCGCGCCTTGCAACGCACCGGCCACTTCCACTTCATTGACGTATGGAGGAAGTTGTACGCAGCTTACAATGGGAATAACCGGCTGACCGCCGATCGCAACCGCTACAGGCATGGGTCGGTTCAGCGCTTCGTATTTCTGATACATTTGTCCGACATGCTGCTGTAGCGGAAACAGACAACCAAGAGAGTTTCGATCATGTACCATCAAGCGGTACATTCCCCAGTTGACCCACGCGCTATCCGGATCCTTGGTGATCACCGTATGCCAAGTACCGATGTATCGCCCGCCATCACCGCCGTGAATCAGCGGGATCGGAAATTTAAGAACATCAACATCGTCGCCCAAGAGAACGTTCTCCTTGCAAGGGCCCGTCTCTACCAAAACAGATGGAATGA
>Ga0081538_10002406_pt1 | contig 18373 bp, 20 predicted proteins | sample TabmetS5T2R1_FD_71022 | JGI IMG/M metagenome (GOLD analysis project Ga0081538, IMG submission 71022) | Tabebuia heterophylla rhizosphere microbial communities from the University of Puerto Rico - S5T2R1 | ecosystem: Host-associated > Plants > Roots > Rhizosphere ... | reverse complement strand
GCGGGCGGTTTTCGCGATGCTGCTCGGGACCGCTTATCCGATCGGGTACGCGATCGTGCTCTCGCTCCAGAACCTGGACCTGCGCTTCCCCGAGGAGGGCGGCTTCGCCGGTCTCGACAACTACGGCGCGGTGCTGAGCTCGGAGCTGTGGTGGGAAGACCTGTTCAACACCGGCTTCGTGACCGTGATATCGGTCGCGATCGAGCTCGCGCTGGGGATGGCGATCGCACTGATCATGTATCGGGCGATCTTCGGCCGCGGGGTGATCCGCACCGCGGTGCTGATCCCGTACGGGATCGTCACGGTCGTCGCGGCGTTCTCGTGGTTCTTCGCCTTTAACCCCGACACCGGGTTCGTCAACCACCTGCCGCTGATCGCTGAGGACAAGGCGTGGTTCGGCGATCGCTTCAGCTCCTTCGCCGTGATCATCATGGCCGAGGTTTGGAAAACGACCCCGTTCATGGCCCTGCTGCTGCTCGCCGGCCTGACCACGATCGACGACGGCCTGTACGAGGCCGCCAAGGTCGACGGCGCGAACGCCGTACAGCGATTCGTCCGCATCACCCTGCCGCTGATGAAGCCGGCGATCCTCGTCGCGCTCCTGTTCCGCACCCTCGACGCCTTCCGGGTCTTCGACACGATCTTCATCATGACCCGGGGTGCCCAGGACACGGAGTCGGTCTCGATCCTCGGCTTCAACCAGCTGATCTCGAGGCTCAACCTCGGACTCGGCTCCGCGGTGTCGGTACTGATCTTCTTCTGCGTGTTGATCATCGCGTTCCTGTTCGTGCGTGGGTTCGGCGTGCGCATGGCCGCGGGCAGGCCGGGGCGGTAGCCGGTCATGGAGCGAGGCACCCGCGAGTACGCGCTGTGGAGCATCGCGATGCTGCTGGTGCTCGCCTTCGCGATGATCCCGGTGCTGTGGATCATCTCGGTGTCGCTGAAGGACCCCGCGACGATCACCGAGGGGACGAACCTCGGCAACACCTTCATCCCCCAGGACATCACCTTCGACAACTACACCACCCTGTTCGAGGGTGGGCTCGACAACAGCCCGTTCATCAAGCCGCTGATCAACTCGATCCTGATCGCCTTGATCTCCACCGCGATCGCGATCGTGCTCGCTGCGTTCGCCGCCTACGCGATCGCCCGCCTCGACTTCCCCGGCAAGGCCCTGATCCTCGCCGGGGCGCTGGCGATCGCGATGTTCCCGGCGATCTCCACGGTGGGGCCCCTGTTCGACATGTGGCGCGCCCTGGGGCTGTACGACACCTACCCCGGCCTGATCATTCCCTACCTCACGTTCGCGCTGCCGCTCGCCATCTACACGCTGGTGGCGTTCTTCCGCGAGATCCCCTGGGACCTCGAGCAGGCGGCGCAGGTCGACGGCGCCACCCCCTTCCAGGCGTTCCGCAAGGTGATCGTCCCGCTCGCCGCGCCGGGCGTGTTCACCGCCGCGATCCTGGTCTTCATCTTCGCCTGGAACGACTTCCTGTTCGCGATCTCGCTCACCTCGTCGGACGCCTCGCGCACCGTTCCCGCCGCGCTGGCGTTCTTCACCGGCGAGTCCCAGTTCACCGAGCCGACCGGCAACATCGCCGCGGCGGCGGTGATCGTGACCGTCCCGATCATCGTTTTCGTGCTGTTCTTCCAGCGCCGCATCGTCGCGGGCCTGACCGCCGGAGCCGTCAAGGGTTAAGAAGGAGGAGAGATGTCCGAGATAGTCATGGACCGAATCACCAAGCGCTTCGCCGATGGGTTCGAGGCCGTGAAGAACATGGACCTCGAGGTCGGCGACGGCGAGTTCATGATCCTGGTGGGCCCCTCGGGGTGCGGGAAGTCGACCGCCCTGCGGATGATCGCCGGGCTCGAGGACATCACCGACGGCCAGCTGCGAATCGGCGACGAGGTGGTGAACGAGATCGCCCCCAAGGACCGCGACATCGCGATGGTGTTCCAGAACTACGCGCTGTACCCGCACATGAGCGTGCGCGACAACATGGCCTTCCCGCTCAAACTGGCGAAGGCGCCGCAGGAGGAGATCGACCGCAAGGTGGAAGAGGCGGCGCGGATCCTGGACCTCACCCAGCACCTCGACCGCAGGCCGGCGAACCTCTCGGGTGGCCAGCGCCAGCGGGTGGCGATGGGCCGTGCGATCGTCCGCGACCCCAAGGCCTTCCTGATGGACGAGCCGCTCTCGAACCTGGACGCCAAGCTGCGCGTGCAGATGCGCACCGAGGTCTCCCGCATCCAGTCGCGGCTCGGCACGACCACCGTGTACGTGACCCACGACCAGACCGAGGCGATGACGCTCGGGGACCGGGTGGCGGTGATGCGGACCGGCGTCCTGCAGCAGGTCGGATCGCCCGCGGAGCTGTACGAGAATCCGGTCAACCTGTTCGTGGCGGGGTTCATCGGCTCGCCGTCGATGAACTTCCTGCCCGGCGAGCTGAGTGGCGACCGCGTCAAGACCGCGCTCGGCGAGCTGCGCCTCCCGGATCAGGCGCGAGCGGGCGTCGGAGGGGACGGTGGCGGCCGCCCGGTGATCGTCGGCATCCGCCCGGAGAGCTTCGAGGACGCGTCGCTGGTCGGCGGCGACACCCGCGAGCGCGGAATGACCTTCACGGCGAAGATCGACCTGGTGGAGCAGCTCGGAGCCGAGCAGTACGCCTACTTCCAGCTCGAGGGCGAGGGCGTGCAGTCCGACGAGCTGCGCGAGCTCGCCGAGGACGCGGGCGGCGAAGACGTCCCCAGCTCGGGCGAGGGGCAGGTCGTGGCGCGGCTCGAGGCCGCCAGCGGGATCAAGCGCGGCGCCGAGGCGGAGCTGTGGCTCGACCTGGCCAAGCTGCACCTGTTCGACCCGAGCAGCGGCAAGAACCTGGCACGAAGCTAGGGCGTTAGCGCCGCTCGCGCCGCAGGCGCTCGAGCACGCCCTCGTCCCACTGGTGCGTTCGCATCAGCCGGTAGCGATCGGCGACGACACGCATGTAGGCCTCGGTCTCGGTCTCCCCGGGCCCGATCATCTCCGCATCGCGCAGCGCCTCGACGATCGGCTCGTAGTCCTCGCGCAGCCACGCCTCGGCGACCTCGTCGCGGGTCATGGGCTGGCCGATTCCCTGCATGGCGCGAAACCCCCACGCCTCCACGCCCTCGGCGAGCTGCGCGTAGTCCCATGGATCGGACAGTCGGATTCTCGATCCCGCGCCGTCGGGGAGCGGCACCCGCTCGTAGAAGACGCGCTGGTGGCTCTTCAGCGGCAGATCGGCGAGGTCGAGCCGCTCCTGGGGGGCGAGCGCGGTCAGGACCTCGGTCACGTACGCGTCGATGTCGGCGCGCCCCTGGGCCCGCGCCACGGAGACGCGGTGGTGGCCGTCGTCGACGAAGTGCATGTCGCCGATCCGGTACACCGAGATAGGAGGCATCGCCTCTCCCCTTCGCTGTGCCTCGGCGACCCGCTGCCAGCGGTCGCGGACTCGCCTCGAGGTAGGTCGGAAGCGGCGGTCGAACTCGCGGGTGCGGTCGACGGTTCCCACGATCGAGTCGAGCGGGATCACCTGCAGGCCCAGGGAGCGCTCGCCGCGGAACCCGAGCGCGTCCCTGACTTCCTCGAACGGGAGCACCATGTGCACGTCGGCCGGTTCGCGGCGCAGGCGCTTGGCCAACCGCGCCAGCACCTCCCGCCGACGCGCCCGGGCGAAGTCGCTCTGCGCGTCCTGGCCTGGAAATCCCGTGTCCGGCACGTCCCTCTCCTACCCGTCCCCGTCGGGAGGTATGCCGTCCGCGAGCCGGGAGGCGGCGTGCCGTCCGCTGCGCAGCGCCCCCTCCATCAGCCCGGCGAACGGGCCCCCCAGGTGCTCCCCGGCGAAGCTCAGGGGCCCGACGGGCTCGCTCAGGATCTCGGTGATCTCGTCCGTGGGCAGGATCGAGTAGGCCGCCCTCGCCCAGGGATCGTCGCTCCAGGTCGAGAGGATCGCGCCGTCGTCTTGCAGCTCGAGGTCGGGGCGCAGCTCGCGCAGCGACGCCACCCATCCCTCCTTGCCAGACTCGACCCCGAGCCGCTCGAGCGCGGGCGCGGAGCCGGCGAAGGCGTTGACGACGGGCTGCACCCGACCGCCGTCTGCGGTCGAGGTCCAGGTCCAGTAGCGGTCGGGGACCGACATCACCGCGGTGGCCGGGGCGGGGGCGAGCAGCGGCACGAACAGCTTCGCCGCGTGGCCGTAGCGGACCTCGCGGACGGCCCGCGCGACGGGTTCCGGCAGGGCGGGCTGGAACGAGATCTCGCCGATCGTCGTCGCGGGCACGGCGATCACGCAGGCATCGGCGCGCAGGTCGGCATCGGCTGCGTCCACCGTGACGCCGCCCTCGTTCCAGGCGATCCGGCGCACCGCGGCGCCGAGCTGGATGGAGTCGCCGAGCGGCCGTGCCAGGGCCTCCGCCAGGCGGGCGTTGCCCCGGGCGATGCCGGGTGCGGGGTCGTCGCCGATGTGGGCGACTCCGGCCAGGCTGGCCGCGGGCACCGAGTCGGCCGGGTTCGCGGCGGAGACCTCGAGCCGGGCGGTCAGGACCTCGAGCGGGCCGCGCTCGATCGCGAGCCGCTCGAGCAGCCGCGGCGCCGGAAGCCGGCCCAGCGCAGGGTCATCGGCCAGTGCCGCGTCCACTGCTCGCACGGCCGCCTCGAGCGCGCCCGGCGCGAGCTCTCCCGCCCCGCGCGGCTCCCGGCGCCCGTACCGCATCCCCTTGTCCCACAGCTCGAGCCCGAACACGTCCGCGAGCTCGAGCACGTACGTGTTGCCGGGAAGGATGAACTCGGCGCCCATCTCCACAACGGTGCCGTTCGCGAGCTCGCGCGACCACACCCGGCCCCCGATCCGATCGCGGGCCTCGAGCACGGTCACCTCGTGCCCGGCGGAGTGGAGGTGGTGCGCCGCGCTGAGGCCGGCGAGGCCCGCGCCGACGACGACCGCCCGCATCAGTCCACCAGGCGCCGGGTCACCGCCCAGCGGCTCAGCTCGTGGCGGTTGGAGAGCTGCAGCTTGCGCAGCACGGAGCTGACGTGGGCCTCGACGGTCTTCGCCGAGATCCCCAGCCGGTGGGCGATCTCCTTGTACAGGTAGCCGCGCGCGATGTAGCGCAGCACCTCCCGCTCGCGCGCGGTTAGCTGGTCGAGCTCCGGGTCGACCTGGTCCGCGGGCAACGAGTCGGCGAACGCGTCGAGCACGAACCCGGCGAGCCGCGGCGAGAACACGGCGTCCCCGTCGCGCACCCGTCGGACCGCCTCCGCCAGCTCGGGGCCCGTGATGGTCTTGGTCACGTAGCCGCGCGCGCCGGCCCGCACCACCGCGATCACGTCCTCGGGGGCATCTGAGACCGACAGCGCGAGGAAGCGCTGGTCCGGCCGCACCTCGGTGGCCTGGCGGATCACCTCCGACCCGCCGCCGCCCGGCATGTGGACGTCGAGCAGCACCACATCGGGCCGAGCCTCCGCGATCAGCCGCACCGCCTCCTCCACGGACTCCGCCTCGCCCACGACCTCGACGAGATCGGCGAGCTCGGCACGCACCCCGGTGCGGAAGATCCGGTGGTCGTCGACGATCACCACGCTGGGGAGCTGGGACATCATCGCGAGTTCCTGCCCATGGTCATCTCGACCTCGGTTCCGTGGCCGGGCCGGCTTCGAACCTCGGCGTGACCTCCATGGCGCTCGATTCTTCCCACGATCGACTCCCGCAGCCCGCGGCGATCGGGCGGCACCCGGTCGGGATCGAAGCCGTCCCCTCGATCGTCGACGAAGCTGCGCACACGATCCTCCTCGACCTCGGCGTAGAGGCGGATCATTCCGCCGTCCGCGGCGAACTTGGCGGCGTTGGTGAGAGCCTCCCGGGTGGCGCCGACCAGCGCCTCGAGGCGCTCGTCGAGCGCGCAGTCGCCCACCACCACGACCTCGATCGGCGCTCCGCGCGTCTCCTCGATCTCCACCGCCGCGGCGCGCAGAGCGTCGGCCAGTCGTTCCTCGGGCGCCAACGGCCGCCCACCGGCCAGCCAGGCGCGCAGCTCGCGTTCCTGGCGGCGCGCCAGCCGAGCGACGTCAGAGGGGTCCTCGGCTCGCCGCTGCACCAGCGCCAGCGTCTGAAGCACGGAGTCGTGAAGGTGCGCGGCAACCTCCGCCCGCTCCTGGGAGCGGATCCGCTCCGCGCGCTCAGCCGCCAGCCTGCGGGCGAACCGCCACCACAGCGGCGCGAGCACGAGCCCCAGGCCGACGATCACGACGAGCGCCGCGAGCGCGGCGTCCCCCGCGGCGTCCAGGACGCCGTTCGCCCACAGGAAGAGCAGTCCGGCGCCGAGCACCAGGGCCACCCCGAACCCCGCGATCGAGAGACGCCCCGCCGCCTCGCGCGAGCGCCGCGCGCGTCGCTCTCGCTCGGCGACTGCCTCGGCGGGCGCCTCGTCGGGTGCCTCCTCGGGCGCGGGGCGGGTCAGGCTCCACAGCAGCGCGACCCCGAAGGCGGCGAGCACCAGCGGCCACACCAGCGCGTCGCTCCACCACACGCCGAGCTGCCGGAAGGCGAGCACCACGCTGAGCGCGAGCAGGCCCACGCCGGTGGCGATCCGCCAGCTGCCTCTTCGGCGCCCGTTGCCGGGGCTGGGCTCGCCCGCTTGCGAGGGAAGCACCGCCCACAGGAGCAGGTAGGCGAGACACCCGATGCCGCTGGTCCCGATCGCAACGACCACGAAGCCAGCCCGGGGGATGACGGGATCGATCCCGAGCCGGCGGGCGATCCCCGCGCACACACCTGCGACGACCCCGTTCGCGGGGTCGCGTTGCAGGTGCTTGTTTGCAGGGGCGTCGATCACGCCCTCATGGTGACGAGCTTTACGCGCGCCGGGCGCCCAATCCACTGGCCACGAGCACCACCCCGCTGGTGGCGGCGAGAGCCGAGAGCAGCCATCCGGCCTCAAGATCGATCGTGCCCTCGACCTGAAGCAGGATCAGCGCGCCGATCACGACGATGGCCAACCCGGCCACCATCGAGGTGAGGTCGAGCCGGTCGCGGATCGCGCTCACCTGCAAGCCCTCGCTGCCTCGCGCCGCTCCTCGGCGCTGCCCTGATCCAGGTCGTCGAAGCGCCGGGGGCCGAAGCCGTGCCGATTCTCGCTCAGCTCCCCCGGTGGGCGGTCGCTGACCACGATCTGCCCCGCGTCGAGCTGTGAGTCGAGCACCAGCCGCGGTGCCCTGCGGTCCGGTGGGTCCTCGACGACCTCGGCGTCGACACCGGAGCTGCGCTGCCCGCGTACGAACACATCGCCGACCGATGCGGTGGCCTCAGCCTGAACGCACACGCTGGAGGGCACCGAGACGACCGTCTGGCCAACGCCCAAGTCCGTCTCCAGGTCGAGGCTGCGCTCGCGCTGCCAGGGCAGGCCGCGAAGGTCGACGACGAGGTGCCCTACCCCGAGGCTGTACCCGTCGCCGGGCACCTGGGAGGCGGACGTCGGCCGGTACTCGCGCTCGCCGATCCCGCCGTCGAAGCGCACATCGGTGGCCGCTACGGCGCCGGCGGGAAGCGCGAGCACGAGCGCGGGCACGATCAGCCATCGCCACCGTGCATCGCCGATCAAGGCGGCGCCGACCAGCGCGACGCCGATCGCGATCACAACGCCGGCGACGATCTCGCCACGGCCGGTGGCCGTCGCCCACGCGCTCAGCCCGGCCACGCACGCGGCGACGCACAGCGCGGCGAAGATCAGAAAGCCGATCGCGAGCACGCGTAGCACCCGGTTGGCTCCGCCCCCGCGGGCGGGCGGCGGCGCGCCCGGCCGATCGTGGGGTGTGGTGGCTTCGGTGGCGGCCCGGGATTCGGTAACCGCCGGGGTCGGCTCGTCCCCCGGACCCTTTGCGGCGCCGCCCGTCGGTGGCGCCTCGCGGCGACGATCACGCATCGTCATGTACAGCCACACGCCGGCGCCGGCGAGCAGCAGCAACCACAGGCTGCCACCCCACCACCACCCGATGCCCCAGTCGAACGGACCCCAGAAGGGACCGGGGAGCAGGATCAGCACCGCGAGCACGGCGAGGATCACCAGCCAGGGCGAGGGGCGGTCGTCCTCGGCGGGCGCGCCGCTGCCGTCGTCGTTGGGGGTCAACACCGCGAGCAGCAGGTACGCGGCGATGCCGAGGCCGCCGAACAGCGCCGCGACCACGAACCCCGCCCGTACCAGTGTCGGATCGAGGTCGAGATAACGGGCGAGGCCGCCGGCCACCCCGGCGAGGACGCGCTCGTCGCGCGAGCGCAGCAGTCTCTTTCTCGGTTCGTTGTTCATGTCGCTCAGCTTGACGCGACTACGGCCGGCCGTCTATTGGGAATCACCCTGAGCTCTCCCTGACAGGGACCCCACGCCCCGCCCCCGATCGGCTCAGGAGGCGGGTCCGTATGCACGGTGCGGCGGGGGATGTCGATCGTCTCACTCGCCCCGAGGTCGCGCTCCTCGCCGTCGATGCGGGTCCGGATCGTGCCCGCGAGCACCTCGAAGTGCTCGTCCTGGCTCGGGTGCAGATGCTTGGGAGGCTCGCGGCTCACGGGGCCGTAGGTCGCCTCCACCTCGAGCAGGTCGGGCGTGCTCTCGCGGATCGTGACCGACTCCGTCGGGGTGGGCTTGAGCGTGCGGGACACGATGAGCTTCTGTGGCGATCCTCACACTAGGCTGCGTTTGCCGGCCATATGTTGACGGCAGGAGAGAGATTGGGATCGTCACGGCTTCCGCCCGGCCCGCGCAAACCCAGGCCGCTTCAGACCTTGGGGTGGTGGGCGCGCCCGATCGCGTTCCTGGAGACGTGCCGGGCGCGGTATGGGAAGCGGTTCACGATCCGACTGTTGGGTACCCCGCCGTTCGTGATGCTGTCCGATCCCGATCAGGTCAAGCAGGTCTTCACCGCTCCGGCCGAGACCCTGCACCCCGGGGAAGGGGCGCGCATCCTGGAGCCGATCGTCGGCGCCAACTCGGTCATCCTGCTCGACGAACGCGACCACATGGACCAGCGCAAGCTGATGCTCCCGGCCTTCCACGGCAAGCGGATGGAGCGGCTGTCCGGGCTGGTGACCGAGGTAGCCGAGCGGGAGGTGGATGGGTGGCCGCGCGGTGACGCGATCGCGCTGCACCCCCGGCTGCAGGCGCTGACGCTCGAGATCATCCTGCACGCGGTGTTCGGCCTCGACCCCGGCTCCCGCCTCGACGCGATCCGCGATCGCCTCACGGCGATCCTCGCATTCGGCGCCAGCCCGGTGTCGATGGTGCCGCCGCTTCGGTTGCGCGGCCGGGGGCCGTGGGAAAGGTTCGTCCGGCAGCGCGATCAAGCGGACACGCTGCTGTTCGAGCTGATCGAGGAGCGACGCAGCGGCGACGGGGATCGTGACGACGTGCTGGCGATGCTGCTGGCCGCCCGCCGCGAGGACGGCTCGCCGATGTCGGACCAGGAGCTGCGCGACGAGCTGATGACGCTGCTGGTTGCAGGACACGAGACCACTGCCTCCGAGCTGGCGTGGGCATTGGAGCGTCTCTCACGCGCTCCGGCCGTGGTCGCCAGGCTGCGCGACGAGATCGACGCTGATGACGGCGACGCGTATCTCACCGCCACGATCCAGGAGACGCTGCGAAGGCGTCCCGTGCTCCCCAACGCCGCCCCCCGGCTCGTCAAGCAAGCCGTCGGGATCGGCGACTGGACGTATCAGCCCGGCGTGTGCCTGGTCGCGAACGCGTACCTGGTCCACCACGATCCCGGGATCTATCCGGAGCCGTACGCGTTCCGGCCCGAGCGATTCCTCGAGCAGACGCCCGGCACCTACACCTGGATCCCGTTCGGGGGTGGCCGTCGCAGGTGCCTGGGGGCGAGCTTCGCGACGCTGGAGATGAAGATCGTGCTGCGCGCGGTGCTCGAAGCGACCGACCTGCACGCCTTGGGGGACGGATTCGAGCTCAGCCGGCGGCGCAGCATCACGCTCAGCCCTGGGCGGGGCGCCCGGACGGTGCTGGGCGAGCGTCGGCCCGTGGCCGCCGGGGCTCGCGAGGACTAGTCGTCCGCGCGAAGCAGGACCCGATTCCCCGACGGGTCCGTGGCGAGAATGCCCCCGTCCGTGGGTTCCGTCGGGTGCCCGGCGTCGCGGAGGCGCGTCCACAGCTGGTCGAGCTCCCCGGACCGCGGGATCACCACCTCGAACCAGCGCAGGCCCAGGGAGTCGGGTGGAGGAGCGGGCGCGCCCTCGCCGGCCCAGGTGTTGAGCCCCACGTGATGGTGGTACCCGCCTGCGGACAGGAACAGGGCCCCGGGATAGCCGCGGACCGTGACCTCGAAACCGAGGATCCCCGCGTAGAACGCCTCCGCGGCCTCCAGATCGGCGACCTGGAGGTGCACGTGGCCGAGGCTGGTGTCAGGGGAGGCCCCGGCAACCTGCGCGTCTTCGCCATTCAGCTCGGCGAGCACCGAGTCCAGGTCGAGCGGCAGCGTGGCCATCTGCAGCTCGCCGTCCACTCGGCGCCACTCGTCGCGCGGCCGGTCGCGATAGATCTCGATCCCGTTGCCCTCGGGATCCTGGAGGTACAGCGCCTCGCTGACCAGGTGATCCGACGCCCCCGAGAGCCGCCAGGCGGAGTCGGCGACGCGGCGCAGCGCCCGCGCCAGCTCGGCGCGATCGGGGAGCAGGATCGCGAGGTGAAACAGGCCGGTGGTCCCGCGAGGCCGCGGCGGCGCGTCGGGTCTGCCGACCAGCTCGACCACCGCGCCGGCGTCCCCGCCGAGGCGAACCGCCTCGCCCGAATCGTCTAGGGCTCGCAGGCCGACCGTCCGCTCGTAGAATTCCCGCGTCCCGTCGAGGTCCGCGACGGTGAGGCGAACCGCCCCGATCCTCGTCCCCGGATCGAGCGACATATCCGAAGTGTGCCGATCGACGTGCCCTCGCGCAGCCAAAGATTGGACAAATTGGGCTAAAGTTGTGGTGCTCCCCCGTCGATAAGGGGAGCAGCACGTACGAAGTGCGTGCTTGTCTGCGTGTGGCGTGGAATGCGCAACACGCGGGCACGGAATGAGGGGATTTGCACTCAGATCAGAGCAAGTACCTGGGGGCTTGGCCGGCGGAGATGATCTCCCCGGTCTTGCGTCACGACGGGTGCGCACCCTTTCCCCCCTAAGGCTGCGCGCTCCAATCTCCCGGGGCGCGCGCCCGATACCCCCTTCGGGCGCGCCCCCTCATTCCACTCGCTGAGGCCCACCTCGCTCGGCTAGATCTCGAGCATCCTTCCGTCTGGGCCCAGGTTGATCACCCGGGTCGGGCCGATCGTCGCCTCCGCGCCCCAGCTCTCGTGGATGTGCCCGCACAGCGCGAGGGGAGGCCGCTTTTGCTCGATCGAGCGCAGCACCGCGGCGCTCCCCAGGTGGGTGCCCGCGCTCGAGTCCACGTGGCCCCGGGGCGGCGAATGGACCACCATGACCGCGCCCTCGGGACACTCCGAGAGCATCCCCGCCGCCTCCTCCTCGGTCAGGTCGAAGCTCCACTCCCATGGGGTCACCGGAACACCGGCCCCGAGCCCGAAGAAGGCCTGTCCGTCGATCTCGACCGTCTCGCCGTGCAGCACGATCGCCGTCTCCCAGCCCTTGCAGGCCTCGCGCAGCGCTTCGTCGGTCTCGTTGTTGCCGGGTATCAGGACCGTCGGCACCTCGATCGCCCGCAGCGCACCGACGGTCTGCTCCAGGCCGCGGTGCACCGAGGCGAGATCGCCCGCGGCGATCACCACGTCGGCGTCGCGCGAGCGCTCCACGAGCTGGCCGGCGGCCTCGAGGTCGGTGTGCAGGTCGCTGAACGCGAGCAGCTTCACGCCGCCGCGCAGCATACGGTTGCGCTCGGGGGCGCCCACCCCGGGCTGGCGTGCGGTGTGACTACGGGAGGTGCTCGGCCTCCAGTCCTGCCGCGAGCTCGAGCGTGTCGGGGTCGAGTCGGGCCTCGACGGGGGCGGGGGCGTCGCGTTCGAGCTCGGCCAGGATCGCTTCCTCGACCGAGTCGAGATCGATCCGGCCCAGCTCGTCCTCCACGCTGCCCGCGGTGGCCGGATCCCACGCCAGGCCGAGGGCCTCGTAGACGGGAACCAGCGCCTCGCGCACCAGGGCGCTGTCGCGCACGACGATCACGACCCCGAGGTGGGCGCCTCCGGAGATGATCCGCTGCCCGATCCCGACCAGCTTCGAGCGGCCCGCCGCGTTGACGCTCCACGCCCCGGGGCAGTACTCGCCCGGCACCTCGCCGACCCGGGCGTCGACGCCCAGGCTGCGCAGCGCCGCCGCGCACGTCCCTGCGAGCCGCTCGAAGCGGGCGTGGGTCCGGGCGGCGGGCCGCGGGTCGGGAATCGCCGCAGACAGGGCGATCGTTCCCTCGTGATAGAGCGCGGCCTGGCCGCCGGCAAGTCGCACGATGGGCTGGAAGCCCACTTCCCGGGCGGCCCGCACGGCCGCACCGAATCCATCCGCGGCGGCGTCCCGCCGCCCGAAGGCGAGCACGCGGCCGGTGCGATGCAGGCGCATCGTCGACGGCAGCTCGCCGGCCGCGACGCGCAGCAGGATCGCGCGGGAGACCGCCGCCCCGAAGGCGGGACGGTCCGGGAACGACTCGCGGACCAGCGCGAGCTGCCCGGTGTCAGCCGCGCGCACTCCGCCCGCCCAGCATCCACAGCACCAGGATCATGGCGGCGACGATCTGGGCTCGAAGCAGAAGCCGCGTGAGGTCGGTCGCGGCCTCCCACCGGACCCCTCGATCGTCGACTATGTAGGCGCCGACGGGCCGGGCACCGAGCCCGAAGCCGCTTCCCCCACCGCTCTGCCCGCGTTCCGGGTCCTCGCCACCACCTCCGCCCGCCCCGCCTCCCACGGCGGCGGCCGGAATCACCGTGACCCCGTCTCGCTCGAACGGCTTTCCGTACACCCGCTGCACCGTGATCGCGTCGCGCGCTCCGGCGATCGTCTGTTCGAAGTCCATCGTTGCCTCCTTATCCCTCTGTGAGCTTTATGAAGGAAATGTGTCGAGTGTGTCTGCTGTCACACATATACTGTGGGAGGCCTGCGAATCTGCCGCAGGTCGCTCGGTGTCCATTTTGGGGGGTCAGCCGAGCCTCGACAACGCCATGGAGGTGGTTCTTGCGTGCTCGCAACCCGGAACCTGATCGCCGTACTCGCTGTTCTCTGCCTCAGCGTCGGAGCGTCGGCCGCCTGGGCGGCCAGCGACGAGTTGACCGAGGAGGGGGAGGGGAGCAGGTTTCTCGACCGCGGCACGAAGAAGCTCGATCGCGCGAGCGACCGGGATCGCGCGCCGGAGCGCCGGCACCGGCCTCGTCCCGACCGTAGCCGGCCCGAGTGGGCAGGAACGAGCGACGAGTCGATCGCGGGGGTTGCTCGCGGGACGCTCGAGGCGATCGCTGCCTGCGAGTCGGGTGGCGATCCCACCGCCGTGTCGGCGGACGGCGCCTACCGCGGCAAGTATCAGTTCGACACCGGAGCCTGGGCGTCGGTCGGCGGCAGCGGAGACCCAGCGGCGGCGCCGGAGGCCGAACAGGACTACCGGGCGGCGATCCTGTACTCGCGCTCCGGCTCGAGTCCGTGGCCCAACTGCGGCTAGATCGCGGCCCCTAACCGAGCAGGGCCCGTGAGAACACGCGGCGCTCCTCCTCGAACAGGAACCCCCACAGCCGCTCGCGCTCCAGCAGGGTGCGGCGCTTCGTCTCCAGCACCGCGTCGCGGGGCAGATTCGCTACTTGCTCTGCAAGCTCGAGGCTGCGCTCCACTGCGTTTCGCCCGGCCACCTCGCGGACGACACCCAGCTCCACCGCCTCGGCGGCACCCAGCAGGCGTCCCGTGAGGCACAGGTCGCTCGCCACCGTGGCGGGGAGGGCGGCGCGGGCCGCCGCGTAGCTCGGCGGGATGCCCCGCGGCAGCTCCGGGTAGCCGAACGTGGCCGTTTCGGCGGCGACCCGCAAATCGCACAGCAGCGCGAGCGCGAACCCTCCGGCGAGGGCGGGCCCGTTGACGGCCGCCACGACCGGGCGAAGGCAGCCGCCCACCGCATCGAACGCGAGCGTGCTGGTCTCGACAAGGCGCCGCTTGTGCTCCAGATCGCCCCCGAATTGGGTCACGTCCATGCCGGCGCAGAAGGCCGGCCCCGCGCCCGTGAGAACGACGCACCCGACACCGGCATCCCCGGACAGCCGCCCGAAGGCATCGGCAAGCTCGACGCGGAGCTCGATCGAGAGCGCGTTTCGCTTCTCCGGCCGCTGCAGCGTGACGAGCGCTACCTCGCCGCGCCGCTCGATCGAGAGCAGGCCTGCCACGCGCGCCAGCTTAGACTCACGGGGTCGGCTTCTACGCGGCCCTGCGCCACCGCCGCGTCCGCGAACGCGCGCCGGAGCGAGGTGACCGGCCCGCCGCGTGCGGCTCCAGCAAACCCGGCATGAAGCGGCGGACCTGATCCTCGAGGCATCTACCGCACGAGCACTCAGGGATCGATAGGCCGGAACTGGGACAGATCGCCCTTGGCGACTTGCCTGCGGCCACGGTGCGGGCGCAGCTTATGCCTTGCATCGGCCGGAACCGAGACGAGCAGAGCCGCCCCGGGTGCCAAACTCACCGGGTGATGAGCACGGACGGAACAAGCCCGCCGGGGGCGGGAGCCCCGCAGCGAAAGCCGCCGCACGAGGCCGTCGAGGAAGCCAGGGTGCACGCGCCGACGCGCGGAAACCGCCGGCTCGAGGACCTGCTTGAGGCGGTCAACTCGGATCCCCAGGTCCGCGCCTGGTGGTACATGGCCCAGGTCACCTCGGACCGGCTGGAGATGTCGGACCACTCGTGGGTCCACGTGCAGATCGTGCTCAACGTCGCCTTGCGGCTGCTTCGTCTGCTCGCCAGGGCGGGGGTGCAGCCGGCGATGGTCACGGATCACGGGATGAGGGACCGCGACGCCGAGGTGGTGGTGGCGTCGGGGGCGTTGTTTCATGACGTCGGGCTCTCGATCCACCGTTCCGATCACGAGACCTACAGCCTGTTCCTGGCGGAGCGCAAGCTCGACGAGCTGCTTGCGGACATCTACGAGCAGCCGCAGCGCACGGTGGTCGTCTCGGAGGCGCTGCACGCGATCATCGGTCATCGACGGCGCGGCGATCCCTACACGCTCGAGGCCGGGGTGGTGAGGGTGGCGGACGCCCTCGACATGGCCCAGGGGCGCTCGCGGATTCCGTTCGAGGCGGGCCGCATAGGGATTCACTCGCTGTCCGCCGCGGCGGTGGACGAGATCGAGATCGGAGCCGGGGAGGAGCGCCCGATCCGGCTGGAGATCAGGCTCAACAACTCGGCCGGGATCTTCCAGGTCGACGATCTGCTGGCGACAAAGATCCGCGGCACGCCGCTCGAGACCCACGTCGAGGTGATCGCCGAGGTCGAGGGAGAGGCGGAGAAGCGTCTGCTGACCTCGTTCCGTTTGCCCGAAGGCTGAGCCTAGGCGCCCGAGCCCTCCCCGTGGCGCCCCTCGCCGGCGGCGAACCGCGCCGCGCCTCGGATCCCGACCTCGATCGAGCGCAGGCCCAGCTCCGCCTCGAGCTCCAGCCCTCGCTCCAGTGGCAGTCCGAGTCCCTCCAGCACCGCGCGCCGGTCCGACAGCATTGTCTGCTGCGGGAAGCCGGCGAGTCCGTCGGCCAGCTCCAGCGCACGCTCGACGTGCCGGTCGGCCGGCACGACCTCGTTCACCAGGCCCCACCCGAGCGCCTCGTCGGCCGCCAGGATCCGTCCGGTGAGGATCAGCTCCAGCGCCCTTCCCTGCCCCACGACCCGGGGCAGGCGCTGGGTTCCCCCGTCGATCAACGGCACCCCCCAGCGGCGCTCGGGAAATCCGAGCCGCGCCGTTTCCGCGGCGATGCGCAGATCGCACCACAGCGCCAGCTCGAGGCCCCCCGCGAGGCACCAGCCCGAGATCGCTGCGATCGTAGGCTTCGAGGCGGCGAGACGGGTGAAGCCCATCGGCCCCTCGGGGCGCTCGGAGACCGCCTCGATCTGGTCCGGGAGCCGCTCCGTTCCGACAGCGGCGATCGCTTTGAGGTCCGCGCCGGCGCAGAAGGCCTGCGAGCCGGCGCCCGTGAGCACCAGCGCGCGGGCCTCGTGGTCGGCCTCGAACCGAGTGAAGCCGTCGTGCAGAAGCGCCGCCGTTTCGGCGTCGACCGCGTTTCTGCGCTCGGGCCGGTCGATGGTCAGCACGGCGGCGGCACCGTGGCGCTCGTATCGCACCTTCGCGCTCATCGTGGCGAGGGATGCTATTCGGGAACCGCGCGCCGTAGCTAGCGCAGACGCTCGATGTCCTCGCGCCCGCGCTGCTTGCGGTTCTCGAGCCGGATCTGGAACAGCGACAGGACGGTGACGAGGATCGCGAAGAAGGCGATCACCGCGAAGGCGAAGAAGGTGATCACGCGGTCGTCGGTTCGCCCCCACAGGCCGACGCCGTCCGCCGCCATCGCCGCGGGCGCGAGAACAAGCAACGCGGACACGGCGACAAGAACAAGGAGCACGAGACCGGCGAAGCGACTCACAGTCCCGACTCTAGCGACTGGCGACTGGCGACTGGTGACTGGTGACTCGTGACCGGTGTCTGGTGACTGGTAACTGGCGACTGACTACTGTCCCCTGCTCATGTCTGAGCTGGAGGCGCTGCTGCTGGGGATCGTCCAGGGGCTGACCGAGTTCCTTCCCATCTCCTCGTCGGGACACCTGATCCTAGTCCCGTGGCTGCAGGACTACACGTTTCTCCAGACTCACGAGTCGTTCAACAAGACCTTCGACGTCGCGCTGCACGTCGGCACCCTGCTCGCAGTCGTTTCGTACTTCTGGCGGGACCTGGTGGCGATGGTCGCGGGGTTCTGGCGCACGCTCGGAAAGCGCTCGATCGAGTCGCGGGACGAGAGGCTTGCCTGGGTGATCGTCGTGGGAACGATTCCGGCGGTGATTGTCGGCGGCCTCGGCGAGAACTGGATCGACGAGAACCTCGGCGAGCCGTGGATGATCGGCATCCTGCTGATCGCGTTCGGGCTTGTGCTGTGGCACGCGGATCGGCGCCCGCAGCGGCGCTCGATGGGCGGAGTTCGGCTGCGCGACGGGCTCTACATGGGACTCGCGCAAACGCTCGCGCTCGCTCCCGGCGTGTCGCGCTCCGGAGTCACGATCTCGATGGGCCGCTACCTGGATCTCGACCGCGACACGGCGGCGCGGATCTCCTTCCTGCTGCTGGCGCCGATCACAGCGGGTGCCGGTCTCTTCGAAGGGTACGAGGCACTCAACGAGGGGCTGCCCGACGGCGTCGTTGGACCGATGATCGTGGGGATGATCGCGGCGGCCGTCTCCGGGTACGCTGCGATCGCCGGCCTGCTGGCCCTCGTGCGCACGCACTCGTACGAACCGTTCGTCGTCTACCGCGTGCTGGTGGGGGTTGGGGTGCTGCTCCTGATCGCCGCGGGCGTGCGCCCGGCGACGTTCTAGGTCCGGTGGCCGAGCGAAACACCGCTCGCGGCTACTGGCTCGACGAGGCCGGGCCGATCGAGCCCCTGCCCGCGCTCGACGGGAAGCTGGAGGCGGATTTCGCCGTAATCGGCGGCGGCTTCACCGGTTTGTGGGCGGCGTGGTGGCTGCTGGAGGAGGATCCGGGCGCCCGGGTGGCGCTGCTGGAGGCGGAGACGTGCGGGGCGGGCCCAAGCGGACGCAACGGCGGCTTCGTGAACTCGATGTGGTTCAACGTTCCGGCGATGAGCGCGCGGTTCGGCGACCGCGGCGCGGTCGCCGTGGCGCGGGCCGCCCGCGATGCCGTGCAAGAGATCGGGCGGTGGTGCGAGCGGGAGGGGGTGGACGCCTGGTATCGAGCCGGTGGCTACCTTCAGGTCTCCACGACGCCTGCTCACGACCGTGCCTGGGAGCCGTTCGCGCGGGCGGCGGTCGAGCACGGGGAACCCGACGCCTGCACGCCGCTGAGTGCGCCGGAGGTGCGCGGTCGGTGCGATTCGCCGCTGTTCCGGGGTGGCGCCCTGTACGCGGACGCGGCGACCGTACAACCGGCGCGGCTGGCGCTCGGACTGCGCGAGCGGCTGACGGCCCGGGGCGCTTCGGTGCACGAGCGCTCGCGCGTGCTGGGGATGGACGAGTCGGGGTCGGGCGTCCGGATTCGCACCGCGGGGGGCCGGGTCGTGGCCCGCTCGGCGGTGCTCGCGCTCGGCGCCGGCTCCGCAGTGGTGCCTCCGCTTCGCCGCCGCCTCACCGTCACCTCGAGCCACATCGTGCTCACGGAGCCCGTGCCGGACGTGCTGGCGGAGATCGGCT
>Ga0081538_10002405_pt1 | contig 18375 bp, 17 predicted proteins | sample TabmetS5T2R1_FD_71022 | JGI IMG/M metagenome (GOLD analysis project Ga0081538, IMG submission 71022) | Tabebuia heterophylla rhizosphere microbial communities from the University of Puerto Rico - S5T2R1 | ecosystem: Host-associated > Plants > Roots > Rhizosphere ... | reverse complement strand
CCGCCGCCAGTACGGCCCGAGCTCGGCCACGGCGATCTCCTCGAGCGCCTCCCAGGCCTCGGCCGCCGAGGCCGGCCGGTCGCCGGGCGGCTTGGCGAGCAGCCACTCGACCCACGCGCAGACCGGCGGCGGCAGCTCGGGGGCGAGGCCGGAGAGCGGCGGCGGGGGCTTGTTGACGTGGCAGTAGAGGACCGTCATCGCCGGCCCGCCGGGGTCGAACGGCGGCCGGCCCGCCAGCAGCTCGTAGGCCATCACGCCGACCGCGTAGAGGTCGGTGTACGGCCCGAGCGGCTCGTCGAGCGCCTGCTCGGGCGCCATGTACGCCGGTGTCCCGATCGCCGTGCCCGTGCTCGTGAGCTGCCCGGTCAGCGCGTTGTAGGCGCGCGCGATGCCGAAGTCGGCGATCTTGACGCTCCCGCCGCGGGTGAGGAGGACGTTCTCGGGCTTGAGGTCGCGGTGCGCGATCCCCACGCTCTCGGCGTGCCCGAGGCCGGCGAGGACGCCCTCGAGCACGCCGAACACCTGCGGCAGCTCGAGCCGGCCGACGAGCGGGCGCAGCGAGCCGCCGGCCACGTGCTCCATCGCGATGTAGGGCACCCCGCCGTCCTCGAAGAAGTCGAACAGCGTGACCACGTTGGGGTGGTCGAGGGCGGCCGCCAGCCGCGCCTCGCGCACGAAGCGCTGCGCCAGCGCCGGGTCGCCGGTCTCGAAGTCGAGCCGCTTGAGCGCCACCTCCCGGTCCAGCGCGGGCTGGCGGGCGAGGTACACGACGGCCATCCCGCCACGTGCCAGGACCCGGACGATCTCGTAGCTGCCGACGCGCTGCGCAGTCACCGTCCTCGGGGCGAGCCTAACCTCGCGCGGGACGGCCGCGCAAGGAGGCTCACCGGTGTGACGACGCGTCGCGCAGCGCCGCGCGGCGGACCTTGCCGCTCGCCGTCTTCGGCAGCTCGTCGGCGAAGTCGACGATGCGCGGGTACTTGTACGGCGCGGTCTGCGCCTTCACGTGCTCCTGGAGCTCGCTCGCCAGATCGCCCGAGGGCGCGTGGCCGTCGCGCAGCACGACCACGGCGCGGACGACGCTGCCGCGCTCGTCGTCGGGGGCGGCCACGACGGCGGCCTCGGCCACCGCGTCGTGCGAGACGAGCGCCGACTCGACCTCGAACGGGCCGATCCGGTAGCCGGCCGAGATGATCACGTCGTCGGTGCGGCCGACGAAGTGCAGGAAGCCCTGCTCGTCACGCTCGACGCGGTCGCCGGTCCGCCACAGCGCGCTCGGGCCGGCGGGCGGGGGCGGCTCGCCCGCGTAGCCGAGGAAGAAGGTCGGGACCGTGGCCGGGTCGGCGACCAGCTCGCCGCCGTCGACGTCGAGCCGGATCCCGGGCAGCGGGATGCCCATCGAGCCGGGACGGGCCGGGATCCCGAGCGGCATCCCCGTGAGCTGGCCGGTCTCGGTCTGGCCGTAGCCGTCGCGGATCCAGACGTTCGTCGCCTCGTGCCAGGCCCCGAGCACCTCGGGGTTGAGCGCCTCGCCGGCCGCCACCGCACCGCGCAGGTCGATCAACCCGGGCAGCGTGGCGCGCTTGGCGATCACGCGGTACTCGGTCGGCGCCATGCAGAGCAGGTCGACGCGCTCGCGCTCGAGCAGCTCGAGCCGCTCGTGGGGGTCGAAGCGCGCGTCGTGCAGCAGCGCCGCGGCGCCCCGCAGCCAGGGCGCGACGAACGCGTTGCGGGCCGACTTCGACCAGCCCGACGCCGCCGTGCACCACACGAGGTCGCCGGGCCGGGCGTCGAGCCAGTGGCGCGCCTGCAGCATCTGGCCGGCGAGGTAGCGCTGGCCGTGGAGGACGGCCTTCGGCTCCCCGGCCGTCCCCGACGTGAACGTGATCAGGCAGGGGTCGTCGGGCTCGAGGTCGGCGTGCGCCGGCGCCGGACCGTTCCCGAGGTCGTCCCACGGCGCCCACAGGGTCGGCCCGTCCCACCCGGCGGCGGCGAGCGTGTCGGCGTTGCGCTCGTCGCACACGACCATGCGCGGCTGGGCGACCCGCAGCCGCAGCGCGAGGTCCTTCGGCCGCAGCTGCTCGTTGCAGGGCAGCGCGACCAGCCCGGAGCGGAAGCAGGCGACCATGGCCAGCGCCCACGCCGGCCGGTTGCCGACCAGGGTCAGCACGACGTCCTCGCGCCGCAGGCCCTCACGCTCGAACCGCGCCGCGACCGCGGCGGCGCCCGCCGCGACCTCGCCGAAGCCCCATTCCCGCCGCGCGCCGTCACGGGCGATCTCCACCAGCGCGCGGTTGCGCGCGGGCGCCGCCTCGACCACGTCTCGGGCGAAGTTCACCGGCGCCATGCTAGGAGGCGGAAAGTATCCTCGCGCCCATGGCCCTCGCCACCCCGTTCTACGAGAAGACCGACGAGCAGAAGGCGATCCTGGAGATGGTCCGCCAGTTCGTCGACGAGCAGATCATCCCCAAGGCCTCCCGCTACGACCACGAGGACGCGTTCCCGGACGAGATCGTCGAGCAGATGAAGGAGCTCGGCCTCTTCGGGGTCACGATCCCCGAGGAGTACGGCGGGATGGCGCTCGATCTGACGACCTACGCGATGATCGTCGAGGAGCTCTCGCGCGGGTGGATCTCGATCTCGGGCGTGGTCAACACCCACTTCATCGGCTCCTACCTGCTGATGAAGTTCGGCACCGACGAGCAGCGCTCGCGGCTGCTGCCGAAGATGGCCACGGGCGAGCTGCGGGCGGCGTTCTCGCTGTCGGAGCCCGAGCTGGGGTCGGACGTCGCCGCGATCAAGACGACCGGCGTCAAGACCGCCGACGGCGGCTGGGAGATCAACGGCCAGAAGATGTGGGTCACCAACGGCCTGCGCTCCGGCGTCGTGTTCGTGCTCGTACGCACCGACAAGGACGCCGAGAAGCCGCAATCCGGCATGACGTGCTTCGTCTGCGAGAAGGAGCCGGGCGCGGCTGAGAACCCGGGGCTGACGGTGCCGCCGCAGATCAAGAAGCTCGGGTACAAGGGCGTCGAGTCGACCGAGCTGGTCTTCGACGGCTACCGCTGCCCCGCCGACATGATCCTCGGCGGCGAGGAGGCCGGGCTCAACAAGGGCTTCCCGCAGATGATGGACGCGCTCGAGGTCGGCCGCGTGAACGTCGCCGCCCGCGGGGTCGGCATCGCCCAGCGTGCGCTCGAGCTCGCGCTGCGCTACGCGCAGGAGCGGAGCGCGTTCGGCAAGCCGATCGCCCAGCACCAGGCGATCCAGTTCAAGCTCGCCGACATGGCCACCAAGGTCGAGGCGGCGCGGCTGCTGACGCTGAAGGCGGCGCGGATGAAGGACGCCGGCGAGCGATCGGACCTCGAGGCCGGGATGGCGAAGCTGTTCGCCTCCGAGGCCGGCAAGGAGGTCGTCGAGGACTCGTTCCGCATCCACGGCGGCTACGGCTACTCGAAGGAGTACGAGATCGAGCGCCTCTACCGCGACGCGCCGCTGCTGCTGATCGGCGAGGGCACCTCGGAGATCCAGCGGATGGTCATCGGGCGCACGCTGCTGCGCCGCCATACGCTCTGACGCATGGCGGGCGCGCGGGAGACGTACGACGCGATGGCGGCGGAGTACGCCGCCCACGCCGAGGCGAACCCGTTCACGTCGCTCTACGAGGCCCCCGGGCTGCAGGCGCTGCTGCCGCCGGTACGCGGCCGGCGCGCGCTGGACGTCGGCTGCGGCGGCGGGCGGACCTCGGCGTGGCTGCTCGAGCAGGGCGCCGAGGTGGTCGGGTTCGACGTCAGCCCGGAGCTGCTGCGCCTGGCCCACGAGCGGCTGCCGTCGGCGTCGTTCGTCGTCGCCGATCTCGGCGCGCCGCTGCCGTTCGAGGACGCGTCGTTCGACGTCGCGGTCGCCAGCCTGGTCATGCACTACCTGCGCGACTGGGCGCCCGCGCTGCGCGAGCTTCGCCGCGTGCTGCGCCCCGGCGGAGCCCTCGCGCTGTCGACGCACCATCCCGCGATGGACGTCGAGCTGTCGCGCTCGGGCGACTACTTCGAGATCGAGGAGCTGCGCGACGTCTGGACGGTCGGCGGGCGCGAGCGCGAGGTGCGGTTCTGGCACCGGCCGCTGAGCCGCATGTTCCGCGAGATCGCCGACGGCGGCTTCCGCGTCGACGAGCTCAGCGAGCCGCAGCCGCTGCCGGAGATGCGCGAGCGGTTCCCCGAGGCGTGGGAGCGGTTGACCACGAACCCGCACTTCCTCTTCCTGCGGCTCGTGCCTCGCTAGTCTCCGGGGCATGCAACCCGAGGTACTCGGCGCCGGCGATGTTCCCGGCGCGCGGACGTAAGCCCAGTCCGCGCGCCTGACAAGGCGCACCCTTCGTCCTCGAGGAGCATCCTTGTTGCAGTCCCACCGGCGGGCGCATGCCCGCATCGCCGCCGGCCTGTTCGCCGGTCTCGGCCTCCAGGTCGGCGCCTGGGCCGTGCTCATCCCGCACCTGGTCGCCTCGCGCGACCTGAGCCCCGCCGAGCTCGGCGCGGCGCTGGCCATCCTGGCCGGCACCTCGATCGGCTCGCTCGCGGTCGCGGGCCCGCTGGCCGACCGGATCGGCCGGCGCCCGCTCGCCGTCGCGGGCGTGGCGGGCTTCGGCATCTCCTTCGCACTGCTCGCGACGGTCGAGGCGCAGGCCGCGCTGTGGCCGCTGATGGCGTTCTACGGCGTCGTCAACGGCTTCCTCGACCTCGCCGCCAACGCCGTCGGGTCCGACTACGAGCGCGCTCACGACCGGCGAGCGATGATCCGCCTGCACGCCGGGTTCAGCGGAGCGGCGGCGGCCGGGGCGCTGCTGGCCGGCGCCGTCGGTCCGGACACGTACTGGATCGTCGCTGCCGCCTACGGCGCGCTGGCCGCCGCGACGACCGTCGCGCCGCTGCCGCCGCACGAGGCCATCCCCTCGGAAGGGGGGAACGGCGGCGCGCGGCTCGCGCTCCTGCGCGTGCCCGCGATCGCCGTGGCGGTCGGGCTCGTCACCCTCTGCTTCTTCGGCGACGGCGCGATCGAGGGCTATGCGGCGCTGTTCCTGCGCGACGTGCTCGAGTCCGGCGCGCTGCTCACCGGCGTGGCGCTGGCCGCCTTCCACACCGCCTCGCTGACCGGGCGGCTCGTGTTCGCGCGACCGGCGGACGAGCGGCTCGTGCTCACCGTCGCCGGCCTGCTGGCCGCCGCGGCGATGGGAGTCGTCGTCGTCGCCCGCGCGCCCGCGGTGGCCGCCGCCGGCCTCCTCGTCGTCGGGTTCGCGCTCGCCCCGATCGTGCCGACCGCGCTGTCGCTCGCCGGGCGCAGCGCGCCCGGGCGCAGCGCCACCGCCGTCTCGCTCGTCACCACGATCGGCTACTCGGCGTTCGTGGTCGGCCCGCCGGCCGTCGGCGCGCTGGCGAGCGTGACGTCGCTGCGCACCGCCCTGATCCCCGTGGTGGCCTCGACGGCGGCGATCGCCCTGCTGGCCCGGCGGGTACGGTGAGACGGGTGCAGCTCGTCTTCGGATACGGCTCGCTGTCCGCCGAGACGGGCGGCGTGCCGTGCCGGCTGCGCGACCACCGCTGCCACTGGGGCGTGGCCATGGACAACCGCGAGGTCATCCCGGGCTACAAGATCTACCTCGACCCCGAGACCGGCGAGCGCCCGGCGGTCCACGTCGCCTACCTGAGCATCACGCCGGCGTCCGGCCACCACGTGGACGGCTACGCGTTCGAGGTGACCGACGAGCGGCTCGAGGCGCTCGACCGCCGCGAGCGCAACTACGACCGCCGCGACGTCACCGACCTGGTCGACCCCGACCTCGGCGGGCGCGTGTGGGCCTACGCCGGCAGCGCCGCCGGGCGACGGCGGCTCGAGCAGGCGCGACGGCGCGGCACCGCCGTGATCGCGCGCGGCTACCTCGAGAAGGTGCCGCACATGATCGCGCCCGACTTCCCGGTGCGGGCGCTACTCCGGCGTGACGTAGGCGCCTGACAGCCCGCCGTCGACCAGGAAGGTCGAGGCGGTGATGTACGAGGACTCGTCCGAGGCCAGGAACAGCGCCGCGTTGGCGATCTCGCGCGCCTCGGCGAACCGCCCCATCGGCAGGTGCACGAGCCGGCGCGCCGCCTTCTCGGGGTCGTCGGCGTACAGCTCGCGCAGCAGCGGCGTGTTGACCGGGCCGGGGCAGAGCGCGTTCACGCGCACCCCGACGCGCCCGAACTCGACGCCGAGCTCGCGCGAGAGCGCCAGCACCGCGCCCTTGGACGCCGTGTACGAGATCTGGGAGGTGGCTGCGCCCATCACCGCCACGAACGACGCGGTGTTGATGACCGAGCCGCCGCCGCTGTCGAGCAGGTGCGGGATCCCGTGCTTGCAGCACAGGAAGACCGACTTGAGGTTGACGTCCTGCACGCGCTGCCACGCGTCGAGCGGCGTGTCGAGCACCGACACGTCGTCGTCCGGCGAGATGCCGGCGTTGTTGAAGAGCACGTGGACGGCGCCGAACGCCTCGCGCGCCGCGGCGTACATCTCGCGCACCGCGTTCTCGTCGGCGACGTCGCAGGCCAGCGCGAGGTCGACCCCGGGCGAGTCGTCGCGCAGGTCGACGCCGACGACCGTCGCGCCCTCGGAGCGGAACAGCGCCGCGGTCTCGGCCCCGATGCCGGAGGCCGCCCCGGTGATCACGCAGACCTTGCCGGCGAGACGACTCATGTGGTGATCACCCAGACCTCTCCGTCGGGCCGGCTCATGTGGTGATCACCCAGACCTCTCCGTCGGGCCGGCTCATGTCGCGTAGTACACGGATTTGACCTCGGTGTAGTGATCCAGCGCGTGCGGGCCGAGCTCGCGCCCGTAGCCCGACTGCTTGAAGCCGCCGAACGGCGTCGAGACCCGCACCGACGTGTTCGAGTTGATCGACAGCACGCCGGTCTCGACCGCGCGCGCGACCCGCAGCGCCTTGGCGCCGTCGCGCGTCCAGATCGAGCCCGAGAGGCCGTAGATGGTGTCGTTGGCGAGCGCGACGGCCTCCGCCTCGTCGCGGAACGGCACCACGACCGCCACCGGGCCGAAGATCTCCTCGCGCACGGCACGGTCGCCACGGTCGACCGGGCACAGCACGGTGGGCGGGAACCAGAACCCCGGGCCGTCCGGCGCGCTGCCCTGGATCGCCACCGGCGCACCGTCGGGCACGAACGAGGCGACGGTCGAGCGCTGGTCGGCCGAGATGAGCGGGCCCATGTCGGTCGCCTCGTCGAGCGGGTCGCCCACGCGCACCGCCTCGACCGCCTCCTCCAGGGCGTCCATGAACGAGTCGAGCGCCGACCGCTCGACGAGGATCCGCGAGCGGGCGCAGCAGTCCTGCCCGGCGTTGCCGAACACGGCGCCCGGCGCGGCCGCCGCGGCGGCGGCGATGTCGGCGTCCGCGAACACGACGTTGGCGGACTTGCCGCCCAGCTCGAGCGTGACCCGCTTGATCGTCTCCGCCGCGCCCGCCGCGATCCGGCGGCCGACCTCGGTCGAGCCCGTGAACGCCACCTTGGCCACGTCCGGGTGCTCGACGAGCCGCGCGCCCGCCGTCGAGCCCGGGCCGACGAGCACGTTCACGACGCCCTCCGGGATCCCCGCCTCGAGCGCGATCCGCTCGAACTCGAGCGCGGTCAGCGGCGTCAGCTCGGCGGGCTTGAGCACGACCGTGTTGCCCGCCGCCAGCGCCGGGGCCAGCTTCCACGAGGCGATGGTCAACGGGAAGTTCCAGGGGGTGATGAGCGCCACGACGCCGAGCGGCTCGCGGAACGTCATCGCCACGCCGCCGGAGACCGGGATCGTGTCGCCGAGGTTGCGCTCCACGGCGCCCGCGTAGTAGCGGAACGTGTCCGCGACCATGCCCATCTCGCCGCGGGCGTCGCCGATCGGCTTGCCCGCGTTGCGGGCCTCGAGCACGGCGAGCTCCTCCTGCTCGCCGGCGAGCGCGTCGGCCAGCCGGTGCAGGAGCCGCGCCCGGTCCGGCGGCGAGACCGCCCGCCACGCCGGGTAAGCGGCGCGCGCCCGGGCGACCGCGGCGTCGGCCTCGTCGGCGCCCGCGCGCGGGAGCTCCGCCAGGACCTGCTCGGTCGCCGGCTCGAGGACGGTGAGCGTCATCGCACCGCCCGCGCCCGCGCCTCTTCGACCAGCGCCGGGATCAGCGGCGACCGCGGGTCGGCCTCCGGGTGCCACTGGACGCCGAGCGCGAACGCGCAGCTCGGGTCCTCGATCGTCTCGGGCAGGTCGTCGACCGTCGCCCAGCCGGTGACCTCGAAGCCCTCGCCGATGCGGTCGACGCCCTGGTGGTGGTGCGACTTGGTGGCGTGGAGGCCCTCGCCGACGACGCGCTCGGCGAGCGAGCCGCTCGCCAGCCGGACGTCGTGGTCGGCGTTGTCGAACGTGCCCATGACGCGCCGGTGATCCTCGTGGCCGACCGAGTCCGGCAGGTGCTGGATCAGCGTGCCGCCGCGGGCGACGTTCATGACCTGCATGCCGCGGCAGACGCCGAGCAGCGGCACGTCGCGCTCGAGCGCGCCGCGCGCCAGGGCGATCTCGAACGCGTCGCGCTCCGGCACCGTGCCGACCGTGAGCGGGTCGGGCTCGGCCCCGTAGGCCTCGGGGTCGACGTCGGCGCCGCCGGTGATGACGACGCCGTCGAGCAGGTCGAGCCACGGCTCGGGGTCGTCGCTCGCGCGCGGGTCGGGCGGGAGCAGCACCGCGATCCCGCCCGCGGCCTGCACCTGGTCGGAGTAGTTGCGCGCGAGCACGTGCGCGGGCTGGTCCCAGGGGCCCCAGCGCGCCCGCTCGAGCGCGGTCGACAACCCGATGACCGGCATCACAGCCGCTCGAACCCCCGGAACCGCTCCCAGTCCGTCACCGCCGCGTCGAACGCCGTGAGCTCGACGTCCGCGTTGTTGAGGTAGTGCGCGACGACCTCCTCGCCGAACGCTTCGCGCGCGACGCCGGAGCCCGCGAACAGGTCGCGCGCCTCGCGCAGGGTGGACGGCACGTGCGGCTTGTCGGCCGTGTACGCGTTGCCCTCGAGGATCGGCTCGAGCGGCAGCTGCGCGTCGACGCCGTGCAGGCCGCCGGCGATCAGCGCGGCGAGCGCGAGGTAGGGGTTCACGTCGCCGCCGGGCACGCGGCACTCGATCCGCAGCGACGGTCCATGGCCGATGACCCGGAACGCGCAGGTCCGGTTGTCGCGGCCCCAGGCGACGGTGGTGGGCGCGAACGACCCGGGCTGGTAGCGCTTGTAGGAGTTGATGTTCGGCGCGACGAACAGCGTCAGCTCGCGCAGGGTGGCGAGCTGGCCGGCGAGGAAGCTCTCGAACATGCCGTTGTCATCCGCGAAGACGGGGCTGTCGTCCTCGCTGCGCAGCGACAGGTGGATGTGGCACGAGTTGCCCTCGCGCTCGTCGTACTTGGCCATGAAGGAGATCGACATGCCCTCGAGCGAGGCGATCTCCTTGGCCGCGTTCTTGTAGATCGTGTGGATGTCGCAGGCGGCGACCGCGTCGGCGTAGCGGAAGTTGACCTCGTGCTGGCCGAAGTTGCACTCGCCCTTCGAGTTCTCGACCGGGAGATCGGACGCGGCCATCTCACGGCGGATGCGGCCGAGCAGCGGCTCGAGCCGCGACGTGCCGAGGATCGAGTAGTCCACGTTGTAGAGGTTGCCGGGCACGAGGTCGCGGTAGCCCTTCCCTTGCGCCTCCTCGTACGTGTCGCGGAAGATGATGAACTCGAGCTCGGTGGCCGCCAGCGCGGCCCAGCCGCGCTCGGTCAGCCGGTCGAGCTGGGCCTTGAGGATCTGGCGCGGCGAGGCGACGACCGGCGACCCGTCGTGCCAGTGCAGGTCGGCCATGCACATCGCCGTGCCGGGCGTCCAGCTCACCGGCCGCAGCGTCCCGAAGTCCGGCTTCATCTCGAAGTCGCCGTAGCCGGTCTCCCACGAGGACATCGCGTAGCCGGCCACGGTGTTCATGTCGACGTCGACCGCGAGCAGGTAGTTGCAGGCCTCCGCGCCGTGCTCGACCACGTCGTGCACGAAGTGCGAGCCGACCAGCCGCTTGCCCTGCAGGCGGCCCTGCATGTCGGCGAAGACGAGGAGGACGGTGTCGACCGTCCCCTCGTCGACCGCCTTGCGCAGCTCTTCGAGCGTCATCAGTGCGCAAGCTCTGCTTCGGCGCTCTCGATCGCCGCGAACTCCTCCTCGGGCGCCGCCGCCACCAGGCGGTGGCGGGAGTAGAGGCCGAAGTAGAGCGCGGCCGCCGCGTAGACGCCGAGGGTGATGAACGCCGCCGTCGTGTCGACCAGGAACGTCGCCACCACGGCGAGCACGGCGAGCACGAGGGCCACGCCCGAGGTCTTCGTGCCGCCAGGCGTCCGGTACCCGCGCTCGAGGTCCGGCTCGCGCGAGCGCAGGACGATGTGCGAGAGCATCATCAGGACGTACGACACGGCGGCGCCGAACACGGCGATGTTGAGGATCCGCGCGCCCTCGGACTCCCAGAACGCGGCGAGCAGGAAGCCGACGCACGCCGGCAGCAGCAGCGCGATCCACGGCACCTTGCGGCTGCTGGTCACGGACAGCGCGCGCGGGAAGTAGCCGGCCCGCGAGAGCGCGAAGAGCTGGCGCGAGTAGGCGAAGATGATCGAGAAGAAGCTCGCGATCAGGCCGAACAGGCCGACCCAGTTGACGAAGTCGGTCACGCCGCTGCCGGCGTCGACCGCGATCAGGGCGTCGACCGGCGGGTTGCCCGAGCCGGAGATCGCGTTCGCGCCGCTGCCGCCCGGCGCGAAGAACAGCATCAGGGCGGCGAAGACGAGCAGCACGCCCATGCCGGCGATCAGGCCGCGCGGCATGTCCTTCTTGGGATCGCGCGTCTCCTCGGCGGCCAGCGGCACGCCCTCGATGGCCAGGAAGAACCAGATCGCGTACGGGAAGGCGGCCCAGATGCCGTCCCAGCCGAAGGGCAGGAAGTCGCTCGAGCCCGACGACCCGTCGGGCGGGATGTCGGTCAGGTTCGAGGTCGAGAACTCGGGGATGATCGCGACGATGAAGACGAGCAGCGCGACGACAGCGATCGCGGTGATCACGAACGTGACCTTGAGCGCCTCGCCGACGCCGTAGAGGTGGATGCCGACGAAGACCGCGTAGAAGACGAGGTACACCGGCCAGCCGGCATCGATGCCGATGTCGAGCGCCTCGATGTAGGCGCCGATGAACGTGACGATGGCGGCCGGCGCCAGCGCGTACTCGATCAGGATCGCGGTGCCGGTGAGAAAGCCGCCCCATGGCCCGAGCGCGCGCCGGCCGAAGCCGTAGCCGCCGCCCGCCGTGGAGATGGTCGACGACAGCTCGGCGAGCGCGAAGACCATGCACGTGTACATGGTCGCCATGAGGATCGTGGCGACCAGGAGACCGCCCCAGCCGCCCTCCGCCAGGCCGAAGTTCCAGCCGGCGAAGTCGCCCGAGATGACGTACGCCACCCCGAGACCGGCGAGGAGGACCCACCCCGCGGCGCCCTTCTTGAGCTGGCGCTTCTCCAGGTAGTCGCTGCCGACCTGCTCGTAGTCGACGCTCCGCCGATGCGTCGGCTGCTGCGGCTGCTCAGCCATCAACGCTCCCCTCGTGAAAGGTATGACCCTCCGGCCTTTAGCGGCAGGCTATGTGCGGCCGCGGACGGATGTCAAGCGCTCCGCGTAGTCGCGGAACTGGCGCTCGAACTCCGGCCACCAGGGCGGCGGGGGGTCGTCCGGGGGAGGCGGCGGGCTCACCCCGCCGTCGTCGTCGTCGTGCCGGCGCGGCTTGAGCAGCGGCGCGACCACCAGCGCGAGGATCAGCGTGAGGATCGCGCAGAGGCCGAACAGCAGCTCGGCGCCGGGGATGTGGAGCGCGACACCGCCGATCAGGCCGAGGGCGGCGTAGCCGCCGGCGACGCCGGCGCCCCATGCGCGCATGCGCTGGGGAGCGGACATATTTCGAGGGTACCCCCTCAGGGCATCAGGCCCGCGAGCACCTGCTCCGTGCCCTTCATGTGCTCGCGCGCCAGCTGCGCGGCGGCGAATCCCTCGCGGCGCTCGAGCAGCCGGACGAGCTGCGCGTGCTGGTCGTTCGAGCGGGCCAGCACCGGCGCCGGGTGGGCGATGTGCGCGATCAGCTCGCTCATCTCGCCCTGGACCTCGGTCATCGCGGCGAGCAGGCGCGCCGAGCGCGACGCCTCGGCCAGGCCGAGGTGGAAGAACACGTCGGCGCGGCGGTACTCGGAGAAGTCGCCGACCTCGCGCATCGCGGCGACGTGCTCGCGCAGGCGCGCGAGGTCCTCCGGTGCCCGCCGCTCGGCCGCCAGCACGACGGCGCCGACCTCGACGGCGATCCGGTAGTCGAGCACGTCGCGCCAGTGGCCGCCCGAGAGCTCGACCCGCGTGCTCTCGGCCAGCGGCGGCGCGTCGGAGACGAACGTGCCGCCCCCGCGGCCGCGCATGGCGACGAGGTGGCCGCTCTCGGTCAGCGACGTCAGCGCCTGGCGCAGCGTCGAGCGGGCGATGCCGAGCTGGTCGGCGAGGTCGCGCTCCGGCGGCAGGCGGGTGCCCGGCTCCAGCAGCCCGAGGCGGATCGCGGTGCCGAGGCGCTCGAGCGTCTCCTCGAGCGTCGTCGCGGTCTGGACGGGCTCGAAGACGGCGGCGACGGCGGGGGACGGAGCCTGCATGGCTGCCGGAAGGTACAGGCGGCAAGCCATTTCCGGCAAGTAACATGGTGTTACATGTCCACCGCGGACACCAAGGCCCTCATCGAGGAGGGCATCGACAACTTCCAGCGGCAGGTGCCCGCGCTCACCAAGCTGAAGCTCGTGATGGAGCTCGAGCTCCGCGGCCGCGGCGACATCCAGCTCTTCCGCGTCGAGGTCCCCGGTCCCAGGATCACCAAGGACATCGCGTCCGACGCCAAGGTGCGGCTCTCGGTCCCGCGCAGCCACTTCAACGAGCTGGCGCGCGAGGGAAGCATCCGCCACTGGCGCGAGGCGTTCGAGTCCGGAACCGTGAAGGCGACCGGGCCGCCCGAGATCCTGCGTCTGATTTCCAGCGTGGTCGAGCGGCAGGAGGAGCGCACCCGCAGCCGGAAGCTGCGGGCGCGCTGAAGCGCTACCTGCTCCGCATCGGATCGACGTACAGGTCGTCGATCTGCCAGTCGCCGAGCAGCGGCGTGAACTGGAACGCCACCGGGGTGCGGTCGCCGGGGAGCAGGGGCAGCAGGTTGGCGACGATGAGCAGCGGCGGCGTCGGCTTCCACTGCCCGTTGCCGAGCACGACGCCGACCGGCACCGGCACGACGATGCCGAGCGAGGTCTTGACGTACACCGACACGGCGAGCGTCGAGATGCCGAGCAGCGGGGCCTTGTTCTTCTTCGCGAAGAAGCGCACGGTCGGCTCCGCGAGGCCGACGCACGAGACCGGCGAGATCGCCGAGCTTCCCGCGGGCACGACGAGCGACTTGCCGTGGGCGGCGCCGCCGACCTTCCACGGCTCGTTGCCGTTCACGACCTTGGCGCGGCCGATCAGCGTCCAGCCGTCGGTGCCGGTCTCGAACGACCCGTTGCGAACGAGCTTGTAGTTCGCCCTGTCGCCGAACGAGGCGAACGGCTTGGTCAGCGTCTCGTCGCCGCAGTCCTTGGCGGAGGCGGTGAGGATGCCCGCGCTCGCGGGTGCCGCGAAGACCGCCGCGGTGGCGACCGCGGCAGTCGCCGCGAGCAACGCGCGGCGGATGATTCCGTTCATCGAAGTAGTGCCCTCCATTGGCTTGTCTGCTCCTAAAGTCGGGGCGCCGCGGAGCCGACAACATCCAACAGACGTCGATTTTCCGCCTCGGTACAACGGATGTCCAAATTCACTGCCGACCTGGACGCCGCAACCGAGCGGCGAGTCGAGGAGTCCCTCGAGCGCCGCGCGCGCAAGATGGACGGCCGTGAGCTGCTCACGCTGCTCCCGCTCAACGCGGCGTTCATCGCCGCCGCCACGGCGCTCGCGCTGCTCGGCGACGCGGCGCGGGAGCTCTCCGTGCCGCTGGCTGTCGCCTTCGTCGTCGCCTACGCGGTCGCCGACCGCATCGAGTTCTCGACGGGGAGCGGCTACGCGGTGCCGACGCAGCTCGTGTTCGTGCCGATGCTGCTGCTGCTGCCGACGCCGCTCGTGCCGTTGCTGGTGGCGGCCGCCGTGGTCCTCTCGTCCTCGCGGGACGTCGTCCGCGGCGAGCTCGCACCGGGCCGCGCCGTGCTCGGGGCCAGCGACGCGTGGTTCGCGGTCGGGGCCGCCCTGGTGCTGGTATTGGCCGATGCCCAGCTCCCCGCCTGGGCGCAGCTGCCGGCGTACGCCGGCGCGCTGATCGCCCAGTTCGCGTTCGACAGCACGATGTTCGGCCTGCGCATGCGCGCGACGCTCGGGGTCCCGATGCGCGACACGTTCGCCGAGGCGCGGCTGGCGCAGCGTGTCGACCTCCTGCTCTTCCCGATCGGCCTGCTGGCGGCCATCGCCGCCGCCGACGCGCCGGCGGGCGCCCTGCTCGTGCTCGCGCTGGTGCCGCTGCTCGTCGGCTTCGGCCGCGAGCGCGAGGCGAGCATCGAGCGCAGCCTCGAGCTCGGCCGCGCGTACCGCGGCACGGCGCTGCTCCTGCGCGACCTGCTGGAGGAGGACGACGAGTACACCGGCCACCACACCGAGGACGTCGTCGAGCTGTCGGTCAAGGTCGCCGACGAGCTGGGGGTCACCGAGGACGTGCGGCGCGAGACCGAGATGGGCGCGCTGCTGCACGACATCGGGAAGATCGCCGTCCCCGACGAGATCATCAACAAGCCCGGGCCGCTCAACGACGAGGAGTGGGCGATCATGAAGACCCACACCGTCGAGGGCGAGCGGATGCTGCAGCAGGTCGGCGGCCTGCTCTCCAGCGTCGGCGTCGTCGTGCGCGCGTCGCACGAGCGCTGGGACGGCGGCGGCTACCCCGACGGCCTGGCGGGCGAGCAGATCCCCGTCGCGGCGCGGATCGTCTCCGCCTGCGACGCCTTCAACGCCATGACCACCGACCGGTCGTATCGCAAGGCGCTGCCGCTCGAGGTCGCGATCGCCGAGCTCGAGAAGAACGCCGGCACGCAGTTCGCGCCCGACGTGGTGGTCGCCCTGGTGGGCGTGGTGAAGCGCGAGACGCCCGAGTGGCAGCTCACCATCGCCGGCACGGCCGCCGCCGCTCCGGCCCCCGGCGCGCCCGCCAAGCGCGCCGCCTAGCTGTCGAAGCCCAGCCCGAGCCGGTCGAGCACGCGCAGCCACGGCCCGCGGCGGCCGCCGTTCTCGTCGGCGCGCGCCAGGGCCCGGCGGGTGGCCTGGATGACCGCCCAGCGCGCCGGCTCGGGCGGGAAGGGCAGCGGGCGGGTGCGGACGAGCTTGAGCCGGGTGCGCTCGGTGTCGGCGCCGTCGAGCAGGTCGAGCGCCGTGCGGGCGCCGAAGCGGCTCGCGCCGACGCCGAGGCCGGTGTAGCCGACCGCGTAGACCGCGCGGCCGCCGAGCGCGCGGCCGAAGGTGACGCAGAAGCGGCTGCAGGTGTCGATGGCGCCGCCCCAGGCGTGGGTGATGCCGATCCCCTCCAGTGCCGGGAACGTCTCGAGCAGGTGCTTCTCGAGCATCCGGTGGACCGGTGGATGGCGGCTCAGGCCGACGTCGTCGACCCGGTTGCCGAACCGGTAGACCGCCTCGTAGCCGCCGAACAGGACGCGCCCGTCGGGCGTGAGCCGGTAGTAGTGGAAGCGGTTGCCGCGGTCGGAGAGGCCCTGCCCGCGCGCCCACCCGATCGCGGCGCGCTGCTCGGCGCTCAGCGGCTCGGTGACGAGCACGTAGTCGTAGACCGGCGCCACGAGCCGCCGGATCGGGCGCACGAGCGGCGGGTAGGCGCCCGTGGCGATCAGCACGCGCTCCGCCCGCACGGTCCCGCCCGGGGTCCGCAGCGACACCGGCCCGCGGCCGCGGCCTCCGGCGCCGCCCTCGATCGTCGCGCGCTGCACCGGCGTGCGCTCGTACAGCTTCACGCCGAGCGCCAGCGCGGCCCGCCGCAACCCGTCGGCAAGCGCCCCGGGATCGACGAGCGCGACCCCGGTGTGCTGCCAGACCGCCCCGAGGTAGGTCGGCGAGGCGACCTCGGCGCGCACGGCGTCGCGGTCGAGCACGTCGGCCTCCCAGCCGTAGCGGCGCAGCAGCGCGGCCTCGGCCTCGAGCTCGTCGAGCTCGTGCGGCGCGGTGGCGACGCTGAGCACGCCGGGCTCCTGCCAGGCGGCGTCGATCTTCAGCCGCGCGAGGTCGGTCTTCAGGCCCTCGAGGTTGTCGCGCGCGAGCGCCTCCAGCGCGTCGAGCTCGCTCGCGAAGCGGGCGGCGCCGTTGAGCAGCCCGTGGGTGAGCGACGCCTCCACGAAGCCGCCGTTGCGCCCGCTCGCGCCCCAGCCCGCCGTCTCGGCCTCGAGCAGCACGACCTCGCGCTCGGGACGCTCCTGCTTGGCCTGCACTGCGGCCCACAGGCCGGTGAAGCCGGCGCCCACGATGGCCAGGTCGGCCTCGACGTCCCCGGCCGGCGGCGGGGCCGCGGCCGGCCGCGGGCGGTCGAGCCAGAACGGGTGCGGGGAGGCGTCGGCGAGGCGCACGGCGCTCAGCCTATGGAAGCCTGTCGGCGGGCATGGACGAATTCGACGTCGCGGCGCTGGTCTTCGGCGGGTTGCTGGTGCTGGGCGCGCTGGCGTCCGGGCTCGCGCACCGCAGCTTCCTCTCGATGATCGCGGTGTTCGTGGTCGCCGGCTTCGTGCTCGGCGAGGGCGGGCTCGAGGTGCTCGAGTTCGACGCCGAGTCCGGCTTCGTCGTCCAGCTCGCGACCGTCGCGCTGATCGTGCTGCTGTTCCGCGACGGCATCGAGGTCGAGGCCGAGATGCTCCAGCGCCAGTGGCGGCTGCCGGCCCGCAAGCTCGTGCTCGCCATGCCGATCACGGCGATCCTCATCGCCGCCGTGACGCACCTCGTCACCGACCTCTCGTGGACCGAGTCGTTCCTGCTCGGCGCCCTGCTCTCGCCGACCGACCCCGTCCTCTCCTCGAGCGTCGTCACCAACCCGCGCGTGCCGCGGCTGGTCCGCCATTCGCTCAACCTCGAGTCGGGCATGAACGACGGCCTGGCGCTGCCCGCCGTGCTCGCCTTCAGCGCCGCCCTGGCCGCCGGCGAGGACGACTTCGTCTGGTACGAGTTCGTGCTCCAGGACGTCACCCTCGGCTTCGCCTACGGCATCGGCATCGGCTTCCTGGCGTCGTGGCTGATGCCGCGCGGGGCGGACGACATCCCCGCCCACCACAAGTCGCTCTACATGCTCGGCGTCGCGTTCGCGACCTACGGGATCGCGGTCACCGACTTCCTGCACGGCAACGGCTTCATCGCCGTCTTCGTGTGCGCGATCACGCTCGGGATCCGGCGCCCCGACCTCGGCCGCCACTTCGAGGAGCGCGCCGACGACATCGTCGAGATCGTCAAGCTCGGCATCTTCGTCGTCTTCGGCGCGCTGCTGACCGTCGACGGGCTGTTCGGCGACGGCTGGGCGGCGGTCGCGATCGCCGTCTTCACGCTGCTCTTCGCGCGCACGATCGCGATCTGGGTCTCACTGGTCGGCACCGGCCTGGACACCGCCACCAAGGCCTTCATGGCGTGGTTCGGGCCCAAGGGCGTGGCGACGATGACGTTCTCGATCCTCGTCCTCGGGATGCCGATCGCCGAGGGCGAGCGGATCTTCAACCTCGCGGCGCTGGTCGTGTTCTGCTCGATCGTCCTCCACGGGCTGAGCGACACGCCCGGGTCGGAGTGGATCGCTACTCGCCGTGGTGAGCCCGAGAGGCGCGCTTGACGACCTTGACCGAGTAGCGCGAGGGCTGCTCCCGCACGGTCGGGTTGTCGATGTCGCCGAGGCGGTCGATGAGCTTGATCCACTGCTCGGGCTGGAGCACGGCGTCGATCTGCCGCGCGGCGCGGCGGTTCTCGCCGTAGAGCGGCCGCCAGCCGACGTGGATGTGGTCGTCGTGGTCGCCCATCGAAATCGTGTTGTCCGCGCCCTCGAACGTCATCAGCGAGATGATCTGGTGCGGCTTCATCGTGCCCTGGAGCTTGAGCAGGCGCTGGATCGTCAGGTCCGTGATCGAGCCCGGGCCCTGGGTCCCGGGGGTGATGACGATGCCGTTGATGGCGCCGATGTCCATCGCCGTGCCGGTCGAGTGCTCGGACACGTTGCCGGAGCTCGTGTAGGTGCCGTGGCCGCACTTGAGCGAGGTCACA
>Ga0081538_10002404_pt1 | contig 18376 bp, 19 predicted proteins | sample TabmetS5T2R1_FD_71022 | JGI IMG/M metagenome (GOLD analysis project Ga0081538, IMG submission 71022) | Tabebuia heterophylla rhizosphere microbial communities from the University of Puerto Rico - S5T2R1 | ecosystem: Host-associated > Plants > Roots > Rhizosphere ... | reverse complement strand
TTCAACATCGTCGACGACGAACCGGCCCCGGCCAGCGAGTGGCTGCCGTATCTGGCGGCGTGCGCGGGGGCGAAGCGCCCGATGCGTGTCCCCAAGTGGCTGGGCCGACTGCTTGCCGGGGACGTGGTGGTGACGATAATGACCGAGGGCCGTGGCTTCTCCAACGCCAAGGCGAAGCGGGAGCTCGGCTGGAACCCGCGCTACCCAAGCTGGCGGCAGGGCTTCGCCGACCTGTACGCGGAACCGACCGCCGCAACCACTGCCCCGCGATCGGTTCCTGCCAATGCCGAACGGGTCGGGGGCGAGCTCGCGATGACCCGCGACCGCATCCAATCCACGCCAATCACGACCACAACCGCCCGGCCGACCGCGCCGAGCGGAACAGACAAGGGAGGAACCCGATGAGCGATCTTCAGCCCATCGCTGACCGCGTCGAGATCGAGGCGCTGCGCGGCGAGTTCACCGACGCAACGATCCCCGCCGTGAACGTCGAGTTCGTCGGCCAGCAGGAGATCCGCGCCGGGCTCGAGCGGCTGGGGGAGGGTCTCTGGGACTACCTCGTGCAAACCACGCACCCGGGCACGATCGAGCTCGAGGGCGACGCCGCTTCCGGCCGTGCATACCTCCAGAGTTTGGGCAGATGCGCGACGGCAACTCGCATCTGAACTACTCCGCGTTACCTCGACACCACTCCTCCGGCGGGCTCGGCGCAGCGAGAGCGTAGTCGCAGGCTGCTTGACGGCGAATCGCAGCCGAGAACGCCCACTGGGGCCGCCTCCCCAGTCACGTAACGCGCCGAGGACTTGCGGCGTAGTGCGGGTAGTGACCGACGCCGAGCTGATCCTCGCCTCGCGCCGCGACCCGGCCAGGTTCCGTGAGCTGTACGACCGGCTCGCGGACGACGTGCTGGCCTACTTCTACCGGCGCGTGCTGGACGCTGAGGTCGCCGCCGACCTGCTGGCGGAGACGTTCGCCGTGGCGTTCGAGCGCCGCGGCCGCTTCAAGGACCGTGGCAAGCCGGGCGCCGCCTGGGTGTACGGGATCGCCGCCAAGGAGCTGTCGCACTGGTACCGCCGCCAGGCCGTCGAGCTGCGCGCGGTGAAGCGGCTCGGGATGACGCTCCCGCCGCTCGACGACGAGTCGATCGCCAGGATCGAGGCGCTCGTTGACAGCGACGCCCGACGAGCGGCGGTGGCCTCGGCGCTCGGTGAGCTGCCCGACGGCGAGCGGCGGGCGGTCGAGCTGCGAGTGGTCGACGAGCTCGAGTACGCCGAGATCGCCGCGCGGCTCAGTTGCACCGAGGGAGCGGCCCGGACCCGCGTGCACCGCGGGCTGGCGCGGCTGAATCGCCTGATGGAGGCCCGAGCATGAGCGAGATCCCGTACGTCAACCGGCTCGGCGACGAGCTCGAGCGCGCCATCCGGCGCCCCGCGCGGTCCTCGCGGCGCCGCCGCCTCGGGCTGCTCGCCCTGGCCGGGGCGCTACTCGTCAGCGGCTCCGCCCTCGCCGCCGGCCTCCTCTCGGGAGACGTGGAGATGCAGGCGGCCGCTCAGGTCGCGTGCTACGACGGCGCCGATCCGGACTTCTCCGGCTCCGTGGCGGTGGTGCCGCCGGAGGCCGGGTCGGCGGCGGTCTCCCCGGTGGAGCTGTGTCGCCGTGCGCTCGATCCGGCGCATCGGGGCATGCCGCTGGTGGCCTGCGGCAAGGAGGGCGCCGTTTCGGTGATTCCCGGACGGCGACCGTCGGACTGCGCGGCCGCCGGCTTCGCCCCGCTGGACCCGGCCTACGCGCGGGCGCGGGCGCGGGTCGCAAGGCTCGAGCGGCGCATTCTCGCGATCGAGACCAGCTCCGACTGCATCGCGCGCGACGAGCTCGTGCACCGGATTCAGCGACTGCTCGACCGCACCGGCTGGACCGGATGGACCGCCGAGACCCACCGCCTCGGCACCGGCCCCTGCGGCACCGTGTCGGGGCTTGGCGGCGACGGCCGGCGTTACATCTCCCACGGCCTGGACGCCGTTGGCCACCGAGTCCTGGTCGCGCGTGCCGCGCCGCGCCGGGTCACCGACCTCCTCTATTCGGCGGAGCGCTCGCTGCTCGGGCCGCTGTTCGCCGAGTCGGGCGCGAAGTGCTTCACGTTCGAGGGCTTCCGCGCGCGCGTCCAGGAGGTGTTCGCGTCCAAGGGCCTCGGTGCGACGGTCAAGAGGACCTCGATGCCGCGCGGGACGTCGCTCGACGACGAGGACGGGCGCTGGACGCGCTACAAGCAGGGCTGCACCGTCCTAGCCGGTGGAGAGCCGGGCGACGACTCCCACTCGGTAGTGATCGACGTCTTCGTCAGCCCCTGAGCCGCCGCATCACGCGGAGACGGCGGGTTACACGTGCGGAGCGGTTGTTCCCGGCGTCCTCGGCGCGCACCGAAACGCGGTGGCGGCCGCGCCGCATGCCGCGGGTCGTGAACGCCGCCGAGCCGCGCCCGGCTCCGCGGCGGCGCGTGAAGCTCGTCGTCTCGCGCCAGCCGCGCCGGGTGCGCCGCTCGACCCGGAAGCTCAGCGTGGCGGGCTCGCTCACCCGGAACCGCACGCGCACGCGCCGGCCGGGTCGGACCCGCTTGCGGGACAGCCGAACCCGCGTGAGAGCCGGCGCTTCGCGGTCGAGGCCGGGGATCAGCTCGGGCAGGCCGGCCTCGCCCACCTCCACGTCGAGCAGGGCCTGGTTGTCCCGGTTGCCGGTGAAGCTCTGGTTCGCGACGATCAGCCGGGTGCCGAGGAAGCGGGCGCTCGAGGGAGTGTCGAACGGGACGGGCGAGCCGTTGCCCCCATCGCCCGGGCTGCTCGGGAAGCGCTCGAGCTCGCTGCCGTCGGGAGCGAGCACGGCGATCTGGTTGGCCGCCCCCGCGAGCGGCACGTACAGCCGCCCCGAGCGCGCGATCGCGAAGCCGTCCGGAAGGTCCGCGGGACGGCTCTCCCACAGCTGGCGCAGCTCGCCGGGCGAGCCGTCCGGGCGGATCTCGACCGCATAGATCTTGCCGCTGCTGGGGTTGAGCGCGCCGAGCCCCGCCGAGCTCCCCTGCGCGATCAGCAGCGTGCGCTGGTCGGCGGCCAGCGCCAGGCCGGTGGTGCCGAACTCCCCGCCGTCGAGGCGCCGGTCCGCCAGCCAGCCCAGGGCCGCGCCCCCGCCGGGCGGCACCCGCCATACGACGCCCTGGAGGAAGTCGCTCACGTAGAGGCTGCCGTCCGGCCCCCACACGGCGTAGTTGGCCATCGGGTCGCGGTCCTCGAGCGTCGGCGAACAGTCCGTGCGCGCCTCCAGCGGCGGGCAGGGCGCCAGGTTGGCGAAGGTCGAGTACTCGCGGAAGCTGCCGGTGTCCGTGTCGAGCAGGAGCGCCCGGGACGGCGTGCGGTCCAGCAGCACGAGGCGTCCCTGAGCGTCGCTGGTCGCCGCCTGCACGCCGTGGTCCTTCGACAGGTCCTGTCCCGGGACCGTCCAGGAGCGCAGCAGCGTCCCGTCCTGGTCGTACTCGAGCACGCGCGAGCGGAGGCTGTCGCCACCGGGGTTCACGTAGGTGCCGGCGTAGATGCGGCCGTTCGGGTGCACGTACGCCATCGCGGGGAAGCCGGGCGCGGGGACCTTCGCCAGCAGGCGGGTGTCGAAGCGGGCGCGCTGCGCGTCCGCGGCCGGCGCCATCGCGAGCAGCGAGGCGAGCAGCGCGAGTGCGATGAGGGCCGGCCGCCTCACAGCTCGTCCATCACCTCCCTGGCCGCCCGCTTCCCTGACCGCACGGCCCCGTCCATGTAGCCGTTCCAGTAGTTCGAGGTCTCGGTGCCGGCCCAGTGGATCGGTCCCACCGGCTGCCGGATCGCGGGGCCGTGGGCGAGTAACAGCCCGGGCGCGGCGATGCCGACCGGGCCGCCCCGCGACCACTTGGCCCCGGGCCAGTCCGTCTCGAAGTACCGGCTCGGGCGCAGGGCCTCGTCGCCGAAGTAGTCCGCGAGGTTCCTCAGGACCGCGGCCTGACGGTCCGCCTCCGACTGCCCGCGGAAGCGGCGGCCCTCGTCGCCGCCGACGAACCCGAACAGCACACCCGGCGAGCCGTCGGGCGGGGAGTCGTCGAAGGTGGCGTTCACCGGGCCGTTCAGCGAGACCGCGGTGCCGTTGAGCCCCTCGTCGCGCCAGAAGGGCCGGTCGTAGACGGCCGTGACCTTCAGCAGCGTTCCCTGCGGCATCGCGCGCGTGAACTCGCTCCGGCTCGCCGGCAGCCCGGGGCTGTAGCGGATCGCCCCCGCGAGCACCGGCGGCACTGCGACGATCGCCCGCCTGGCCCTCACCACGTAACGCTTCGACACCACGCGGACGCCGCCCCTCGTCAGCTCGATGCCCCTGGCCGGCGTGCGCAGCTTCACGCGCCCGTCGAGGCCGGCGGCGATTCGCCGGCAGATCTCATGCGAGCCGTGCAGGAAGCGGAACATCTGCGCGCCGTCGCGCGTGTTGAAGTTGCGCTCGAAGGTGCCGGCGTTCCGCTCATCGCCGGAGGCGGCGATGTAGAAGAGCGTGAACAGGAGCGACAGCTCGCGCGGCTCGGCGCCGAAGATCGGCCGGGTGGCCGCCGGCACGAGCGCGCGGAAGCGCGGGCTGGCGCTGTTCTCGTTGATCCACTGCTCGAGCGTCTGGCTGTCCCAGTCGCGCGCCGAGGCGGCCTCCCAGGGCGCGTCGATCGGCACCTCCTTCGACATCTCGTTGAGCCGGGTCACCACCGTGGCGAGGTCCGGGAGGATCGACGGATCCGGCGGCGCCGTACCGGTGGGGCCGGTGTCGCTGTAGGTCGTGCGCTCGCCGTCGGCGAAGTAGACGTTCTCGCCTTCGTTGAAGGTCGGGAAGGTGTCCACGCCCAGCTCGGCGGCGAGGCCGAGAATGTGGTTCTGGGTGGGCCCCGCGAACGTGCCGCCCGCCTCCGACTCCTCGCCGTCGCCGATCGGCCGGTTCAGCACCCGGCCGCCGATCCGGGGGCGAGCCTCCAGCACGAGCACCGAGCGGTCGTCCCTCATGAGCTCGCGCGCCGCAGTGAGCCCGGCCAAGCCGGCGCCGATCACCACCACGTCGACCCGCCGCCTGATCCGCCTGCGGCGCTTTCGCCTCTTCGCGGCCTCGGCCTCCGGCGCGCCCAGCGCGAGCGCCCCCGCGCCGGCGACGGCGCCTGCTTCGAGCAACTCGCGGCGGCTGACGATCGGCTCGTTCAACTCGGGCGCGAAGTTATCGTCCGGCCGGTGACCCCTGCGCCGGTTCGCCAGCACGTCGCCGCCGCCGCCCGGCGGCTGGCTGCGGAGGGGCTCGTGTTGGGGACCGCGGGCAACGTCAGCGCGCGCCGCGGCGACGAGATCGCGGTCACACCCACCGGTGCGGTGCTCGCCGAGCTCGAGCCGGAGCAGGTGACCGTCGTGGACCTGGATGGGAAGCAGATCGACGGCGACCTGGCGCCGACCTCCGAGCTCGGCCTGCACCTGGGCGTCTACCGCCGCTACGACGCCGGCGCGGTCGTGCACACGCACGCGCCGATGGCGACCGCGCTGTCATGCGTGATCGACGAGCTGCCCTGCGTGCACTACCAGATGCTCGCGCTCGGAGGGGCGGTGCCGGTGGCTCCGTACGCGACCTTCGGCACACCGGAGCTCGCGCGCTCCGTGCTCGATGCCCTCGAAGGCCGCAGCGCGGCCCTCATGGCGAACCACGGGGCGATCGTCCACGCCCAGGACCTCGACGCCGCGGTCGACCTGTCGCTGCTCTTGGAGTGGGCCTGCACGGTCTACTGGCGGGCCGCGCAGATCGGCGATCCGCGGGCGCTCGACGACGAGCAGCTGCACGCCGTGGTGGATGCGGTCGTCTCGCGCGGGTACGGCACGACGCGGAGGGTCGATCCATGAGGGCGCTCTGCATCGGCGTGCACGTGCTCGACGTGCTCGTCCGGCCCGTCGAGAAGATCCCGGAGGGCCAGGGCGGCGAGCTGGTGGAGGAGATCCGCATCACCGCCGCGGGCTCCGCCGGCGGCACCGCGCTCGTGCTGGCGAAGCTCGGCGCGAACGTCAAGAGCGCCGGGGCGATCGGCCGCGACGCTGCGGGGGACATGCTGCTCGCCCTGCTCGAGCGCGACGGCGTGGACACGGAGCTGCTCGTGCGGCGCGACGACGTGCAGACCTCGGCCAGCGTCCTGCCGATCCGCCCGAGCGGGGAGCGGCCGGCCTTCCACGTGGTCGGCGCCAACGGGACGTTCGGCCCCGGCGACGTGCCGGCGGCCGAGATCGAGAGCGCCACCCACCTCCACCTGGGCGGCCCGGAGTTCATGGGCGGCGAAGCGGCCGCCCCGCTGCTCGCGCGGGCCCGCGAGCACGGCGTGGTCACCTCCGCCGACGTGCTCGCGCCCGGCGAGCCCGGGCTGCTCGACTGGATCGCGCCGGCCCTCTCCGAGCTCGACTACCTCCTGCCGAACGGCGAGCAGGTGCTGGCGCTGACCGGCGCCGGCGAGCTCGAGGACGGCTGCAGGGCGCTGCTCGAGCGGGGCGTCGGCTGCGTGGCCGCCACCTGCGGCGCGGAAGGCGTGGTGATCGTCGACGCCGACGGCGCGGAGACCGTCCCGGCGTTCGAAGTCGACGCCGTGGACACCACGGGATGCGGCGACGCCTTCTCGGCCGGCTTCCTGCGCGGCCTGGCGCTGGGGCGCGACCGCCGCGAGGCGGCCGTGCTCGGCTGCGCCACGGCGGCGCGGGTCGCCCAGGGCCTCGGCACCGATCACGGCGACTTCGACCTCACCGCGGTCGAGGAGTTGGCCGGCTAGTCCCACAGCCGCCGGATCTCCGTGATCCGGTAGTCGATGCCGCTAGCGCGTGTGGCGCTCCCCGTGTCGCGCTTGGCGCCTCGCCGCCGCCGCACGACGGACATCCTCACGCTCGCGCTCGTACTCCTCGCGTTCCAGCTTGCCGGCCTTGCGCGCCGCGGCGTTGCGGGACGCCACGTGCTCCATGGCCTCCTTCCAGGCCTGCTCGCCACGCGTCGACGACTTCCAGCCGGACCCGTCGTCCTGCTCGGCCATATGCATCCTCCTCGCGGCTCCCAGTGAGGAATCGCCACTGGGGGGCGCAGGGAGCGCAACACCCGACGGTGGGACTGCTCCGCCCAGGATACTCCTGACTGACTAGCCGGCCCGACGAATCGAAACGACGTGGGCAGGGTTCACGCCGAGCCGGTCGGATCTTTGCGCCTCGTCGAACCAGGCCAGCGTTCCGGGACTGCTCCGCGCGGCGTTCTCGAGTTGCTTCGCGACCTGATCGAGGCCGCCTTTGGCCACGAGCGTCTCACCCGTGGCCAGCAGCAGCGTCGTCGTCTCGTCGCTCGAGGCCACGCGGCCCCCGAGGCCGTCCGCTAGTCGAGCAGACGGACGTTGACCGCCTTCGGTCCCTTGTCGCCGGCCTCGGCGTCGTACGACACCCTGGCGCCCTCCGCGAGCGACTTGAAGCCGTCGCCTGCGATGCCGGTGTGATGGACGAAGAGGTCCTTCCCCGCCTCGTCGGGCGTGACGAAGCCGAAGCCCTTGTCGTCTGAGAACCACTTCACGGTTCCGGTTGCCATTGCTGTACCTCCATGTTCGAGTGCTGCGTTCGCGGAGGTGCTGGTGAGCAACGACTACGGGCGCTGGCACTACTTTGCCGAGCTGAGCTCGGCCTCAACGGGGCAGACGGTAGCAGCGGTTGCGGTCGCAGGCGGGCCTATACAAATTTGCTCAAAGCGCTGTTATGATCGGCCGGCGCCCCGTGGGCGTGGCTCGTCAGGACTTCACGACTTCGGAGGAGACGTATGAGCGACAGCGTCGCCGTCGACGCAGCTGCCCCACTCACGTTCGGGGGCACGGTCCAGACCGTCCTGGAAAGCCCTCGCTCGACCCCTCCGCCGAAGACGCTCGAAGAGGCCCGCAACCAGCCCGGCCGGCGCGAGCAGATCGAGGCGATCACCAAGCGCATCGAGGCCGAGGGCATCAAGTACGTCTTCTTCCAGCAGGTCTCGATCACCGGCCGCGTGATGGGCAAGGGCGTGGTCGCCGACTTCTTCCCGCAGGTCGCCGAGAAGGGATACCAGCTCGTATACGGCGCCACCGCCAACCTCTTCGTCGACCGCGCCGGCGACTACATCGGCTTCGGCCCCGAGGAGTCCGAGCTGGCGGCGATCGCCGACCTCGACACGTTCGCCCCGCTCCCGTGGGACCCGCGTGTGGCCAGGGTGCTGTGCGACTGCTACGACACCGAGTCCGGCGAGCTACTCGACGCCGACCCGCGCCAGAACCTCAAGCGCGTCGTGAGTGAGTTCGAGGAGGAGCTCGGCTACAGCTTCCTGATCGGCATCGAGCCCGAGATGATGTGGCTGCAGCGCCCGGAGGAGGGCTCCGACCCCGCCGGCGTGACGAAGCCCTACTGCTACCACATCCACCAGTTCGAGGAGCTCCGTCCGGTGCTCCTCGACGTGATCGAGTACGGCCAGGCGCTCGGCCTCGACATGAGCTACGGCGACCACGAGGACGCCCCCGGCCAGCTCGAGCTGAACTTCCGCTTCGACCGCCCGGTCCGGACGGCCGACAACATCACGACCTACCGGCAGATCTGCGCGGCGGTCGGCCGCAAGCACGGCCTCTTGCCCAGCTTCATGCCGAAGCCGTTCACGGGCGTGAGCGCCAACGGGCACCACCACCACTTCACGCTGGTCGACGAGGACGGCAACAACGTCTTCCACGACCCGGACGGGCCGGCGCAGCTGTCCGACACCGCCCGGCACTTCCTAGGGGGCATGCTCGACCACTTCGGCGCGCTGATGTGCGTCGGCAACCCGACGGTCAACTCCTATTGCCGTATGTGGGACTTCGGCTTCTGGGCTCCCGTCTACAAGAACTGGGGCTGGCAGAACCGCACCTGCACCGTACGGGTGGCGTCCGGCGGGCGCTTCGAGTACCGCGGCGTCGACTCCTCCTGCAACCCGTACCTGACCGTCGCCGCGCTGCTCGTGGCCGGCCTCGACGGCATCCGCAGGCAGTCGGACCCCGGCCCGCCCCAGAGCGCCAACACCTACGACCTGCTCCAGCAGTCGAACGGCGCCGCGAAGCTCGAGCGCGTCCCCGACAGCCTCGGCGACGCGCTGATCGAGCTCGAGAAGGACGAGGTCCTGCGCGAGGGCACGATGCCCGGCCGGCTGTGGAAGGTGTTCCACCACTACAAGCGCGACGAATGGGAGCGCTACCTGGCGGCCGTCACCGACTGGGAGCGCGAGGAGTACCTGGAGGTCCTCCCGTAGCCATGTGCGGCATCGCCGGCATCATCTACCGCGACGGGGGAGGCGAGCGCCACGTCGGCCGCGACATGACCGCCATGCTCCAGGCCATGAAGCATCGCGGCCCGGACTCCACCGGGTACGCGCTGTACCGGCCTGCATCCGACGGCTACGTGATGCACATCAAGCTCGCCGAGTCGAACGGCAACCAGGACTTCGACTTCGCCCAGCGGCTCCAGCGCCAGCGCGCCGATGTCGAAGGCCGGATGCGTTCGATGGGCGCCCAGATCGGCGACATCAAGTCGACGACCGAGTACGCGATGACGGTCACGTTCGGCTTCGATGGTGACCTCAAGCAGCTCGCCGACTACGTCGAGGACGTGCGCGCCACCGAGGTGCTCTCGCTCGGCCGGGCGCTCGAGATCGTCAAGGACCTGGGCGATGCGAACACGGTGGCGAACGACTACGGGCTGAACGACTACGTCGGCACCCACGCCATCGGCCACGCCCGCATGGCCACGGAGTCCGACGTGGACATCGCCAACGCCCACCCCTACTGGGCGTATCCGTTCCCCGATGTGGCGGTCGTCCACAACGGCCAGCTCACGAACTACCACCAGTGGCGGCGCCGGCTCGAGCGCGCGGGCCACCGCTTCCAGTCGATGTGCGACTCGGAGATCATCGCCGTCTACCTCGCCGAGCGGATGGCCCAGGGAGACTCGCTCGAGGACTCCATGAGGCGCAGCCTCGAGGAGCTGGACGGCGTCTTCACCTACATCTGCGTGACCGAGGACGCGCTCGGCGTGGCCAAGGACGAGCTCGGCGCCAAGCCGCTCGTGCTGTACGAGTCGGACGACATCGTCGCGCTGGCCAGCGAGGAGATCGCGATCCGCAAGGTGGTCGACCGCGAGATCGAGACCTACGACCCGTACGAGGGCGCGGTGTTGGTGTGGACTCGGTAACGACCGAGGCCACCTTCGACGCCCGCGGCCTGGTCGAGCTCGACGGCTCGATCCCGAAGGTCTCGGAGATCGACGGCGACAAGGCGCAGTTCGACGCTCGCGACCTCTCGGTGCGCAAGATCAACAGCGAGCTTCGCTGGCTGCTCTACGAACAAGGGGTGAAGGACGTGACCGTCCTGAACCCGAGTGCGCGGCATTCGCTCGGGGTGGGGATCCTGACGCGGTGCCGCGTGACCTTCGAAGGAAGCCTGGGCTACTTCGGCGTCGGCCTGATCGACGGTCCCGAGGTCCAGGTGAACGGCCGCGTCGGCTGGTCCGTGGCCGAGAACATGATGTCGGGCGTCGTCGTGATCGAGTCGAACGCCGGCTCGCTCGCGGGCGCCGCCCTGCGCGGCGGCGACCTGGTCGTGAAGGGCCAGGTCGGCGCCCGCACGGGCATCGACCAGAAGGGCGGCACCATCCTCGTGATGGGCGACGCCGGCTCGATGACCGGCTTCATGATGCAGCGCGGCCGCCAGATCATCTGCGGCGACGTCGGCCCGGGCCTGGGCGACTCGATGTACGACGGGACGATCTACGTGGGCGGGAAGGTCGCCTCGCTCGGGATCGACTGCGTCGAGGGCGAGTGGACCGACGCCGACACCGAGCTGGTGGAGCGGAAGTTCCGCATCTACGGCCTCGGCGATCCGCCCGAGCTGAAGAAGTTCGTGTGCGGGAAGAAGCTCTACAACTACGACAACCTCGAGCCGAGCGAGCGGAAGCTGGTGCTGTGATGCCTGACGAGAACGCACCCGCCGAGCGCACGGTCCTGGGCCGCAGCCCGATCTTCACCAAGGAGGTCATCAACGACATCCACATGAAGGCCGAGCTGGGCCGCTACCGCATGCGGGGCTTCTCGATGTTCAAGAAGATCCCGCACTGGGACGAGCTGATCTTCCTGCCCGGCACGCTGACGCGCTTCGTGATCGAGGGCTATCGCGAGAAGTGCGACACGAAGACCGTGCTGGGCGCGCGCTTCGCGAAGAAGCCGATCGAGCTCGACATCCCGATCTACATCACGGGTATGAGCTTCGGCGCGCTGTCGCTCGAGGCGAAGATGGCGCTCGCGAAGGGCGCCTCGATGGCGGGCACCGCCACCTGCTCCGGCGAGGGCGGGATGACGCCGCCGGAGCGCGACCTCTCGACCAAGTGGTACTACCAGATCATCCAGAGCCGGTACGGGTTCAACCCGCACCACCTGATGCTGGCCGACGCGGTCGAGTTCTTCATCGGCCAGGGCTGCAAGGTTGGTCTCGGCGGCCACCTGATGGGGCAGAAGGTGACCGAGCAGGTGGCCGAGATGCGCTCGCTGCCGCCGGGCATCGACCAGCGCTCGCCGGCCCGCCACCCCGACTGGCTCGGCCCCGACGACCTGTCTCTGAAGGTGCAGGAGACCCGCGAGGCCACCAACTACGAGATCCCGATCCAGCTCAAGCTCGGCGCGGCGCGCGTGTACGACGACGTGCGCATGGCGGCCAAGTGCGGGCCCGACGTGATCTACCTGGACGGGGCGGAGGGCAGCACCGGGGCAGGCCCGCACATCGCCACCGAGGAGACGGGCATCCCGCTGATGGCCGCCATCCCCGAGGCTCGGCGGGCGCTCGAGGACGTGGGGCTCGTCGACGAGATCGACCTCGTCGTGGCCGGCGGCATCCGCAACGGCGGCGACGTGGCGAAGTGCCTGGCGCTGGGCGCGAAGGCCGTGGCGATCGGCCACTCGGCGCTGATGGCGCTCAACTGCAACAAGGAGATCCCTGGCGTCACCGACTACGAGGGGACGGTCGGGGTGCCGGCGGGTCAGTGCTACCACTGCCACACGGGGCGCTGTCCGGTGGGCATCACCACCCAGGACCCGGAGCTGCGCAAGCGCCTGCACGTCGACGAGGCCGCGCAGCGCGTCTACAACTTCCTGCACACGCTCACGCTCGAGGTACAGATGCTCGCGCGCGCGTGCGGGAAGACCGACGTGCACTCGCTCGAGCCCGAGGACCTGGCAGCGCTCACCACCGAGGCCGCTGCGATGGCACGCGTGCCCCTCGCCGGTACCGAGTACATCCCGGGCGTGTCGGAGGAGCGCACGCTCGGCGAGATCAAGACGATGCTCGATCGCTATCTCGAGAACCCGATCGATCAGCTCCCAGAGGCGGAAAGGGTCGAGCGATGACGAGGGAGCCGCAGAAGGTCTTTGCGATCGACGCCGAGTACCTCGCGGGCCACCGCTTCCCGTATCAGGAGGACATCGCCGAGGTCGAGGACATCGACCTCGAGGCGGCCACGCCCGGCCAGGACATCAACTGGCTCGAGGACATCGAGCTGCTGGAGGAGGAGGGCACGCCGGCGGTGTTCGACCGGTATTCGAACTCCTTCCTCAAGATCTACTTCCCGATTCCCGAGGGCCGCGAGAACGAGATCGCGCGCAAGGTCCTGATCGCGCATCTGCAGGCCGGCAACTCCTACGGCATCCGGCTGAAGGAGGCCCACTGCAAGTTCCCGCAGCCGCAGCTCGGTCCGTGGGTCGACGACACGGCGACGGTGGGCGGGGACTGGCGCCCGCCCGTGCTCGAGGGCTGGGAGCCGCCGGCCCACTGATGCGCTCCGCCCGGCACCTCGTAATCGGCGCGGGCGTCCACGGGCTGTCGACCGCCTGGCATCTCGCCCAGGACGGGCAGGAGGTGCTCGTGGTCGACAAGAGCGGCGTGGCCTCGGGCGCCTCCGGCATAGCGTGCGGCGTGATCCGCAACAACTACGTCCAACCCCCGATGTCGGAGCTGATCGCCGCCTGCGTCGAGATCTGGGAGTCGGACCCCGAGGCGTTCCATTACCACGGTTCGGGCTACCTCGCGCTCGGTGACGGCGCCCAGGAGGAGGACCTGACGACGGTTGCCGAGCGCCACGAACGGATCGGCTACGAGTCGGAGGTCATCCTGGGCGAGGCCGAGGTGGCGGCGCACATGCGCACGCTGTTCCCGGACTGGCGCGCGCCGGGACTGACCGTATGCCTCCACGAGCACCGTGGCGGTTTCGCGTTCAACCGCGACTCGATGCTCGGGCTGGCGGCGAAGGCCCGCTCCGCGGGCGCAGAGATCGCCGAAGGTGTCGAGGTCACCGGCTTCGAGCTGGACGGCTCCGGAGCCGTGACGCGCGTGGAGACGTCCACCGGCCCGATCGACGTGGAGCAGGTGGTCGTCGCGGTCGGGCCGTGGATTCCGCGGCTCTGGGAGCTGCTCGGCCTGCCGCGCCGGCTCGAGGTCGACGGCGAGGAGCAGGAGATGTGGACCTACTGGTACCTCCAGGAGGGTGAGATCGACGTCGACCCCAGCCTCTTCGTCACCGCCGACGGCAGCGTCCCCCCGATTCTTCATGTGGACAGCCACACCCCGCTTCGCGACGACGACGGACGCCTGGTGACCGACGAGCAGTGGGGCATCTACGCGAAGCAGGACAGGCATAGCGTCCAGGGCGGCGCTTCGCCGCTTCCCCAGGGGCACGAGTTCGAGCTCGACCCGTACCCGACCGGCACTGTCGACCCGGGCTTCCCCGACCTCTGGTGCGCCGGCCTGTCGCACTGCATGAGCCGCTTCGAGGGCACCCGGCCGAAGTACCGCCAGACGCGCTCGGGTGGAGTCGGCGCTTTCACCCTCGACAACTTCCCGGTGTTCGACTACATGCGGCCGAACGTGTACGTGGCCGCCGACTCGAACCACGGTTACAAGATGATCGCGGTGGGCCGCGAGATCGCACGGGTGCTCGGCGGCGAGCACTCTTCGCTCCTGCACCCGTTCCGCTACGAGCGCTTCGCGACCGGCGAGCTGATGCCGGTCTCGAACAGCCCCTACCCCTGGAACTGATGCCCTCTCACATCGTCGTCGGCGGCGGCGTGAACGGCCTGTCGGCTGCCTGGGGGCTGGCCGAGCGCGGCGCCGACGTGCTGGTGCTCGACAAGGGGCGCCTCGGCGCGGGCGCCTCGGGGATCGCCGGGGGCATCGTGCGCAACTACTACCGCTCGGAGGCGATCACCGAGCTGGTCCGGCTGTCGGTTGAGATGTTCGAGGAGGAGCCCGACGCGTACGGCTTTCGCCAGGTGGGTTACCTGGCCGCGGTCCCACCCACCCAGGTCGACGACCTGATCGCGATCCGCGAACAGCACGAGCGGGCCGGGTACGAGTCGGAGCTGGTGGTGGGCGCCGAGCGCTGCCACGAGTACCTGTCCTGGACTTGGACGGACTGGGAGGCGCCGGTGGACGCCGTGCTCCACGAGCGCCGCGGCGGCTGGGCGGACTCCATGCAGACGGTCCGCCGGCTCGCCGAGCGGGCCCGGGCCGCGGGGGCAGAGATCCGCGAGGGCGTGGAGGTCGGCGCGTTCGAGATCCGCGACGGCCGTGCGGAGGCACTCGTCACGAGCGAGGGACGGCTCGAGTGCGAGACCGTGGTGGTGGCGCCCGGGCCATGGGTGGCGCGCGTGTGGTCCATGCTGGGCCTCGATCCTCGCCCCCTGGTCTCATACTGGAAGGCGCAGGAGGGGGAGTTCGCCCTCTCGGGAGTCGGTCTCAGCGGCTCCGCCGGCAGTGAGGCGCCGGTCGTCCATCTCGATCAGGGCGACCCGCTTCGCTCCGATCGCGACGGCCGTGTCCTCGTCGACGGGGCCTGGGGGATCTACTTCCGGATGGGCCGCACGGGCACCGGCATCACGGGCGGCGGCCTGCCGGTGCTGCTCTCGAGTCCGGCGCTCGATCCCTACGGCCCGGACAATCCCGAGCACGCCGCGGAGGCCGACTTCCCCGAGTTCTTCGAGTCGGGCCTCGCCACCGCGCTGCGGCGCTTCCGCGGCCGGTCCGGTGACTGGCGCGTGAGCCCCGCCGGCGGCATCGTCGCCCACACGCCCGACAATTACCCCGTGTGCGACTGGGCGCTGCCGAACGTCTACGCGATCGTCGACTCGGGCCACGGCTTCAAGACGCTTGCGATCGGCCGGCTCGCGGCCGCCGACATCACCGGCGGCGGCGAGCCGCTCCTCGAGCCCTTCCGGCTGGGACGTTTCGCGACCGGCGAGCTGCATGCCGCCTCAACTGGACCGTACCCGTGGACCTGAGACCACCCTGGCAGAAGACCAGAGAGCGCGAGCGGGTGGGGCACGAGGAGCCGGGATGGATCCTGCGCGGACCGCCCATCGCGGTGACCTGCGAGTGCGGCGGAAAGCGCGACCTGCGCTATGGAGAGATCTGGAGCTGCGAGCGCTGCGGAAAGCGCTGGAACACACGGCAGATTCCCGCCGAGCAGTACCAGCTCATCCGCCGCACCCAGCTGCGTTTTCGCCTCTTGCCGGTCGTCTACGGGCTGATCGTCGCGGCCGCCGCGATCTTCTTCACGCTCACCGGCAACCTGTTCTCGGTCTTCGTGCTGCTCCCCCTCGCAATGATGGCCTGGTTCATCTTCGTCCGGCCGGCGCACCGCCGGCGTTACCGACGCGCGATCGCAGAGCTGCCTCGCTGGGAGCTCAGGCCAGAGTAGCGGCGCTCCCTAGGTGGCCGGAGCGGCCGTGGGCGCGACGACCTCCTCGGGCGGCGTCGTCGGAGTTTCCTCGCGCAGCCGCAGCGGCTTCCTGTCCTGGACAACCGTGCGGAAGATCCACAGCAGCAGTGACGCGGCAAGTACGATCAGGCCCACCCTGGTCTTGTCCCAGCCGTAGCCGTACTGCGTGTCGATGCCGAGGAAGCCGCCGGAGTAGATAAAGCCGCCGATCACGATAAACGTCAGGTTGGCCAGCGCGAGCAGGCCGGCGATTGGGACCCAGATCGAAGGCAACCGGATTGGCCGTGGCCAACGGGGCCGGTCCCTCCGTAGCAGGATGAAGCCGGTGAGCGCGAAGACGTGGGCGAGCACATAGCCCAGGTTTCCAGCCGCGATGATCTCGATCGCGCCCGCGAAGTAGGTGATCAGGAAGAGATTCAGCAGGAGGTCGAGCGTCATCGCCCGGCCCGGGACATTGAACCTGTTGAGCACCCCGAGCTCCCTGATCGTCATGCCGTCCTTCGAGATCCCGAACAGGGCGCGAGAGCCATCCATCGTCGCCGTGTTCATCGACAGCACTAGCCCGGCGATCAGGCACAGCACCATCACGGTGCCGAGCGCGTTGCCTACGATCTGGTCGAACGCGGTCGTGTAGAAGGCGATGAAGGTCGGGTCGTCGGCGATCGCGGTGGTTCCGAGCGTGCCGCCGATGCCGAGCGGCAGTAGCGCGTAGACGACCACCGAGAACGCGGCCGCGGCGCGCAGCGCCCTCGGCGTGTCCCACTCCGGGTTGTGGTACTCGGGGGCGAACGCCGCCACCGTCTCGAAGCCGTAGGAGGACCAGCCCATGAAGTAGAGCCAGGTGAGCGCCAGGCCGAGGCCCCCGCCCGCGCCGATCTCCCAGGTCATGTTGGAGCTCTCCCAGTCGCCGGTCACGTACGGGAGGAACATCAACACGGCCGCCGGCAGGAGCAGTGCCCCACCCGTGACGTAGCCGAACCAGACCGCGGGTCGCACGCCGTACACGTTGAAGAGCCACACCAGCACCATCGCGCCCATTCCGATCGCGATCGCCAGGTTGACATCGAACCCGGCGCCTGATTCGGCCCACGTGCTGTCCGAGAAGAACTCGGCCTGGATGAGGGTGCCGACGACCAGCCCGTTGACCGCCAGCACGCTCGACCATGCGAACCAGTAGCCGAACGTCGCGATCGGCCCGACGAAGGAGGCGTACTTGCGCCACGCCTCGTGGGCGAAGAGGGCGATTCCGCCGGGCTTGTCCTTGAACATCGTCGCCAGCTCGGCGTAGACGTTGTTCTGAAGGGCGCCGAGCAGAACCGAGATCGTCCACAGCACGACCGCGCCTGTGGTTCCCAGCACCCCGATCGAGGCGCCGAGCGCAGCGATCAGGAAGCCGGGGTTCGCGAGCGCGATGACGAAGCCGTCCCACCACGTCATCGCCTTGAGGAGTTGCCTCTCCTCAACTTCGGCCGACGCCATAGACCCTCCCTCTCGTCAGTTGGTGTCCCGGCAGAAGTCGTACCAATTGGTACAGACAAGCCTACGGTCTTCTACCACGGCGCTCGGACGCCGTCAACCGGCAGGCGACGAACTGCCGCCCCCCGGCGTCGCACGCCGGGGGGCGGCTCGATCGGCTACTTGCGAACGATCAACGCCTGCGGACCGGGCGTCCTCTCCCGGGCCTGGCGCCGGAGAACCGAGCGCCTCTTCTTTCCGCGGGTCGCAGCCCGCCGTGTGCGGGAGCGGACCGCCGTCGGCTCAGCCGCGTCGCCGCCCATGAAAGTGGCGGCCGGCACGGCCTGCATGAACGAGTAGACGAGGTCTCCCGGCGGCAGCTCGGGCCGCAGGTCCGTGGCCTGCTGCCAGGGGATCACCGCGCGCAGCGCCTGAAGGGCGCTCGCCGGCGCCGTCCCGAACGAGCGGTCCGGGTTCTGCGCCTTGCGAATCTCCATCCAGAAGCTCGCAGACAGCATCTCCTGGGCCACAAGCCGGAGGGCGTCGTCCACCGCCAGCCGGGCACGAGCCACGCGCTGGCGCGTGAACGTCTCCATGTCCTCGACGTTCCGCACGAGCGCATTGCCCTGGGCCGGCACCGGGTTGGCCAGCGTCTGGATCTCCGCCATCAGGTCGGAGATCGTGTAGCTGGCGCCCTGCGGCGGCGCATTTGCGAGCACGTCCTCCGAGAGCACGTCCCCCGGCGCCACGACCGTGAAGAAGGTGTCCGGGAACCGCAGCACCCGCTGCACGTGCGCGGCCAGCGCATTCGCCAGGTTGATGGTGAACATCTCCAGGTCGTTGCCCCACGGCAGCGCCACGAAGTTGGCATTCGAGAGGATGAAGCCGCTTACGCCGGCCTCGCCTTCCTCGACGAAGTAGCGCCGCAGCCACGGCGTGTCGAGCTCCCACGAGTCGTCGGGCGACGAGCCCGGCACGACCGCCGGGTTGTGGTCCGACGAGTTGATCTGGATCAGGATGTTCTTCTTGAGGCGGGCGTACGCCTCCCCCAGCGAACCCTTGCGCTGGCTGTAGTCGCGGAAGCTGAGCGG
>Ga0081538_10002402_pt1 | contig 18380 bp, 19 predicted proteins | sample TabmetS5T2R1_FD_71022 | JGI IMG/M metagenome (GOLD analysis project Ga0081538, IMG submission 71022) | Tabebuia heterophylla rhizosphere microbial communities from the University of Puerto Rico - S5T2R1 | ecosystem: Host-associated > Plants > Roots > Rhizosphere ... | reverse complement strand
CTCGAGGACGTGTTCGTGCTGCTGACCGGGGAGGAGGTCGAGTGAGCACCGCGACCGCGACCGCCGGGCGGCTGCGCCTGCGCCGGCGGCTGCGCAGGCTCGAGCCGGCGGCGATCACGGGCGTGATGAGCCGCGACGTGACGAACTTCCTGACGTACTGGAAGGCGACGACGTTCTCGTCGATTCTCGACCCGACGATCTACCTGGTCGCGTTCGGCCTCGGCCTCGGGACGATCGTCGCGGCGGTCGAGGGGATGGAGTACGTCCAGTTCGTCGGCACCGGGATGGTCGGTACCGCTGTGCTGTTCTCGTCCGCGTTCTCGGCGATGTACGGCGTGTTCATCAAGCACCGCTTCCAGCGCACGTACGACGCGATCCTCGCCGCGCCGGTCGACACGGAGGAGCTCGTGACCGCGGAGGTCGCGTGGCTCGGCGTGCGCGCGGGCGTGTACGGCTGTGCGCCGCTGCTGGTGACGATGATCTTCGGCCTCGATCCCGCCTGGGGGATGCTGGTCGTGCCGTTCATCGGCGCGCTCACCGCCTTCGGCTTCGCCGGCTTCGGCGTGTTCGCCGCGGCGGCCGTGAGCAAGATCGACCACTTCAACTACATCCAGAGCGCGCTGCTGACGCCGCTGTTCCTCGTCTCGGGCACGTTCTTCCCGATCGACGAGCTGCCGCAGGGCGCGCAGATAGCGTCCAACTTCAACCCGCTCTACCACTGCGTCGAGCTGGTCCGGCACGCCGTGTTCGGGTTCGAGACGGTCGACCTGTTCCACGTCGGCGTGCTGTTGGGCTTCGCGTTCGCGATGTGGCGACTGGCGATCTGGCGACTGGAGAAGCGCCTCATCGAGTAGTCGCCGCTCCGGGACCGCTAGTAACGTGGGTAGGTCATGCCCCAGGTGCTCGACATCGAGCAGGCGGTCCTGCTCCTCGAGATCGATCCGCCGTTCGACAAGCGCGACATCCAGCTCGCTCGGCGGCGGCAGGCGAAGCGGTGGCATCCCGACATCGCGCCGCCGGGCAAGCAGCTCCAGCACGAGCGGCACCTGAAGGCGGTCAACGAGGCGGCAGACCAGCTCGAGCGGCTCGCGGAGGAGTCGCGCGGCGGGAAGGTCACGCGCAACGCGGTCAAGGTCAGCGCCGCGGCGGCGCGCAAGCGGCGCGCCGAGGAGGGCGCGCGGGCGTACGCCGAGGAGCAGCGCCGGCGCGCCCAGGAGGCCGACCAGGCCAAGCACGACCCGTTCCGCTCGCGCGTGCCCGACCACTCGGTGGTGCACCGCTACGCGCGCTGCCTCTCCTACCCCGAGTGGGGCGTGGGCAGCGTGAACGGGATCTACTTCACGGGCGAGGGCGACGACGTCCAGCAGTGGGCGCGCGTCTCGTTCAACCAGGGCATCCGCACCGTGCCCGCCGGGTCGCTGCAATTCGTCGACTTCACGCGCGCCGACCCCGGCGCCGAGCGGGTCGAGCGCTTCATGACGGCGGCCAAGCACGCGCTCGCCGAGGGTGATTTCGCGCTCGCGGCGCGGCGGCTCGTGTACGCGCGCGACGCCGAGCCGCGCAACACGGCGGTGCTGCGGCTCCTGACGACCGCGTACTGGCAGGCGGGCGACTACGCCGCGGCCGCGCGCGCCGTGCGCGACTGGATCCGCGAGGAGGGCGACCGGCCCGCTCCGTACCGGACCGCGGCGCGCATCTACGAGGACATGGGCTCGCTCACGCAGGCGCTGGACGCGGCCGAGCGCGAGGTCGCGCGGGCGCCGGCCGACGCTTCGGCGTGGGAGCGGCTCGGACGGCTGCGGCTGCGCCGGTTCGATCGCGCGGGCGCGCGCGAGGCGCTCGAGCGCGCGTGTGCGCTGGCGCCGTCCGAGCAGGGCATGCTCGACCTGGCGCTCGTCGCGCACCTCGCGGGCGACATCGGCGCAGAGGTGTCCGCGTGCGAGCGTGCCGTCGAGCTGGCGCCCGAGTCCGAGCCCGCCTGGTCGCGCCTGGCCCACGCGCTCGCCCGGACCGACCGCACGGCCGAGTGCCTGGCGGCCTGCGAGCGCGCGATCGAGCTCGGCGGCGACGACGAGGTCCGCGACCTCCGCGACCAGCTGCTCGCGCAGGCGCCGCGGGAGCTGGCGTCCGAGTCCGCCGCCGCCTAGCGCCGCGGCACGACTTCGGTCCGGCCGCGCCTCGACCGACCCGGCCTCGTGCGGCTCGCCTACGCGCGGCACTCCTCGAGCCGCGCGGCCAGGAACCGCCGCTCCGGCTCGTTCGTCGCGAGCTCGAGCGCCCGCTCGTACGCCGCGGCCGCCTCTGCTCTCCTTCCCTCGCGCCGCAGCAGGTCGGCTCGCGCCGCGTGCAGGAGGTGGTAGTCGTCGAGCGCGCCGCCGTTCGCGAGCGCGTCGACCAGCGCCAAGCCGGCGGCCGGACCCTTGGACATCGCGATCGCGACCGCGCGGTTGAGCGTCACGACCGGCGTCGGCAGGACGTTCGCGAGCTCCGCGTACAGGAGCGCGATCTGATGCCAGTCGGTCGCCGCCGCGCGCGGCGCGGCCGCGTGCACGGCCGCGATCGCGGCCTGCAGCGCGTACGGCCCGGGCGGGCGCCGCAGCGTCAGCGCGCGGTCGACCAGCGGCAGCGCCTGCGCGATCGCGGCGCGGTCCCAGAGCGAGCGGTCCTGCTGCTCGAGCAGCACCAGCTCGCCGTGCTCGCCCACGCGCGCCGCCCGGCGCGAGTGCTGGAGCAGCATCAGCGCGAGCAGTCCCGCCGGCTCGGGCTCGTCCGGCAGCAGCACGTGCACCACGCGCGCGAGCCGGATCGCCTCGGCCGCGAGGTCCTCGCGCACGAGCGTGGCGCCGGTCGTCGCGGTGTATCCCTCGTTGAAGACGAGGTAGAGCACCGCGAGCACCGCCTCGAGCCGCGTCGGCAGTGCGTCCGGCGGCGGCTCGGCGATCGGGATCCCGGAGAGCCGGACCTTGCGCTTCGCACGCACGAGCCGCTGCGCCACGGTCGCCTCGGGCAGCAGCAGCGCCCGCGCGATCTCGGGCACGGTGAGGCCGCCGACCAGCCGCAGCGTCAGCGGCACCTGGGCCTCCAGCGCGAGCGCCGGATGACAGCAGGCGAACACCAGCCCGAGACGCTCGTCGGGGATCATCTCCTCCTCCTCGCCCGGCAGCTCGCGCACGGCGTCCTCCAGCTCGCGCGCGAGCAGCGCCTGCCGGTCGCGCAGCGCCGCCTCGCGCCGGAGCCGGTCGATCGCGCGCCGCTTCGCGGTCGTGAGGATCCACGCCGCGGGCGTGGACGGCACGCCGTCGCGCGCCCAGCGGTCGAGCGCGACGGCGTACGCGTCCTGTACCGCCTCCTCGGCGCGGTCGACGTCCCCGCCCAGCGCCCGGGCGAGGATCGCGACCGCACGTCCGAACTCGGCGCGGAAGCAGCGCGCGACCGCCTCGGCCGCCGGGCTGCGGGGCGGCTCAGGGGGCGTCCGGGAACTCCTGGATCGGCCGCAGCTCGATCTTCCCCGCCGACGCGCCCGGGCACTTGGCCGCCCACTTGATCGCCTCGTCGAGGTCGGCGACGTTCAGCATGTAGTAGCCCCCGAGCTGCTCCTTCGTCTCGGCGAACGGCCCGTCGGTCACGATCGGCTCGCCGTTCTTGCTCCGGACGGTCGTCGCCGTGGCGGTGGGCTGGAGCGCTTCGCCGTGCTCCGAGACGCCGGCGGCGCGCATCTCCTCCGTGTAGGCGTACCACTTCTGCATCTCGGCCTGGGCCTGTTCCTCGCTTAGGTTGCCCCACCCGGACTCGTCGCCGTAGATGAGGAGCATGTAGCGCATATGGAGCCTCCTGGCTGCTCGTCGGCGGCGCCGTTCGCCGCCGTTCCGATCCTATGACGGATCGGGTTGGCCGGAATCGACAAGCCGCTCGAGATCTTCGGCGACGACCTGCGGCTCGGTGTCGATGCGGCGGTCGGTGATGCGCACGCTGCGGATGCCGGCGGCCTGGAGTGCGATGTCGCGCCGGCGGTCGGCCTCGAACGCGCCGCGCGTGCGGTGGTAGCGGTACGAGTCGATCTCGACGACGAGACCGTGCTTGCGCCAGTAGGCGTCGACTTCGAAGCCGCAGACCTGCGTGTTCATCTCGGGTCGGGGCAGGCCGGCGTCATCGACGATCTTGATGAACGCCTCCTCGAGCTCGGAGCGCGTCAGGGTGGGGCCGTCGCGATGCTTCTGCAGTGCGGCTTCGAGGCGCTTCGTGGCGCGCCCGTTGGCGCGTGCGATCACGTCGTCGAGGGCGGTGAGGTCGAAGACGCGGAGGATCTCCGCCTGGTCGAGCGCCCGCTCGACGTGACGCTGGGGTGCGACGGCCGCGAGGTCGAGCAGCGTGCGGGCGACACTCGTGACGGGGATGCCGTCGACGGTCGTGATGTCCTGCGGGGCGAGCGTTCGGGTCTGGTGCGGTTTGAGCGTGCGGCTCGGCTTGAGGCGTCGCGTGGAGCTGACGTCGATCTTGGCGCCGTTGTACTCGAGGAGCCGGTGGAGGTGGGTAGCGGAGCGGTGGCTGATCGCCGCCCCGTCGCCAGCGGCCAGCGTGGCGGCCATGAACTGCCCCTTGAGGGAGAGGAGCGGGTGTCCCACGGCGAAGACGCCGGGGTGGATGCGGTGCAAGCGCCCGGTCTTGAGGCGGTGCGCAACCGAGCCGCGCTGTACGCCCAGCGCCCGCAATTGCGCCGCCGAGACGACGCCGTGCTGCTGCTGAGCGAGCGCCGCGATCTGGGCGTCGAGCGGAGGTGTGGAACCTGATGCACGACTGTCATGCATAAGGCTCCACACCCTCCCGCACCGACCCCCGCCAACCGCTGTTCTCCGCAAAGTCGGCACGGATTCGGCGCCGTCCGTGCGCACCGCTACGGTCCCGCGATGCGATTGATCGTCGCCCGCTGCGCCGTCGACTACACCGGCCGGCTGACTGCGCACTTGCCGGAGGCGCTGCGGCTGATCGTCGTCAAGGCCGACGGGTCGGTCCTCGTTCACGCCGACGCGGTGAGTACGAGACGCTGACTGCAAGCACCAGTCGATCCGGCGTGACGCCGACGTGCCGGCCGCGCTTGTGCTCCAGTCAAGCAGCGACAGCGGGCGCCTCGATCAGACCAGCGCGGCGATGAGCGCGGCAGCGGCGCCGAGCAATGCCGCGACCAGGGCCCAGGCCATCTGGAGCAGTTGGCGCTGCGTGGCCGCGAGTTCTTCGCGAAGGGCGCGGTTCTCGTCCGCCAAGCGGTCAACGGTGGCGGCCAACGCGTCGAGCTGAGCGGGCACCGGCGCCAGCGAAGTTGTCAACTGGTCGAAGTGCTTGACGGTCGCCTCGAGCACGGCCACTTGCGCGGGTACGGGCTCGAGCGCGTCTGCCAGGTCATTCAGCCGCGCATCGGTCCACTGTTCGACCGCTTTTCTCATTTTTGCGCCCCTGAGCAGGGATTTTACCGGATCGTGACCGGCTTCCTTGCAGGCCGCGGGGAGGATCGGACGAAAGCTGCGGTGAAGCCGCCGACAAGCGCGGCGTCCGACCCGTGTCCTACGTTGCCCCTGTGCGCCTCATCGTCGCCCGCTGCGCCGTCGACTACACCGGCCGGCTGACCGCGCACCTGCCGGAGGCGCTGCGGCTGATCGTCGTCAAGGCCGACGGGTCGGTCCTCGTCCACGCCGACGCGGGCGGATACAAGCCGCTCAACTGGATGACGCCGCCGACGGCGATCGAGGAGGAGGAGGGGCGGATCGTCGTCCGCAAGCTCAAGGGCGACGACCGGCTCGAGATCGTCCTTGCCGAGGTGCTCTCCGACGTCACGCACGCGATGGACTTCGACGCCGACCGGCTGGAGAAGGACGGCGTCGAGGCCGATCTGCAGGTCGCGCTCGCCGACGCGCCCGAGCGGTGCGGCGAGGGGTTCCGGCTCGTGCGGCGGGAATGGCCGACCGACATCGGCCCCGTCGACCTGATGTGCCGCGACGAGGACGACGACTGGATCGCGGTCGAGATCAAGCGGATCGGCACGATCGAGGCGGTCGAGCAGCTCGCGCGCTACCTCGAGCGGATCCGGCGCGACCCCGCGACCGCCGACTGCCGCGGAGTGCTGGCGGCGCAGATCGTCAAGCCGCAGGCGCGCGTGCTGGCCGAGGCGCGCGGGATCGACTGGGTCGAGGTCGACCTCGCCGAGCTGCGCGGGGAGCGGGAGCCGGCGCTGACGCTGTTCGGCTGAGCGCGGGGTGCGGGCGCCGGCGCTGACGCTGTTCGGCTGAGCGCGGGGTGCGGGCGCCGGCGCTGACGCTGTTCGGCTGAGCGCGGGGTGCGGGCGCCGGCGCCGGCGCTGTTCGCCTCACCGCGGGGACTACCCTCGGTGGGGTGGTCTCCCGTTTCGCGCGTTGGTACGAGGAGCACCCACTCGCCGGCGACGCCGTGCTCGCGGCGGTGCTGCTGCTGGCGTTCGCGCTGCCCGCCGATCTCTCCGCCGACACCGGCCCCGCCGCCGATCTCGCGTTCTCGGTCGCCCTCATCGCGTGCGTGCCGTTCCGGCGGCTCGCGCCCGTCGGGGTCTTCGCGGCGGTCAGCGTCATCTGTCTCGCGCAGCTCGCGCTGCTCGACCACATCGTCGCCGGCGACGTCGTCGCGCTGATCGCCCTCTACACGGTCGTTGCGTACGGGCCGGGGACCCTCGTCGGCGTGGGCGCGACGGCGTGCGCCGTCGCCGGCGCGCTGCTGGCCGCCTTGCGCTGGGACGAGCAGACCGATCGCGCCTCGACGCTGGACGTCGCGGCCTCCACGGTCGTCTCCGTGCTGCTCGCGGCGGCAGTGGGCGCCTGGCGGCGCTCGCGCGGCTCGGAGCTCGCGGCGCTCGAGGAGCGCAACCGGCTGCTCGCGATCGAGCGCGACCAGCAGGCCGCGGTCGGCGCCGCGATCGAGCGCGCGCGGATCGCCCGCGAGCTGCACGACGTAGTGGCGCACTCGCTGTCGGTGATCGTCGTGCAGGCCGACGGTGCGGCGGCGGGCGCCGAGCAGCGGCCCCAGGCGGCCGCCGCGGCGCTGCGCACGATCGGCGACACCGGGCGCGACGCGCTCGCCCAGACGCGCCGCCTGCTCGGGGTGCTGCGCGCGGACCGGAGCCCGCAGCTGGCGCCGCAACCGGGGACGGCGCAGCTCGACGCGCTGGTCGAGCAGGTCGTCCGCGCCGGCGTGCCGGCGACGCTGTCGATCCAGGGCGACGAGCGGCCGCTCGACGGCACGGTCGACGTGACGCTCTACCGCGTCGCGCAGGAGGCGCTGACGAACGTGCTGAAGCACGCCGGCGAAGTCACCCGCGTCGACGTCGTGCTGCGCTACGGCGACGACCAGGTCGAGCTCGTCGTGCGCGACGACGGGCGCGGCTCGCGTGCGAGCGGCGATGGCCGCGGCCACGGCCTGGTCGGCATGCGCGAGCGCGTCGACCTGCAGGAGGGCACGCTCGAGGCGGGCCCGCATGCGGGCGGCGGCTTCGAGGTGCGCGCGGTGATTCCGGCCGGTCGCGTCGGGGCGGCGGCGTGAGCCGACCCGCCCGCGTCGGGGCGGCGGCGTGAGCCCACCCGCGCGTCGGGGCGGCGGCGTCAGCCCACCCGCGCGCGTCGGAGCGGCGGCGTGAGCCGACGCGTCCGCGTCGGGGCGCCGGCGTGAGCCGACCCGCCCGCATCTTCCTCGTCGACGACCAGGCGCTCGTCCGCGCCGGCTTCCGCATGCTGATCGAGGCGCAGCCCGACATGGAGGTCGTCGGCGAAGCCGACGACGGGCGGACGGCGCTCGAGGCGCTGGCGGTCACGCGCGCCGACGTCGTGCTGATGGACGTGCGGATGCCGGGCCTCGACGGCGTCGAGGCGACCGAGCGCCTGCTCGCCCAGGAGCGCCCTGGCCCGCCGAAGGTCGTCGTGCTCACGACGTTCGACCTCGACGAGTACGTCTTCGCCGCGATCCGCGCCGGCGCGAGCGGGTTCCTGCTCAAGGATGCGCGCCCGGAGGAGCTGCTCGAGGCGATCCGCGCCGTGATCGGCGGCGACGCGGTCGTGGCGCCGAGCGCCACGCGGCGACTGCTCGAGCACGTCGCCGGCGACCTGCCCGCGGCCACGGGCGAGGACCCACGGCTGGCGGAGCTGACGCCGCGCGAGCGCGAGGTGCTGGTCGAGATCGCCCGCGGCCGCTCGAACGCCGAGATCGCCGGCGATCTCTTCATGGCCGAGGCGACCGTGAAGACCCACGTCGGGCGGCTGCTGGCGAAGCTCGATCAGCGCGACCGCGTGCAGCTGGCGGTGCTCGCGTACGAGACCGGTCTCGTACGCGCCGGCCGCTGATCCACCTCAGGTCGTACGCAGATCGCTACCCGGGTCGGATGAAGGCGCCCCGCCGCCGCACCATCCTCGACGCCATGACTGCTACGACCGCAAAGCACGCGTTCGGCTGGACCGCGCTCTTCATCGCCTGGCACGGCTACTGGGCGCTCGGCGGCGACTTCGGCTTCGGCGACCGGGAGTCCGGGTTCCCCGACGCGGGACTGCTCTTCACGGCCGTCGTGAGCGCGATGTTCGCCGCGGGCCTCGCGGTGCCGCTCGCGGTCATCCGCGACGTGGGCCCGCGCCGGCTGCTCGCCGGCCTGCTGTGGGCCGGAGCCGCGGTGCTGGCCGCCCGCGGGCTCTCCGGGCTCGCCGACGACGCGCTGCGCTTCACCGGACTTGCCGAGACCGGCCTCACCGGACTGAGCAACGAGCAGGTGCTCGGCAGCGCCGATCCATCCGCGTACACGATCTGGTCCACCGTCGGCATCGACGCGTTCTTCGTCGCCGGCGCGCTGCTGTTCGGGCGCGCCGCCCGCCATGCCCAACCGTGGCGCATCCGGACGCCCCGGCTCCCGAAGCTGCCGCCGGGCTGGCAGGCCTACGCCGCCTCAGCGCTGGCGATCGCCTACGCGATCTTCGTGCGCGGCTATCAAGGCCTGGGCGGGACGATCGGCCTGAGCGGCACGTTCAAGGACCCGTCGGGGTTCGAGCGGGCGAGCCTGCAGGCGGCTGCGTTCCTGCTGCTCGTCGGCATCGGCGCGCTGGCGCTCGTCCGCCCGTGGGGCCTGCGGCTGCCGCGCTGGCTCGTCATCGTCCCGGCGCTGGCCGGATCCGTGTTCGCGATGGCGCACGCGCTCACCGCCTACGTGACCAAGTCGCTGGACCTCCTCGACGTCGTCGATCTCCATTACCGCGGCTGGAAGACGCTCGACGAGGGCCATCTGATCGCCTGGGACCTGCTGTTCTACGAGCCGTGGTTCTTGGCCCTGGGCGTGCTCGTCACGGCCGGCACGATCCACCACCACCGCAGGACCGGAGGCTCCCGCCGGGCGGGGCGCCGACTCGTGGCGGCAACCGCGGCCGCGACGCTCGCGTTGACGGCGATCGCGTGCGCGATGGTGCTCTAACCCTCGCCGAACAGCGTGACCACCAGCGAGCGGGCGCCGCCGTCGTCGCGGTGCTCGCACAGGTAGACGCCCTGCCAGGTGCCGAGGGCGAACGAGCCCTCGCGCACCGGCAGCGTCAGCGCCGGCCCGAGCAGCGATGCCTTGACGTGTGCCGGCATGTCGTCCGGCCCCTCGACGGTGTGCGTCCAGTACGCCGCGTCCTCGGGCACGGCGCGGTCGAACCAGCTCTCGAAGTCGACGCGCACGTCGGGCGACGCGTTCTCGTTGAGCGTCAGCGAAGCGGACGTGTGCAGCAGGTGCAGGTGCGCCAGGCCGATGCGCACGTCACCGAGCTCCGGCACCGCCTCGGCGATCTCGCGCGTGATCAGGTGGAAGCCGCGCGGCCGCGGCCGCAGGCGGATCCGGCTCTGGTGCCACATCGGCCCGCGAACGCTACCCCTTCAGCAGCGCGGGCCTGGCGAGGATCTCCAGATTGCGCTCGAGCCCGGCCGCGAGCCGCGCACGGACCGACTCGCCGTCGGTCACGGGCTCGCCCTCGATCGTGAGCCGCGGGATCCGGCACGTACCTAGTCCGGCAGCCGCGCCGCGCGCATGTCGACGCGCTCGCCGCGGAACGGGATCCCCTCGGCCTCGAGCAGCCGCCGCTGCCGCTCGCCCTTGGCGAGCGAGCCGTCCGCTCGCACGATCCGGTGCCACGGCACGCTCGGGTCGTCGCAGGTGAAGAGGACGGTGCCCGCGAACCGCGGCGCACCGGGGGAGACGTCGCCGTACGTGCGGACGAAGCCCGGCGGCGTGTTGCGGACGCGCTCGAGGACGCGGGCGGCTCGGTCCATCAGCGGAGTATCGTGCCGCGCCGATGCCCGCGCCGCCGCGGCCGCACGGCACGTACTCGATCGTCGCGCTCGACCCCGAGACCGGCGAGCTCGGCGCCGCCGTGCAGTCGCACTGGTTCTCGGTCGGCTCGCTCTGCACGTGGGCCAGGCCCGGCGTCGGCGCGGTCGCCACGCAGTCGGTCGTCGAGCCCGCGCACGGGCCGCACGCGCTGGACCGGCTCGCGAGCGGCTGGGAGGCGCACACCGCGCTCGCCGGCGTGCTCGAGGACGACGCGCTGGCGCGGGTGCGGCAGGTCGGCGTCGTCGACGCGCGCGGAAACGTCGCCGTGCACACCGGCGCCGACTGCATCCCCGAGGCCGGCGACGCGACCGGCGAGCACTGGACCTGCCAGGCGAACATGATGGCGCGCGGGACGGTCGCGGCCGCGATGTCGGCCGCGTTCGCCGAGGCGAGCGGCGACCTCGCCGGCCGGCTCCTGATCGCGCTCGAGGCCGCCGAGGCGGACGGCGGCGACGTCCGCGGCCGCCAGTCGGCCGCGCTGCTCGTAGCGCCCGCCGAGGGCGAGCCATGGCGGCTGCGCATCGACCTGCGCGTCGAGGACCATCCCGACCCGGTGGTCGAGCTCCGGCGGCTGCTCGCGCTGCAGCGTGCCTACGAGCTCGCCGGCAAGGCGGACGAGCTGATGGGCGAGGGCCGCGCGGACGAGGCGGCGGCGATGTACGTGCGCGCGTCCGAGCTCGCGCCGCAGTCCGACGAGCTGCTGTTCTGGGCCGGCCTCGCGATCGCGCAGAAGGGCGACGTCGCGGCCGGCGCCGACGCGGTCCGCCGCGCCGCCGAGGTCCACCCCGGTTGGCTGACGCTGCTCGAGCGGCTGAGCCCCGAGTTCGCGCCCGCCGGCCAAGCGGTGAGGGAACAGCTGCAATAAGGGCTTCGCCTGGCAGGTGAGCTGCGCTCGCCTTCGGCGACGTTACCTATCGCTCGCCCGGCTGCTTCGTCGGGTTCACGCTGACCGGGATGCTGAGGTCGAGCGCGGTGCGGATGATCCGGTTCTGCTCCATCGTGTGCGCCGCCGGATAGCCCTCGCCCGGCGACGCCCGCTCGGGCCGGCCGACGTAGCCGAACTCGAGCGTGTTCGGGAGGATCTGCAGCAGCCGCGGCGACATGTGCGTTCGCGGTCCCATGTTGCGCGGCTCCTCCTGCACCCACGCGACCTCGCGCAGGTTCGGGTAGCGCGCGACTTCCTCGAGGATCTGCTGCTGCGGGAACGGATACAGCAGCTCGACGCGCGATATCGCCACCGCCTCGTTGTTCTCGCGCGTCGCGTGGCCCTTGAGGTCGTAGTAGATCTTGCCCGAGCAGAGCACGAGCCGCGTGACCTTGTCCTCGTCGATCCGCGGCTCGGCGAGCACCGGGTAGAAGCGCGAGTCCGCCAGGTGCTCGATCCGCGAAGTCGCCTGCGGCAGCCGCAGCAGCGACTTCGGCGTCATGATCACGAGCGGCCGCTGCTTCGCGACGCGCGCCTGGCGCCGCAGCAGGTGGAAGTACTGCGCGGGCGTCGTCAGGTTCGCCACGCGGATGTTGCCCTCGGCGGCGAGCTGGAGGAAGCGCTCCATGCGGCCGGACGAGTGCTCGGGCCCCGACCCCTCGTAGCCGTGCGGGAGCAGCAGCGTCAGCCGCGTCGATTGCCCCCACTTCGACAGCGCGGAGACGATGAACTGGTCGATGATCACCTGCGCCGAGTTGACGAAGTCGCCGAACTGCGCCTCCCACAGCACCAGCGTCTCGGGCGCCTCCATCGAGTAGCCGTACTCGAACCCGAGGCAGGCGACCTCGGACAGCGGCGAGTTGTGCAGCTCCATCGGCGCGAGCGCGCCCGGCAGGCTCTGGATAGGAGAGATCCGCTGACCGGTGCGCGGATCGTGCAGCACCAGATGGCGCTGCGAGAACGTGCCGCGCTCGGTGTCCTGGCCGGTCAGGCGGATCGGCGTGCCCTCGCTCAGCAGCGAAGCGAACGCGAGCGCCTCGGCCTGCGCCCAGTCGATCCCGCCGTCCTCGCCGACGGTCTCGCGCCGGCGCTCGAGCTGCTTGACGAGCTTCGCGTGGATCGTGAAGCCCTCGGGGATCCGCAGCAAGTCCTCGTTGAGGCCGGTCAGACGATCGGCGGACACGGCCGTCTTGACCTCGGGCGACGGCGAGCGGTCGAGCTCGTAGCCGCCCGTCGGCTGCGTCTCGTCGGTGGCGGAGAGCTCGCCCTTCAGGTTGCGGTGCCGCTCGGCGAGGTTGTCCCAGATCTCCTTGGCGATCGCGTCGGACTCGTCCTGCGTCACTACTCCCTGCTCGACCAGGCGCTGCGCGTAGAGGTCGCGCACCGCCGTCTTGCTCTTGATCTTCGCCGCCATCTCGGGCTGCGTGTAGGCGGGCTCGTCGGCCTCGTTGTGGCCGAAGCGCCGGTAGCCGATCAGGTCGATCAGGATGTCGTGGCCGAACTCCTGGCGGAACGCGAACGCGAGCCGCACGGCCGCGATGCAGGCGGCCACGTCGTCGGCGTTGACGTGGATGATCGGCACGTCGAAGCCCTTCGCGAGGTCCGAGGCCCAGCGAGTGGACCGGGAGTCGTCCGGATCGGTCGTGAATCCGACCTGGTTGTTCTGGATCAGGTGCAGCGTGCCGCCGACCGTGTAGCCGTCGAGGCCCTGCAGGTTGAACGTCTCCGCGACCACGCCCTGGCCGGGGAACGCGGCGTCGCCGTGCAGGATCACCGGGATCGCGGCGTTGTTGTCGAGGTGCGCGTGCGGCCCCTGGCGCGTCGTCTGGATCGCGCGCGTCGCGCCCTCGACCACCGGGCCGACGTACTCGAGGTGGCTCGGGTTCGACTCGAGCCGCACGATGATCGACGAGTCGTCCGGCAGCTGGTAGGTGCCCTGGGCGCCGTGGTGGTACTTGACGTCGCCGGTGCCGCCCTGCGGGATGGTCGTGACGGCCTCGATCGAGGAGGCGCCCTCGAACTCGCGGAAGATCGTCTCGTAGGCGCGCCCGAGGCAGTGCGCGAGCACGTTGAGCCGGCCGCGGTGCGCCATCCCGATCACGACCTCGCGCGCGCCCTGCGACGCCGACAGCTGGATCATCTCGTCCAGCATCGGGATCGTCATGTCGAGGCCCTCGATCGAGAACTGCTTCTGGCCCAGGTACGCCTTGTGCATGAAGCGCTCGAGCGAGTCGACCTGCGTGAGCCGCCGCAGCAGCGTGCGCTGCTCGTCGTGCGTGAGCGGCGTGCGGTACGCGCCGGACTCGATCTTCTCGCGCAGCCACGTGCGCTGGCGATGCGACGCAATGTGCTCGATCTCGTACGCGATCGTGCCGCAGTAGGTCTCGTGCAGGTGCGGCAGCGCGTCGGCGAGGGTCGCGCCCGGGACGTAGGTGCGCAGGATCTTGGCCGGGATCCGCGCCATCAGCTCGGGAGTGAGGCCGACGGTCTCAGGGTCGAGCGCCGGGTCGCCCTCCGGCTCGGACCCCAGCGGGTCCAGCTTCGCGGCGAGGTGGCCGTGCATGCGGTGCGCCTTGAGCACCGAGGTCGCGGCCTGGACCGCCTGCAGCAGCGCCTCGTCGGGCGCGACCGGGACGCGCAGCGCCGCGGTCGGCTCCTCGACCTGGATGTCGCGCTGGGCCGCCGCGGCGGCCGCCGGGGCCGGCGGCTGGGGCGCGCCGCCGAGCGGGGCCTCGAGGTCGCCGAAGACCTGGTCGTAGAAGCCGTGCTCGCCCTGCAGGTACTCGTCGACGACCTTGAGGAACTCACCCGACTCGGCGCCCTGGATGATGCGATGGTCGTACGTCGACGTCATCGTCATCACCTTCTCGGCGCCGATCATGGCGCCGACGGCGGCGAGCCCCGGCGGGTATCCGATCGCGCCGGTGGCGATGAGCGTGCCCTGGCCCTTCATCAGCCGCGGCACCGACGCGACCGTGCCGATGCCGCCCGGGTTGGTGAGCGAGACATTCGCGCCCTGGAGGTCGTCGGCGCCGAGCCGGTTCTCGCGCGCCTTCGCGATCAGGTCGCCGAACGCGTCGAGGAACTCGCGGAAGCTGAGCCGGCCGGCGTCGCGGATCACCGGGACCATCAGGGTGCGGCCGCCGTCCTTGCGCTCGACGTCGACCGCGATGCCGAGGTTGCAGGCGCCGTCGTCGATCACGTGCGGCTTGCCGTCGATCTCGTCGAAGTGGTGCGCCATCACCGGCATCTGCTCGGTCGCCGCACGCGCGATCGCGTACGCGATCAGGTGCGTGAAGGAGACGCGGTGGCCGGCGTCCTTGAGCTGCTTGCGGCGGGCATCGAGCGTCGTGACGGTGACCGTGCGGAACGACGTCGCGGTCGGCACCTGGCGCGACTCGTCCATGTAGCGGGCGAGCATCGCCGAGGCGCCCTTGATCTGAGTCGCCTGCGCGGCGGCGGGCGCGGCGGCGCCGTTGGCCGCCGCCAGCACGTCCTCCTTGCCGATGCGGCCGGCGGGCCCGCTCCCGTGGACGCTGGAAAGATCGACCCCGAGTGCGGCGGCGACGCGCTTGGCGACCGGGGTGATCCGAGAGCCCTCGGGAACCTCGACCGAAGCTGCCTCGCTGCGCTCGGCTTCGCCACGTCTCGCGCCCTCCGGACGTACGGCGGTCGGTTCCGGAGCCGGCGCCTCGGCGGGTGCGGGCGCGCCGCCCGCCATGCGGGCGATGACCTGGCCCACGGTCACGGTCTCCCCGGCCTCGGCAAGGATCTCGGTCAGGGTTCCGCCGGCCGGCGCCGGAACCTCGGCATCGACCTTGTCGGTCGAGATCTCTACGACCGTCTCGTCGGCCGCGACGGAGTCACCGACCTGCTTGGTCCACTCGAGCACGACGCCCTCGGACACCGACTCGCCCATCTGCGGCATGACGATGTCGATCGTCTCCGCCTCGGCAGGGGCCTCGGCAGCCTCGGACGGCGCCTTGGCCGTCTCGGCCGGCGCCTCGGCCGCCTCGTCGGGGGCGGTCGGCGCGGCGCCGTTGGTGGGAGCGATCTCGGCGAGCACGGCGCCGACGTGGATCGTGTCGCCCTCGGCCGCGTGGACCTTGACGACGGTCCCGTCGACCGGCGCCGGCACCTCGGCGTCGACCTTGTCGGTCGAGATCTCGACGAGCGTCTCGTCCGCCGCGACGGAGTCCCCTTCCGCCTTGTGCCATTCCAGCACGGTGCCCTCGGAAACCGAGTCACCCATCGCCGGCATGACGACCTCAACCGTGGTCGTTTCGATTGCCATTGGAACCCACTTAGACCTTATCGCGTACTCGGATGGCGGCGCCTGTCTTGCACGACGAATCCCGCGCTCCCCGCGAACGGGCCGACTCCGCCGATGATCGCCACCGTCACGGCCAGCCAGAGCGGGATCACGTGGCGGCGCACGGCGTCGATGCAGAGCAGCGACATGAGGATCCAGCCGATGCCGTGCGCCCAGCCGAACACGAGCTCGGCGCCCTCCAGCCCGGGCACCAGCCATACGGTCAACAGGGTCAGGTAGATCGCCGAGTGCGTGAACGAGAGGAGCTTGAGCTGCTCGAACGTCACCGGCGGTCCTCGAGCAGCGTCGCGAGCCCGCGCAGCGGGTCGTCGGCCTCGACCGGCCAGCTCGCCGGGTCGGCCGACCACCAGGCGTGCTCGTCGTGCTCGTGGTCGCGGGTGACCTCGGCGCCGTCGGGCAACCAGGCCTGGCCGATCAGCATCGCCATCCGGTTCGGCAGGCAGACGAGCGCCTCGACGGTCATCCGCTCCGGCACGACCGACCACTCCTCCCCGAGCTCGCGCGAGAGCGCGGCGACCGGATCCTCGCCGACCTCGACCGCTCCGCCGGCGCCGAGCGCCCAGCGACCGGCCCAGGTGGCGACCCAGTCCGCGCGCCTGCCTGCGAGCCAGCGCCCGTCGCACGAGCGCACGGCGCAGAGCACGGACAGCGAGCCGAGCGCGTCCTCGCCGGCGAGCCGCAGTGCCCAGCGCATCGGCTGCAGCTCGATCGTCAGCGAGCGGTCGCCCGTCTCGAACGCAGCGAGCCGCGCCGCGAGGCCGTCGTGAGAGGGCGAACCGCGATCCTGCAGCTCGGCGATCGCGGCGTCGGCCTGCGCGGCGAGCTCCGAGTCCGGCTCATAGCACTCCTCCCGCCAGCGCGTCGCGACCTGGTCGGTGCGCCAGGGACCGCGCGCGAGGATGCCGGGCTGAAGTGTCGCCACGCCTTGCGGTTGAGGTTAGCTCCGCGCGCCGAGCCTTCCGCGCGCTGAGCCCGAAGGGGGCTGGCACCGTTACGTTGCGCCCGGTGCGCAGACGCAGCCACTGGGCCTGGGGCTATGAGGACGAGCGGCCGTCCATGGACGAGCTGCGCGCGGCGGCGGCCGGTCTCGCCGCGCACCTCGGCTTCGGCTCGCCCGAGCCCGAGCAGCCCGTGCCGCTCGAGGCGGTCGCGCTGCCCGCGCCGCACCTCGCGCTCCCGCCGGGGCTGCCGCTCACCGACGACGCGCACGCCCGCGCGCTCCACGCGCACGGCCGCTCCTACCTCGACGTCGTGCGCGGCTTCCGCGGCCGTTTCCCGCACCCGCCCGACGCGGTCGCGACGCCGCGCGACGAGGACGAGCTGCGCGCGGTACTCGAGTGGGCCGCGAGCGAGGACCTCGCCGTCATCCCCGCCGGCGGCGGCACCAGCGTCGTCGGCGGGATCGACGCGCGACCCGGCGGCCACGCCGGCGCCGTCACGCTCAGCCTGCGCGGGCTGAACCGCGTGCTGGAGGTCGACGGCACGTCGCGCGCCGCCCGCATCCAGGCCGGCGCGACAGGGCCCGAGCTCGAGGAGCAGCTCGCCGCGCACGGGCTCACGCTGCGCTTCTATCCGCAGTCGTTCGAGCTCGCGACGCTCGGCGGCTGGATCGCCACGCGCGCGGGCGGCCACTTCGCGACCGGCCCGACGCACGTCGACGACCTCGTCGAGTCCGTCCGTGCGATCACCGTGGGCGGCGCCGCGTGGGAGAGCCGGCGACTGCCCGCGTCCGGCGCCGGGCCGTCGCCCGACCGGCTGCTGCTCGGGTCGGAGGGGACGCTCGCCGTCATCACCGAGGCCTGGATGCGCGTGCTCCCGCGCCCGACTGAGCGCCGCGGCGCGTCCGTCGCGTTCGCGGACTTCGCGGCCGGCGCGGCCGCGGTCCGGGCGATCGTCCAGGACGGCCTGCGGCCCGCGAACTGCCGCCTGATCGACCCGCGCGAGGCCGCGCTCACGCTCGCCGGCGACGGGAGCAAGGCGCTGTTCGTGCTCGGCTTCGAGTCGGACGGAGCGCCGCTCGCCGAGCAGTTCGTGCGCGCGTGCGAGCTGTGCCGCAAGCAAGGCGGCACGGTGACACCGTCCCACCCGACCCGCAGCGGCGCCGCCGGCAGCTGGCGCGAGGCGTTCCTGCGCGCGCCCTACGTGCGCGACACGCTCGTCGCGATGGGCGTCGTTTCGGAGACCTTCGAATCGGCGATCACCTGGGACCGGCTCGACGCATTCGTCGCGCAGGTGAGCGCTGCGACACGGGAGGCGCTCGGGCCGCGGGGCCTCGTCACCGTCCGCCTCACGCACGCGTATCCGGACGGCGCCGCACCCTACTTCACCGTCGTCGCGCCGGCCCGCCGCGGCGAGGAGGAGGAGCAGTGGCTTTCCGTCAAGCGCGCCGCGGCGGACGCGATCCTGGCGGCGGGCGGCACGATCACCCACCACCACGCCGTCGGCCGCGACCACCGCTCGTGGTACGACCGCCAGCGGCCCGACCCGTTCGCGGCCGCCCTGCGCGCCGCCAAGGACGCCCTCGACCCGGAGGCCCGCCTGAACCCGGGGGTACTCTTCGACGCGCGATGAGTATCGACGCATCCGCCAAGAACATGCAGCTCGTCTGCCGGGCCAAGGAGCAACACGACAAGACGTGTCCCTGGGGCGGCACCGGCACCGAGGTGCACATGAACTGGTTCGACATCGACCGGATCGGCTGGGAGGAGGGCGACGTCATCTGCGGGCTCGTCGTGGTCGGCGACGAAACGATCGCGACCGGCATGATG
>Ga0081538_10002401_pt1 | contig 18381 bp, 24 predicted proteins | sample TabmetS5T2R1_FD_71022 | JGI IMG/M metagenome (GOLD analysis project Ga0081538, IMG submission 71022) | Tabebuia heterophylla rhizosphere microbial communities from the University of Puerto Rico - S5T2R1 | ecosystem: Host-associated > Plants > Roots > Rhizosphere ... | reverse complement strand
TGTGTGAGGGAACCGGGAGGTTCCCTCACAGTCTCGAAGAAGGGGCCACATGGGGGAAACATGGTTTCCCCCACGGGAGCGAGCCGGAGGCGAGCGACGGTCATGTGACGGTCCTCGGGGCGGCGACGCCGTCGGCGAGGGCCGCTGCAGCCTCGTCCAGGTCGGACTCGCCGGGCAGCGGGAGCACGTCGTTGTCCGCGAACACGACGGGCACGCCACGAGTCTCGGCCGCCTCCGCCACGACGTCGATCGCCGCCGCCTTGATCTCGGTCAGGAAGACCTCGGCGCCTGCGGCCGCAGCCGAGTCGAGGTCGGCGAGGAGGGCGTCTCGGTTCGCGAGGTTGCCGGAGAGAAGAACGACTTCGGCGCCGTGCTCGCGCTCGAGGTGCTCGGCCAACCGCGCGTGAATCGCGGTCGGCGCGGTCGAGAAGAAGGCCATCCGGATCCCGGCCACCGGCTCGACCGGCCGCGGCCGCAAGACGGTTGCGATCACGGAGAGGTCGGGATCGACGCCGGCGATCGCGTCGCGCAGGGCCTCGACCTGCTCGCGCGTGGCCAGCGGCTCCTCGCACATCGTCAGTACGACGAGGTCGCTGAGCAGCAGTCTGTAGGCGCCTAGGTAGCCGACGACCGTGTCCGGGTCCTGGTGCGCGCCGACGACGAGGATCCTCGCGCCCGCCTCGACCGGCGGGAGCGCCGCGCCGCTTCCCTCGAGCAGGACGAGGTCGGGGCCGAGCGCGGCGGCCAGCTTCGCGGCTTCCTCGACGTTGGAGGCGAACGGCTCTCCGGCGAGGCCGCCGCCGCAGCGCCGCGCACCGACCGCGACGACCCCCGCCAGCGCCGCGTCCTCGAGGTAATCCGAGGCGGCGTGGGAGCCCGAGCGGGAGAGCGCGAGCAGATCCTCCAGAGAGGGTGAGGCGGGCATCACGACCGGCTCGGCCGGGCCGCCGCGGCCCATCGCGACGATGACAACCTCGCGCGAGCGGGCGAGCAGCCGGGCCACGTGGCCGGCCACGGCGGTCTTGCCGACCCGCTTGCCGGTGCCGATCACCGCGAGCGCCGGCTGCGAGTAGGCGGCGAACTGGACCGGGTCGAGCCTGAAGTCGGCTCCGACGTACGGGACTCCGCTCGCGAGCGCGCGCGACGCGAGCCGGAAGCGCCGTGTCGGGCCCACCACCGGCTCGTCCGAGAGATCGACGACGATGTCCACGTCAACTTCGACCAGCGCGTCGGCGAGCTTGTTCCAGAGCGGGACACCGTAGTCGGGGGCGCCGCCGCGAAGCTTCTCGGCGCCGCCGAGCATGACCACGCCCGCGACCTCGTAGGGGAGCGCCGCGAGCGTGTCGGCGACGACGTCGCGGTAGTGCTCTCCGTCTACCAGGGCGAGGGCTCTCATGGCCGCCGCGTCAACTCCGTCTCGATGCGGGCCGTGTACTTCTCGTACTCGAGCGTGTCGATCGAGAACTGGATGATCCGTTCCTGTCCGTGAAAGGGGTACTTGCGCCAGACGTCGACGTGTTTGTCCTCGATCTCGATCAGGTTGTAGCACGGCCTCGTCTTTCCCCTGAGCCTGAGGGAGGAAACGGTGCCGGCGTTGACGACGAAGAGGTTCTCGAGGCGCCAGGCATAGGGCACGTGCTTGTGGCCGGAGAGGACGAGGTTGACGCCGACGTGCTGGAGCACCTCGAGCGCGTCGCCGGCGTCGTATACGACGTTGCGCTCCCGCCCCGTGCCCGGGACCGGCAGGAGGTGGTGGTGGAGGACGAAGACGCGAAAGTCGGCCGGCTCGGCGAACTGCTCCTCGATCCACGCATAGCGTCCGCGGCCGATGACGCCGTGGTCGAGGTCCGGCTCCGACGAGTCGACGGCGACGACCGTGATCCCGTTCACGTGCACGGTGCGCCGGCGCTCGCCGAAGAGCTCCTCGAAGTGGATGTAACCTACGTTCCTCGAGTCGTGGTTGCCGGGGACGACCACCACGTGCTCGCACTCGAGGCGGTCGAGGTAGGCCTTTGCCTCCGCGTACTCCTGCTGGAAGCCGAAGGTCGTGAGGTCCCCCGAGCAGACGACGACCTCGGGCTCGAGCTCGTTGATCTCCATGATCGCGCGGTCGGCGAGGTTGGGCACGAAGTACGGGGAGCCGCAGTGGAGGTCCGAAAAGTGGGCGATTCTGAGCAGGTGAGTGGCCCCCTCGAAAGGCGTGGGTACCGAATTTTAGGGATGGCCGTCCGGGCTCGTTGCTACCTTTTCATGAGGATGCGCCCAGAAAGCGGCGATTTCCAGGAGTATTCCGGGACCGTATTCGCGAACGAGGCGGAGGTCGAGTGCGCCCGCCTCCTCGACTATCACGGCATCCGGTGGGAGTACGAGCCCCGTTCGTTCCCGCTCGAGATCGACGAGGACGGACGGGTCGTCGAGGCCTTCACTCCCGATTTCTTCCTGCCCGACCAGAAGCTCTACCTCGAGGTCACCGTGATGAAGCAGTCGCTGGTCACGCGGAAGAACCGGAAGATCCGCAAGTTCCGTGAGCGGTATCCCGACATCAAGGTCAAGCTCTTCACGCGACGCGACTTCGAGCGGCTGGGTCAGAAATACGGCCTGAACCTCGTTACGTAGAACCCCGCCCCGGCGAGGTCTATCTCTCCCGCGACCAGTTGGCGGCGCGCGTCGGCGAGCTCGGGGCCGAGATCTCCCGCGACTACGCGGCCCGCGATCCTCTCCTCGTCACCGTCCTCAAGGGCGCGTTCGTATTCGCGGCCGACCTGGCCCGCGCGGTCACGATCCCCCACGCGATGGACTTCCTCGTGCTCGCGGGCTACGGGGGCGACCTGGGAGGTCGAACCCGCATCCGCCTCCTCAAGGACCTCGAGCTTCCGATCGCCGGCAGGGACGTCCTGCTCGTCGAGAACGTCGTCGACACGGGGCTGACGCTGAATTACGTCGTCAAGACGCTCGCCCTTCGCGACCCCGGCAGCATCGCGATCTGCACGCTCTTCGACCGCCCGTACCGGCGGCTGGTCGACGACCTGCCGATGCGTTACGTCGGCTTCACCATCCCCGATCAGTTCTTCCTCGGCTACGGCTTCGACCTGCACGAGCGCTACCGCGGCCTCCCGGACGTTCACGCATTGGAGGAGTAAGCTCGGGCCGTGCCGGCCGAGCTGATCGGGTTCCTCGGGGTCGCCCTCCTCGTGATCGTGACGCCGGGGCCCGACACGGCCCTGACGATCCGGAACACACTCCTCGGCGGACGAGCCGGTGGGATTGCGACGGCGCTCGGAGTCGTGAGCGGACAGGCGGTCTGGGCGCTGGCCACGAGCCTCGGGGTCGTCGCCCTCCTGCTCGCCTCGGAGCCGGCGTTCGCCGCGGTGCGCCTCGCCGGCGCCGCCTATCTCGTCTTCCTCGGCGTGCAGACGCTCGTGGCAGCGTGGCGCGGCGGCTCCTGGGAGGCGGAGGCTCGCGGCGGGCCGAGGCGGGGCCTTCGGCCGCGGGTTGCCGCCCGCCAGGGCTTCGTCAGCAACCTCGGGAACCCGAAGATGGCTGCCTTCTTCCCCAGCCTGCTACCGCAGTTCGTCCCCGCCGGCGAGGCTGCGTTCGCGCCGCTGCTCGTCCTCGGGCTCCTCTTCTGCACGATGACCCTCGTCTGGCTGACCGCCTACGCACTCGTCGTCTCCAGGGCGCAGGGCTTCTTGCGCCGGACAGGCGTCAGACGCGCGCTGGAAGCCGTGACCGGGACCGTGCTGGTAGCGCTGGGACTGCGGCTGGCGACGGAACGCTAGAGGTAGCCCAGCGGGTCGACCGGTGACCCGTTCACACGCACTTCGAAGTGGAGATGCGGGCCGGTCGAGCTGCCGGTCGAGCCGACCGCGCCGATGACCGTTCCCTGGGAGACCGAGCCGCCGCTCACGTAGATCGCAGACTGGTGGGCGTACGCGGTGGAGAGGCCGTTGCCGTGGTCGATGATGGTGAGGTTGCCGTAGCCGCCCGAGTTGTAGCCCGCGTAGATGATTCTCCCGGCCGCTGCGGCGCGGATCGGCGTCCCTGACGACGCACCGATGTCGATGCCCTCGTGCATCCGTCCCCAGCGTGGGCCGAAGCCGCTCGTGAGAACCCCGTTGACCGGCCAGATCAGGCCGCTGGACGACGAGCCGCTTCCGCTCGAGCCTCCGCTGGACCCGCCGCTGCTCGCCGCGGCGGCGGCGGCAGCACGGATTCGCTCGGCGAGCCTCGCGCTCTCCGCCTGCATCGCCTGAACGTCTTCCTGAGCCTCGTGGCGATCCGCCCGGACCGAGGCGAGCATGCTCCTGCGGTTGGCGCGCGCCGCGGCCAGCGCCTCCTGCTGCGCGACGAGCTCCGCCCGCGCGGCCACCTGCTCCGCCGTCTTCTGGGCGAGCGCCCGCGTCTCCGCGGCGACCTCGGCCTTCGTCAGCCGCGTCTCCTCACGTGCGATCCTCAGCTCGTCCCGGAGCGTCTGAATCTGCTCCGCGATCGCCTGGTCCTGGCGGCCGATCGACTCGAAGTACTCGAGCTGGTCGACGATGTCGGCGAGGCTCTGAACCTGGAGGAGAATCTCGAACGCGTCGGTTTCCTCGTTCTGATAGAGCTGGACCAGGCGCTCCTCGAGGAGCCTCTGCGCGATCGCGTACTGGGTCGTCAGGTGGTCGATCTGCTCCGTCTGCTCCTCGACGCGCGCCTCGAGCCGCGCCAGGCGGCTGCGGTGGGCGGCGAGCTCGACCTCGAGCTCGGCGATCAGCGCCGAGAGCGCCCCGATGTCGCCGCCGAGCGCCTCGATCCGTTCGGTCGCGGCCACTATCTCGTAGGTGAGCGTGCCCTCTTTCCGCTTGGCGGCCTCGATCTCGGCACGGAGGCCGGAGATCTTCCGGTCGAGGTAGGCCTTCTTCTCGACCGGGGACTGGCCCAGGGCCGAGGGAACGGCAAGGATGACGAACGCGCCGAGAAGCGCTGCGACGAAGCAGGTGCGGCGAGCGTCAACCACCGGACCGATTTCGGCGGGAATGCAGGGCTCCCTCCCCTCCCCACTGGGGGTCTTCGGTCTCGAACGGCCTCCTTTGTAGCAGAGCGCCCGGTTGCCGTGCGCTCCCTACCCGATCACGGGTTCGAGGCGCGGGACGCCCGCCGGCGCTTCGTCTCGGGTGTGGAAGAGGGCTCGGGCCGGCGCGCCGGATCGTCGGGAGGAGGCTCCGAAACCGGCTCTGGGAGCGCCTCGGCAACCTGCGCCGGCTCGGGCGGTGCCTCGAGACTTTGCGTGGGCGTGACCTCCGCCTGGGCCTGACGGACCCGCTCCTCCATTTCCTCGAGCAGCGTCCCGATCTCGGCCTCGCGCGCCAGGATGCGCGCGCCGACGTCGTCCACGTGGGCGGTCGCCGCCCGGGCCGCGTGCGCGTCGCCGGCGTAGGTGGCACGCCCCAGCTCCTGGTAGGCCTGGTTCCGCTCCGTCTGGAGCTCGGCCAGCTCCCGTCGGAGACGGAAGAGCTCGAGCTGGCCGCGGGAGCGGGCGCCGACGACGCGTCGATGGACCGAGAGGCGGGCAAGGGCCGCACGGGTACGGCGGTGTCCGGCCTCCCAGCGGAAAAGGAAGACGGCCGCGGCGAGCACGAGCGCCGGCAGGGCCCACAACCACAGCTGCGCGCCCAGGAGCACGATCCCGACCGCCGCGAGCGCGAGACCGGCGACGAGACCGAGATCCGGCGCCGACCAGTACTTGCGCAGGCGCGTCTCGACTCCGTCGGCGACGGGATTGGGGGCGCCGCACTCGCTGCAGAAGCGCGACTCGGCGGGTACTTCGGCTCCGCAGGTGAGGCACTCAACGGCCGGCATCGACCTCTGCTCGTTCCCTGTTCGGGTGCTCTTCATGCTCGAGGGCCCGCAATGCTTCCCCGGCCTGGCGCCGGAGCGGGCCGACAAGTCCGCGGTAATCCTCATCCGAGATCTTGCCTGTCCGGTGGTCGAACTCGAGCTCCTTGAGCGCGGCGAGCGCGCGGTCGCGCTCCTCCAGGAGCCGAAGACGTCCTCCCTCGTCGGGGCTCGGGGCAGCCGCCGCGCCACCAGCGCCGGAGCGCAGGAGAGGCCGGGCGACGAAGACGACGCACACCGCCGCGAGGAGGGCGCCGAGAACCAGAGCCACCATCTCCACCCGCTAGTGCTCCCCTCGGTGGCCCAGCCTCGATTCCGCGTCGCGAGCACCAAGCCAGAGTTCGCACTCGCCCGCAGCCAAGGCCGGCAGCCTTGGCAACGGCGAGGGTGGGCTCTGGCGCTGCGCGATCGCGGGGCGGAGGCAGGCTGGGATCGTCGGGGGGAGCACTAAGCGCGCGCGACCGCGCCCTCGCCGGCGAAGCGAGCCGCGAGCCGCCGCTGTTCCCGCGCATCGGGCCACATCGTCACCACCGAGCCGATCACGAAGATGAGGCCGGAGAGCCAGATGAAGTTGACGAGAGGATTGACGATCGCCTCGATCACCACGGATCCGTCCGGATAGAAGCGGTCGGCGATCACGAACAGGTCCTCGCCGCGCAGCCAGTCCGTACGGATGCCCACCTCGTTCGAGGTCTGCTCCTCGGCGAAGTAGCTGTTCTTGCCGGCCTCCATCGTCCCGACACCCTCGCCCTCACGAGCGACGTCGAGCTGCGCCCTCACTTCTTGTGCGTTCGCGCCTCGCCGCTCCTCGCTTCCCGTGTAGGTGAGCTGATACTCGCCGACCGTCATCGACTCGCCCGCCGCGAGGCGCGCCTCCCGGCTCGTCGAGAAGCCGCCGATCCCGATCGCGCCGATCAGGAGGACGACGATGGCCGCGTGCACGATGTACCCCCCGTACCGCCGGCGATTCCGCGCAATGAGCCCGGAGAAGGCCTGCCACCAGCCGCCCGTGCCGATCGACTTCCGCGCGCGCGTGCCGCGCGCGAACTCGAGCACGATCGTCGTCAGGACGAAGGCCGCGAACGTGTAGCCGACAAGCCCCGCCAGGCTCGAGTCCGCTGCCCGGAGCAGGAGCAGCGCGCCCGCGACGAGCGCGACGCCGGTCGGCCAGGCCAGCTGGGACGCAAGCGACCAAAGCGAAGCGCGCCGCCAGGCGACGACGGGCCCGATGCCCATGAGCAGGACGAGCGGCAGCCCGAAGACGACCGCGAAGAAGTCGTAGTACGGCGCGCCCACCGAGACCGCGACGCCGCGCACGGCTTCCGAGACGAGCGGGTAGACGACACCCCAGAGGATCGTGAGCGCGAGCGCGACGAGGAAGAGGTTGTTGTAGAGGAAGGCGGCCTCGCGCGAGACGAGCGACTCGAGCTTCGTCGGCGAGCGCAGGAGCGGCAGGCGCCACAAAATGAGCGCGATCGAGAACGCCGCCACGACTGCGATGAAGCCGAGGAAGAACGGTCCGATCGACGACTGGGTGAAGCTGTGGATCGAGCTGATCACCCCGCTTCTCGTCAGGAACGTCCCGAACAGTGAGAGCGCGAAGGCCCCTGCGACGAGGACGACGTTCCAGACGCGGAGCATGTTCTTCTTCTCCTGCACCATCACGGAATGCAGGAACGCGGTGGCGACGAGCCAGGGCATGAGCGCGGCGTTCTCGACCGGGTCCCAGGCGTACCAGCCGCCCCAGCCCACCTCCTCGTAGGCCCACTTCGCGCCGAGGAGGATGCCGACGCCGAGAAAGGTCCAGGCGGCGAGCGTCCAGCGCCGCGTGACCACGATCCAGCGCTCGTCGACGCGCCGCGAGGCGAGCGCGGCCATGGCGAACGCGAACGGGATCGTCAGCCCGACGTAGCCGAGGTAGAGCATCGGCGGGTGCGCGATCATGTACGGGTTCTGCAGGCTCGGGGTCATGCCCGCACCGTCGGCAGGCGCCGGCTGGGTGGCGAACGGGCTCGCGATCGCAACGAGGAGGAATGCGAAGAAGAGCGCGACCCCGGCCACGATCGGGACCGTCCACGGAAGCACGTCACGCACGAGCCGGCGGTTCAGCGCCACCGCCGCCGAGGCCGCACCGGTGAGGACCAGGAGCCAGAGGAGGAGCGACCCCTCCTGCCCGCTCCAGAAGGCGGCGAGCGTGTACGAAAGCGGCAGCTCGCGGCTCGTCGAGCGGGCGACGTAGTCGAGGGAGAAATCCCGCGCGGCGAGCGCGGCGAGCAGAACGAGCGAGGCGACGCCGACCGCCGCGAACGCCGCGTAGAGAGCATTCGTGGCCGAGTCCAGGAGCCGTCGCCGCCCACGCCAGGCGGCGTATCCTCCGACGACGGCTGCGTACAGGATCAGCCCGAGGGCGGCGACCAGGGCGGCACGGCCGAGCTCGGGCACTAGACGCCCGACCGGCGATTCGCGCGCCCACGGCTGGCGGCTGCGACGCGTCGCCGGATCGCCGCGCCCGCCCTTGCACGTACTTCCGGTACGCGACTGCGGGCGATCGCGCCGCCCGGCTTGATCTCAGCCGTCCCCGATGGGCACGCGAACCACCGGCCGGGCATCAGTCGCTTTCAGGTGCGTACTTCGACGGGCACTTCGTGACGAGCGAGTCCTCGGTCGCCACGAAGGTGCCGTCCGCCAGCTCACCCTTCACGTAGACCTCACGGCCGACCTTGAAGAGATCGGGCACCGAGCCCGTGTAGACGACCGGGACGGTCGCGTCGCCCTCGATGTCGCGGACCGTGAACTCCATCCCGGAGCCCCGCGGGTCGCCCTCTACGGGGCCGACGACGATGCCGGCGAGGCCGACCTCGCCGGTCTTCCCCTCGAGCTGGCTCGGCTGCAGCGACGGCGTCCCGCCGGCCAGGCTCGTCCAGATGAGGAAGACCGCCAGCACCGCCGCGACCGAGAGCGCGACGACCAGGCGCACTGGGTTGCGCCGTCTTGCCACGCTTCGAGTTTACCGCGAGGTTTCCGCTTACTCGGGGGTGACCGCCGGCCGCCGGTCGGGAATGCGGTAGCCGTGATCCCGGCAGAGGCTTCCCGGCGCGTCCTCGGTGAGGGCGTCGCAGTAGCCCTTCCCGTACGCGGCGCGGAGGAAGGCTGCGACGACTTCGAGATTCCACTCACCCACGCCGCACGCCTCGCCCCAGAGGTCGGCGAGCCGCAGGTCGATGTCCAGCTCGAGGAGCTCGATGCGGGAGGGTCGCTTGGCCATGGGCTGAAGGTAGCCGGGCGATCGGACGGACCATTAGGCTGGCCCGCATGGCGCCCACACGCATCGGCCCTGCGCGAGTGCCGACCCGGGAGAGCCCGGAGGCGGCGATGGATCTGCTCCGAGAGCGCGGCTACACGGCCTGCGAGATCGACTTCGAGGGCAAGTTCTGGATGGACTACCCGTGGGCCGAGCGCTTCGGCGAGCTCGCCCGCGAGGCGGACGTCGCCCTCTCCGTGCACGCGCCCATCGCGGGGTTCATGGGCCACCTCGGACGGGACAAGAAGTACAACATGGCGACGGGCATGCTTGATCACTCCGCCGGCGTCGCGGTTGCCTGCGGCGCGGAGCTCGTCGTCTTCCACCCCGGCTTCCTGCTCGGTCGAGAGCGCGAAGCGGCGCTCGAGGCGGTCGCCGACCAGCTGGGATCGCTACGGGAGCGCCTCGAAGGGAAGGGCCGCGCCGTGCCCTTCGGGGTCGAGGTAATGGGCCGCGTGCGCGACCTCGGGACGCTCGACGATGTCATCTGGATCGCCGAGCACGTCGACTGGGTGCGACCGGTGCTCGACTTCGCCCACCTGCACGCGACCTCGGACGGCGCCTACACGGAGGTGGAGATCTTCGCGGAGGCCCTGGCGCGCGCGGACGCCGTGCTCGAGCCGGGGGCGCCGTTCCACATCCACTTCTCCGACATCGCGTTTGCCAACCGGAACGAGACGAAGCACCTTCCCTACGGCGAGGGCACGCTGCGGGCGGAGCCGCTGGCCGAGGCACTCGGACGCGTCGACCGCCCGGCAACGGTGATCAGCGAGTCGCCGGGGGAAGAGAGTCACCAGGCGATCCGGGCCGTCCTCGTCGAATCCCACCTCTAGGCGCCGGAGGCCACGAGACCTAGGCCCGCGCGCCTTCCTCCATGAAGTGGGCCAGCATGGAGCCCTTTCTCGGCCGGCCCGGGGGAAGCTTGTGCGTCAGCTTGTGCACGAAGGACGCAGCGAGCATCTTCTCGTAGTGCTGCGGGTCGTACGGCTTGTCCATCGCGTGCCTGAAGCGCGCCGCCTTGCGCACGCCACGCCGGGGGGTCGACTCGAAGTGCTCGCGGAACTCGTCGGCGACGTAGTAGAGGGACTCGACCAGGTGATGGAGGATGAAGTACTCGGTCGCCCGCGCGAAGTGCTCCCAGTAGAGGTACTGCGCTTCGCGCGTCATCGCGACGACCGGGTGGTTCGGCTCGCTCGCCAGGAACCAGGTCGCTATCTGCGCCGGCCGGCGCCGGAAAGCGAAGAAGCCCGAGTCGAGCAGCTCGGGAACGAAGTCCGGAAGGCGCCCACGGACGAGACACGTGGCGTCGAGCCAGATGCCGCCGTGGCGGGAAAGGAGCTCGAGCCGGAGGACGTCGGAGAACTTCGTCCGGTTCCGCGCGGTCCGGCGACGGACGAGCTCCGGGATCTCCACGTAATCCGCGACGCGGCGGTCGTCGAGCGCCACCACCTCGTCGGCGGTGTGGTAGCGCCTGAGCTCCTCCTGGCACCGCAAGACGACAGGCGGAGCATCGGCGAACCCCTGCCCCCAGTAGACCCAGACACGGGCGGGGAGCCCCGATGGGCTGCGGGCTGCGCCCGCGGCGCGCCCGCGGATCTCGTCCAGGTGCTCCGTGACGAAGCGGGCCTGGCGCCGACGAGCGGGGAAGCGGCGGACGGCGGCGTCCAGGAGGCGACGATCCAGGTCCGTCGCCTCCGGGTCACGCTCGATCAGCTCCAGGTAGACGCGTCGCGCGCCTTCGATATCGCCCGACCGCTCGAGCGCCTGTCCGAGCTGCTGGCGAGCCTCGTTGGAGTCGGCGCCGACGAGAGCCCTGCCGAGTCCTTCCGCGGCTATACGCTGGGCCCCCGCCGCTTCACCTCGACGCCGCTGCTTGTTCAGCACTCGCGCGAGCCTCCTGGCCGTTTCGGGCGCGGGATCCTGCTCCAGCGCCGCCCTGTAGGCCGCTTCCGCCTCCTCCAGACGGCGCTCGCTTTCGTACGCATGCCCGAGCCGGCGGTACGCACGCCCGAGCCAGCGATGCAGCCCGACGTCGGATGGGTCACGCGCCACGGCCGCCTCGAGGACCGAAGCCGCGCCGGCCCAGTCGCCCGCACGCTTGAGGCGGCGGGCACGCATGAGCGGCACGAGGCTCCGCCAGCGTGTCAGGCGCCGCCACAGACGTGCCCCCCGGCGCTGCCAGCTTCTCGAACGAGCCGCCGTCAGTCTTCCTGCTCCTTTGTCCGAGCGGCTCGGCGCTCGGCGTGTTCCCGAGAGAGGACGCTAGCCGCCGGGAACGACCCGCAGCCCTGGGCCTTCCAAAACCGACACCGTGCGCTCGTCGCCGGGCCTTCGCCAGACTTCGCCGAGCTTCTCCTCGAGCGTCGCCTCGAGCTGGCCCGTCAGCGCGAGCTCCTGGACGATGTCGGCGCCGCCGACGAGCTCGCCCGCCACGAAGACCTGCGGGATCGTGGGCCACTCGGAGAGCGCCGTGAGCTCCTCGCGGATGCGCGGATCCGGGAGGACGTCGACGGTCGTGAAGCCGGCTCCGACCGACCGGAGCGCCTGCAGCGCGCGGTCCGAGTTGCCGCAGTAGACCTGCTCGTGCGTCCCCTTGATGAAGGCAACGACGGGCTCTTGCTCGATCGTGTCCTTGATGCGGTCGCGCAGGTCGCTCATTCTTCTCCTCTCGTGGTGATTCGGAGCTCGTGGATGGTGCCGTCCGAGAGCGGCTGGGCAAGCGCACCGTAGACGAGCCGGTGCTGCTCGACGAGCGAAAGCCCCTCGAATCCCCGGTCGACGACGGTGACGTGGAAGTGGTCGCCGCCCCCGGTCCTGTCGACCACCTCGACCTCCTGGGCCTCCGGAAAGGCGGTACGGAGAAGCCCTGCGAGCCGCTCGCTCATCACTTCGACCATACCAACAAGGATCGCCTAGCATGGTCCGGGATGCGCCGTCTGCTTGTCGGGGTCGTGCTCGCGGCCGCGCTCGTCGCCCTCCTGGGCGCGAGCCCTTCTGCGGCCTTCGACGGCAAGGCGGCGAAGAGGTGGGTCGCGAAGATCGCCGGTGTCGGCCCACGGCCGGCAGGGGGCGAGAACGAGCGCCGCGCCGGAGCGATCGTGCGCCGGCGCTTCAACGAGCTCGGCTACAACGTCACCACCCAGCGCGTGCCTTTGCCGGAAGGAGGGCGCTCGCTGAACGTCGTCGGGCGGACTCCGGGGCCGCTCCGGGTGATCATCGTGGCGCACATGGACGGCATGCCCTGGACGCAGGCCGCCAACGACAACGGGTCGGGCGTCGGCACCACGATCATGCTTGCGAAATACCTGAAGGACAAGCCGGGCGTTCTCGTGGCAGCCCTCGGGGCGGAAGAGCGACGCCATACCGGGGCCGGCTGGCATCTGGGCTCGCGCAAGCTCACACGCTCGCTGACGCCCTCGGAGAAGGCTGGGGTGCGCCTCGCGCTCTCGATCGACATGGTCGGCGTCGGGACGACCCTGAACATCCGCGGACTGGAGTACAGCCCGAATCGGTCGGCACGTAAGCTGCTGCGGGCGGCGGACGCTCTCGGAGTCAGGGCCAGCTATCTGCGGGACACAGGCCAGTCGGACCACGACGACCTCACCCGCGGCGGGGTGCCCGCGGCGTGGATCGAGTGGCGATGGGACGACTGTTGGCACCGCCGCTGTGATCGCATCCACCGGGTGAAGCCGTGGAAGCTCTGGCAGGCCGGACGCACCGTCCGCGAGGCGGCGCTGCGTGTCGTAGGTCGCACTTCCTCACGCTTGACCAGCTCCTCCTACGACGCGGCGAGGCCCTGCAGGGCCGAGCTCTAGCGAGCCTTCTAGAATCCTGCGGTGCCCGCTGCGCCGCTTCCGGCAGAGCTCCAGCGCTTCATCGCCCATCCGCACCACGCCGTCGTCGGCACCGTGCGGGGCGACGGCGCGCCGGTCACGACGCCCTGCTGGTACGGGATCGACGACCGCGGCCGCCTCGTTCTCTCCATGGGCCTGGACAGCCACCGCCTGCGCCACATCCGCGCCAACCCGCAGGTCGCCGTGACCATGCTCGGCGACAACTGGTACTCGCATGTCTCGATCCTGGGCAGAGCCGTTGATTTCCGGGAGGACGACGACCTCGCCGACATCGACGCGCTCTCGCAGCGCTACGAGGGCGTGCCCTACGAGGACCGCGGCTACCGCGGGATGACAGTCTTCGTCGAGATCGACCGCTGGCACCTCTGGGGCGATCCGGCCGCGGAGGCCTAGCAGCGCTCCAGACGCCTGCCGGCGACCAGACAGACCTCCTCCACCTCGCCGGCGGGATCCTGGTAGCGACGCTGGAACGAGGGCCCGCGCGGCGCGCCCGAGAGGTCGCAGTACGCCCCGCCGAGAATGCATTCCTGCTGGCCCCAGCGGCCCGGGAACGCGTTCCAGAGTGCGGGCTCGCCTTCCGAGGTGAGAGGAAGCGGCTTCACGCAGCCGTCACAGTCGGCATTGTGCGCCCACGGCACCGTGCCGTCGTGGCGCGCTTCCGGGAGGTCGCGCCTCGGCGAGCACAGGGTCGCCCGGAGCCTGCAGCGAGCGCCAGAACGGTCCGAGCGTCTCGTCCCAGTCGTAGCCGACCACGTGCTCGTGCTGCCCGTAGCGGACCTCCTCGGGTCCGAGAAGCTCGCCGCTCACGTCCTCGCAGTCCTCGGCGCCGGCCTCGCACGCAGCCAGCACGACCGTCAGGCCCTCCCAGTCACCCGAGTGCTCCTGGCAGGTGATCGGCGGCAGGCGCAGGCCCGGCCCGCAGAAGAGCTTGTCCGCGACCGGTGAGGGGTTCCGGGAGTAGAACCACCAGTAGTCGACGTAGACGCGATCGCCCTCGCGGACGACGTGGTAGTAGTAGGCGCTCCCGTCGCTCCCGCCGCGCGGCGTCCCGGGAGCCTCCGAGAGCTCGAGGTAGTCGAGGTTCTCGTCGATCTCCTCCGCCAGCGCGACCCGCTCGCAGAGATCGTCGCGAACCGCCTTCCGGCAGATCTCCATCCTGTTTCCCGCGATCGCGTCCTGGATGTCCAGGGGATAGCGCTGCTCGCCCGAATCGAATAAGAGGAGCGGCCTGAACCGCTGGGCGACCGCCGCATCGAGCTCGCCGCGCTCGGTGGAGGCCGCCGGCACCGCCTTCGGCACGCGGTCCACCGTCCCGACCGCCGGAGCGACCAGGAGCACGATCGCGAGCAGCGCCACGCCCGCGACCTCGGCCTGCCAGAAGACCGGCCTCCAGCTGGGGCGGCCCCAGCGCCAACGCGCGATCCTGACGCCCGCCCAGACGGCGATCGGCAGGAGAAGGAGGATGATTCCGAGGGGCCGCGTGACGTACCCGACCGGTACCCCGATCAGTACGAAGACGGTCGTCGCGAGGGCTCGCGGCAGCGCGCGGATCGGCCCCTCGTGCAGCAGGGGCTCCGCGAGGCGCCGCGCGATCCAGAACACCCCGGTGGTGACGATGATCGCGAAGGCGAGGTCGCCCCAGAGACCGGCGCCGCGGAGGAGCCAGCTGAGGAAGACGAGGAACGCCACCGCGAGGAGGAACAGCAGGATCGCGAGGATCCAGCGGGCCGCGACTCCCCGGCCACCGGCGCCGGCGAAGAATGCATGCACTCGCCGTTCGAGCTCAGCGAGCTTGGTTCGGAGCATCGCGAAATCCCTCATGGCTGCTGGGATTCGGAGGTCGGGACATGGCTCCTCCCTACGCTGCTTGACATATTCCCATATAGGAATATAATCCTCCTCTATGGCCCGAGCAGCGACCACTGCAGATGCCTTCAACGCGGTGGCCGAGCCCCGGCGGCGGCAGATCCTCGACGTCCTCTCCGCCGGCGAGCGCCCGGTGAACGATCTGGTGCGCGTGCTCGGGCTCGCTCAGCCACAGGTGTCCAAGCACCTGCGTGTGCTCCGAGAGGTGGGGGCGGTCGACGTGCGCGACGAGGGACGGCAGCGGCTCTACCGGCTGAACGGCCACGCGCTCAAGCCCATCCACGACTGGGTAAAGGCCTACGAGCGGTCGTGGTCGGAACGGTTCGACCAACTGGATGTCGTGTTGGAAGACCTCAGACAGAAGGAGGAAGGAAATGGCGGCGATGAGTAGCGGGACGGCGAACCTGACGCTTCCCACGGACGAGCAGATCATGATCACGCGGGAGTTCGACGCCCCCAAGGGCCTCGTCTACAAGGCGTGGACGACCCCCGAGCTGGTCAAGCGCTGGTGGAACGCCAAGCGCGGCGAGGTGACGCTTTGCGAGATCGATCTTCGGGTCGGCGGCAAATGGCGGTACGTGATGATCGCCGACAACGGAGCGGAGGTCGGCTTCCACGGCGAGTTCCGCGAGATCGTCCCCGGCGAGCGGATCGTCTCGACCGAGGTCTACGAGGGCCTGCCCGAGGGCGTGTCCGAAGAGGAAGGCCGAACGGTGAACACGGTGACCTTCACCGAGGAGAACGGACGCACGACGCTCACGATCCTCGTGCAGGCTGCAAACAAGGTGTCGCGTGACGCGATCATCGACTCCGGGATGGAGGCGGGGCTACAGGACGCGCTCGACCTCCTCGAGGAGGTCGCGGTCTCGCTTCGCTGAACACCGACCGTCGCATGGGCCACTGGGAGCAGCCGAGAGCACGGCTCCCGGTGGCCCCTCTCGATCAACCGAGCGGCGCGAAGAGATCGACGACGTTGCCGTCGGGATCGCCCACCGAGGCGTACCGCTGGCCCCAGAACGCGTCCCAGGGCTCCCGTACTCCGCCGGCGCCGGCCTCGACCAGCTCTCGGTAGAGCCGGTCGACCTCCTCGGGCGAATCGCAGAGGAAGGCTAGGGCCGTGCGCTGGCCTCCTTGCGGTGGAGACCAGCTAGGGTCGAAGGCAAGGACCCCGGCCTCGGTGTCGAGCATCAGGCGAAGGCCGCCCGGAAGCTCGGCCTCCACATGGCCGTGCCCTTCCGGATCCGGGTCGGCCGGGAACTCGAGGCCCAGCCGTGCGTAGAAGTCCATCGCCTGCTGGAGGTCGGAGACGACCACCCCGATGGCATCGAGCCGTGCCATGGCAAGAGTATGCCGGAGCGGTGGTCTGAAATGATCTCCCGGTGCCCGCGGAACCCGGCATCGAACCGAGCTCCGCAAATGGGCATCACCGCGGCGATCGCCGCGCGGGCTGGGCGGTCTTCCTGCTCGCTCTGGGAACGGCCTGGTCCGTGGGCAACGTCGGCGCCGTCGTCGATCAGCTCACGAGCGAGTTCGACATCTCGCTTGCCACCGTCGGCCTGCTGTCGGGGACACTCATGCTCGGCCTCGCGATCCCGGGCACGCTCCTGGCGCCCAAGATCGGGGAACGCATCGGGATCGTGCACGCAATGATGGCGGCGGCCGTGGTCATCGCGGCCGGAAACGTCATCTTCGCCGTGACCCCGATCTTCGCGGGGCTCGTGGCCGGCCGCGCGGTCGCGGGCTTTGCGCTCGGCGTGGCGGTCGTGATTGGCCCTGTGTTCGCGGGGGCGACGGGCGGGGTGACCAGGGTCGCGTTGTTCGGCGCCGCGATCCAGCTCGGCGCCGCAGGCGGCCTCGGGCTCGGCGCCGTTCTCGGCGATGTCGGTGTCGACTGGCGCCTGACGTTCGTGCTCTCCGCCGTGGTCGCACTCACGCCGCTTCCCTTCCTCGTCAGGCGCGCCCCTGTCGTCTATAAGACACGCCGCGGCGGCGGGTTCGTCCGGCTCGCGGTCCACAGCGCACGCGTGTGGCGGCTCACGGCGCTGTTCGTGGCGATCTTCTCGGTTCCGTTGATTCTCGGCTCCTGGCTCGTCCACTACCTGAACGTCGACATTGGCCTCGCCGCCGCTACCGCAGGAGTGCTCAGCTTCGTCATGTTCGGTGTCTCGGCCGCCGCACGCGAGACCGGCGGGATGCTCGCGCAACGCGGCCTCAGCCTCACACTGATGGCCGGCGGCTCGTGCTTCTTGGCGGCGGCTGGGCTGGCGATCCTGGCGCTGGAGAGCTCTGTCGTCCTCGTGTCCGTGGCCGTCGTCGCGGCCGGAATCGGCTTCGCGCTGCCGTACGGGAGCGCCGTCGCACATGCCCAGCGCCTCTATCCGAGCGAGCCGACCGAGCCGGTGGCGCTGGTGTCGCTCGTCGGCACCGCGGTCCCCGTCCCTCTGGTGCCCCTGATGGGCGCCCTGCTCGACGACGGCTACGGCACGGAGGTTTTTCTCGGCCTGGCGGCCATCGTCGCCCTCGCTGGCGCGCTCAACCTCCGACCCGTGCGGGGCTCACTGGAGCCCAACCCGTCTGTTGGTCCAGCGGCGTGAAGGTGAAGCTCTTGACGATCACCTCAGCGCCCTCCCGTTCGCCGGGGCCTTGCCCTCGAAGAGCCACAGGTTCAGGCGCGTCTTCTCGTCGCCGGAGAGGGGCACGCCCGGACCCGAGTACGTCCACGCGTTCGCCAGGCGCGAGTTGCGGAAGGTGAGGGAGTCCGGACGCCAGGTGAAGGAGTGCGTCGAGGGCGAGGCGGCGGGCTGGCGAAAAGTCTTGCTGTTTCCGTCCGTCTGCCACGGCTGCACCGTCCAGGAGCCGGTGTTCGTTACCTGGCCGTTTCCCCACTCCGAAAACTCGATGTCGATCTCGAGGTCTGCCCGGAGGACTGGATCGTGCGCACTCCCGGGGACGACGGCTGACGTCGATCAGAAAACGATGTCTCGACCTTTGCGGCTTCGCCGCCGTCGAGACGAAAGCGGACGACGGGGCTCGAACCCGCGACCCTTGGCTTGGGAAGCCAATGCTCTACCAGCTGAGCTACGTCCGCCTGAGCCGCTCAACGATACCACCGCACCTCGGGGAGAATCGAAGGGGCCCGGCACGTCCGGGCCCCTTCGTCTCCTACCTCCTAGCGTCCCAGCTTGAGGATGTAGAGACCGTAGTTACGGTCGCTGGCGAGCAGTAGGCCCTCGTGTGGGACGACGCTCCAGATGTTGACCGGAGGCGCGTCGGCAGGCGCGCCGGCGCCGACCCAGAAGGCGACCTCCTCCGGAGCCGTCGGGTCCCTCACGTCGAGCACCCGGATGCCATCGCTGTACCACGACGCGAACACCTTCGTGCCGAGCCATTCGGGATTGTGCACGCTCCAGATCCCGTCGAGCGCCACGTCGACGTTGTTCGTGTTCGGCGTGGCGAACGTCGAGAGCAGCACCGGGTTGGCCGGGT
>Ga0081538_10002400_pt1 | contig 18383 bp, 17 predicted proteins | sample TabmetS5T2R1_FD_71022 | JGI IMG/M metagenome (GOLD analysis project Ga0081538, IMG submission 71022) | Tabebuia heterophylla rhizosphere microbial communities from the University of Puerto Rico - S5T2R1 | ecosystem: Host-associated > Plants > Roots > Rhizosphere ... | reverse complement strand
TGGTCAACTGCAACCCGGAAACCGTCAGCACCGATTAAGATACCGCCGATCGCCTCTATTTCGAGCCCTTAACGTTGGAAGATGTGCTCAACATCGCGGATGTCGAGCAACCGGAGGGGGGGATTGTGCAGTTCGGCGGACAGACGCCGCTCAACCTGGCGGTGCCGCTGCTCAACGCCGGGGTCAAGATCCTGGGCACCTCCCCCGACAGTATCGACCGCGCCGAAGATCGAGAGCGCTTTAAGGAGCTTCTGCAGCGCTTAGGCTTGCGACAACCGGCCAATGGTACGGCCACCTCGGTCGCTGAAGCGATGGCCATTGCCCACCAGATCGGCTATCCAGTCATTGTTCGTCCGTCGTATGTTCTGGGCGGTCGCGCCATGGAAGTCGTGTACGATGAGACTGACCTGCACGAATATGTCGACCGCGCTGTCCAAGCGTCTCCTGAACATCCCCTGCTAATCGATAAATTCCTCGAAGACGCCATCGAGATCGATGTCGATGCCATCGCCGATGGGGAAACGGTCGTGATCGGGGGCATCATGGAACATATCGAAGAGGCAGGAGTCCACTCTGGGGATAGCGCGTGCTCGTTGCCGCCGTATTCACTGTCCTCCCGCATCAAGGCGGAGATCAAAGAGCAGACCAAACGCCTCGCCCTGGAACTGCGGGTGGTGGGACTCATCAATATCCAGTTCGCGGTGAAGAACGGCGATGTCTACGTCCTGGAGGTCAACCCTCGCGCCTCACGCACGATTCCCTTCGTCAGCAAGGCGATCGGCGTCCCCCTAGCGAAACTCGCGGCCCGCGTGATGGCCGGTAAGACCTTGCAGGCGGTCGGCTTCACAAAAGAACGGGAGATCAACCACATCGCCCTCAAAGAGGCGGTCTTTCCGTTCATTAAATTCCCAGGGGTGGACACGATTCTCGGGCCCGAAATGAAATCGACCGGCGAAGTCATGGGGATCGATCTGACGTTTGGCCGCGCCTTCGCAAAATCCCAGTTGAGCGTCGGCCCCGCGGGGAGTCTGCCCACCGGTGGAACGGTGTTTATCAGCGTCAAAGACAAAGATAAACCGGCCGCCATACAGCTTGCCAAAGCCTTGCGCGAGCTGGGGTTTACGATTCTGGCCACCCAAGGCACAGCCGACGCAGTCCGCCTCTCAGGCATTCCCGTTGAAGTTGTCCTGAAGGTGATCGAGGGAAGTCCCCATGTCGTCGACTACATCAGAAATGGCGCCGTGCAATTGCTGATCAATACGACCATGGGGAAAAACTCCATCCGCGATTCATACTCTATCCGGCGTGCAGCTCTAGTGTATAATATCCCCTATTGCACGACCATTCCCGGGGCCTTTGCGGCCACTCATGGCATCAAGGCCCTGCTCGATGGTCCATTAGCAATCAAGCCCCTGCAGGAATATCATCCATACGTCCTCGTATGAGACAGTCACAGGACGACAGCGCTGCGGTTCCCGCAATTGTTGGATGATCACACGCGACGGCAAGTTTGAGGCCCCAGCCGAGGGTGATGTGTTGGTTCCCCCAGGCTATGCTTTCAGGAGACCAGTGTGGGAGAGAAACGGATCAAAGTTGGAACGCTGAAGGAGATTCCCCGTAGCTACGGTAAGGTGGTACAGGCCGGTGGTAAGCTCATCGCGCTCTTCAAGATGCAAGACACCGTATACGCCATCGATAACGAATGCCCTCATCGGGGGGGACCGATCGGCGAAGGTTCCGTCAAGGGCAAGATCGTCAGCTGTCCTTGGCACCTCTGGGCCTTCGATATGACCTCCGGTCAATGCCTCTCCAACCCCTACGGGCATGTCCGCAGCTACGCGGTGAGCGTCGACGGCGATGATGTGTGGGTGACGGTGGATTAGGGTCTACGCCCCCGCCAGGAGCTTTCCTGGGTCGGGGGCTATCAGGCCCAGATGGATGGCTTCCTGCACTGCCGGCGCTTCCCTCCTCAATGCAGGGTATTATCTGCACCGATCACACCATCCCAATAGATCCCTGGCGATCAATCCTCGGCCGCCTCGATAGAGGCTCTCCGTTAACCTCCTCACCGTCCGCTCTCCCACACTCTCTGCTGATCTCGCAATATCGATAATCCCGTTGAACGATAAAGAGATTTTCCACTTGACCCTCGTTTCCCATTCATCGATAATGCGCCTGGTTTTTGCAACGATGGCGCCCAGAAAGATCGTGTCCTCGCCTTCGTCGCCGATTACCGAATACGCCTAAAAGGCTGCCACTATATCGACGTACGCATCGAAGTCAGCGAAGCCAAATACGGTTACGCTCGAAATGACACTGCCAAAGAACGTTACAAGGACGATGAGCTCTGCATCGTTCTCCGCGTCCTTGCCGGCGAACGCATGATCGCGCTGGGATGTTGGGGCCGTGTAGGCAGACAAATGACGCAACATTCTTTGCGGGGGAGTGTCATCATGGGTGTGTAGCGCTGGAATCCTAGATGCCTGGAATCTTTGGCATGGAGAAGTGGTCGGGAGACGACCTCTGTTCCATCCGTGCCGTCCCACTCCAACCAACTACAGGAGGTGTCGCATGCCGACGGGGACGATTAAACGCGTGTTCAAAGACCGTGGGTTCGGGTTTATTAGGACGCCGGATGGACAGGAGATCTTCTTCCACCGCTCCGGCCTGCGCAGCACCCGTTTCGAGTCCATTGCCGAGGGAGATGCGGTGGAATTTGAGGTGGAATCCAGCCCTAAGGGGCCTCGAGCCGTGAACATCCAAGTTGCCGTCAACCCATAGTCATCTCGGGGCGTCCAGGCGAAGCCGGCCGATCGGTGATCCGCCGGCCTCCGCCCTGAACCCCTCCCCTTCGACGGGCAGAGGCTCCGGGTTGAGCACCTCACCAAAACGGGGAGGAGGCACATGCGATGGTCCTATGCTGTATTGACCTAGCGCCAGAGAAACGACCTCGAGGGGGTGGAGCAGGTGCTCCGCAAAGGCTTCGGCGCCCTCCACGCACCGGCGACATCGTGATCGATCATCAGCTTACCCTCGCCATCAGCTCACACGAAATTTGGACGCCGACTGTGTCATCCTGAGCATTCCCCACTCCACCCCTGCGCGATAGGCCCAATGACAAAACTTGGCCCTGTAGGAGGGAAGCTTCCATGAGATGGCTGATCTGTGTCAGGCAGACGCTTCCCCTGACAGTCTCAGACTACCCTCAGACGACATCGTGCACCGAAAAGCTTGCAGCTTCAGGCGTATGGCTCGGATCCGTGAGAACACGGATGCCCGACGGAGGTAGTGACGATGGCCTCGACCACTAGCCCCACCGCCACGTTGTGCCACTGGGTGTGTTCAACTCGATACGGCGATCTCCCGACGGAGGTGCGCCAGGAGACGGTGACCCTCCTGTATGACCAAGTGGGGTGCATGATCGCGAGCGCCACCTTACCCTCCTGCCAGCCAGTGGTAGAGCTGGTGCGCCGGCTGAGCCCTCCGGGCGCGTGCAGCATTGTCGGGCACCCGGTGCGGACCTCGGTCACGCAGGCGGCCTTGGCCAACGGCGCGATCGGGCACGGCGATGAGGTGGATTCCACCGGCCAGCATGGCACGGGGCACTATGCGGCCACCACGGTGCCGACCGCGTTAAGCGCCGGGCAGTACGTCGGCGCGTCAGGCCAGGAGTTCATCCGGGCGCTGGCCCTGAGTTCGGAGGTGGCAGCCCGCCTGCAAAGCATCCTGGGACATTACGGCACTAGGAGCCAGTTCACCGCCAGCGTGGGGGGCGCCCTGGGCGCGGCGGTCGGCGCTGGTCTGTTGCTCGGGCTGGATGCCGGGCAGATGGAGAATGCTCTGGGTCTGGCCGCCTCGGGGGCGTGTGGCCTCTCCAGCCACCACCTCGAGCCGTTGCACCAGATCAAATCATTACACCACGGCCGAGCCGCTGAGGCTGGGGTGCTTTCCGCGCTGCTGGCGCAGGAGGGTTTCCATGGCCCCAAAGAGGTTTTGACCATCGAGAACGGCTTTTTCGACGCTTTTCTGGGGCTCCCCAACGCCGGCCACGAGGCGGTGGACCGGCTGGGTGAGCAGTACCTGATGCGGCAGATCGCGTACAAACGGTACCCGGTGGGAGGCCCCGACCAGACGCCGCTCCATGCTTTCCTGCACCTGATCAAGTCGCACGAATTGGCGGCCGAGGATATTGAGCAGATCGAGGTGTCACTGTCACGGGGCGCCTTTCACACGGTCATGACCAATCGACACCCGTCGGTGCACCTGGAGACCATCCTCTCGTTGGCCGCGGTTTACGGCGAGATCACGTTCCGGCACATGCACGACCCCAGCTATCGGGAAGACCCTCGGGTGCAGGCCTTCCGGGACCGGACACGCCTCTTTATCATCCCACGGCCAGAGCCCGCCAGCATGGGGCAGCGGCTGGACATGGGCCTGACGGTGCGGACCCGCAGTGGCGCGGTGCTGCGCCAGGAGCTGCGGTACCCGCTGATGACCGAGGCAGAGATCCAGCAGAAGTTCAGAGATCTAGTGGGGTTACGCCTGGAGAGCCGGAGAGTGGCGGACCTGGAGCGGAAGCTCCAGACGATCGAGTCCGTGGAGAACGTTGCGCCCCTGATCCGTGAGCTGGAGATAGAGTCCTGACCGCTTCCGACGGTCATGCGGCTGTGTCGCCATGAGCATGGCTCGGTTACGGCAGCGTCAGGCAAATGTACCGTCGCCTCCGCGCCGTTGAAAACCTTGAGGCGGCCTTGGAACCGTTAGTGCGGCGAATGGTACGGCCGTGGTCCACGTGCAGTGAACAACTACGTGGGGCTCTTGCGGCTCGAACGAGGTATGGGCGGAAAAACAACCGTACAAAAACTATACACCCCAATGCAAAAGGGTTAGCTCAACTGAGCTAACCCTTTGAGTTTTTGGTGGAGCTGAGGGGGGTCGAACCCCTGACCTCATGACTGCCAGTCATGCGCGCTCCCAACTGCGCCACAGCCCCACCATGCAGGTTTTCATCATGGTCGCTGCGCTGGCCGCATCAGGAATCGTCCAATGGGCCCACAGCCGACCACAAGATCAGGCTTACTATAGCACTCCCGCCGCATGAAGACAAGAGCGAACGCACCTACAACGCAATTTCTCGCCCGATCCCCTTGGCTTTGGCGGCGTCATAGACGGCCATGCCGGCGGCCAGGTCCCAGATCGCCAGCCCATGGGATTCAAACAGGGTGATCTCTGAGGCTTCGCGCCTGCCGGAGATGAGGCCCGCCACGACATCGCCCAGCTCGCGCACCTGTTCCCAGTGAATCAGGCCACGCTCTAATGGCCCCAACAAATCGCCGCACTCTAGGCGTGCCTGCTCTTTCGAATCGACCACGATGAGAGCGCTGCGCCGCACGGTAGCGTCGTCGACCTCCCGCCGAATCAAGGCGTTTGAGCCGATGGCATTGACATGGGTTCCCGCCTCTAGCCAGTTGCCATCGAAGAGCGGCTCACGGGCGCTGGTGGAGGTGACCACCACATCCATGCCTTTGACTACCATTTCTGGGGTGTCCGCTGGCTCGACTGGGATGCCTAGCTGTTGGGTCATTTCGACGCAAAACCTCTGACGCCGCATCGCATCCCGCCCAAACGCCTTGATGACCTGGATCTGGCGCACCGCACACAGCGCTTCTAGCTGTGAGCGTGCCTGCCAACCGGTGCCGAATATCCCCACGTTGCGAGCATCGGCTCGCGCCATGTATTTGGTTGCGACGCCACTGGCCGCGCCAGTCCGCATCTGTCCCAGACGGTCAGCCTGCAGGAGCGCCAGTAGCTCGCCCGTGTCGGTGCTGTAGAGCATCACATGAAACCGTGCTTTGCCTCGAAACGCTGTGTAGGCCTTATAGCCTATGACGCCGCGCGCCGGCAGTGCCGCGCCCATCATGTGCAGTTGGCCGGTCGGTAGCCGTACTCGGGTGCGTGGATTATTGATGGCGGTGCCGAGCCCGTGCTGCTTGAGGGCCTCTTCAACGGCAGCAACGGCCATTTCCATGGTCAGTACGTCTGTCACCTGCTGTTCATCGAGAAACAGCGCCATGTTCTGCCATCCCCTCTATCAGCAGCCCCGGTTAGTGCAGGAGGCTGCGCAACGTCGCCAGATTGCGCGCGTCAGCGTCGTCGTCCTTGGGCGTCTCCAACACCATAGGCAGTTCGGCGAGCCGGTGGTCGTTGAGCAGCCACTCAAAACCTTGGGTGCCGATGCACCCCTGGCCGATATGCTCGTGACGGTCTACTCGACTGCCCAGGTCTTTCTTTGAATCGTTCAAATGGATGACCCGAATACGCTCGATGCCGACCAATGCCTCCCACGCGTCCATCATCCGATCGTAGCCCCGGCGCGTGCGGAAATCATAGCCAGCCGCCAGCAGATGGCAGGTATCGAGGCAAAACCCCAGACGCTCGGGTTCGGCCACCTGTTCGAGAATGGCAGCGAAGTGTTCAAACTTGGAGGCCAACACGGTTCCTTGCCCGGCGGTAACCTCCAGTGCGATGGCGGCCTGCATGTTGGCGGTCTCGCGATGGATGCGATCGATGGCGGCGGCGATGCGCCGCAACCCCTGTTCCTCGCCCATACCCATATGTGCACCCGGGTGAACCACGAGGTAGGGAATGCTCAGCAGCTCACAGCGCTGCATTTCATCGAGAAAGGCCTGAATGGATTTTTCGTACAGGGTCTCATCGAGCGCCGCCAGGTTGATGAGATAAGCGCTGTGGGCGATGACCGGGCCGATACCAGCCGCCTGGCAGGCGTCGCGGAAGGTGGTGACTTCTGTGGGCGTAAGCGGCTTGGCCTTCCACTGGTTGGAGTTCTTGGTGAAAATCTGTATGGCCTCACAACCGACTTCCTGTCCGCGCACGACCGCTTTCTCGAGACCACCGCTGATCGACATATGAGCGCCTAAGCGCATGCATCCCCCTTTCAGAAAGTGTCCGCATCCCGTGAGCTGTTCCCAGCACCAGCCTTCGATTCGCCGTCTCATTTCTATCCTACTCAGGTTGGCGGGTCAAGCGTCGGATTTTTGATTGACCCCAGAGGTAGTCCATGCTTTCATGGGTAGCGGTCGCGCGACTTTTCTCACTGGCCAACCGCCAAAACGTCAGGACCGAAGGTGATGGCACGACATGGCCCGTTTTGATATCCACCACGCGATGGCGACGCTGCAGGCGAAGGCACCTGGCTGGACGGCAACCGCCCTGACGGAAGTGGCCCGGACGATGGGGCGAGACCCATTCAAAATTCTCATCGGTTGTCTTCTCAGCCTCCGCACCAAGGATGAGACGACCGGTCCCGCGGCGGCACGGCTGTTCGCCCTGGCAGGCACGCCTGGGGCGATGCTGCACCTCCCGGTCGCGCAAATTGCCCAGGCGATTTATCCCGTCGGATTCTATCGCACCAAAGCGGCATCGATCCTAGACATCTGTCGTGTTCTGGTAGAACGCCATGGGGGGCAGGTGCCGGATACGATGGAGGCACTACTCGAATTGAAAGGGGTGGGGAGGAAAACCGCTAACCTCGTGCTGACGCTGGGGTTCCAAAAGCCGGCCATCTGTGTCGATACCCATGTCCATCGCATCTCCAATCGCTGGGGGTACGTGCGCACCAAGACTCCTGGGGATACGGAGTTTGCGCTACGCCGCAAACTCCCAAAAGCGTATTGGATGGTCTACAACGACCTGTTGGTGTCTTTCGGGCAGAACATCTGTAAGCCGATCTCACCACTCTGTGGACAATGCTCGCTGGCTGAGATGTGTCCGAAGGTCGGCGTCACGCAGCACCGCTAAGTCTTATCCCTCCCCCTCACTCTCGCCCTCTCCCAGAGGGGGAGGGCACAGGTCGCCTGGGTGCTGAAGTCGGCGCCTGGCCCCCGGGGTGCATGGGAAAGCGGGGAAGCTGCCGGCCAAGCGTGAGTGGGCGACGCCCGGCGCTCGTCATGAACTGGTATTGGCGAGCGAAAGCCCCGGGGGCAGCTCGGTGGTGCGGTCGAAGCGCGCGAAGTGCATCGAGAAGGTGGCGCGCCCCTGGCTGAGCGAGCGGAGCTCTGTGGAGTAGCCAAACATCTTGGAAAGCGCCACAAAGGCATCCACGACCTTGGCGCGGGGCTTCGGGGTGATCCCTTCGATTCTCGCCTTGCGGGCTGACAAGCCGTTGATGACGCCGCCCAGAAACTCTTCGGGGACGACGACCTCGACGGCCATCATGGGCTCGAGCAGAACGGGCTGCGCCTTTCGACAACCCTCGGTGAATGCCTGAGCGGCAGCGACTTCGTATCCCAGGGCGGTCGACGTATTGGCGTCAAACGAGCCGCCAGCGAGCCTCACTCGCACATCGACCACCGGATATCCGCCCAAGACTCCCGCCATGGCCGACCGTCGCACGCTCTGCTCGATGATGGGGATGAACTCTGAGGGGATACTCCCTTCGGGCGCACTAGCATCAAAGATCACCCCGGAGCCGTTCGGCAGCGGCGCTAGCTCCAACACCACATGACCTGTCTGGAGCTTGTCGCCGATCTCACGGTCGAATCGCCCCTCGACGGTTGCCGTCCGGGTGATCGTTTCACGATACACCACCTGCGGTTTGCCCACCTTGGCCGCCACCCCAAACTCTTCCATGAGCCGTCTGGTGATGACATCCAGGTGCAGCTCACCCATACCCCAGAGAATAGTCTGCGCCGTTTCCTCGTCAAGCTTGACGTGGAAGGTGGGGTCTTCGCTGGAGAGCTTTTCCAGTGCCAGGGAGAGTTTCTCCTGATCCCCCACGGTGCGGGGTTCGACGGCGACCGAAATCACCGGTTCGGGAAACTCGATCGCTTCCAGCTGGATGGGCTGCGTCTCCAGGCACAACGTGTCGCCGGTGCTGGCGTCCCTTAAGCCGGTGGCCGCCACGATGTCGCCGGCGACCGCCTCATCGATGCGCTCGCGCTTGTTGGCATACATCCGGAACAGGCGAGCGATACGTTCCTGGACGTTGCGATTGACATCGTAGACTACGGCGCCGGGAGCGATTTTGCCCGAATAGATGCGGAAATAGGTGAGCTTGCGTCCCTGATCCATGCTGATCTTGAAAGCCAGGGCGGCAAACGGGGCGTTGGGATCGCTGGCGCGGCTGACCGCTTCGCCCGTCTTGGGATTGATGCCGGACACGGGTGGGAGGTCCAGGGGTGCGGGAAGATACTCGATCACCGCGTCCAGCAGTGGTTGGATGCCCTTGTTCCGCAGCCCAGCCCCACACAGGACGGGGACGATCGTAGTGTTGAGCGTGCCCAGACGCAAGCCACGCCGGATCTCTTGTGCCGACAAGGAGCCCGAGGAAAGGTAGGTGTTGAGGAGCTCCTCATCGGTTTCCGCCACGGCCTCGATCAGCGCCTCACGGTAGTGCTCCGCCGTCTCCAGCATGGTCTCGGGAATCGGCGTCGTCTCGAAGCTCATGCCGCGATCTTCGTCATGCCAGACAAGGCTTTGCATGTCGATGAGGTCGATCACCCCGGTGAAGGTCTCCTCCTGCCCGAGCGGCAACTGGACCGGCACCGGATGCGCCCCCAACTTGGCGCGCATCTCCTCAAGCACCCCGAAAAAGTCCGCGCCGATGCGGTCCATTTTATTGACAAAGGCGATGCGGGGCACCCGGTATTTGTCGGCCTGGTGCCAAACGGCCTCGGACTGGGGTTCGACGCCGCCGACGGCGCAGAAAATCGCCACCGCACCGTCGAGCACTCGCAGCGAGCGCTCCACCTCGATCGTGAAGTCCACATGGCCGGGGGTGTCGATGATCGTGATCGTATGGCCGCGCCATTGGGTGGACACAGCGGCGGCGGTGATGCTTATACCACGCTCCCGCTCCTGCGGCATCCAATCGGTGACGGCTTCCCCATCATGCACCTCACCCAACTTATGGGAAAGACCGGTATAGAACAAAATGCGCTCGGTGACCGTGGTCTTGCCGGCGTCGATATGCGAGATGATGCCAATATTGCGAATGGTCGTCAGCGGATTTGCTCTGGCCATAGTCTGTCAGAAGACGGGTAAGCCCCGGCGCAGGCCGAGCCGGTAGGCCATCTCCACGACGGCGCGATGCTCCGCAGGCGTCGTGCGGCGTGCGATCTCCGGGGATCGTCCGGCTTGGAAACAAGGACGATACTGGTCCATGATGTTCACATACGTCTGGGGGGACAGCTCGTCGGCGATGAAGCGCAGGATCGCCTGGCTGTCCTGTGACATCCCGGGCATCACCAAATGTCGGACAATGAGGCCGCGCTGGGCGATGCCATGCGCATCGAGCACCAGGTCACCAACCTGGCGGTGCATCTCCTGCAGAACCGTGCGCACCACCTCGGGGTAGTCCGCTGCTCCATCCAGGTAGCGCTCGCTGGCAGCGGGATCAAGAAACTTGATATCGGGAAGATAGATGTCGACGATGCCGTCGAGGATCTGGATCACGTCCAAGGACTCGTAGCCACCACAATTATAGACCAGGGGCAGACGAAAGCCCTGCTCGATCGCCAACGGCAGGGCGCCAATCAGCTGCGGCGCGTAGTGTGTGGGAGTGACGAAATTGATGTTGTGGCAGCCTCGACCTTGCAGGTCGAGCATGATCTCCGCCAACTCCCAGGCGCTCACTGGCTCCCCTTCACCGTGATGGTTAACCTCCCAGCTCTGGCAGAACTGGCAGAGCAGATTGCACCAAGAAATAAAAATCGTCCCAGATCCTCCCTGCCCAGACAACGGCGGCTCCTCCCCGAAGTGGGGGAAGGCGGCCGCCAGCAGCAACTGATCGCCAGCGTGGCACAGGCCGAGGGCGCCGCCGCGACGCTGCACCCGACAATCTCGTGGGCACAAAGTGCAGGGGCTCATGAGCCGCTCCAGCGCGGCAATGCGTCGCCGCAGCTCGCCTGTCCGGTGTAGGCTTACGTATGAGGGGTTGGTCTTCATGTGTGACCCTCCTGGATCGACTATACGGGAATGCCAGGAGGGTGTCAACGGCTTGATTACCAGGCAAACGGCCGTGTTTTTGAAGCCGCAACCTTGCGCTGGGATGGTTGAGGTGGTCCCTGCATCCGCGCAATGTCCCGCCCTCTACTCGGCGACGAGCTTGGCTCTAGAACACCGATTTCGATCGGCTCCCAGACCCAGCGACGCTCCTCGCCGTCCGCCTCCGACATCAAGATCCACGAGTTACCGGTTTCGCTGTCCAATAATAGGGGGGGATACGTAGAATGCCCGGCGATCTGGTACTTGCCGCCCCCCTCTGGGGTTGTCGGTGGGAAAGGCTCTTCCTGAGAGGTCGCCACCTGACCGCTGAGGAAGAAGCCGGCCAGCAACCCAATGAGCAGACCAACGATCAACGACAGACGCATACCAAGCCCTCCACTGTGTGGCATTGCAACCGTTATCCTACACCCGAACCGCCTTCTCATAGCGGCAGCTGGGATGGGAACGTATCCACTCGCATGAGACTGGCTACTATGATAAGAGATCTGTGAAGTGCTGGGCCAATTCGAGCGCTCATGCCATGGCGAGGTTGGCGCCAATCTCCAGAGCGCTAAGGGGAATAACCAGCTTGACGCGCCACCTCTCGGAGGGGCAACCCGGGAAACCCGTTATTGGTCTATGATAGACGGTCATTGCACCCAGAAAGGGGAAGCGATGGATCACCTGTGGGGGTTATACGAGCACTGGTGTATGGAGGAGCTGATCAGCTTGCGCGAGTTCGTCACGCGTCTGAAAGCAGGAGAGTTCGGCGCTTTCAGCCGGGATGAGGTGGTCGGCTTTCTTCGCGAGATTGAGGCGAGTATGCTCGAAAATATCGAGCTCAAAGCCAGCGAGAATCCCATGCTCGAAGAGTTGAAGGAGGAACGTCGGGCGGAGACCAGCCAAGAGATCGATGAGCTGATCGCCGAGTGGGATCGCTGAAAGAAGCTACCTCCGCCTAGTGCGGGGGCAAATCGGTCCAAGACCGCGTCCCGACATGCCGAGAGGAGGTCCGCCCATCTGACTCGGGCTTTCTATGGTTTATTCAGACGAATGCGAATAGCTGTGGGGCGTTTCTCCCCATCTCTGGTAATGCCAGCATTCTGAAAAACGATCGGTGTGCCACTCACATATAAGTCGGGATTATCAAGGATATTCAGCAGATCAGGATCCTCTACGTGCTCCCGGCTGAACCAAAAATCGGGCGCTCCATCCCACCCGATAAACCCAAACCTTTCGAGGCGTTTATAGTAATTGATGCGGCCTTCAAGCCAGATCTGCTGCCCATCGGACTCTATTCGGAAAGACTTCGCACCTTTCAAGTTGTCTTCGATGTCAAACATCTCGAAGGAGAAATCACGGTAAATACGCACGCCGATGACCCGCTTGTCGCGATTGGAACGGTCGAAGATACATGCCCCCAAGGCCACAAAGACCGCGTACTCACCACCACCCTCGACGTCTAATTGGCTGTCGAGGGCCAAATAGATGCTTTTTTGTACCGGGCGAAGCCGTCGCTGGACTTCGAGAAACTCCCGCTGTTTGTCCAAATCATCTGTATCTGCTGTGACTTGCACCCCCACCGAAATGGGTAGGGGCTTCTCGAAGCCCGCCAGTCGATACGCCATGAAATCTAATTTGAACTCATGATCGTATTTTTCCTTGGACTCGATGAGGCAGCCCATCTCTTTCAGTCGTGATTTCAGTCGATCTTCAAGATCCTTCCCGCTGATAAAGGGGCTCATGCGTCGCTTCCTCCAAGCTGCCCCCCGATCAGAGGCTACGGCGCCATTCTCTCGGCACTTCCGCGTTCGGTTGTCAAAGAACGAGGCCTTCCAAACTGCGGCTAACTATAGTCAAATCCGTCAACGAAGGCAAGAGAAATTCAAGGGAAGAAAGAATGTTTGATCGCTTGAGGCGCGCTCGGAAGCGAATGCCGCAGGAGGTACTTTTTGCCCGGCTGGAGGTGCGCAGCGACCGACCCGGTGCGGCTGCTGTCAAGGTGAATCAACACGAAAGGCCCGTGCCGCTGTGCGCACATGGCGTCGGTTCTGGGATAATATCCACGCATGAGTCGTGGCACAGCGTTTGCTCTGTTCCATCGTCGGACAGGCGCCCAAGCGCTGGCCGCAGCACTGGCTCCTTGGGCGCAGCATGACGTCGAGGATAAGAATATCATGACCGCGAAGGAGACCATCGTGGGAGGTTTTTTGTTCCTTTCAGGGGTGTTATTGATGCTGGTTGGATTGGGGGCAATGATCGAGGCCAATCTGCACTGCTTAAGCATCTTACGAGGCCAAAAAGGCCGGCCATAGTCGCCGCGCTAAGCCCCGCAGCGCCATCTGACCAGGAGACCTTCCCACACGTTCTGGTCTTGATCAGGCGGCTCCAGCCGACGGCAAACAACGCTGGATGAACAACTCGAGCCGCCGATTGAACCGCTCGGGGTCTTCGAGAAAAGGGAAATGACCGGTCTCCTCCCAGATCTCCAATTCCACCGCTCCTAAGCCCTCAGCAACCCCTCGCGCCAGATAGGGGGGTACGAACAGATCATTCAATCCAGCGATAATCAGGTTGGGAGCTGTGATCTGCCCGATCTCCGCCCGCAGATCGCAGGCAAGGCACGCCACCCAGGTATACGCCACCGCCCAGGCATTTTGCTCCAGAATCAAAGAACGCAGCCGCTCCATCTCCACCACATGCAGCGCTGAAGCGGTGGTCGGAAAGCTATAGCGTAACAACAAGTCGGCATGGGCGGCCATGTCCCCCGCCTCAGCTAGGCGGAAAAGTCGATTGATCAGACTCTGCATATCGCCACTAGCGTAACTCCAAGGACTGACGAGCCCAAGTCCGCGCACAAGCGCTGGAGCCTTGGAGGCCATGCGCATCGCCACCGCGGCGCCCATGGAGACCCCAATGAGAAAAGCCGGGCCCGTTCCCAGCCGTTCCATAAGCTGCTCCACGCGGCGGGCTGCATGCTCGATGGTAATCTCCTGCGGCGGCCATACCCCCCGTCCGTGTCCCAACACGTCGACGGTGATGGCCTGATACCGTTGACGAAAAAAGGTGCGTTGGCGCTGCCAAATGCGCTGATTGGTCGCCGCTTCATGGATGAAGACGAGGGGGACCCCTTCTCCTACCGTTTCATAGGCTATTTCGCTGTCATCGATGCGCAGTGTGGCCAAGCTATCACCCAGGACCAGGTGAGTCGACGGCTCGTACGATGGCGAAGTCAATGACGCTTCGGGGACGATGGTGGAGGAGATATCTGAGCGGCAACCTGCATGCAGTTCTCCAGAGGAGCGGGCAGTGTGTGAATTTTGGTCTATATCATACACTTACGCCTGCGAAAGCCGCAAGCCCCGACATAAGGTACACCAAGGACCCCGCCCCTAGGGCTGTTGTTGCGGACCTTGCATAATCGTCGTACGTCAGGCGGGTCGAGCTTGGCCGGTTGGTTGGGAGAATATAGCGATAGGAGTCGAAGAGACATCGAGGGCGGCGAGCACAATGCCCGCCGCGCCAGCCGGTAAATGAGTGGTGCAAAGACTAGGTGGGGCAGGGCGGAATCGAACCGCCGACGCCAGCCTTTTCAGGGCTGCGCTCTACCGACTGAGCTACCGCCCCATGTCTGGAGATGTCTACAGAGGCTTTGAAACGACTTTGGGGTGAGCCTAATGTAGTCGATGAGGGAGGAAAATGCAAGCGCATTCTTCCCCCACCGTAGACTCACTCTACGTCGTGGTTGAGCATCGAACCGCGGCTGTGGCACACTATTTACGCACACGATCGCCGTGGGACGATCTGTCGTACCCCCCGCTGCCTCAGCCCGACGCCGGCCTCTTCCGATGATTAGCCTTCTTAGACCGCCAGCGTAGCTTACTCTTGCGCTTTGCTGCCATCTTACCCTCCTTCTTGCTGAGCGAAGTTGCCAAGCTCCAGTTGGTTGACGAGCGGCTCCCTCTTAAACGCCTGACGCAGATTTCTGGCGGACGGCATCAGAGCGAGCCGGGAACGGTAGTTCGTCGGGGTCTACCGGAATCTCCAGCACGGTTGGGACGGTGGCGGAGAGCGCCTTTTCCAGCGCCGGCCGCAGCTCTGCGGCGGTTTCGACCCGCAGTCCTTGGGCGCCAAAGAGCCGGGCATACTCATCGAAACGAGGGTTGCTGAAGTCAGAGCCAACGTAGCGTTCATTGAAGAAATACTTCTGATATGCTTTCTCCGATCCCCAGCAGTTGTTGGTCATCACCACGGTGACAACTGCAATGCGCTCGCGCACAGCGGTTTCCAGATCCTGGCTGGTCATGAGAAAGCCGCCATCACCGCAGAGACACACCACTGGCCGATCTGGGCGCGCCAGCTTGGCGCCCAGCGCCGATGGGAAGCCAGCCCCGACACATCCGAGGTCCCCTGGGGTGATGAAGGTGCGTGGTTCGTAAAAATCCAGCAGATTATAGGCGTGTGACGCGGCGGCGCCGGCATCGATCGTTACAAGAGCATTACGGGGCAGCACCGCGCGCAACTCCTGATACACCCGTTGGGGCTTGAGCGGCAAGGTGTCCGATGCCCCAGCCGTGGCCAGGCGCTGCTGACGCTGCTGGCGCCACTGTCGGAGTGCCGTCCAGCGCGCCTCGTCGCGTAGTTTGCCCCCGAGCCCCTGGCCGATGCCACTCAGCACCGCCTTTGCGTCACCGAGAATGCCGACTTCCAGGCTGTAGTGACGGCCAAGCTCGCGTTCGTCGACCTCGATCTGAATGATCTTCGCCTGCTCGGGGACGAACCGATGATCATAGAAGGTCGTGAAGTGCCCCAACCGGGTTCCAACGGCCAGGATGACGTCAGCCGATCGCACCGCGGCAGCCGCCTCAGGCGCCCCGGCACGGCCCAGCGCGCCGAGAACCAGAGGATGGTCATGGGGCACCGCGTCGTTGCGGCCATACGACGTCACCACCGCGGCGCCGAGCTGTTCAGCCACGGCGAGCACTTCGGCCTGGGCGTCGGACCAGATCACCCCGCCGCCGGCGATGATGACGGGAGCAGTGGCTTGTTTCAACACTTCAATCGCTTGTCGGATCAGGGCGGCGTCTCCGGCGTCATGCTGAGTCCAACGGTACCGATCCGGTGGGATGAACGTCATCTCAGCGGCCTCATTCAGCATATCGCGCGGCAAATCGATCAGCACCGGTCCCTTCTTACCTGCCATGGCCACACGGAAAGCGTGCCGAATCAACTCGGGCACACGGTCCCCCCGCTGAATCTGGAGCTGTGCTTTGGTGACCGGTCGAAACAGTGTGAGCTGGTCGAGTTCCTGGAAGGAGTCACGCAGCATCTGGCTGATCATTGGCGCGCCGGTAATGACGATCATCGGTGCGTGATTCACATAGGCACTGGCGACGCCTGTCACCAAGTTCGTCGCGCCTGGGCCATTGGTGGCCATGCACACGCCGGGCTGGCCACCGGCACGGGCATAAGCGTCGGCCATGTGGGCGGCTACCTGTTCATGCCGCACCCCCAAAAACTGAATATCCGCACAATCATACAGGGCATCGAGGACTTCAACATAACAGGAGCCGACGACGCCGAAGATATAGCGCACTCCTTCGAGGCGTAGAGCCTCGACAACTGCCTGGCCGGCTGACATCGCGGGCATATCACTGCTCCTCTCAAGGCGGCAGCGGCGTGAACTCGCTGCCTTGTCGGCTCATCGCATTACATGGGAACTGGCCACACCAATCTAGCAATCCGCACGTGTAAAGGTCGTATTATCCAGTATCGGTGGCCATAAGACAAGCCCGAAGTCAGTCTGACGAAGCGATGATGTATCACTCCAAGCCGGGCCAGTGTTCTCCTAGCAGCACAAGGGCGATGGCGCGTGCCTATCTAAGGATTCGCTTCAGTGCGGGGATTCACCTGATGAAGCCGCCTTTCTACAGCAATACCCGCATCTGGAGCTCGGCACAGGTAGAGATCATGAAAGAGCCCTGCGTAGCGGCCTCGGCGGGTAGGCAGCCCAGGCCCTGCACAGCACCACCGCGTAGTAGCTGAATGAATCGCGCTTCCGAGCGCATCCATGGGCTAATTCCCAACCCAGTAGCCGCTGAAGAACCCGCCCCTTGACTGCCTTCCATACTCGAGCGTTCTCCACCAGTAATGCTTCATGTTCCCGGCGCAGTCCACTCATGATTAGCCCGCTCAATGGCAATGACAACAGATGCAACCACGGGTTTCAACATTTCTTCCTGTGCTGAGGAAAGGGTTCCCCGCTGTTTCCTTAAAGGCCTTGAAAGGCCCCTATGACCTCCCTGCGCGATGACGCAGTGGCACAGAGAGCGGATGGAGGATTTCTTTGGATGGATGAGGATGTTGAGCGAAATATATACGTGCCGAGCAGGCTACACGACAAGAATGTCTTTGATTGACATCAAAGATTTATGCCAGATTAAAAGCACGGATAGTAGTCTAATAACTAATTTGGGGGAATAGGCCGTGTTGAAACTTGCAGACTAGCGTATAGGTCAATGAGGGCTCTATCTTGTCCTCATTAAGAGAGCAGATTAAGATACCACTGAACCAAATCCTCGCCAGCGAGCATGAAAAGGATCGCGCCGCATGAAAGAAACGGGCCGAAAGGCACCTTGTCTTTTCGCCCCTTCCTGCCGAGGAGCATAAGCGTTCCGCCCACTAGGGATCCCAACAGGGCGCCAGAAAAGATCGTAAATAGGGCGCCCTGCCATCCCAAGAAGGCGCCAATCATCGCGATCAGTTTAATGTCTCCGCCTCCCATTCCTCCTCTTGAGATAACTGCAATTAGATAGAAGAGTGTACCACCCGCGAAAAGGCCCAACAAAGAGGTCAGAGGTGCGATAGGTGCGATCCCAAGACTGAGCCCAAGCCCAATGACCATACCAGGCAGAGTGATGCTATTAGGGATGATTTTATGGTCGAAATCGATGAATGCGACGACGACCAGAGTTGACGCCATCAAGGCATATATGGCGAAGGACATGCTGAACCCGAACTTGACATATAACCACACATATAGTACGCCGGAAATGAATTCAACTGTGGGATAACGAGCAGAGATGGGCTCTTTACAGAACCGACACTGCCCCTTGAGTAGAAAATAGCTCAGCAATGGGATATTATCCCATGGACGAACAGGGTTACCGCATAAGCGGCACTGAGAACCTGGGGTGACGATCGACTTTCCTTGCGGAAGTCGATAGATCACTACGTTGCAGAAGCTTCCGACTACCAGGCCGAACACAAAAACGATAACAGGTTCGAGCACCAGGTTCTCCTCAAGGGAAGCAGCATGATAAACTTCACGCATGGACCGATCTTCATCAGCGTATGCTCAGTCGTCTATAGATGTCAAG
>Ga0081538_10002399_pt1 | contig 18385 bp, 15 predicted proteins | sample TabmetS5T2R1_FD_71022 | JGI IMG/M metagenome (GOLD analysis project Ga0081538, IMG submission 71022) | Tabebuia heterophylla rhizosphere microbial communities from the University of Puerto Rico - S5T2R1 | ecosystem: Host-associated > Plants > Roots > Rhizosphere ... | reverse complement strand
CGGGATGGGTGGTATGGGCACGCCGAAGCGTCTCGGCGCCTGCCTCTGACAGGCCGACGTGGCGCACCAGCCGGCGTCGATCATCTCCGCGATTGCCCCGACCGTCTCCTCGATCGGGACGGCCGGGTCCACACGACCAAGGCGATAGATGTCGACGTGATCGGTGCCCAAGCGCTGCAGGGTGTAGGCCAGGAAGTTCTGTACCGCCAGCGGCCGTCCGTCGATGCCGATGAAGGCGTTGTCAGGGGCGCGCAGCGCGCCGAACTTGACGCTCAGCACCACACTGTCGCGGTCCCGGCCGCGCAGCGCCTGGCGGATGAGCAGCTCGTTATGGCCCATGCCGTAGTAGTCGCCGGTATCGAGCAGGCTGATCCCGGCGTCCAGGGCCGCGCCGATGGTGGCGATGCTTTCGGCTTCGTCGGCGGGACCGTAGGTGCCGGACATCCCCATGCAGCCCAGACCGATCGCAGACACCTGCGGACCGGTCGACCCAAGCCGTCGTCTGCGCAAAGGACTCACCTCGCCACTACCTCATTTCGTCGAGATGTGTTCTCACATACTTGCCGAGCGTCGTCTTTTCAGGTAGCCGGAGTTGCGCAGGCTGACATGGTGCTTCCTGGAGGTGATCTCACCGCTGGCCTCCCCGGGATCACAGGGTCAGACTGCTCGACAGTCCAGGGACGCCAGCAGGGCGCCTTGAGGCCATTGGGAGGACGACTATGAGCAATCGGGACGGCGCACGGCGCCCGCAGCCTGTACGAACGACGGGACGGCCAGCGGGTGACCGTGCACGACATCCAGCAGGCCAAGCAGCAGGGCGAGCGGTTCGTGATGCTGACCGCCTACGACACTCTGGTCGCCGGGATCTTCGACCGCGTCGGGGTGCCGTTGCTGCTGGTCGGCGACACCTCGGGCGAGGTTGTCTTCGGCTATCCCAACACCGTGCCGGTCACCATGGACCACCTCGTTCCGCTGGTACAGGCGGTGGTGCGCGGCACCAGCCACGCCCTGGTCGTCGGCGACCTACCGTTTGGCGCCTACCAGGAGTCAGCTGAGGCGGCCTTGGCGGCCGGGGTCCGCCACCTCAAGGAGGGCGGCGCCCAGGCGGTCAAGCTGGAGGGCGGCCGACCGGTCGTGCCCCAGGTGGAAGCCATGGTCGCGGCCGGCATCCCGGTCATGGGCCATCTCGGGCTGACCCCCCAGAGCGTCAACGCGCTGGGCGGCTACCGCGTTCAGGGCCGCGGCCCCGCCGGCGAGGAGCTGTTCGCCGACGCCCAGGCCCTCCAAGCGGCCGGCTGCTTCGCCATCGTGCTGGAGGCCATCCCGGCCGAGCTGGCCCGCCGGGTCACCGAGGCTCTGGAGGTCCCCACCATCGGGATCGGTGCCGGCCCGCACTGCGACGCACAGGTGCTGGTCTGGCAGGACATGGCCGGCCTGACCTCCGGCCGGCTGCCCCGCTACGTCAAGCGCTACGCCGATCTCGGCGGGATCCTGGAGATGGCCGCGCGCACGTTCGCCGAGGAGGTGCGCACCGGCGCCTTCCCCACCGACCAGCACAGCTACCACTGACCGCGACCACCGAGCGGCGAGCACGCTGCGAGACGCCGAGATGGCAAGGGTGACTATGACCAGATGGCGGCCAGCTACGACCGCGGCCGGCCGGTGCTCGACCTTGGGGCCGGCACCGGCCTGTTCGCCTTCCAGACCCTCCAACAGGTGCCCAGGTGAGCGCGCCCAGCCTGCGGGCGGCGGTGGAGCGAGTGCGGCAGCGGGCCGACTCCACCCTCGAGCCGCTGCCCGACGAGGAGTTCGCCCAAGGCCTGGCCGCCCTCGAACGGGCAGCGGCGGCCGAGTCGGCCCCGACCCCGGTGATCGACCAGCTGGATCTGCTGGTGCTTCGCTGAGCAGCCTTGGAGCAGACATGCCTTCAGCCGATCACCGACCCCAGCAGCCGCAGCCCGCGCCGGTGCCGGTGGCCGAGCGCTACCGGCGCTTTGCCGAGCGGGAGGCGCGCGGCCGCTCACCGCTGTATGAACGGTTCGCCCTTGGCGTGGCCGACGACCGGCAGCTGTTGAGCCTGCTGGAGCAGCTCCCCCCGGACAAGCAGCAACCCAATCTGCTGTTCGTGGCCGTGCTGTACCTGGGGGGCCGACAACCCGACTACCGTTCCTTCCGGGCCTTCGTGCTGGAGCACGCCGACCAGCTGGTGGCCACCATGTTGGCCCGGCGGACCCAGACCAACGAGGTGGGCCGCTGCGCGCTGCTGCTGCCGGTGCTGGCCGCCCTGCCGGGGCCGCTGGCCCTGGTCGAGGTCGGGGCCAGCGCCGGGCTGTGCCTGCTCCCAGACCGTTCCGCCTACGACTACGCCGGCACCATCATTGGCGACCCCGCCGCGCCGCTGCGGCTGGCCTGCCAGCCCTACGGGCCGGTCCCAATCCCGGCCCGGCCGCCCGAGGTGGTCTGGCGCCGCGGCATCGATCTGGCTCCCATCGACCTGGACGACCCTGATGCGGTCCGTTGGCTGGAGTGCTGCGTCTGGCCGGATCAGCCGCAACGGTTGGCCCGCCTGCGGGCCGCGGTTGGGATCGCCCGCGCCGACCCGCCCGTGGTGGTCCGCGGCGACCTGCTGGAGCTGCTCGGCCCGGTGGTCGCCCAGGCACCTGCCGGGGCCACTGTGGTCGTGTTCCACGCCGCCACCCTGGTCTACCTGCCGGAGCCGGGTCGCCAGCGGTTCGCCGAGCTGATGGCCGAGCTCCCGGCGACCTGGATCTGGGCCGAAGGGCCAGGGGTCGTCTGGGGCCTGGATGCGCTGCTGGACCGCTCCATGACAGCCGACCAGGCGGTGTTCCTGCTTGGTGAGGGGCCGCGGCGGCTGGTTGGGCTGGCCGACCCCCACGGCGGCTGGCTGCAATGGCTCAACCCCACGGCCTAGAGGCGACCGGGCAAGTGACCTTGCAGTCCGGGACCGCGACCATCTACGACAACAGGCGGGCAGCGACCCAACGGGAAGGGGGCGGTGTCGTGGGCACGGCAACGGAGCTGCACCAGCGGCTGGTCGACCAGCTTGCGGGTAACGGGCTGCTGGACAACCCGCGCCTGCGAGCGGCCTTCCAGGCCGTGCCCCGCGAGCACTTCCTGCCCGGTGTCGCCGTCGAGCGCGTCTACCAGGATGACGCCGTGACCTGCCACAGCGGGCCTGACGGCACCCCGCTGAGCAGCTCCAGCCAACCCACGATCATGGCAACGATGCTGGGCCAGCTCGACCCCCAGCCCGGCGACCACGTGCTGGAGATCGGCGCCGGCAGCGGCTACAACGCCGCGCTGCTGGCCCAGCTGGTCGCGCCAGGCGGGCAGGTCACCAGCATCGAGCTGGACCCAGAGGTCGCGGCGGCCGCCCGCGCCAATCTGGCCCGCGTCGGCGTGGATGGGGTGGCGGTCCACACCGGCGATGGCTGGCTCGGCGTCCCCGAGCAGGGCGCCTTCGACCGCATCGAGGTCACCGTTGGCGTGCGGGATCTCGCGCCGGCGTGGTCCCAGCAGCTCACTACGGCCGGGGTGCTGGTGGCGCCGCTGGCGTTGCACGCCAGCGTCCACGTCTCGGTCGGCTTCGCCCCCTATGGTCGTCACCTGCACAGCCGCAGCGTGGAGGGCTGCGGGTTCCTGCCGCTGCGGGGACCACACGCCAGCGCCAAGACCTTCGCCAAGGTGCAGCCTGGGCTGTGGGCCAGCCTGGAGGATGCAACCGACGCCACGCTGACAGTGTTGGGGGAGTTGCTCGCCGCCACCCCCACCCGGGAGCCGGTCCCCGGGCTGCCGGAGGGCTGGTTTGCGCGGCTGGCGCTGTCAGCGCCGGCCGCGATTCAGCTGCTGCCGGCTGAAGGCGAGAGGTGGGAACTCGAGGAGGTCAGCGGCGGGCTGCTGGATGCTGCCGCAGATGGCCTGGCGCTCGTGCTGGAGCAGGCCCGTCAGCTCATCGGCTTCGGCGACCCAGCACCGCTGGCGGCGCTGCGGAGGCATCTGGCGACCAGCCGGCCCCTGGACCTGGGTTCCCTGGAGATCCAGGCGGTTCCGGCAGAGCTCCCTGATGAGGCGCCCCCGGAGGTCGACTGGGTGATCGCTCGCCAGGCGCACCGGTTCTGGATCCACGAGCCGCAGGCCAGGGATGTGCGTCGTGCCCGACAACTGTCGGGGACACCTGATGCTCAGGAGGCCGGATCTGAGCAGGCATGATCTCCTCAGCTCGGCCTACAAGCTTCCTGGAGCAGGCCGTGCTTGCCTGCTTGGTCATTGGGCGCTGCTGGTGGATAACGGTCAGGCTTGCCGCCTGGCAAGCTGGCGGCGGTAGTAGCGCCTGGCCTTCTCCCGGCTGCCGCAGGTGGTGCTGGTGCACCAGGTCCGGGAGTGGTTGCGGGTGGTGTCGTAGAACAGCCACCGGCAGGTGTCCCGGGCACACGCCTTGACCCGGGTCCAGGTGCCGTCGGCTTGGGCGGCCATGAGGGCGCCGGCCAGGGGGGCGAGGGCCCGCCCGGCCGGGGTGGTGGCGGCGACCTCCAGGCCGGCGGCGGCGCCGGCCCGGATGGTGAAGCCGAGCCGGTCGATGGTCTGGCGTAGGGCGGCGACCGCGTCGTGGTCGAGGTCGTAGCCGTTGTTGGCGGCGGCGGCGGCCCGGACCCCTTCGCGGAAGGCGACCGTGGCCGCCCAGTCGTCGTGGCTGAGCTTCCCCGCCTCCAGGCCGTGGGCCACCAGCCAGCTGCGGGTCTGGTCGGGGTCGCAGAGCAGGTCCTGTGCGATCTGGGGTTCGTTGGTGTTGACAAAGCCGATCAGCCGTTCCAGTGCCGGCCCTGGGCGGGTGGCGCCGCCGGTCGCCGTCATGGACGGGTCGGGGTTGGGCCGGCGACCACCTTGGTGCCCTGGGGCCAGTCCGGGGTCTCGGGGTAGATGACGCAGAACCGGTTGCCTGCCGGGTCCTGCAGCATGAAGGCGCCGTGGCCCAGGGGGCGGTCCCGGCTGGCCCCGAGGCTGGTGAGGCGGGCCACCTCCGCCTGCGGGTCGTCGGTCTCCAGGTCCAGGTGGACGGCGTTCTTGTCGCGGCTGGGCTCGGGGACGCGTTGCAGTAGCAGCCGCAGGCCACCGGCGGCCTGGCCGAGGGACACATAGCGGTCCTGGGCCGGGTCGCCGGCGCTGAGCGGGGTGTCCAGGGCGGCCGACCAGAAGGCTGCCGCCTGCTCCAGGTCGGTCACGTCGATGACCACGGTTGCCACCCGGACCCGGTGCCGCTGCTGTTTACGGTCGCCGCCCATGGCCATTCAGCGCACCTCCGCCAGCCGCTCGTCCAGATGCGCCGGCGCATAGCCGGAGGGGAGGACGAGGGCGTCGGCCGCCGTGGCGCCTCGCGCGGTCAGAATCCGGCGCCGGCCCCACGGGGGTTGGCTGCGACGGGAGGAATCCCACCACTCCGAGAGCAGGCGCAGCGCCTCCACCTGCATCGACTGTTCCCACATGTCGAACCTCCTGTGGTCGACCCCTCTGGTTCTCACTATCTACCACAGTTAGACGGTGAGAAACAAGAAATCCTCTTGTCGGCATCCACCGCAGATCGGAAGACCCAGAGCGTCGCCGGTCTTGCCCAGAGGCCGTCCCGCCATCGCCGTACCGCTGTATCGTTCAGGCGCTGGTGCGGTTATCGGCGGCAAGCAGCTCTGCGAGCAAGCTGAGTGGCAGGGCCATCGCGGTGACCGTCCGGTCGGGTTGGTCATCGCGCTCAGGTCAGGTCGACCAACACCACAAGCTGTTCGGCTTGGACGACCCAGTAGGTCAGTGACCCTCGAGCAGCCCCAAGGTCACCGTCCAGCCAGCATCGCCAAGGCGGCGGATACGTAAGGATCATGCTGGCTTCGGTCGGATCCTCCGGGCCTAGCCGCGACTAGTTACCGTGCGGTGGTCGCGGTCAAGACGTCGGCCAGCACCGCCGGCCGGGACACATGCGGGCAGTGACCACCAGGCAGCTCGACCACCTGGGCACCCAGCCGGCCGGTGGCGACCCGCCGCGACCAGGCCGGCTGGATGACCCGGTCGTCGGTGCACACGATCGAGGTGCAAGGGACCGGCGGGAACGCCACCAGCGGGCATCGCTCCTGGTACAGGCCTTCGGGATACCAGGGTGTCTGGGTGCCGATGGCCCAGCGGGCGGTCGGCTCGTCGCAGTCGTGGAACAGGAACCGTCGGGCGGCCTGGTGGTCCTGGAACGGGTCCACGCCAACCCAGGCCGGGTTGAGCATGTCCGGGTCGGCCGCCAGCTGCTCGTCCAGGGTCATCCCGGGCTGGGGAACCCCGGCGGCTAGATATACCAGGTGGGTGACGGGGCGGAAGGATGGCACCAGCGGCAGCAGCAGGCCGCTGGCCGAGTGGGCAACGACCACCACCGGCTCGCGTTGGGCGCCGTCCTCGGCCAGGGCGGCGCCGAGTTGCTCGGCGACCATGCGGGCGTAGTCGGTCCCGGTCAGCTCCGGGCGGTCGACCGGCAGCTCGACCAGCAGCGCCCGGTGGCCTCGGCAGTGCAGCTCCTCCGCCAACCGCGTGTAGGCGGTCGGGCCGGCCATGCTGCCGTGCACCACCGCGAACACGGCCATTGCCCGTCCTTCCCGAGAGCTGCCAGCACGGCAGAACCGATGCGTCTGGCCAGATGTCTGGCTCCTCATGTTCGCTTGTTGCTGCTGCCGGTGCAGTCCACCAGCTAAGACCAGTCGTATGGCAACCGCGCCTTGACAGACATAGCAGCCTCGTAACACCCGGCCCGGCCAAGCTGTCGACCGTGACGATTCGCTCGTCACCACCTGCCACCAACGGCGGCCTCGTCACGCGAGACGGTCGGATCACCACCTCCGCCAGCTGCGCAGCGGTTGGACCGCTTCGACCTTGAGGTCCGTCAAGTGACCGGGCAGAGTGTGGGCGGATGGGGCTCCTCGTGAATCAGCGTTGCAGCTGGAGCGCGATCAGGAACGGGTAGTCCTCCTCGCCTGGCTCCTCCAGCCGTGTGAGCGTCAGCCCGGTTGCCAACGCGAGGCCGATCAGGTCGGCCAAGGGCAGATGATGCACCCCGACCCGGGGGCGGATCCCCTGGCCGAACCCAGGCCCGGCATGGTCCCAGCCCCGTTGCCGATAGCCGGGATGAAGCAGATGCGGCCCAGTGGGGCGCCGCTGCATGAACGGGGTGACAAAGCAGGGATGGGTACCCACGTAGCTGAGCCGTCCACCCCGGCGCAGCACCCTGGCGGCTTCGACGAAGGCGGCCTCGGGGTCCTCGAAGTCGGTGTGGGTCAGCACCGAGACGATCGCGTCGAAGGAGCAGTCGGGGAACGGCAGGGCGGCGGCGTCGGCGGCGACCAGGGCCGCGCCCGGTGGACTAGCCCGTTGTCGGGCGATGCGGAGCTGGTCGCCGGACAGGTCGACCCCGACCACCCGCCAGCCCCGTTCCAGCAGGCTCGGGATGGCGATGCCGGTGCCGCAGCCAAGGTCAAGGCAGGTCCCTGGGCCGGTGCCGACCAGCCGGCCGAGGGTGTCGAGCGCGGTGGTGGTGACCTCCAGGCTGCCGATCTCCCGGTCGTACCAGTCGGCCAGGCCGTCATAGCGCGATGGGCTGGTCATGCCGGCAGGATAACCAGGTCTGGTGGTAGGTACCGACAGGCTGCACGTCGCTGCCGGACTGCCGCCCGGTGGCGCGGTAGCCACCCAGGCAACCGTCTGCGGGGGCGTGCTGCGCGACCTGGTCTGGGACCAGCTGCACGGCAGATTCGACCCGGCTCGGGTCAGGACGTCGACGTCGCCTTCTACGACCCAGACGACCTGACCCCGCATGCTGACCAGGTGGTCGAGGCCGCGCTGCGGCGATCGCCGTGGCGGTACGACTCGACGACCATGACCGGTTCCAGATCACGGCGGCATGCGGACTGCAGGACCTGCTCCTCGTCACTGCGGAAGGGGTAGCTCGCCAATTGGTTGGCTAGTCGCCTGCGTCGGTGTCCAGCGCGGCGGTCAGGTGGCTGGCGATCTCGCGCAGCGCCTGGGCCGGGCGGCTGGCCGGATGGGCCAGCAGCAGCGGCCGGCCGCTGTCACCGGCCGTGGCTATCGCGGGGTCCATGGGCACCCGGCCCAGACAGACCACCCCGGCAGCCCAGATCGAGCGCCCGTGGGCAACCCGCGGGAACACCTCGACCGGCTCCCCACAATGGGGACAGGCCAGGTCGGCGAAGTTCTCCACCCCACCAAGGACGGGGATCTGGGCCTCGCCGAGCAGGTCCAGGACCTTGCGGGCATCCAGGTGGGCGACGTCCTGGGGGCCGACCACGATGACCGCCCCGGCCGGGCGGACCAGCCGCAGCAGCTGCTGTTGCAGATCCGCGGTCCCCGGTGGTAGGTCGACCACCAGCTCGTCCAGCTCCCCCCAGGCGACCCGGGTCAGGAGCTGGTGCAGCACCACCTGGACCAGCGGCGCCGCGAAGGCCAGCGCTTGGTCCTCGCCGAGCAGGAACCCGGCCGACATGACCCGGATCCCGAAGCGCTCGACCGGTTCCAGCCGCACCGGCCCCGAGGATCGCCACAGGTCCCAGGATCCCAGCCGCTGCTGGCGGGTCAGGCCGATCATCAGCGGGATGTCGGGGCCGTACAGGTCAGCGTCCAGCAACCCGACCCGGTGGCCCCGCTCGGCCAGGGCCAGGGCCAGGTTCAGGCTGACCGTGGACTTGCCGACGCCGCCCTTGCCGCTGGCGATGGTGACCACGCGCATCACCGACACCCCCGGCTGTTGGGCAAGGTCCTCGTCCGAATCTGGACGCTACAGGTCGGCAGCCTCCAGGGCGAGAACGCCTGTCAGCCACTTGACAGACAGAGAGCCTCGCAACTTGGCCAACGTGGGTCGGCAAGCACCTCGACGGTCACCCAGTCGGGACGACGGGATGTTGGCCGACTTGCTTGGACGCTCGTGGGAGGAATCCAGGTCAGCGCTCTTCGAGCCAGAGGAGTTCGCGGAAGGAGGGGCGCTCCAGCGCCCAGCCCGTGGGCGGGGGCGGGCGGCCCTGCTCGATGGGGACGAACGCCACCCGGTAGTCGCCGAGCGTGGGGCGGCCGATGGCCAGCCATTGGGCGTGGTGACGGTCGAGGTCGTCGGCCAGGGTTTCGTCCCTCCACCAGCGGACGCCGCTCGGGTCGGCGGTCGCCCAGCCGTTCCGCCCGTCGCTCAGGGCGACCCCGGAAGGCGCCCAGCACGCCCGGCGGTCGACCAGGCTGAGATAGAAGAGGAAGTCCTGCTCGTCGACCGGGTCGTCGCGGCCGGGATCGGTCTCGTAGGCGCCGAACCCCGGCCAGGGCGCCCGCTGGCCGACCTCCCCCTGGTCGTCGGGTTGCGCGATCCCCATCGACCACCGCCGGTCGGCGTCCAGCTGGCCGCGCGCGTCCATGAACCCCGACCAGCGCGCCACCCGGCCACCCAGCCCGCCATCCGCCCTGTGGAGCAGAAACAGCGGGTGCCCACCAGCGTGTCGCGGCGGGACCAGCAGCCGGCCGCCCTCGGCGAGCTGCTCTCCCCACTGCGGAGACACGTCCGCGCAGCCCACCGTAACCACGATGCGGTCGAACGGCGCCCGCTCGGGAACCCCATCGAAGCCGTCGCGGCACAGCACCGTGATCCCGCGATACCCGGCAGCGGCCAGCAGCCGCCGGGTCTGCGCCACCACGTCCTCGGCGACATCCACGGTGACCACCAGACGCTGATCGCCGACCAGCTCGGCCAGGAGCGCGGCGTTGTAGCCGGTGCCCGCCCCGACCTCCAGGACCTTGAGGCCGTGGGTAAGGTCGAGCAACTCCAGCATGTCGGCGACCAGCGACGGCTGGGAGGTGGAGCTGGCCGGCAGCCGGACGCCGAACCGCTCCACCAGCCGGGTCCCCAACGCGATGTCGGAATAGATGAGCTCGAGGTCCTCGGGGCGCGGACGCGCAGGATCGTGGTGGACCGCGGTGAAGTCGGCTGCATCGACGGGCCGGTGGAAGAAGGTCTCGAGCAGGCGGTGGCGCGGCACGGTGCGGAACGCCCGCTCCACCGCCGGTGAGCGAATGGCGCCTTCGGCCGTGAGCCGGTCGGCGTAGCGGTCGATGAGCTGGCGGACGTGGGCCTGGCCGGTGGCGGTCGATCCCGGACCGCCGGGCGGGGGTGGGGCCATCCGACGCCTCTCCTTTCCCTTCCGCGCACCGTGGAATTCTTCCGTTCAGCGGTTACCAGCAAAGATTGGCACGCCTCCATCACGAACCCGAAGGCGGCGCCGCACCTCGTGGTCTACGTCCCGGACGCCTCCGCTAGGACGCGAGATAATCATCGGTTTGGATGCTGGCAGGCTGGCACCGGCAGGGAGAGTGACCCAGTCCTCGCTGGCCGCCTGGAGGCGTGCCTTGCGGCCGCTCCGTCCTCGAGCTGCCGGCACCGGCCTGCCACCATCGTCGCTGGCCTAATGGAGAAGCCTGTCCGGTTGACGCCGTCATCGGGGTCGATAAGCACCGTGACCGCCACACCGCGGGCGTGCTGGATCCCAACGGTGGAGTGCGGGCCGCCCTGGAGGTGCCAAGTAACCGGGCTGGCCGTGCTCGGCTGCTCCGGCTGGTCGAGGCCCAGGCCCCCGCCGGCCGCCCTTAGCTTGTGATTTAACTCTGCGCCCTGTCGGTTGCGTCCCCTTGATAGTGAGGTTGGAGCGCGAGCTCAGCGCTCGGCTACGACCGCGTGGAACGACTGGAGCGGGATGAGCTGCACCCATCGTGTGGTGGTGAAGCCGGCGTCGCGGAACTGGCGGTCGAGCTCCTGGCGGCGGGGCAGCGGGCCACAGCCGGCGGTGGCGCGGAACAGCAGGTCGTAGTGGGCTGCGGCCAACGAGCGGCCCGCGGTCAGGGAGGCCAACACTAGCGCGCCGCCGGGGGCCAGCAGCCCGTGCAGGCGGCGCAGCAGGCCGGCGCGTTCGTCCTCGGCGAAGTAGTAGATGTTCTGGAACAGCAACACCAGGTCGAACCAGGCCGCCGGCAGCTCGGCGGTATGGATGTCGGCGTGCCGCACCGGGAACCGCTCGCCAAGGCCGGCGTTGGCCAGCCGCTGGCGGGCCAGGTCGACGACGCCGGCATCCAGGTCGACGCCGAGGCCGGTGAGCTGCGGGCCCCCGGCGGCGGCCGCGTGGGCCAGGTAGATGCCGGTGCCGCAGCCCACGTCCAGGACCCGCCCCGGGTGCCGCTCGGCCACCAGCGATCGCAGCAGTGACGCCAGGACGGGCTCGACCAGGCGCGACGCCTGGGCGATCACCGCGCCGGTGGTGTGCAGGTAGTCGCCTGGCGGCGCGCCCCGAAGGTGGGCGGCCAGCCCGGCGTACACCGCGGCGTCGTAGCGGAGCGCCTCCTGCACCATCGCCCGCATGGTCTCAGCCTGGGGCGCGGCCAGGGCGGTGCTGCGCCGGCCCCGCAGCGACCAGCGCCCGGCTTGGCAGCGCAGCTCGCCGAGCGCCGCGCCCAGGCGGAGGAAGGCCTCCAGCAGCGCCGGGTCGCCGATGGCCAGGCGGGCGCCGAGCTGGTTGGCGGCCGCCGGTCGGTGGCGCAATTCCTCCAGCAGGCCGAGGTCGGTGGCGACCGCCAGGAACTGCAGGCGCACGAACGGGGCGGCATCTCGCCAGGCCAGCAGGATGCCGGGCAGGCGGCGCCAGCGTCCACCGCCCAAGGCCGGCACCTGCCGCAGGGCCCGCAGCCAGTGCGCTAGCGATTGGCTCATCGCCACGATCCGCCCCTTCCTGGATGACAGGGAGAAGTCGATCCGCTTGGCCATTAGGGGTTGGTCTGGTGTCGACGGAACCAGGCGGCTGCCCTGGCGACCATGTCGGCCTTGTTCTCTGGTCTACTGAACAGGTGGCCCTCGCCGTCGTAGAGCACCAGCTCGCACGGCAGGCCATGATCGCGCAGCGTGGTCAACCAGGCGACCCCGTGGGTGGGGCCCATGCCGTCCTGGCCGTAGACCAGCAGCAGCGGCGTGCGGATCCGCCCCGCGCGGGCGGCCGGGGAGGCCGCCGCCCACCGCTGGGGCACCTCCAAGGGGCTGCCGCCCCGCCAGGCCCGTTGGGCGGCCGACCCGCCTTGCAGCCGGTCCAGCAGGGGCAGGTCGGCCACGCCCTCCCAGCAGACCGCGGCAGCGAAGCGGTGATCGACAGTGACGATGCGGTTGAGCAGGTAGGCGCCGTAGCTGTGGCCGAACAGGTACAGCCGTTGGGGGTCGGCCAGCCCTGCGGCCAGCAGCGACTCCACGCCGCTAAGGACGTCGGTGGCCTCGCGGTCGTCGTCGGGGAGCCCGTCGCCGTGGAGGGCCGCCAGCATGGCCTCGTGGCCGAGGATGCCGCCGCCGCGGAAGTCGGGGGCGAAGGCGGCGAACCCGTGCTTGCACCAGGCGCCAAGGTGGGCCAGGTGGTCGGGGTCGCCGACTACCAGTCCACCCTGGGGGCCGGCGTGCAAGTCGACCACCAGCGGCCACGGTGCGCTGCCGGTCGCCGGGGTGCCCAGGATGCCTTCCAGGGCGCCGTCGGGGCCCTGCCAGGTGTGGACCCGCCAACGGCCGTGGGTGGCGACCGGCTCGCCCAGCGGCTGGAGTACGTGCTGGTGCCGTCCGCGGACCGCCACGATGGCGGGTTGGCCGTCCAGCGGCTGGCGGAGGGCCACGACCTCACTGCCGCCGGTTGCCATGGCCGGCGAGCGGTAGGAGGCAGTGGTCTCCAGCGCGCACCACTGCCAGTGGCCGGTGGCCGGGTCGACGGTGACGATCCCCTGGCGGATGCCCTGCCAGGCGGTGAGGATCAGGCAACTGCCGTCGGCCGCCCACCTCGGCCGTGCCCACCGCAGCTGCGGCGGCAGCAGCGTCCGCCAGCGCCCCTGCGTGCCTTCCACCAGGGCGAACCAGGTGGGGAAGACCAGCTCGCTGAGCGGGAAAGCGCCGTGGAGGAACGCAACCTGCCCATCGGGCCCCACGGCGGCGTCGCCGCAGGCGCCCGGAAGCTCCGATGCCAGGTCGTGGGTCTGGCCGTCGCCAGCGATCACCAGCAGTCGCGGGGCTGCAGCTGGCTGCGAGTCCCCATACGGGTAGTGCTCGACCAGGACCTCGCCGCCCAGATCCTGGACACCCCAGATGCGGATGCCTGGCGGGGCGTCGTAGAGCCAGGTCGCTGAGGTGCCGTCCAGGGGGAGGCGCCACAGGCTGACACGCTCGGCCGGTGGCGCGCCGAACCGTCGCGCCGACACTCCAGCCGGATCGGCGCTGCCGGGCCGTGCTGTTGTCCGAGCAGCCACTACTAGGCTGCCGCCACTCCAGACCAGGTCGGTGAGCCTGCCGGCAGCCGGCGGCAGCGTGAGCGGGGTCGACCCGGCCACCCTGATCGTGTCGTCTTGCGCGGCGACGGCGAGCCGGTCGCCACCGGGTTCCGCGATCGCGGTCCCGCCGCCAGCCTCCAGCAGCTGCCAGTCCGGCCAGCTGCGGACCTCCCAGCGCCCGGGCTGCTGCAGCACCAGACGTTCGGCGCCCCAGAAGCGCAGCGAGAGGTTGCCTGCCATGGCGACGGTCGGCTCCAAGGATGCTCATCAGCTTGGTGGGACTGGTTGCGGGTCCATCGTGAACCCGTCATCGGCGCGGAGCATCTGCACCTTCGTCTCGCGGTGTGGTTGGGATGGCGAGGTCGGCGCGGGATCTACGTGGCCGCGGGCGTCCTCCGGGGTGTTCGGGCCGACCGGGTTGCTCTGGACTGACTGGTCCGGTCAGGCTCCGCGGCCATGCCGATGCCAACCTTGCGCGGCTGGACGCCGACAGGCGCGTGCCGCTGGAGGGCGCGCCTGTACCAGCACTACGGGGTCGACTACACCCGGTCGCCCCGGGCGCCGCCCCGGTCGGCACGAGCCGCCTGGCCCTCCCCTCTGGGGCTGACAGCGAATTCATCGCGCCCACCACCGACAAGGTGCCCGACGAGGGCCCCTGTAGGCACCCGCCAGGGCGGCCGACTGCGCCTGCCAGCAGGACGGGACCACAGCCGCGGCGAGCGAGCTGGCCAGTCGTCCTCGATGTGCCAAGCGGTCGGGCCTAACCGGCGTCGTTCGAGTTGGCCGGCCGCCCTGCAGGCAAGGGCCAGCGCTGCCCAGGACTCGCCGGCCGATGTGCGGGCGACTCCGCGGCCCGAATGCGCCTTGGAGTAGCCTGCTGCCAGAATCGTCCCGGTGGTGGTCGGTGTCGGCTAGCGTAGGGTGGTGCGCCGATCTCGAAGAGTCCTTCTGTCTGTGGCGGCCGCTGTGATGGCGGCCGGGGTACTGATTGGGATCTGGGTGGCCAGCCGTCCGGGACCGCCGGCGGCTGGGCCAGCGGCCACGGCGCCGCGGTCGCCGGTGGTGGCCCGGATCTCCGTCACCGGGAAACCGCGGCAGCTGGTGCGCGATGGCGATGCGGTGTGGGTGGTCACCAACCGCCACCTGCACCGGATCGACACCACGGCCGACCAGGTCGTCGCCAGCGTCCCGGTCGGGACCGCGACGGCGGACCCGGGCGGCCTGGCGCTGTCGAGGGATGCGGTCTGGGTCCCCGGGGAACGGTCCGAACTGCTCTGGCGGGTCGACCGGGCCGCCACCCGGGTCAGCGGGCAAGTCCGTCTGGGCCAGGTACTGCATGGGGCCGGTCGGGGTGGCCGCGCAAGGCGAAATCATCTGGGTGACCTGCTGTGCCCTCGAGTACGGCGCGCGCCCAGCGGGGATGCTGCTGCGGGTAGACGGCCGTCACAACCGGGTCACCGGCCGGTTCCCGGTCCCCGAGGGTCCGCTGGCCGTGGTCGCCGACCGGCAGGCGGTGTGGGTGGGGACCGCCCGCGGCTCGCTGCTCCGGATCGACCCCGCCTCCGGCAGCGTGGTGACGCGGATTCCGCCGGTGGATAGGCGGGGCCGGATCCAGGCGCTGTCGCTTGGGCCCGGCGTGCTCTGGGCGGCCGACACAGGCGCGGGGGCAATCCGCCGGTTCGATCTCCAGTCTGGCCGCTTCGACCTGGCGGTGGTGGCGCCGGCGCCGAGGAACCTGGCCGCTGGACCCGACGGGGCCTGGGTGGTGACCGACTTGAACCAGCTGCTGTCGCGGGTGGATGCCGGCACGGGGCGGCGGGGGGCGCCGATCCCGCTGCCCCATCTGGGCGGTGTGCGTGGGGTCACCGCCGGGTCGGACGCGGTCTGGGTGACCACCGGCAACCAGGTGGTCCGCATCGACCCCGCGCTCCTCCCGCACTGAGAGCTTGTGGCCTGCGGTCGCCAGTGGCCGTCACCTGAGACAGGCCCTGGCAAGCCAACGCCCCGGCTTGGGAGGGGCGCCAGTCGGCAGACGGTGCGCTCAGAAAGGTTCGTCTCTGCAGGAGCGAGGCGACAGGAACATCTTGTAGCCGTCGAACGACCGGTTGCGGACCCGGACGATGGTCAAGGTGGACACGCCAAGTGCGGCGGAACGACGCCGGCCGTCGGCCACCGGATCGTGTACGCGCTCATGCAGCCAGGCGCGCCGCTCGAGCCTGGGCCAAACGAGATCCGGATCGGAGTCCGGCCATGCCGCCTACGCCTCCGTCAGTTCCGGATCCAGAGCCTCAGACGTGCTGAGCGAGTGAAAGTAGGTTCCGAGCTTGCAGTGAGCTGGATGCGGACGCGGTCGTCCCTGGTCATGTCGGCCAGGTCGTAGGTGAGCTGGTTCCAGGTGTCCAGATGCGCCCGCTTGCCGGCCTGGATCTCGCGAAGTTGGTTCAACCCACACCGGCAAGGGCATGGCCTCGTCGCAGAACAGCCGCAGCGCTGGATAGGCGGGGTACTTAGCTTCGAAGAAGCTGTAGATCCCATGACCATCCAAGGCTCGGTCCTGCCACTCCTCAGCCGATCGTCGGGCGGGCGCGACCTGCCTCACTGGTGGGGCCGGCAGGGCCTCATAGGCCGCCATTGCCCGCTGGCGCAGCTCATCGGTTGAGGCGAGCGCACAGTAGCGTCGGTGCGTGGCCTCGTCAGGACGTTCGGTGCCGGCTTCGAACCGGGAGGCCGTGGAGATGCTCCGGCCGAGCAGGCGGCCGAGTGCCTGCTTGTCTCGCCCCGTAGGTCGCGGATATCACGGAGGACCTGGGCGTACCGCTGCTCCGCTTCGGCAATGCCGTCAGGGAACGTGACCCGTCTGCGTGCCATCCAGCCTCACGCCTTTGCACGTCCGTCAGGACCACGAGCTCGATCGTCCGTCCCCATAGGGCCCAATGACAGCCTACTGGGACCACACATGAGCTACAGCCGATCTGCGGGTGATAGCCGCCGATGGGCCTCGCGGGCCCCCTCGTCCGCGACCGAGGCGCCGTACCGTTGCAGCATCGCCCGGGACTTCCAGCCCGCCAACCGCATGAGATCGGTTTCGCCGCCACCCTGGCTGAGCCAGAGATGGGCGAAGGTGTGGCGGAAGAGATGGGCGTGCAGATTCTCGATGCCTGCCTCTCGGCCCCGGCGGCGGAGGAGCTGCGCGATGCCGGAGGCGGTCACGCGCCCCTTGCGCCCGATCCAGAACCATTCCAGATCGGCATGGGGGTGACGCGCACGGGCACGCAGGTACTGGTCGATCGCCTTGCCGGTCCGGTTGCCGAACGGCAGCGCGCGCTCGCGGCCGCCCTTGCCCATGACGAGCACGACGTCGTACTCGAAGTTCACATCGCCCAGCCGCATGCCGCCGATCTCCGCGCGCCGACCGCCGGTGTCGAGGAGCAGGAGGATCAGGGCACGGTCACGGCGGGCCTCAAAATCCCGGCCGGCGCAGGTGGCCAGTAGCTGCCGCAGCAGCTCCTCGGTAAGGACCGGGGCGGGCTGGTCGGGCACCCGTGGTGGCTTCATCTTGGCCATCGGGTCGCTGGGGATCTCGCCCTCGTCCTCGAGCCAGGCGTAGAACACCCGCAGGGCGCGGTAGCGGTTGGCGGCCGTGGCGGGCTTCCAGCGAGCGAGCAGCCCCGCGAGGTAGGCCTCGATGTCGTCGCGGCCGGCGGCGGCGAGGTCGACTCCGCGGGTACCAAGGAAGGTGTCGAGTTGCTGGACGGCCTCGAGGTAGGTCTCGACGGTGCGAGCGGACTTGTTCTCGGCGCGCAGGTGGCGCTCGAACGAGGTCGGGAGGTTTACGCTAGAGGCTGTCATACCCGCCAAGCGTACCACGCACTTATGTGCTGTTGGAGCGCTGTGCTAGACTCTGCAGGAGGTAGTTAGAGAGCGTTACCACAGTTCAGTCGGCATTTTCTTCGGGGGATGTAGCTCAGCTGGAAGAGCACCTGCTTTGCAAGCAGGGGGTCGTGGGTTCGAGTCCCATCATCTCCACCACCAACACCCCAGGTCAACGCCCACGAGCAGCGCGGCGCCCTGGACGCTCTGGCCTCGCGCGCCGGTTTCGTGCCACTAACGTGCCACTAGGCGGCTCGTCGGGGCGCTCTGGCGGTAGGTTGGCAGCGGCCTGGACCAGCTCGTCCAGGGCAGCGGCGATGGCCTGGTCCCGGCCGGCCATCACATGCTGATAGCGCAGCGCCACCGCCGGCGAGGTGTGGCCCATGCGCTCCATCAACTCGCGGGTGTTCGCTCCAGCCACCAACGCCATGGTGGCGGCCGAGTGGCGCAGATCATGAACCCGTAGCCCTTCGACTCCAGCTGCCCTTGTGGCCGGCACCCACAAGCGGCGGCGGAAGTTCGACCGGCGCAGATACCCACCCTGTGGAGCCGGGAACACCAGCCCCTCAGGGCCAGGCTCAGCGAAGTTGGTCAGATGCTCAGCCAAGGCGACGGCGGCCACGGCCGGGAGGGTCACAGTCCGGCGACCGGCCTCGGTCTTGGGCGGGCCAGAGATGAGGCGGCCGTTGACCTCGGCCACCTGCTCGGCCACGGTCACCCAGCCATGCAGCAGGTCGACCCGCTTGACGCGCAGGCCGACCAGCTCGCCCCAGCGCAGCCCACCGTAGGCGGCCACCAGGACCAGCGCCCGATAGCGGGGGCCGATGGCGTCGGCCAGGGCGGCGACCTGGGCCACGGTGGCGAACCGCATCTCCGGCGCCCGCTCCTGCCCAGCGCCCTTGACCGTGCAGGGGTTGCGCAGCAAGTAGCCGGCTTCCACGGCCGCGCCCAGGATGCGTGACAGCAGCCGGTAGGCCTTGGCGATGGTGCTCGGGCTCAGCTGCTGGCCTTGGAGGCTGGTCAGCCAGGCACGGACGGCCAGCGGGTCGATGCTGCTCAGGGCGGCCTTGCCGAAGGTCGGGAGCAGGAACCGGCGCAGCAGGTAGGCGTACAGGTCGCGGGTAGTGGGGCGCAGGTTGGTCGTGGT
>Ga0081538_10002398_pt1 | contig 18386 bp, 16 predicted proteins | sample TabmetS5T2R1_FD_71022 | JGI IMG/M metagenome (GOLD analysis project Ga0081538, IMG submission 71022) | Tabebuia heterophylla rhizosphere microbial communities from the University of Puerto Rico - S5T2R1 | ecosystem: Host-associated > Plants > Roots > Rhizosphere ... | reverse complement strand
CGAGAGGGCCTCCGGGCCGCCGCCCAGGTCAAGGACTTCTACGTTGAGGCCCGCCTCGTCGTAATAGCCGGCCGCTTCTGCCACGTATGAAGGGAAGAAGTTGTATCCGGTACTGGGCTGAGCGACCGTGAGTTTGTCGCCTCCGCACGTGCCACCCTGTGCGGCGTCGCTACCGTCGTCGCTCTGCCCGCACGCGACTGCCGTGGTGGTGATGACACACACACCAAGTACGGCCAGCCATTTTCGTCGTTGCATCGTCACCGCGGCCTCCCGAGCTGATCCAGCTCACATTCAGACGTTGTCGTGATGGGCACCACAGCCGCCTATTGCGTAATAGTTATGACATTTGTACAGTCTGTCAAGTAACGGACAGTGGCCCGTCTGTCACTGTTTGTTGCCACTGGACGACTTCCCGGGAGGTTCTTTGCCCGACCCGAACAACCGGCCACACAGCGCGATCGCAGTCACCGATAGGACCGACCGCGAAGTGGTCGTCCACGCATCGCGAATCACCAAGCGCTTTCTGGGCAAACGCGAGAGCATCAACGCCGTTAGTGACCTGACCGTCGACGTGCACGCGGGTGAATTCGTTTGCCTGGTTGGGCCAAGCGGATGCGGGAAGTCGACCTTGTTGAATATGACCGCTGGCCTGATGTCGCCGACCACCGGCGTTCTTCTCTACCGCAGCGCGCCAGTGCCGAGGCCGAACACCAAGATCGGCTACATCACGCAGAAGGACAATCTCCTTCCATGGGCGACGGTCGCAGACAATGTCGGTCTCGCACTCAAGATCCGCGGTGTTCCCAAGAATCAGCGACGTGACGCTGTCGAGCGCACGATTCACGTGCTGGGCCTCGACGGCTTCGCCGAGTCGTACCCCGCGCAGTTGTCGGGTGGTATGCGCAAGCGGGCGATGCTCGGGCGGACGCTGATCTACAAACCCGAAGCGCTGCTCCTCGATGAGCCGTTCGGCGCGCTCGACGCTCAACTCAAGCTCGTCATGCAGCAAGAGCTCCTGCGGATCTGCCAAGAGGAAAAGATCACAACGGTTTTCGTCACCCACGACATCGCAGAGGCGATCACACTCGCAGACCGCGTGGTCGTGATGAGCAAGAGACCGGGCCGGGTCAAGCTCGACTGCCAGATTGATATCGCCCGTCCGCGTGACGTTTTCGGCATCCGTAGCCATCCCCGGTTCGGACCCCTGCACGACGAACTGTGGCAGGCGCTGGGAGACGAGATGCTCGCCGGGGAGGACATGTGAGCCTCACGCGTGCGACGGATGAGTTCCTGGACGGGACGATCGACAGCGATACCTGGGACGCAAAGATGTACACGCGACTGCAGCGTCGCCGCCGGAGGCGGGTCATCACTACCCGCATTCTGCTCATCGTGGTGGTGCTGTTTACGTGGGAGATGGCGTCCGGCAGGCTGGTCGACGAATTCTGGATCTCCAAGCCCAGCGCAGTGATTCGTCGCGCCGGCACCTGGCTGGCCGATGGAACCATCGCGGAGAATCTGCTGTACACCTTGCAATCCACGGTGTATGGCTATGTCTGCGGCAGCATCGCCGGGATCGCACTCGGGTTCTTGCTAGGCCGCGTGCGGTTCCTGGCCGAAGTGCTCGATCCCCTGATACTCGCCGTGTACAGCATCCCCAAGATCGCACTGGCGCCGCTGTTCATTCTGTGGTTCGGCATCGGCATGTTCTCGAAAGTCGTCATCGCCGCGGTGACGGTGTTCTTCCTCGTGTTCTACAACACGTACCGGGGGGCGCGAGAGGTAGATCCCGACCTCATCGACGCGGTACGCATCATGGGCGGGAATCGACGGCAGGTGCTCCTCGGTGTTGTGTTGCCGTCGTCGATGGTGTGGATCTTCACTGGCTTGCGCATCGCCATCCCGTACGCGCTAACCGGCGCCGTCGTCGGGGAGATCGTGGCGTCCAACAAGGGCGTCGGGCACATGCTCAAAGTTTCCGCCAACACCTTCGACACCACAGGAATGTTTGTCATGTTGGGGGTGCTGATCGTGACCTCCAGCATCATCTTCGTCGTACTGAATCGCGTCGAGAAGAAGCAAAGTGGTTGGAGCGCCACGCATCTCCACGATTGAACCCGGGACAAGTGCGCTCCGGCGGGCCCGATCAGCCTCCACCCTCCCGCAGCGCCGGGATGACTTCCCGGCCGATGAGCCGCACAGACTCCATCGCGTGCTCGTGGGCCATTCCTGGCCAGAAGGTCCGAATGCAGAAGTAGTTGACACCCAACTCGTCGCGCCACGGCAACAACGCTCGGACGCAGTCCTCAGGCGAACCCACGATGAAGCGCTGCTCGGCGAGTTCGGAATAGGGCACATCGAAGGACTCCGTGTCAGGCATGACCTTGTCCTGGCCCCACCGGGCATAGACCTGGTATTTGTCCGCGAGATGCCGGCCTGCCAGTTCGATGGCCGTCTCCCGGTCCCTGGCGCAGAACACCTCCCGCATGGCCGGTAGTTCGGCCGGTTCCGGCAGGCCCGCGACTCGCCGTTCCTCATGGAACAGCTTCAGCTGTCGGCGAATAGTGTCCATCGTCGCATGGGGATTGGCCATCCAGGCGTCCGCCATCCGCGCGGCCCGCCGGACCGCCGGGTCGCTGTTGGCGGCCATCCACACGGGCGGCCGCGGCCGCTGCACGGGAAGAAGGGCAAGCCGCGCACCGTCGAGCCTGCACCAAGGTAGCTCTGAGTCGACCGGTTGCCCCGACCATAGCCGGGTCACGATGTCGAGATTGGCTTCGAATCGCTTGGCGTTCCCGGCCATTGGGACGCCCAGCGCATCGTATTCGATCTGACGGTATCCAAGGCCTACCCCGAAGATCAACCTACCGCCGGCCACCACGTCGAGGGCGGCGAAGTTCTCGGCCACCTCGACGGGATTGTGCAGGGCGAGAAGGAGGATGCCCACACCGACCTGCATGTCACCGGCGTCCGCGGCGAGCCTGGCCAGATACGGCAACGGCTGGAGGTGGGTGACGTCGCCGCTGAGGAAATGCTGCCCGGCGAACACCGCGTTCCATCCGGTCTCCCGGGCCACGCGGAGCACCTCTAGCTGACGGTCGAGGGCGCGGCACTGGTCGGTCCCAAGCGGTTGTTGGCTTGACAGCTGTAGCGCGAACTTCATCGAACGTTCCTCCGGCTCTGTCGTTGTTGTGGAGCGCCGAGTGCGGACGGACGGGGTTGGGAGACAAGGTTTCTCCCGAGGTGCCGGTTAATGAGGTGGTGGGCATGATGCGCCCGCGCCGCGTCGATCCGAGAAAGCGAACGCTGAGGGCGCCATGGCTCTACGATTTGGCGGCCCGCGGCCGAGGGAAGTCAGGGGACTCAACCGTGTCCGACCGGAACTGCTCGGGCACGGATTCGATGACCGAATTACACAGGTGCTGGATCAGTTCGCCGGTCCGGGTGAACACAAACCGGACTGTTCGCGAACTCCCGTCCTCGTGATTCCGTTGTACGTACACGGTGAGTCGTGGCCCGTTGACGTATACCGGACCGAGCATGCGTAGTGTCCTCAGAGGTCGGCTGCTAATGAACTCGCGGATCTCCGCGCGTCCAGCGTGATGTCCCCCCCGGAAGTCGTCCAGCACGCCGTCCTCAGCGAACAGGGAACTGGCCAGATCGCCGTCGGCGCTGCACAGTGCCGTGAAGTAGCGCTCGGCAATTGATGTTTCAGCCATTTTGACTCTGCCTCTCTGTCGTGACGAGTGGATAGCCCTCCGGGTCCTCGGATCCTCGGGCCATTCGTCAAGGCGCCCGACCCGGCAGCGAAGACGACGGCGCAGAACCGGAGCTTGGTCTGACAATGGTCATGTTGGTCATTTGAATTCTCCTTGTCAACACCAAGTGCGGCGGACGGAATGACGGCACGAGGTCAATCAAAGGGGCAGACCTTTTTATATCGCGCTGTAGTCAGACAGTTGACTGCTCTGGTTTAAGCCAGTAAGTTGCTCCTGTCGGTGAGATGCACGTCACAGGGCGGTGGAGCGATGACACGTAGCGGATTTGGCCGATTTCGGAGTCGTAGGTGGATGGCTGCGACTGTTGCCTTATCGCTCGTGTTCGCAGCAGGCTGCGGCGGAGGTGGCTCCGAAGCGGACAACGACGCGGCCGGCGAAATCTCCGATGCCCAGAAGGCCCTGTACGAAGAGGCCAAGGGTAGCCAACTGCAACTCTTCATGGGGTCCGCGAACGCTGAGAACGACCGTCTGATCCAGAAATTCAATGCGCTGTACCCCGATATCAAGGTCAACTATGTGGGTGGCAAAGGGAACGAGATGACCGAGCGTTTCCTGACCGAGAAGCGGGCAGGGCTGAACAACGTCGACGCAATGATCGGCCCTGGCGCCTTCGGTTTCCGGCAGATGAACGACGAGGGCTTCCTGGCCGACTTCAAACCCGAAGAGATCAGCGCCTTTTCGCTGGACCCCGGCAGCTACATCGAGAACCGGGCGTATGCGTTCTCCAACATATTCAACATGGTGTGCTACAACCCCAACAACGTGACCGAGGAGGAGATCGATCTCCTCGGCACCTATGAGGGCTGGACCGACCCGCGGTGGAGGGGACGAGCGGCGATCGTCAACCCCGACGGCTTTGGCTATCGGTTCGGACTTACCTATTGGGTGTTCCAGGACCCCAACCTCGGCGAACCCTGGCTGCGCAGACTCGCCGACCTCAATCCCACTGTGTACGCCAATGCCAACAACGCCGCACCCCAGGTCATCGCGGGCGAACAAGACGTGGTTTTCAACGGGATCCAGACGCAAGGCGTCCGCGCATTCCGCGACGGCGCTCCTTACGAGTGCAAGGCCGCCGAGTACGCGCCGTACTACATCCAAAGCGTGGCGGTCGCCAAGGACGCGCCCAACCCGGCGGCCGCCAAGCTCTTCGTCAACTGGCTCTTCACGGAGAGCGGACAGCAGGCAGTCCAGGACACCTTGTCCTACAACGCCCTTCGTGACGGGTTCGACAAGCCGTTGATCGACGCTGAGTGGTGGCAGGTGCCCGAGGACCAGCGCCTGACCGACGAGAATCTGACCGGGAAGAACTACAACCATCTGGTGGAGATCTTCGACAGCTTGTTCGGCGCGGCCAGCGACTAACCCACGTCGTTCCGCGTCGGCACCAGCAGCGCCCGCCGATCCGACTCACTCATTCCACCCCAGACACCGAACGGCTCGCCTACGGCCAAAGCGTGGGACAGGCATTGGTCGATGACCGCACACTGCCGGCATATCGCTTTGGCCTGCGCCTCCCGCTGTCGTCGCCGTCGCCCACGCTCGTTGTCGGGTGGAAAGAACATCGCAGGATCAGTGTCTCGACAACGGCCGTGCATCTGCCAGTCCCAGAGATCTGCGTTGGGTCCCGGTAGCCGATGCACGTCTGGCATGTGTCGCCCCTAGGTTCCGGTCGATGCGCTTGTCAACGTAGCCGTGCGACCGCACGAAATCGAAAAGCTCTCTGCCACACCGACAGCGGTCACACCGTCGACGGACTGCTCACTCCTGGCGCCGGCCTCGGTTTCGATGACATGCTCCTAAGCGAACTTTGGCATCGTGGCAAGCGACAGACCGCCGTCCACAACCAGAGTCTGGCCGTTGACCACCGCGCTGCGCGGTGAGCAGAAGAACGCCATGATCTCGGCCACCTCGTCGGGGGTCGGAAAGCGACCTGATGGCGTTAGCCCGAGCCAGTTCTCCTCATACCAGTCCCACTGGTCACCGGCGTAGTACCGGAACGAATCGGTGTCGATCGGCCCCGGGCAGATACCCACCGAGGTAACGCCGATCGGGCCCAGCTCGACGGCGAGATACTTCACCAGCGTCTCCATCGCCGCCTTCGCAGCGCCGAGCAATCCATGGCCTGGCAACACCCGGAAGCTGTCCCAACCCGACACCGCGACGATGCGACCGCCGCGGGGCATGTGCGGGGTGCTGGCTCTCACCAACTCGAGGAAACCTTCGACGGTGAGGGCCATGGTTTTGTCGACGTGGCGACCGTAGATCTCGGAAAGAGGCTTGAACGCGCTGGCCGCGGCGTTGGCCACCACGACATCGATGCCCCCGAATCGGTCGACTGCGCCTTCGACGAGCGCGGTGACGGATTCGGCATCCGCAATGTCGGCTTGCAGAGCGACGGCGTCGCCACCCGCGGCGATCACCTCTTCAACGGTGTCTTTGGCCGAGTCCGCATCCTTCTTGAAATTCACCACGACGCGGGCGTGCTCACGGCCGAGCCGAACCGCCAGACGCTGGCCCATGCCGCGCGAGCCGCCCGTAATCAGCACCGTCTTGTCTGCTAGCTCCATGTCTCGTCTTTCCTTGCTCTCATGGTTCGGCGTCACGACCCCATCGTCAGGCCACCGCCCACGCACAGCGTCTGACCCGTGATGTAGCTGGCTTGCTCGAGCGCGAGAAACGCTATGGCCTCGGCAATTTCGTCGGGTTGTCCGGCGCGGCGCAACGGAACCTGCTTGACGATGCTTGCGAGCAAGCCTTCGCCCCCTTGGCTTTCCAGCAGGGGCGTGTCGGTGATACCCGGAGCGACCGCGTTGACCCGGATGCCGTCGCGAGCGAACTCCCGCGCCAAGGACTTCACTAGCCCGATCACACCGGCTTTCGCAGCCGAGTAGACGGTCTCGCCAGACGTGCCCACCTTGCCGGCTTCCGACGCGGTGAGGACGATGCTGCCGCCCTTGGCTTTCATCGCGCGCGCGGCCGCCGCAGAGATGTAGATGCATGACATGAGGTTGACGTCGACGATGCGGCGCCAGTAGTCGGGAGTCTCAGACATGAATGGCGTGATGGCGGTCCATCCGACCGTCGATACCACGACATCGAGGAAGCCGACCTCCGACAGCACCTGGCCGAACAGCCGGTCGCACGCTTCGGGATCCGTTGCATCCCAAGAGGTTCCGTCAGCGACCGAGAGGATCAAGTCGTGTTCCTGTGCCAGTGCAACGACGGCCTCGCCGTTGAGGTCGGCTGCAAACGTCGTCAACCCCCGCCGCGCCAGCAGCTGCGCGGTCGCACGGCCGATCCCTGAGCCCGCCCCGATGACGAGTGCCGTCTTCTCGGAACTGGATGTACCGACGTTCACGCCGCCCTACCTTCCGTCGTCTCCGCGTCCGCGGGCCATCAGGCCGAACATTCTTCTAGAATGTCAGACATTATCGACCCTGGCAATAATCAATTCAGCTCTGGTAATCCTTCAGCAGGCTCCGGCCGATGATCATCTTCTGGATGTCCGACGTACCTTCACCTATGAGCATGAAGGCCGCCTCTCGGTAGAGGCGCTCGATCTCATACTCCTTGGAATAGCCGTAACCACCGTGGATGCGAAACGAAGCTTCCACGACCTGAGTGCAGTACTCGCTTGCGACCATCTTCGCCATGCCGGCTTCGACGTCGTTACGCTGGCCCGAATCCTTCAATCGAGCGGCTCGCACCATCATGGCGTGCGCCGTTTCGACCTTCGTCGCCATCTCGGCCAGCCGAAAGAGAATGGCCTGATGCTCTGCGATGGGTTTACCGAAGGTCTGACGCAGCTGCGCATACTCGATGCCGAGTTCGAAAGCGCGCAAGGCGATTCCGCACGCCCTGGCCGCCACGTTGACCCGGCCGACCTCGACACCGTCCATCATCTGATAGAAGCCCGAGCCGGGGATTTCTCCAAGCACTTGCCCCGCGGAGATCACGTGACCATCGAAGATCATCTCGGTGGTGTCGATACCCTTGTAACCCATTTTGTCGATCTTCCCGGGCACCGTGACACCTTGCGCCGTCTCGCCGAAGCCGACCTCCTTTTCCACCAGGAAGGTGGTCAGGTTCTTATATACCGACTCTGCTCCTTCATCGGTTTTTGCAAGCACGGCAACAAGGTTGGATGATCCGCCGTTCGTCAACCACATCTTCTGCCCGGTGATCGAGTAGTTGCCGTCGTCAAGCTTGACCGCCTTGGTCGAGACGGCTGCGACATCCGAACCCAAGCCGGGCTCCGACATAGAGAAGGCACCGCGCACTTCGCCGGTGGCCATCTTCGGTAGGTACCTGGCCTTCTGCTGATCCGTACCGTGCCGCATCAACATGTACGCGACGATGAAGTGGGTGTTGATCACTCCCGACACGCTCATCCAGCCCCGAGCGATCTCCTCGACGCAGAGGGCATAGGTGAGTAGCGACTCGCCAAGGCCGCCGTACTCTTCGGGAATCATCAGCCCGAACATGCCGAGTTCCTTCAGACCGTCGACGATCTGCTGCGGATAGGTGTCGGAGTGTTCAAGATCCTGGGCGACGGGAATGATCTTCTCATCGACGAAATCCCGTACTGCCTTGAGGATTTGGTGTTGATCGTCGGTCAGGTTCTCGGTCTGGCACAGACTCGTCATGATGTCCTTTCACTCACGTGACGTCGCCGGCGCCGATGTCGTCAGTCTCGAGTCCGACGGGTTCGCTCAGCTTGGAGACCGCCGGCATCTGGTAGCTAGCGCCGTATTCCGCGGCCACATCGGTGATCAGCTCGGCAGGCGCCTTGGCGTACAACAGTTTGCGGCTGACGAATGTCCCGGTCACCGACTTCAACCGCACTGCGGCTTCGGCGAGGGTGATGAGCGTCGCCGTACCATCGAGCACCGCTGCGCCGTCGACGTCACGGATGTTGTTGGCATTGAGAAACGCGGTGAGGCGACCGCCGGCAGGGATGATTACCTCGGCTCCTGCCTGCAGCCCCGCCCTTGCAGCAGTGGTGAATGCGTCGATCGCCTTTTGCCGATTCCCGGCATCGGAAAAACACGCGTCGAGTTCGTGCGGCGTCAACGCCATGCATTCGATTGACGCCAACCGCTCCTTGAGGCCGTACTTGGCGACGTTCTCCTCGAACCGGGCGCTGAAATATGGATTGACGGCGATGAGTGCGAATCGACTGCCCATCATGCAGGCGGCGAGCATCGACGTCTCCCCAAGTCCCAACACCGGCATATCGACCATCGATCTTGCGTCACGCAGACCTGGATCGAGGATGTTGCCGATTGCTACGGCATCGAAGCCGCTCTGCTCGGCATCGAGTACCGAATCGAGAATCGAGACCGTGTCAAGGGTTTCCCAGAAGCGGTAGCTGTCGATCCGGCCAACCCGAGCACCTCGCAGTTCCACGGTGGTGTCGGCGGCCGCGACCGACGCGATATAGCTCTTGAGGAACGGGAAGTAGTTTGCGGCGTACTTGTCGTTGGAGAGGCTAAGGTACAGGATTCTTGTCATTGTCCTACCGTTCAGGGTTCGACTCGTTCAAAGATCGCGGCCAGTCCTTGTCCCCCGCCGATGCACATCGTCTCCAGTCCGAATCGCGCCTGGCGGCGGTCCAATTCGCGAAGTAGGTTCGCCAGAATGCGACCGCCCGTCGCCCCGATGGGATGGCCAAGGGAGATGCCAGATCCGTTGACGTTGACACGCTCCAAGTCGGTCTCGGTGAACTTCCATTCCCGGAAGCAAGCGAGCACCTGGGCGGCGAACGCCTCATTGAGCTCGATCAAATCGATGTCGTCCCACTCGAGGCCGGCACGTTCGAGGGCGGCACTCGTCGCGGGCACGGGCCCAATGCCCATTCGATGCGGCTCGACGCCTGCCAGCGACCAGCTGACCAGACGCGCCAGCGGCCGTAGCCCCAGCTCGTCGGCACGCCGAGGGGTGGTGACGATCGCGGCTGCCGCGGCGTCGTTCTGCCCGCTGGAGTTGCCCGCAGTCACTGTCGCGTCCGGATCCGATTGAACGAGAATGGGTTTCAGTCGGCTCAACGACTCAACAGTGGTGCCGGGACGGGGGTGCTCGTCGGTGGTCACCGTGGTTCCCGCGCCGCCTCGGGTCGCCGGCAACTCGACGGGAATGGTCTCGTCGGCGAACAGCCCGCTCTCGATGGCGCCGACGGCACGTTGATGGGAGCGGACGGCCCACTCATCCTGCTCGGTGCGGCTGATCTCATATTCCCGTCGCAAGTTCTCCGCAGTCTCGATCATTCCGCCCGGGACCGGAAAACGGACTCCGCCAGAGTTGCGCCGCGGCTCAGCGAGCCGATCCAGTAGGCGCGGAAGGCCGCCGGCGTTCCAACGGACGTTGGGAACGTAGAACTCGGCCTGACTCATGCTCTCTGCACCGCCGGCGACGACGAGGTCGCTGCCGCCGGACTGGACCTGCATGCACGCGTACAACACCGCCTGCAGCCCAGACCCGCAGCGTCGGTCGATCTGCAGGCCAGGCACATTCACGTCGAGGCCGGCGTCGAGGGCGGCGATCCGGCCAATGGCCGCTGCCTCACCGTTGGCGTATCCCTGACCGAAGATGACGTCGTCGACGTCCGCGGATGTCAGGCCGGTCCGGTCCACAAGTCCCTTCATCACGGTGGCAGCTAGCTTGGCGACCGGGGTGTCCTTGAACACCCCGCCGTATCGACCCACCGGAGTCCGGACAGGTTCGCAGATCACAGCATCAGCCACGGTTAGCTCCTCGTGGGTATCAAACGCTTGACTCCCCGCCATCGACCACGATCGTCTGTCCGGTTAGGAAGTCGGGAGCATTCAGAGCGAGATAGGTTACGACATTGGCCAATTCGTCGGGCTCGCCCATGCGCCGTGCCGGGATTCGGCGAAGGACCTTGGCTAATGCGTCGTCATCCTCACGCAACTCGGCATTGATGTCGGTGGCGAAGTACCCCGGAGCAACCGCATTCATTTGTGCGCCGAACTTCGCCCACTCGGCGGCCGCAGCCCGGGTGAAGTTGATGACGGCCCCCTTTGACGCGCAGTAAGCCGTGAAACCGGGCCGTCCGAGTACTCCGAATACCGACGCGATGTTGATGGCCCGCCCGCTGCCGACGGACGAGAAGTGCCGTGCGGCGGCGCGACTGCACAGGAACATTCCTCGCACATTCGTATCGAATATCCGCTCCCATTCGGCGTCATCGAGATCCACCAGGTTGACCTGTGCGGTAACACCGGCGTTGTTCACCAGCACGTCGAGCCGTCCAAACTCGTTGATCGTGGTGTCGAACAGCTGCTGGACAGAGTCGGCGTCGGTGACGTCGGTAGGAACCGAGAGCGCCCGGCCACCAGCTTCGAGGATGGCCTTCTCAGTCTCGACAAGGGCGTTTACCGTTCGCCCGGCGAGGACGACGGACAGACCTTCCTCAGCGAGCTGGCCAGCAATTGCGCTGCCGAGCCCACGGCCGGCGCCCGTCACGATCGCAACACGAGTCGGCATGCCGCCAATATGTCTGACATCTGCCTAATTGTCAAGATCGATGTCCAGCGCCCGGGGGGTTCCACCCGGGGTGATCTCCCGGGCCCCAACGGCCGCTCAAATGGGCGATAATGCTGGTCAAATAGTAGACAATATTATAGATTGTCTGACATATCTCGGTCGGCGCAGCGTTGTAAGACTCTCGCCGCCGCTATCGGAAGTGATTGAACATGACTACGGAACTGGCGGCCATCTGCGTCATCGGTGCAGGAACCATGGGCCGCGGCATCGCCCAGGTGGCGCTCTCCGCAGGCCACGAAGTAAGCCTCGTCGATCCCGATGCCAACCAGCTCGAGGCGGCGCAGCGCGAGATGGTCGCGCGGTTGATCCGCAAGCATCCCGATGCCGAGGACATGGTGCGCAGCCGGTTGCACCCGGTAACAGCGATCGCTGACACTCCCGTCCGGCCGGAAACCGTGGTCATCGAAGCAGCAGTCGAGGACCTCGACGTCAAACGGGCCGTGTTCAACCAGGCCCTCGAGCACTTCGGATCCGATGCAGTGCTGGCGACGAACACGTCCTCGCTCTCGATAACGGACATCGCCGCCGGCACCGCCGCACCGTCCCGGGTTGTTGGCATGCACTTCTTCAACCCGGTGCCCGTGATGAAACTGGTCGAGGTTGTCAGCGGCGTCCAGACAGACGCTCAGGTGGCAGATTCCATCGCGAAGTTGGCGACGGCGTGGGACAAGAGCGTCACACATGTACGTTCAGCACCCGGCTTCATCGTCAACCGCGTCGCCAGGCCTTTTTACGGTGAGGCGCTGAAACTCCTCGAGGAGGGCGCGGCATGTGCCGAAACCGTCGATGCGGTGCTTCGGCTCGCCGGACAGTTTCGGATGGGTCCGTTCGAGCTCATCGACTTGATCGGCAGCGATGTGAATTTCACCGTCACCAAGACTGTCTGGGAGGCATACAACTATGACCCGAGATTTGCGCCGTCACTGATCCAGCAGGAGCTGGTGGCTGCAGGTCGGCTGGGCCGTAAGACCGGCCACGGTTTCTACCGCTATGACGGTGCCTCGGAGCGACCGGCACCTGAGCCGGCACGGTCGGAGGCCGAACCTCCGGCGGAAGTCGGATTGCGCGGCCATTGCACACAACTCGAGGCCCTGCTGGCACGGGCAGATGTCGGCATCTCCCGAAAGCAACCCGCGGGCATTCCCGGTGCGGACATTCCACTACTAGGCACTGTGATGGTGACACGCGGTAAGACGGCCGGGGAGGAGTCGGCGTTACGTGGGACTGCCGTGCTGGTACTCGACCGCTGCCTCGACCCGAAAAGCACGACAGCACTGGCCTTCTCGTCAACAAGTGAGCGGCTCACGGCCGCGGTTGTGGCACTTTTGAACCGGGGGGGCATCGATGGATACGAGATCGCCGACACCGCGGGGCTCATTGTCGCTCGAATAGTCGCCATGCTCGCCAACGAGGCGCACCAGACGGTTCTGAACGGCGTAGCGACGGCCGACGACGTCGACACCGCAATGGAACTCGGCACGAACTATCCACTCGGCCCGTTGCGCTGGTGTGACCAATGGTCGCCCGCAACCGTGGCCGGCATCCTCGACAACCTCTGGTCGGAGTATCGAGATCCCCGGTATCGCACGAGCCCACATCTGCGTGCGGCCGCACGAAGGGCCATCACGGGTTCGCGCGGCTGAACCGCTCCATGACGGCGACAATGCACTTGCGCACGTCCGGGCGTGAGATGAGCTCTACGTTTGCCTCGTAGCTCGCACGCAGGGCGTTATCGAAATCAGGCGCCGCGGCTGAACGAACTATTCGCTTCAGGTGGGCGAACGTCTCGCTGGGACCGTGCGCCAACGCCGTCGCCAGTTCAATGGCACGTGCTTCGAGTGCGTCCGGAGCGCACACGTGGTCGACGAGTTTCAATTCGTGGGCGCGCGCCGCATCGATGAGTTGTCCGCTGGCCAGCAATTCGGTTGCAGCAGAAAGTCCCACCACGATCGGTAGCAGGAACGCGCCACCGGCGACCGGGATCATGCCTAAGTTGACGTAACTTTCGGCGAATCGTGCAGTCGTCGCAGCGACTCGTACGTCACACGCCAGGCCGAAGTCGAGTCCCCCGGCAGTGGCGGCACCATTGAACGCGGCAACCAATGGTTTGGGCGCAGTCCAAATTGCGCGCACGGTCTGCTGGACTGCCGGCATCCACACGTCGGACAGGTAGTCCATGAGGCCATCCTCACCATCGGCGGTGAAGACGGCGTGCATTTCCTGAACGTCGGCACCGGCGCAGAACACCGACCCCGTGCCGGTCAGCACGATGGCACGAACGGAGTCCGTCGCACACGCCTGCACAACCGCGCTACCGAACTCTGTCACGACCTTGGGAGTGACGGAGTTTCCCCGATGCGGCCGGTTGAGGCGGATGAATGCCGTTGCGTCCGAAGCCTCGACGATGACATCAGTCACTCGCTACACCACCTTCGTCATTTGGGCGGGCACCTGTCCGGGGTGGGAAACCCAATCCGCGATCGAACGTTTGAGCTCACCTCGCGCGATCTTCGACTCGCTGGAGAGTCGCGGGAGCGGGTTCGCCGCGACGAAAAGATGCCGCGGTTGCTTGAACCCCGCCAGCCGGTTACGCAGCCAGGCGACCAATTCGTCGGGTTCGCCGCCCGCAAGCCCGGGCGCGTACACCAAGGCCGCCGGTGTTTCTCCCCATTGACGGTCCGGCACCCCGACCACGACCGCCTCGACGACCCCGGGGTGTTCCTCCAGTGCGCGCTCGATCTCCACCGGTTGGATGTTCGTCCCTCCCGTGATGATCACTTCGCTGACCCTGCCGACGATGTACACGCGGCCCTCATCGTCGAATCGTCCCAAATCCGAAGTGGCCCACCATCCGTCACCGAGTTGCCGTCGCTGATGTTCGGCCTCCGCGCCCAGCAGCGCTGATGCCACGGTCCCCGAGCGCAACACCAGCTCACCCTCGACACCGGCACATAGCTCGTCGGTGATCTGTCCATCGACAAGCAGCGCGAACTCCACACCTGGAATCGGTCGACCGATCGACGGCCATAAGGACCGATCGGCCATTTCTTGTCGGGACAGCATCGTTGTCGATGCCGGCGCCTCGGTCTGTCCCCAGCATTGGACAAGTGCGTCGGTGTAGTCGGAGACAATCTCCAACGCCGGCAAGGCTGCCGGCTCCCCCGCCAACATCAGACACCCGAGGCGTGAGTCGCGGAGCAACGACAGCGAGGAAGAGTCGCTCAGTCGTCGCAGCATGGTGGGGACGGCGAACATCCAGTCAATCGCCTCGTCCTTGATTGCCTGTAGCGTCTGGTCGGCGTCGAAGCGAGACAGAATCACGTTGGTGCCACCGCATATCAACGTCGGCAGCACGCTCCACCCACCGGCGTACACCAGGGGAGCCACTTGTAGTGTTCGGGGAGCATGCACGGGGGAGTTCGTGCTCATCACCCACGTGTTGCCCAGGATCGCCAACCGCGCGGCCCGCTGCGAAATGGCGATGCCCTTCGGTTTGCCCGTTGATCCCGAGCTGAACCGTATGTGGTACAGGTCCTCTGGGCCAACGGGTACGCGCGGGGACGTGTCGACTGCGCCCACCAGACAATCGGTGAAAGAGTGCCAACCGCTCCGCTCGCCAATGACGACCGTCAAGGGGCGCTGGTCAGCCGACCACGTTTGGTCGAGGGCCGTCGCGGACGGCGGATCGGCAACCACGAGGCGAACGTCGGCGAGCTGCATGCAGCCGATGAGATCGACTGGCGAGAGGCGAGGGTTAAGCGGGACTTTCACCAGGCCGGCCTTGAGCAATGCGAATTCGAGGATCACGTACTCGACGTGATTGTGCGCCACGTAGGCGACGCGATCCCCCGGCCTGAGGCCCATTCCGATGAATGCGTTGGCGAGGCGATTCGACAGGCGCCGTAACTCACCGACAGTGATCTTGGCTTCCGCGCCCTCCACCGCGACCGAGCGGGGAGGCCGCCGCTCAATCTGACGCATCAACTGGACCACCGTCGCCGTGGAATCCAACGCTGCTCCTACCTTCGCCCCGGGGAACCCTGTGGCCCCGACCGTCAGCCCGCCGAGGGTGGACACGGCCGAATCACGTTACGTGCGATCATGGTCTGCAAATCTGATAAATGTCAAGTAGTTATCAACTTGTCTCAACTGACCCCTGATCGGGGCGTCAGCCGGCTGCGACTGCACGAAGCGTCGGACCGCATCGAGCACGCACCCCATTCCGGTGCGTCGGCGACGGATTTGCTGTTCCGCCCCTGGCCAGCTCGAATGCGCAGCCTTGGCACGACGGTGACAAAATCCAGAACCCCCCGCGCGTAAGGCCAATCAAACAATTGCGGAATCAGGAAGCGATTCGGACATTTCCGCCCCAGGTCCCGAGGGCATCAAGGGGTTTATCAAACAAGCCGAGCGGGACAGCAATACCGATGTTGGAGTCGTGTTCTGCGGTCGCTGTGGCGACGCTCATAAGTCCGACCACGAAGTGATCGGCACCTCACATGCGCAAATACCGCGGCAGGAAAGGTTCGACACCGATCTCGTGGCCCTCACCAGCATTCGAGGAGGACCGCTAATGGAGATGCACGGAAAGCCGGAGAATTGACGACGGAGTCATATACCCGTATTCCTTTGCCACAAAGCGCACTTTCTCCAGCTCTGCGCACCGCGTGTCGCTTGCAACACCAACTTTCCGGACCTACGATCGTCAGACAATAGATTGCTTGGCAACGGGCTTGCACCCTGGGGCTTCGCAGGTTCCGAACGAAGCGGTGCGACGGCGGCGACCCTCTAGGGTCTTCCTGACGGTTTCAGAGCAGAACTGCCAGGCCGCGTCGAAGACCGATGGATGGAAGGTGCACTAGGTGACTACCGAAACACGAGCTGCTGAGCAGCCCGGATTCAAGGCAAAGCAAGTCGTCCGGCCTCGCGCACAAGTCGAGAAGCAGCTGCGCGAAGCAATCATGTCCGGTCAGTTCGGGCAGGGCGACAAGCTACCGCCCGAGACGGAGCTCGCTGAACTATTCGGTGTGAGCCGTCCAACTGTCCGCGAGGCATTGGGCGCACTGGTCAGCTCCGGGCTGATCCGGAAGGTGCCGGGCGTCGCAGGCGGGAGTTTCGTCAACATCGTTACGCCTGACTCATTAAGCCGGATGCTCAGCGAGTCGGTAGACACGATCCTGCGCCTCGGCACCCTGCACATCGGCGAGCTGACCGAAGTGCGCAAGGTCCTTGAGGTGCCGTCGGCGCGATGGGCGGCCGAGAATCGGACGGACGAACAAGTCGAGCGATTGCATTCAATCGTGGAGCAACAGCGGACTACGACGATCGACGATCCGCTTATCCCGGAATACGACTTCGAATTTCACACCACGATTGGCCAGGCGTCGGGCAATCGCCTCTTGTCATCGTTGGTCGCTGCGGTCCACCGCGGGACCCATCCCGTCGAGTACCTCGAGGTGACGCCCGAGGTCGGCAGCAACACCGTCAAGCAACACATGGCCATCGTCTCGGCGATCGAGGCCGGTCACCCCGCGAAGGCCGCCAAGGCCATGGAGACCCATCTCGACTACGTGCTGCGGTACTCCACCGACTACGCGGGGACCGCAGCCTCCTAAGACGCTGATGTTCTGCGTGGCGGAGGTCGCGCTTCGCGGCGCCCGCTGATCGATCACCTCGCGATGGGTTGAACTCGTCGCCGCCTTGATGACCCTTGAGAACCGCGCGTCCCCGCGTTGGGATTGCTGTGTGACAACCAGGGAGTCCTTCTGCTTGACAAATAGGTGTCTGACAATGGCACACTTGTCAAAGATGTACGAGACGATTCACTACCGCTCAGTCGGCGGTGGATCGATGCCTGGGATGCACATGCGACGACGCATCGCGGTAACTCTGCATCGCCGCGCACACCGCGGCACTCACTGCGAACCCTGCACTGGCAGTCCGAAGAGGAGCAGCAGACATGAGCTACGACGACATCACGATGACGGTCGACGAAGGCGTCGCCACCATCACGATCAACCGTCCCGAGCAGGCGAACAAGTTGCGATTCGAAACTGCACGCGAACTGCACACCGCGTTTCGCGAGGTACGCCAGGACCCGTCGATCGACGTCGCCGTGCTGACCGGGGCGGGCGACAAGTTCTTCTGCATCGGTGGTGAGCACGAAGAGCTCAAGTCGCTTGATTACTCCAGCGTGATGCCGGTGATCGACCTCTACGAATTCATCGACACCATGCCCAAGCCGGTGATCGCCGCGGTCAACGGGTACGCCGTGGGTGGCGGCAATGTCCTCCAGGTGGTGTGCGATCTGGCGATCGCCGCATCCAACGCGGTCTTCCGGCAGGTCGGGCCGCTGGTTGGCAGTTTCGACGCCGGCTATGGCACGTGGTACCTCGAGGAGACGATCGGACGCCGCCGCGCCAAGGAGATGTGGTACCTCAACAACAAGTACACCGCGGCCGAAGCCCTCGAAATGGGCCTGGTCAATGAGGTCGTCAAGGACGGGCCGGTGCTGGATCGCGCCATCGAGGTGGCCCAACAGCTTCGACAACGTGGTCCGTTCGCGCTAGCAGCGCTCAAGACCGCGTTCTCTGGCAGGCACACGGGCGTCGCCGGCCAGGCCAGGCTCGCCCACGACCTGCTGTTGACGGCCTACCGCAGCACCGACGAGGCCGACGAGATGTCGCGTTCGTTCGAGGAGCGGCGGGAGCCGGAACGGAAGAGGTTCTACCGATGAGGGAGCGTGACGACGACCTCGAACAGTTCGCCGCGATGTTGTCGCAGCTGTTCGAAGAGCACGTGAGCTCAGGGCAGCCGGTCGACACCGCAGAAACGCTCGCAGCGCTCCGCCGGGCGCTCGATGCGTCTGACGTCTCCAATCTCGCGCGCGAAACCATTGGCATGGAGGACTCGCTGCGCTGGCTGACCACCACCGTCGGCCGGGCCTCACACACCTCGCCGTCGTTGGCCTTCGCTCTGGCGTCGCGGTACACCGCACAACGAGCACTGCTAAACGCAGAGCGGCCCGACGCCTCTTTA
>Ga0081538_10002397_pt1 | contig 18394 bp, 18 predicted proteins | sample TabmetS5T2R1_FD_71022 | JGI IMG/M metagenome (GOLD analysis project Ga0081538, IMG submission 71022) | Tabebuia heterophylla rhizosphere microbial communities from the University of Puerto Rico - S5T2R1 | ecosystem: Host-associated > Plants > Roots > Rhizosphere ... | reverse complement strand
CGGGGTGGACGATCTGTTCCTGATCGGTGGGGACATCGAGGACCCGGTGGGCGAGTATGCGTCGGCCGTCGATCTGCTGCCGCTGGTGGTCGACCGTGCGCAACGCCCGGCGATGATCGGCATAGCCGGCTATCCGGAGGGTCATCCCCGGATCTCCGCGGAGGACCTCGATCGCGCCGTTCGGGACAAGAGCCGCCTGGCCGACTATGTGGTCACGCAGATGTGCTTCGACCCGGAGGCCCTGAACACGTGGATCGTGCGCCAGCGCGAGCAGGGCATGGAGTTGCCGGTCGTGATCGGGATGCCCGGCAGGGTCGCTCGCCGCAAGATGCTCAGGATGTCGGCGCGCATCGGGGTCGGGCCGTCGATCGACTTCCTGCGCAAGCAGAAGGGCCTACGCAGGCTGCTCTCGCGGCGCTCGACCGCCGACCGGCTCTACGACGAGCTCGCGCCGCTGCTCGTCGACCCGGACCTGGCGATCGCCGGCGTTCAGTACTTCACCTTCAACGAGCTCGTGCAGACGTGGGAGTGGCATCAGAACAAGAACGGGAGAGTCGGTGATGACACCAAAGAACTTGCAAGAGCTGCTGGATGACTCCGGCAACACCGTCGAGCTGCTGCGCAACTCGCAGATCGGCGCGTACGTGTATCCGGTCGTCCCCTACGAGTTCAGCAACTGGCGCCGGGAGCAGCGCGCCTGGCGCGAGACCGCGGTCCTGTTCGACCAGTCGCACCACATGGTCAACCTCTTCCTGCGCGGCCCCGAGGCGCTCAAGCTGATCTCGGAGACGGGGATCAACAGCGTGGACGACTTCCCGGTCGACAGGGCGAAGCAGTTCGTTCCCACCACGCCGTCCGGCCATGTCATCGGCGACGGGATCCTGTTTCACCTCGACGAGGAGGAGTTCGTGTGGGTCGGCCGGGCGCCCGCTGCGAACTGGCTCTCCTACCGGGCGCAGAGCGGTGGCTACGACGTCGAGGTCGAGAAGGACGACCGCTCGCCGTCCCACCCCTACGGCAAGCCGGTGACCCGCAAGTACTGGCGCTTCCAGATCCAGGGCCCGAACGCCTGGCAGGTCATCGAGAAGGTCAACGGCGGCCCCGTCGAGCAGCTGAAGTTCTTCCGCATGGCGGACATGAACGTCGCCGGCCGCCAGGTCAGGACGCTGCGCCACGGGATGGCGGGCGAGCCCGGCCTCGAGCTGTTCGGTCCGTACGAGACCTTCGACGAGACTCGCGACTCGATCCTCGAGGCCGGCCGCGAGTTCGGGCTCGTGCCGTGCGGCGCCCGCGCCTACGCGTCGAACACGCTCGAGTCCGGCTGGATCCCGTCACCGCTGCCGGCCATCTACTCCGGCGAGGAGCTGCGCGGCTACCGCGAGTGGCTGCCCGCCCAGGGATACGAGGCCACGAACGCGCTGGCCGGCAGCTTCGTCTCCGAGCACATCGAGGACTACTACCTCAACCCGTGGGAGCTGGGCTACGGCCAGTTCGTGAAGTTCGACCACGACTTCGTCGGCCGCGAGGCGCTCGAGCGCATCGAGCCCGAGGAGCAGCGCAAGAAGGTCACGCTGGCCTGGGACGGCGACGACGTCGCCAGGATCTTCGCGTCGCTGTTCGACACCGACGAGGACCCGTACCAGTTCTTCGACCTGCCGATCGCCAACTACGGCGCCTCCAGCTTCGACTCGGTGCTCGACGCCGACGACGAGCTGGTCGGCTTCTCGCTGTTCTCGGGCTACAGCGCCAACGAGCGCCGCGCGCTCTCGCTGGCCACCGTCGACCCCAAGGTCGAGATCGGGGACCAGGTCACCGTCGTCTGGGGGGAGCCCGACGGCGGCACGCGCAAGCCGACGGTCGAGCCGCACCGGCAGCTGGCGGTGAGCGCGATCGTCAGCCCCGCGCCCTTCTCGGAGGACGCGCGCCTGCGCTACGCCGAGGGCTGGCGGACGGCGGGCCGAGCGAGCTAGACGGCGACGCCGGCGGCGCGGGCGTAGCCGCGATCCTCCTCGCCGGCGGGCGGGGTTCCGTAGAAGTGGAAGCTCTCGACCGTCCGCACGCCCCAGAACTGGCCGCGGGCGCGCTCCGCCTCGCTCCAGATCACCGGCTCGCGATCGGGGTCGTAGACGAAGTAGCCGCCGTTGGTGACCTCGATCCGGTTGCCGCCCGGCTCGAACACATAGAGGAAGAACCCGGCCGCGATCGCGTGCTTGGACGGCGCCGCCTCGATGTGCACGCCGGCGTCGACGAAGACGTCGGCCGCTCGCAGGCACTCCTCGCGCGTGTCGACCCAGAACGCGAGGTGATGGAGCCGCCCGCTGGCGCCGCGCGCATCGTGCACGTAGATCAGCTCGTGGGCGGCGATCGTCAGGCTCAGCCACGCGCCGGTCTCGCGGCCGTCGTCGAGCACGACGCCCTCGTAGTGGCGGTAGCCCAGGACGTCGGTGGCGAAGCGCCGCGCGGCCGCCACGTCGGAGGCGAGGAAGTTCACGTGGTCGAGCCGCTTCACCGCCGCGCCGCGCCCGGTGTAGCGCTGCGGCTGGTTGCGCCACGACGGTCGCAGGTGCTCGGGCGGCTCGTAGCGGTCGGACTCGTACAGGACCTCGATCAGATGCCCGTCGGGATCGGTGAAGCGGTAGGCCGGTCCGTGCCCGTGGTCGCCGTCGTGCCAGCCGGCGCCGCGGCCGGTCGCCTCGATCGCCGCGACGCGGTCCGTGAGCGCCTCCGCGCTCGACGCGCGCAGCGCCATGTGGTGGATGCCGGAGGTCGCGGCCTCGGTCAGCTTGAGGCAGTACGGCTGGTAGTCGCCCCAACCGCGCAGGAACACCGACTGGCCCTCGCGGTGCTCCTCCTCCATCCCGAGCAGGTCGACGAAGAAGCGCAGGCTCGCGTCCGGCTCCGGGGTCAGCAGCTCGACATGGTGGATGTGCGCGAGGCCGGTCACCGCTCGACACGCTCTCGCAACCCGTCGAGGTCGTACGAGACGGCGCCGGCCAGGAGCTGCTCGCGCTTGCGCCGCTCGCGCTCCTCGCGCGCGAGCGACGCCTCCAGCACCTCGTCGATCCGCGCGGCCGCAACCACGGCGGCGCCGTCGCCGTCGAGCACGACCGCGTCCCCGGCCTCGATCCGCCGGCCGCCGACCACGACCGGCGCGTCGAGCGTGCCCGGCACGTCCTTGGCGGCGCCGCGCACCCGCACCCAGCGGGCCCAGATCGGCAACCCGAGCTCGACCAGCTCGTCGACGTCGCGGACCGCGCCGTCGACCAGCATCCCCGCGACGCCGCGCACCCTCGCCTGGGTGGCGAGCAGGTCGCCGACGAGCGCGACCGGCGCCGGATCGGGCATGGTGAGGACGAGCACGTCGCCCGGCCGGGCGTGGGCGACGGCGGCGTGGACCATCAGGTTGTCGTCCTGCCCGCACATCACCGGGCGTGCGCGCCCGGCGGCGCGAGAGCCGGGCACCACGCGGTGCAGCGGCAGGTCGACGAGGCCCTCGCGGCCGGCGGCCTCGTACACCGTCGCCGATCCCAGCCGCGCCAGCTCCTCGTAGACGCCCACCGCCGGCGGACATTATCAACAATCTTGTCCCCAAAGTCGGCGCTACAGTCAGCGCGGATGACGGCCGAGCCGATCACGCAGGACGGGGTGTACGAGCGCCTCCGCGAGGCGATCGTGACCGGCCGCCTGCAGCCGAACCAACGGCTGGTGGAGCTCGACCTGACCGAGTCGTTCGGCGCCAGCCGCTCGTCGGTGCGGACCGCGCTCGTCCGGCTCGCCCACGACGGCCTCGTGGTGCACGAGCGCAACCGCGGCGCCCGCGTGCGGATGGTCGACGTCGACGAGGCGGTGGAGATCGTCGAGGCCCGCCGCGTGCTCGAGGGCCTGGCCGCGGCGGCCGCGGCGACGCACGCGACGAAGCGCGACGTGACCGCGCTCCGCCGCGTCCTGCGCGAGATGCGGTCGCTCCTGGACGCCGGCGACCTGCTCGCCGTCTCCGACCAGAACGGCGAGCTGCACCGGCGCATCCTCGCCGCCTCCGGCCACCGCACGGCGATCCGGCTGATCGAGGGCCTCAACAGCCAGATCGTGCGCTTCCAGTTCCGCACGATCCTCGTCCCGGGGCGCTCCGAGCGGTCGTTCGAGGAGCACTCAGCGATCGTGGACGCGATCGCCGGCCACGACCCTGAGGCGGCCGAGGCGGCGATGCGCGCCCATCTCGCCCACGTCGCCGACGCGCTCCGGCAGCAGGACCGCGCGATCTAGAGCTCGCGGACGACCTGCGGCACGACGCGCATGAAGGCCTCGGCCTGGCGCACCGCCTGGTCGCCCGACGCGCGGCGCGCATGGTTGCCGCGCTGGTCGGCCCGCTGGCGGTAGTAGGTCTGCAGGTACTTCTGCGCCTGCATCTCCTCCATCGCGGCCTGTTTGCGATCGATCACCGCCGTGATGTCGACGAACGTCGTCGGGGTGAAGTTGCACAGCTCGGGCTGGTGCGGCTCGAACAGGAACAACGCGGGCGGCTTGATCGTCCCGAACGCGCTCGCCACGCCGGCTCCGGCCGCCAGGCCGCGGGCGCGGTCGACCGCGTGGTGGGCGACCGGATGGTCGGGGTTGAAGGGATCGGTGTCGGTGTGCGTGACGATCACGTCGGGCGCGAACTCGCGGATCGCGTCGGCGATCGCCATCAGCTCGTCGCGGCCGATCTCGAGCGGGTAGTCGCCCAGGTCGAGGCAGCGGAAGGTCGCCCCCACGTGCCCCGCGGCGCGCTCGGCCTCGCCGTGGCGGATCCGCTTGACGTTCTCGACCGTCTGGCCCTCCTCCTTCCACAGCTCGCCGGACTCGCCGCGCTCGCCGTAGGACAGCGCGATCACCTCGGCGGTCCCGCCCGCCGCGGTGCACACGGCCACCGCCCCGCCCGCGCGCCAGACGAAGTCGGCCGAGTGCGCGCCGATGACCAGGAGCCGGGACATCAGCGGCCCGCGACCCGTCGCGTGTTGGTCACCGCCATCGTCCGCACCTCGTCCTCGCCGAAGCCGGCGGCGAGGAAGCGCTCGGCCATCAGCGCCAGGCCGTCCTCGACCGGCGGGTTGAAGCGCTGGCCGAGGTCCGTCGCCCACACCGTCCGCTCGGGACCGACCGCGCGCGTGGCCTCGAAGAACCGCTCCCACGGCGCCTTGCCCGTGTACGTGGTGGTGAAGCAGCGCTCCATCAGCGCGCCGCGCTCGGCGAGCGCGACCTGGTCGGCGGGCGAGACGTCCTGGGACGGGAACTCGGGATGCGTGACCACGATCTGCCGCACGCCGGCCTCCACCGCCGCGTCGACGAGCGTGAAGATCTCGTCGCGCGACAGGTGCCCGGTGCAGAGCACGAGGTCGTGCCGGGCGATCACCTCGAGCACCGCGCGCGCCTCGGGCAGCAGGGCGCCCTCCTCGTCGACGACCGGCACCGGCTCGCAGGCGAGCCCAGCCTCGCGCAGCGACAGCTCGAACCGCACCCAGACCGGCACCTTGCCGTTCGGATCCGCCTGCAGCACCTCGTGCTGCTCGTTGACGGAGGAGACGGTCGGGAACCAGACGATCCGCGCGCCCTCGCGGGCGGCGATCTCGACCGCGAGCGGGTTCAGCCCGCCCACCGAGCGGTTCAGGGTGATGCTGCCGAGCACGGTCACGCCCGGCACCGCCTCGGCGACCACCTGCGCCCGCTCCGCCGTCGAGGTGTAGTGCGACTTGAGGCCGAACCCCGCCAGCCCGGTCTCGCGGCAGCGGCGCGCCAGCGCGATGTCGCTGATCCGCCGCTCGACGAAGTCCGGCGCGATGTGGACGTGGTAGTCGACCGCCCCGCGCACGAGCTCGCGCGCGTGGTCGCCCGGCACCGGGTGCTCGCTCATCGGGTCGTCGCCGCCAGCTCGGTCAGCCACTCGCCGGCCGCGCGCGCCACGCGCGGCTCGACGCCGAGCTCCTCCAGCAGCTCGCACGCGTCGGCGACCTCGTCGACCCGCCGCCGCGCGTGGCGCTCGCTGCCCGTCACGAGCCGCTCGAGGTCGATCTCGTCGAGCGCGGTCGCGAGCTCGGCGCGCACCCACTCCTCGCACCCCGCGGCCTCGCCGGCGCGCAGGCTCTCGATCGCCGCCGCCGCCACGCCCTTCAGGAACACGCTGCGCAGCAGCTTGCGCGTCGCCGCCGTTCCCGGCTCCGGCCCGAGCACCTCGACCGGCATCCCGAGCGGACACAGCAGCTCGGCGAACCGCTCGGCACCCGGCCCGGAGGCGAGCGCGGGCGTGCGGATCCGGCGCCGCGGAACCGGAGCCATGAGCGCCACGTCGGCGAACGCGGCGCCGCTGGGCGCGACCACGTCGGCCACGGCGTGCTTGAGCGGCGGGCCCGTCGCGTTGAGGTCCGCGAACACCTGGCCGGCGGCGAGCCGGCCCAGCACGCTCCGCGCCGCGTCGACCGCCGCCGCGGCCGAATTCACGCTGAGGACGACGTCCGCTCCCTCGGCGGCCTCGCCCGGCGCCGTCACCCGCTCGATCCCGGGCGCGTCCCGCGCGGGATCGGGATCCCAGCCCCGGACCGCGGCTCCCGCCGCGGCCGCGTCGGCGGCGAGCGCGCCGCCCGCCTCCCCGAGCCCGAGGACGCCGAGCTTCACCAGATCTCGTCCGCGGTCTCGACGATCAGGCGCAGCTTGGCCCACTGCTCCTCGTGCGAGAGGTCGTTGCCCTCCTTGGTGGAGGAGAACCCGCACTGCGGCGACAGGCAGAGCTGGTCGACGTCGACGAACTTCGACGCCTCCTCGATCCTCCGCTTGAGGTCGTCCTTGCGCTCCAGCTCGCCGCGCTTGGTCGTCACCAGCCCGAGCACGACCTTCTTGCCCTTCGGCACGAACCGCAGCGGCTCGAAGCCGCCGGACCGCTCGTCGTCCCACTCGCAGAAGAAGCCGTCGACGTCGAGCCGGTTGAACAGCGCCTCGGCCACGAACTCGTAGCCGCCCTCGGCCGCCCACATGCTCTGGTTGTTCCCGCGGCACATGTGCGTCGTGATGGCCAGGTCGTCCGGCCGGCCCTCGAGCGCTCGGTTGATGTTGGCGATGTAGTGCTCGTGCTGGTGCTCGGGGTCGCCGCCGATCGCTTCCACGTGCCGGCGCTGCTCGGGATCGTTCATGTAGGCCAGGCTGGTGTCGTCCAGCTGCAGGTAGCGGCAGCCGAGCTCGTACACCTGCCGGACCTGCTCGGCGTACGCGGCCGTCAGATCGGCCCAGAACTGGTCCATGTCCGGGTAGACGGACTCGTCGATCGCCGACCGGCCGCCCCGGTAGTGGACCATGCTGGGCGACGGGATCGTGAGCTTCGGCACCGCGCCGGACACCGTGTCGCGCAGGAACGCGAACGCGTCGCCGAAGATCGTGTGCTCGAGCGCGATCGGCGCGGACACGTGCGCGGACGGCGGCGCCCACTCGTACGTCCGCTGCTCGTTGTGGAACGCGACCCTGATCGTGTCGTCCTGGACCTTCGTGATCCCGCCGAGCTGGTAGATGAAGTCCATGTGCCACGACTCGCGGCGGAACTCGCCGTCGGTCGCGCTGCGCAGGCCGACCTCCCCCTGCCTGCGCACGACCTCGCGGATCGCCTCGTCCTCGATCCCGCGGAGCTCCTCGGCGTCGATCCGTCCCTCCGCGAACTCCTCGCGCGCGGTGAGCAGCTCCGGCGGGCGGAGCAGGCTGCCGACATGATCGGCACGGAAGGGGGGCCGCCCAGTCATCACGCACCTCCTTTGAATGCCTCGGCGAGCCGCTCGGCGGCCACGCCTGGATTGACCTTACAGTCGAGCACGAGCGGGCCTTCGCGCTCGGCGAGCCAGGCGTCGACGGCGACGGCGAGCTCCTCGGTGGCGCGGATGGTCGCCGCGCGGGCCCCGAGGCCGCGCGCGACGGCGGCGAAGTCGCGATCGCCGAACGTGACCAGGTCGGTGGGCAGGCCCATCGGCCCGAAGTGATGCACCTCGGCGCCGTACGCTCCGTCGTTGAAGACGGCGACGACGACCGGGAGGCGCTGGCCGACGAGGGCGTCCAGCTCGCCGAGGGCCATCATCGTGCCGCCGTCGCCGATCAGCAGCAGCACGGGGCGCTCGGGACGAGCGACGGCCGCGCCGATCGCCGTGCCCAGGCCGAGCCCGACCGCCTGGAAGCCCTGTGCCGCCACGAAGCCGGCGGCGTCGGGCACGGACAGGTACGGCGTCGGGAACCAGTGGAAGTGCCCACCGTCGTAGACCACCGTCCGCTCGGCCGGCAGCGAGCGGTCGAGGGCGACGGCGAGCGAGCGCGGGTCGAGCAGGCCGTCGGCATGCACCTCGTCGTAGTCGTCGGCGGCACGGTACGAGCGCACCTCCTGCTCGACGGCGCCCGCGCGGAAGCCCTGCGCGCGGTGGCCGCGGCGCTCGAGCTCGCCGAGCAGCGCTTCGGCCGTCGCGGCGGCGTCGCCGACGAGCGCGACGCGGTCCTGACCGATCGCGGCGGCGTCGGTGTCGCAGTGGACGACGGTGGCGCCGGCGATCAGCGTGCCGTGCATGGTCGTCCACTGGTTCAGGCTCGCGCCGAAGGCGAGCACGAGATCGGCCTCCTGGACCACCCGCTCGGCGAGCTTGGACGCGAAGCCGCCGCACACCCCGAGGCTCAGCGGGTTGCCGGCGAACAGGCCGTTGGCGACGAGCGACGTCGCGTACAGCGCCCCGATCCGGTCGCCGAGCGCCTCCAGGACCGCGCGCGCGTCGGCCAGCACCGCGCCGCGGCCGGCGAGGATCAGCGGTCGTTCGCGGCTGGTGACGAGGTCGGCGACGGCCGCCACGTCGGCCGCCGAAGGGTTCGCGCGCGGGGTGTCGAGCGGGACCTCCGGTTCGACGGCGGCGGCTTCCTGCTCCTGGACGTCGATCGGCAGGCCGAGCACGATCGGACGCCGCTCGTGGACCGCACGCTCGGCGGCGCGTGCCACGTCGACCGGCGGCTCGAACCCGGCGCCGGCGGTCGCCGCCAGCGCCGACAGGTCGAGCGACTGGTTGAGGCGCCGTCCCCGCGCGACCTCAGGGGCGAGCAGCAGCACCGGCGCGCGCTCGCGGACGGCGTGCGTGAGCGACGTCAACGTGTTGGTGACGCCAGGACCCTGGTGGACGCTCGCCACGCCCACCCGCCCCGTGATCTGGGCGTAGGCGGCGGCCGCCGTGACCGCCGCCGACTCGTGGCGCACCCACACGCAGCGCCCGTCGCAACGATCGACGAGGTGCTGGACGAGCTTGAAGTTGCCGCTGCCCAGCAGCCCGAAGACCGTGCGATGACCGAGCCGCGCGAGCGCCTCGGCCACCTGCTCGTAGACGCGCGGCCCGCTCAGGGCGCCTGTGCGCCTTCCCAGATCAGCTCGTCGACGGGGAACGTCTCGTCGATGATCCCGTACTTCTGCGTGTAGCCGATGAGATCCTCGAGCTGGGCGCGATCGATCTCGGTCGGCCACAGCGGCAGCCGCATCTCCTGGGCCACGGCCTCCGGGATCTGCGTGAACGTCGGGATCACGGCGCGCGCCTCGTCGGGGTTCTCGGTCGCGTAGTCGGAGCTGCGGTTCATCGCGCGCGTGAAGCGCTCCATCACGTCGGCGTTCTGCTCGAGGTACTCGTCGGTCGTCGCATAGGTGCCGTTCGGGAAGGCCTTGCCGAGCGACGGATACGGCGCCAGCACCTCCTGCGCCCCCGCGCCCAGCGCCTGGGTCAGGAACGGCTCGACGCCCCAGATCGCGTCGACGCGCCGGCCCTCCAACGCGGCGGGCATCTCCGGGAACGGGATCTCGAGGAGCTCGATCGAGTCGGGATCCACGCCCTCCGCCTCGAGCGCGGCCTTGAGCCCGACCTCGGCGACGCCGCGGAGCGCGTTCACGGCGATCGTCTTGCCCTGCAGGTCGGCGGGTTCCCGGATGTCCGAGCCCTTGCGCGACAGGATGACCTGCCACTCGTCCGCGGCGGTGTCGGCGCCGTTGTCGGCGTTGGCCACGACCTTGAGCGGCAGCCCCTGCGCGCGGGCGACGATCACGGGGACGTAGCCGAGGAACGCGACCTGCGAGTCGCCGCTGACGAGCGTGGTGACGAGCTCGTTGCCGCTCTGAGCCACCTGCGGCTTCAGCTCGAGCCCCTCCTCGCGGAAGAAGCCCTTCTCCATCCCGAGGTAGAGGGGTGCCGCGTTGCCGATCGGCAGAACCCCGATCGTGATCCTCGTCGTTCCGTTCTCGCCCGACGCAGGAGCGGAGTCCTCGTCGTCTCCGCAGCCTGTCAGCAGGAGCAGCGCTGCGAGCAGCGCTCCCATGACTCGGTGCAGCCGCATCTCGCCTCCCTCGCTCGGCAACGAGGTTTGTCAGGTTCCGCCAAGTTTGTCAACAGTTGCGACGACTATCTGAGCGACAATTCGTGCTTGCGGAAGTACGGTTTCGTGCCGCTCTGATGGTCGGTCACGTCGACCACCCGCCTGACCTCCGGCACGGCCCGCACCAGCGCCGTCTCGATCCCCTGGCGGAGCGTGACGCTCGCGACCGCGCAGCCCTGGCAGCCGCCGCTCAACCTGACGTACACGGTCTCCTTCTCGACCGACACCAGCTCGGCCCGCCCGCCGTGCGCGGCGATCGCCGGGTTCACCTGCAGAGCGAGCACCTGCGTCACGCGCTGAACCACGTCGCCGCTCAGGTCGGGCGGCGGCGGGCCGCCGAGCGCAGGGCTCGGCGTATTGGGGTTGTCGACGGTCAGGCCGCCCGGGTCGTCGAGCCAGTCGATCCTCGCGCCGCGGACCTTGCGGAAGTCGCGCGCGCGGATCACGATCGGAAGGTCGCGATGGTGGAGGACGATGTCGCGCGGCGCCTTCGCGTCGAGCGGTTTCAGGGACAGGCTGCAGTCCCACCGGTTGCCGACCGTGCCACTCACCTCGAGCCACATCGCGTGGCGCTCGGGTTCCGCGAGCTCGCCCCGGAAGCCCACGACCTTCTCGTAGGCGGCGTCGGTGACGTCGAGCCAGTTCACGCCTGCGCGCTGAAGATGACCGCGGCGCGCAGCGCGAGCACGCCGGCGAGAACGAGCAGCGGGGCGAACGTCGACGCCTTCTCGCGCGCCATCGCCACGGCCCCGCCCGGCGTCGGCTCGAGCCGATGGCCGGCCAGCGAGATGAGCCCCGGGAGCATCCCGGCGATCGCGATGAGCCAGAGCGGGATCCACGGCAGGTCGAACGCCTCGTCGAGCGTGCGGTTGTCGATCAGCGTGAGCACGAAGACGCAGAGCAACACGAGCTCGAGCGCCGCGAACAGCCGCTCGCCGATCTCCAGGAAGCCGCGTGAGGGCGCCGCGTCCCGGCGATAGCGCATGAGCAGGAGCAGCAGCGCGGCGGAGCCTGACAGCCCCGAGGCCAGGAACAGCCCGCCCAGCGCCCAAGTGTCGCTCCAGATCGGCTGGTTCGAGACCGCGATCAGCACGCCGGTGTAACCGGCGACGAACAGGAAGAACACGGCCCCGATGACGTCCCACACCCTGCCCACGAGCGCCCCCGTGACGCGGCGGACGATCGGGATGCGGACCTTGCCGTCGCGCACGAGCGCGTCGACGAACGACACGAACGCGAAGACCGAGGCGACGAGCAGCGCCCAGACGCCCACCGACATCGGCGTCCCGGTGTTGAGGTTCAGGCCGACGTCGCCTGGCGTGGTGTCCACGAGCATGTGCCAGAACCGCAGCGGCTGCGAGAGGTCGAAGGTCAGCAGGAGCGGGCAGACGAGCGTGGCGGGCAGCGCCACGTAGAAGCCGAGCCTCGCGGCCGCCTCGTCGGCCGGCGTGCCCCAGTGGCGCAGGAACGCGGCCAGGAAGTAGCTGCCGCCCGCGAGCCCTGCGAAGAAGAAGTAGGCCAGGATCCACCAGGTCCAGTGCGGATCGCCGGCGAAGTGCTCCGTCTGCGCGAGCAACGTCATGTCTCGTCCTGCTCCGCCGACTCGAGGTTTCGCTGGCGGCGCGCGACGAAGGCCGTGAACACCGCCAAGATCGCGGTCACGAGCCAGCCGAGGTAACCGCTCACGTTGTTCCGGCCCGGGAGGACGGCGTTCGCCGCACTCGGGAGCTTGTAGACCTCGGGCTTGTCCATCAGCAGGAAGAACGCGTTGAGGCCGCCGTAGACCTCGTCGTCGGCGCCGTAGAGGTTCGCCTCCTCGATCCCCTGCTCGTGCAGCCGCGCCAGGCGGGCGTTCGCCGTCTCACGCAGCTCGTCGAGCGGCCCGAACTGGATCGAGTCGGTCGGGCACGCCTTGGCACACGCCGGCTCCATGCCGCCCTGGAGCCGGTCGTAGCAGAGCGTGCACTTCTGGGCGACCTTCTCGTCCTCGTCGATGGCGATGACGTCATAGGGACAGGCGGCGATGCAGTTGCGGCAGCCGTTGCAGACGTCTTCCTGGATGTAGACGGTGTCGAACTCGGTGCGGATGATCGACCCCGTCGGGCACACGTCCATGCAGCTCGCGTGCTGGCAGTGCTTGCACACGTCGGACATGATCAGGAAGGCCCGGCCGTTGCCCTCCCCCATCGTCTCGTCGGGCACGTGGTCGATGAACTTCACGTGCCGCCAGGTCGAGCCGTTCAGCTCGCCCGTGTTGTCGAGGCTGTCGCCGAGGAAGGCGACGTCCTTCTCCGGGAGCTGGTTCCACTCCTTGCACGCCACCTCGCAGGCCTTGCAGCCGATGCAGACGCTCGTGTCGGTGAAGAAACCGTACGGCTTGCCGGGAACGATCTCGACCATGGTTGCCATAGCTAGAAGCCCATGAGGTTCGGGGTCACTTTCGTCAGCCCTTGGTCCGTCGCGTAGAGGTCGAGGGGCAGGGCGGCCAGCTCGTCGACCTCCGGCACCGCGCGTCCGTCGCGCGCCATGTCGACCTCGATCAGGTAGCGGCTGCACGTCGAGCAGGCCGCGACGCGGACATGTCCGAATACCGGCTGCCCGTCGCCGTCGCGGCGGCCGGAGACCGGCCCGTGCCACTGCTCGGCGTACACCGAGAGCCGCGCCTCCCGGTCCTCGCCGCACGCCGGGCAGATGCTGCGCGAGCACGTCCAGCTCGAGCCGCAGCGCGCGCACAGCAGGCTGCGCGGCCCGCTCACGAGCGTCTCGCCGGACTCGCCGAGGTACGAGAGCTGGGGTGGTCCGCCACAGCGCGGGCACAGTTCCGCGCCGCTCCCCGCCACGCACGCGTCGCCGGCCCGCTCGCCGAGCGCCTCGAGCACCGGAGTCAGCGAGGCACGGGCGAGAAAGCGGTCCACCGGGTCGAGCGGCGCGCCCTCCAGCCAGCCGGCCAGCGGCGGGTCGGTCCGGTCCCGCACGGCCCGCGCCAGCGCGGGCGGGCCCGCCGCCAGCGTGGCCTCGACCACCGCGGGCAGGACGCGGTCCGCGGCCCAGGGCGCGGCGTCCTCGGGAGCCGGCGGACCCGGGGACACCGACTCCCAGGCGCCGAGCACCGCGAGATAGAGCGCCAGCAGCTCGTCGGCGAAACGGTGGCGGGCACGCAGCGTCTCGGCCCGGCGCCGGCGGACGGCGAACGACCGGTCCAGGGTGGCGGGAGCGCTCACAGCTTCTCCAGGTTCACGAGGAAGGCCTTGAACTCGGGCGTGCGGACGGTCGCGTCGCCGACGAAGGGCGTCAGCGCGTTCGCCAGCCAGTGGTCACCCGTCTTGATCCCCACATAACCCCAGTGGATCGGGATGCCGATGTGGAAGGTCTTGCGCCCGTCGATCGTGAGCGGCCCGAGCCGGTTCGTCACGAGCGCGCGCACCTCGAGCTTGCCCCGCTTGGACCAGACCCGCACCATGTCGCCGGTCTCGATGCGCTTCTCGCGGGCGAGCTCCTCGGGGATCTCGACGAACGCCTCGGGCTGCAGCTTGACGAGCCGCTCGACGTGCTGGGTCACGTAGTGCTCGTGCTCGGTGAGCCGGTAGCTGGTCGCGACGTAGGGGTACTCGTCGACCGTCCCGAAGCGGTTCGGCCGGCCGGCCGCCTCGTCGTACATGAACGTCGCGGGCGAGGCCGAGACCTCCGGGTGCAGCGGGTTTTCGACCGGCGATTCGATCGGCTCGTAGTGCTCCGGGAGCGGGCCGTCAGAGAGCCCGTTCGAGAACAGGCGACCCGTGCCCTCGCCGGTCATGATGAACGGCAGCGGAGACTCGGGGTCGCCGGGGTCCGCGTCCGGCAGGTAGTCGGGGACGTCGCCGACCCACAGCTTCTGGCCCGCGTCCCAGCGGATGCCCGGCCGCTCGGGATCCCACGGCCGGCCGCGGGGATCGGCCGAGGCGCGGTTGTAGAGCACGCGGCGGTTCGCGGGCCACGACCATGCCCACTCGGAGTAGAAGCCCATGCCGGTCGGGTCGTTCTTCTCCGGGTCCTGGACGCCGTTGCGGCGCTTCATCTGGTTGCCGCTCTCGGTGTAGGACCCGGTGTAGATCCAGTTGCCCGCGCTCGTGCTGCCGTCGTCGAGGAGGTCGAGGAACGTCTCGAGCCGCTTGCCGGACTTGAGGTCGTATCCGTTGACCTCCCGGGCGATCTCGTCGAGCTGGGGCTTCGCCGGGTCCCGGTAGTCCAACGTGAGGTCCATGACCGGGTCCGGGAACTTCCCGCCCTCCCGGCGGTACAGCTCGCGCACCCGCACGAAGAGGTCCGCCAGCATCCAGTGGTCGTGCCGTGACTCGTGCTCGGGCTGCAGGACCTGGTCCTTCCACTGCGACCAGCGGCCGCTGTTGGTGAACGAGCCGTCCTTCTCGATCCAGTGCGTGGCGGGCAGGACGAAGACCTCGGTCTGGACCGCCGACGGATCGGTGCCCGGGGCGTGCCAGAACTCCGAGCTGGTGGTCGGCAGCGAGTCCATGACGCACAGCCACTTCAGCTTGCCGAGCGCCTCCTGCACCTGATTGGCGTCGGGACCGATGCTGGACGCGGTCATCCCGCTCAGGAAGACGCCCTCCATGTTGCCCTGGAGCGCCTGGTCGAAGATCGAGATCCAGGACGCGTTCCCGGCGGGCTTGGGGAGGTGGTCGAAGGCGTACTCGTTGCGCTTCGTGGCCTTGTCCCCGTACCAGGTCTTCAGCAGGCTGACGAGGAACTTCCCGTAGTTCTCGCCGAAGAAGTTCATCGCCCTTGGATGCGCCTTCTTCGATGCGCTCTCCTCGACGTAGTCCTTGACGGTGCGCTGGCCCGGCGCCGGCACCTTGAGGTACCCGGGAAGGATCTCCCACGAGATCGCGTTGTCGGTGTTGCCCTGGATGTTCGCATGGCCGCGCTCGGCGTTCATCCCCCCGCCGGGCCGGCCGATGTTGCCGAGCAGGAGCTGCAGCACGGCGCCGGCGCGGATCATCTGCGACCCGGTGGTGTGATGCGTGAGCCCGACGGCGTAGACCTGCGTCATCACCTTGTCCGGGCGCCCCATCTCGCCCACCATCTCGGCGACCTGGAGGAACTGGTCGCGCGGGATGCCCGTAATGCGCTCGACCATCTCCGGCGTGTAGCGCGCGTAGTGCCTGCGCATCAGGTTCAGGACCGAGCGCGGGTGGTCGATGTCGGTGCGGGCGAACGTCGAGTTCGGGCCCGAGCTCTGGGTGCTGAGCCCCGTCGCGGACTTCCCGCTGCCGCCGAGCCCGCCGGGAGCCTGCCCGCCCGCGGGCGCCGTCTCGTACTTCCAGACCGTGGGGTCGTACGCGCGGGTCTCCTCGTCGAACCCGTTGAACATCCCGTCGTCGAACGAGTAGCTCTTGTCCACCACGAACGCGGCGTTGGTGTACTCGCGCACGTACTCGTCGTGGTAGAGCCGGTTCTCGAGGACGTAGTTGATGAGGCCTCCGAAGAACGCCGCGTCGGTTCCGGTCCGGATCCGCAGGTGGAGGTCGGAGACCGCCGAGGTCCGGGTGAAGCGCGGGTCGACGTGGATCATCCTCGCCCCGCGCTCGACCTTCGCCTTCATGAACCAGCGGAAGCCGACCGGATGCGCCTCGGCGGGATTACCGCCGTTGATCAGGATCAGATCGGCGTTCCGGATGTCGCGCCAGTGGTTGGTCATGGCGCCCCGACCGAACGTGGCGGCCAAACTGGCCACCGTGGGACCGTGTCAAACCCTGGCTTGTTGCTCCAGGTAGACGAGCCCCAGGGCGCGCATCAGCTTCGTGGCGAGGTAGCCCTCCTCGTTGCTGAACGCGGCACCGCCGGCGAAGGCCAGCCCTTCGGTCCGGTTGACGACGTTCCCCTCATCGTCCTTGGCGACGAACGTGCGGTCGCGCGCCGCCTTGACTCGCTCCGCGAGCATGTCGAGGGCATCGCTCCAGGAGAGCCGCTTGAACTCGCGCGCGCCAGGCGCCCGGTAGAGCGGGTACTGGAGTCGCCGCTTCGAGATGGCGAGCTCCATCGCGCTCGCGCCCTTGGGGCAGAGCGTCCCTTCGTTGATCGGGCTGTCGGGGTCGCCCTCGATCTGGATCAGCTCGGCCTTGCCGTTCCGCGCCTTGCGCGTGTACGCGAGGATCGAGCAGCCGACCGCGCAGTAGGGACAGACGGAACGGGAAACCTTGGCGCCCTCGATGCGCAGCTCCTGCTTGATCGTCGTCGCCTCGGCCACGGCGACGTCGAAGCCCAGCGCCGAGAGGCCGCCGAGCGCCACACCCCCAGCGCCGACCTTCAGGACGTCGCGTCGAGTGAGCTCAGACACCTCTCCTCCTCTCACGTCGACCGGGCCGCGCAGCCCGGACACACGAGATGTTATGCCCGCATCTCCCGCCGTCAACCCTCGGGGTCCTGCGGTAACCCTCGCGCGAGGGCGAGCGACTCCTCCAGCGAGCGGCCCGCCTTCGCGCTCAGCCAGCACGCCACCGGAGCGGCGATCCGCTCCGACCGGTGCGCGGCTTCCGCCGCGAGGTCGAGGATGGCCTTCAGCTCGGCGGTCGTAGGGGGCTCGACGCCGAGCTGCGCGGCGTACGCGGCGATCCATTCCTTGGCATTCATCGAATCTGCCCCCTCGTCTCCCGAGCCGGCGCAAACGGCGCTGCAACGCCGACCCGGCGAGATCTTAGGCGTTTCGAGTCCCTTGTCCGGCATCCCGCCGTCGACCTCGACGTGGCCCGGTCGACCACCTCGTGCCGCCGCCTGAGCCGAACGCGGACGGCGCACGGCGTAGGCTCGCGGGCATGTCAGGATCCGACGTGAGCAGCCGCGACACCTCCGCCGAGCCGTTCCTGGGCTCGCAGCCGCAGGACATGCGGCCCGACCTGGTGATCCCGGACGTCTGGCCGCGCGACGAGAAGCTGTGGGTCCCGCTGTCGGACGGCGTCTGGTCGCGCCCGCTGCACTTCAACGTCACCGCCGGGCAGTACACGCACCTGATGCGGGTGACACGCGCGGGCATCATCGCCCGCCACCGCCACACCGGGCCGGTGTTCGCGCACATCCTCAAGGGCCGCTGGCACTACCTCGAGCACGACTGGGTGGCCGAGGAGGGCGGCTTCGTGTTCGAGCCGCCGGGCGAGACGCACACGCTCGTGGTGCCCGAGGGCTGCGAGGAGATGGTGACGCTCTTCCAGGTCAACGGCGCGCTCGTGTACGTGGACCAGCAGGGCGGCGCCATCGGCTACGACGACGTCTTCACGCGGCTGGAGGGCACGCGCCGGCACTACGACTCCGCCGGCGTCGACCCGGAGTACCTGGAGACGCTCATCCGGTGAGCGGGGAGCTGTTCTCGCTCCGCGGTCGCGGCGCGCTGATCACGGGCGCCGCGCGCGGGCTGGGCGAGGGCATGGCGCTCGCGCTCGCCGAGGCGGGGGCGGACGTCGCCGCGGTCGACGTCGAGCCGTTGGACACGGCGACGGCGGCGATCGCCGAGCGCGGCGTGCGCTGCGCCCGGCGGACAGCGGACCTGGCGGCGCTCACGCCCCAGGCCGCCGCGGAGCTCGTGGCGTGGGCGCGGTCCGAGCTCGACGACGTCAGCGTGCTCGTCAACAACGCCGGGATGATCCGCCGCGCCCCCGCGCTGGAGGCGGCGGCCGACGACTGGCACGCGGTCGTCGCCCTCAACCTCACGGCGCCGTTCCTGCTCTCGCAGGCGTTCGCCGGTCCGCTGCTCGCGGAGGGGCGGCGCGGCAGCATCGTCAACGTCGTCTCCATGAACGCCTTCCACGGTGGGATGCACGTGGCGGCGTACACGGCGTCCAAGCACGGGCTGCTCGGCCTCACCCGCGCGCTGGCCAACGAGTGGACGGGCCAGGGCGTCCGCGTCAACGCCATCGCCCCCGGGTGGATGGAGACGAAGCTGACCCGAGCGCTGCGCGAGGACGACGAGCGCTACGACGCGCTGCTCGCCCGGATGCCGAGCGGGCGCTGGGGGACG
>Ga0081538_10002396_pt1 | contig 18395 bp, 19 predicted proteins | sample TabmetS5T2R1_FD_71022 | JGI IMG/M metagenome (GOLD analysis project Ga0081538, IMG submission 71022) | Tabebuia heterophylla rhizosphere microbial communities from the University of Puerto Rico - S5T2R1 | ecosystem: Host-associated > Plants > Roots > Rhizosphere ... | reverse complement strand
TCAAGCACAGCTTCGCCCGGCGTGATCGCAGCGAGGTCGAGGAAGTAGCCGACCCCGGCGAACGACTCGATCGCGGCGGCCGGGATCGCGTCGAGGTCGTCGGCCGGATAGCCGAGCCGCTCTGCGAGCGGGCGACCTGTCTCGAAGTGAAACTCGTGCCCGGGCTCGAGCGCGACCTCCTCGTACATGTGCTTGACGCGCTGCTCCAGCTCAGTCGTGTCGAGTTGGCGTGTCGTGACGCTCATGCCACCTTCTCCTGGTTCGCGAGTCTCCATTCCGGCCAGCCGTCGTCCAGTCGGCGCGCCGCCCGGCCTGCGTCACGCAGACGTCGGACCGCCTCGTGCGCGTAGGCGCAGAAGGGGCCGCGGCAATAGACCACGATCTCGGCGTCCTCCGGCAGCTCCGCGAGGCGCCGCTCGAGCTCCGTGATCGGAATCGAGCGGGCACCCCCGATGTGGCCGGCCGCGTACTCCTCGGCGGGCCGCACGTCGACGAGCACGACGTCGCCGTCGGCGAGCCGGGCCAGGAGCTCGGAGCGGCCGATGCGCTCGACGTCCTCGCCCAGATAGTCAGCCGCCGCCCGCTCGACCTCCGCCAGCCGCGCGGCCGAGACGTACCTCAACGCCAGCCAGAGGCGCAGCGCCTCGTCGCCGGCCAGCTCGTAGCGCACGCTGGTGCCCTCGCGCGCGCGCGTGACCATGCCCGCGGTGTGCAGCGCCTGCAGGTGCTGGGAGGTGTTCGCGCGCGACTGGTCGCTCGCACGCGCCAGCTCGTCGACCGTTCGCGGCGCCTGCGCCAGCAGGTCCAGCAGCTCGAGTCGGCGTGGGCTTGCGAACGCCTTGCCCATGAGGGCCATCGCCTCGAACACGGCGTCCTTCGCCCGGCTGGAACCCATGGTTGCTATTCAATTGATCAATTGTTAGCTTGTCAAGGCTGTGTTCTTCCGACAGCTCCTCAACGACGAAGCCGCTTGTGCCTCGTACCTGTTCGGCTGCAAGTCGAAGAGCAGGTTCGCCGTCCTCGATCCCCACATCGATCTGGCCGACGACTACATGGCGCTGGCCGAGTCGCAGGGAATCCCGATCGCCGCCGTCTTCGAAACCCACGTTCAAGCCGACCACGTCTCAGGGCTGCCCGCGCTCGTCGAGCGCACCGGAGCGACTCCCTATATCCCCGAGGGGGCGGGCGTCGACTTCGAGCACGTCGCGCTGGCGGACGGCGACGTCGTCGAGCTCGGCAACACGCTGGTGGAGGCAGTTGCCACGCCCGGCCACGCCGCCTCCCACCACGCATATCTCGTCACGGACCTGACGCGTGGCGAGGAGCCCTGGATGATCCTGACCGGCGACGCCCTGCTGGTCGGTGACGCCGGCCGCCCGGACCTGCACGCCCATGGCGAACATAGTCCTGAGGCGATGGCCCGCCTGCTCTACCGCTCGCTGACGGGGCGGCTGCTCGAGCTGCCCGGTCACCTGATGCTCTACCCGGCCCACTACTCGGGCTCGGTCTGCGGGCGAGGCCTCTCGGCCAATCCCGCCTCGACGATCGGCTTCGAGCGGCGGCACAACAAGGCGCTGCAGTTCGACTCCGAGCAGTCGTTCGTAGAGGCGCTGCTGGAGGACATCCCCCCGGCGCCGCCGCGGCAGTCCGACATCCTCGCCGCCAACCGCAGCGGCCGCCCGCTCGTCGAACAGAGCTGAGGTGGCTCCGGTCCGGCTCGGGCTGCGCGAGAACCTCGTCCAGTTCTCGCTGCTGGTCGCGGTCAACGTGTTCGTCGGCGCGATGGTCGGGCTCGAGCGCTCGACCCTGCCGCTGGTCGGCGAGGACGACTTCGGCCTCAGCTCGAGCGCCGCGGTGCTCTCGTTCATCGTCGCCTTCGGGCTCGCCAAGTCCTTCACCAACCTCGCGGCCGGCGCCGGCGCGGAGCGCTTCGGCCGCCGCCGGTTGCTGATACTCGGGTGGACGCTCGCGCTGCCGGTGCCGCTCCTGATCGGCGTCGCCCCCAGCTGGGCCTGGGTGGTGGCCGCCAACGTCTTCCTCGGCGTGAACCAGGGGCTCGCGTGGTCGATGACCGTGGTGATGAAGATCGACCTGGTCGGACCGAGACGCCGCGGACTTGCGTTAGGGCTGAACGAGGCCGCTGGGTACGGCGGAGTGGCCGTCGCCGCGGCGATCGGCGGCGTGCTGGCCTCCGAGCTTGCCCCGCGCGACGTCCTCGTCGGCGGAGGCGCGGCGATCGCGCTCGCCGCCCTGCTCGTGAGTGCGCTGTTCGTCCGCGACACCGCCGGCCACGTCGCGCTCGAGCAGCGCGAGGGCGCCCACGACCACGAGGAGCGGCCGCCGCGACTGCGGGAGGCCGTCCCGGAGGCCACCTACCGCGACCCGGCACTCCGCTCGTGCTCCCAGGCCGGACTGGTCAACAACCTCAACGACGCCCTCGCGTGGGGCCTCGTGCCGCTGTTCCTCGCCTCGCATGGCGCCTCGGCGGCCGAGGTCGGCCTGGTCGCCGGCCTCTACCCGGGAGTCTGGGGAATCGCGCAGATCGCCGCCGGCCACTGGTCGGACCGCATCGGCCGCAAGCCCCTGATCGTCGTCGGCATGCTGCTCCAAGCAGCGGCGCTCGGCCTCCTCGCCGCCTCCGACGCAGCGCTCGGCCTAGCCGCCGCCGCGGCGGTCGTGCTCGGGCTCGGAACGGCGCTCGTCTACCCGACGCTCATCGCCGCCATCTCGGACGTCGTCTCCCCGATCGCTCGCGCTCCAATGGTCGGGATCTACCGCTTCTGGCGCGACATGGGCTACGTCGCCGGCGGGCTGCTTGCAGGGCTCAGCGCCGACGCGCTTGGCTACAGCGGCGCGATCGCGATCGTGGCGGCGCTCACGGCCGTCTCCGGGATCTGGGTCGCCGTCGACCTTCCCGAACGCCAACTAGCTCGCGGCCGCACCGCCTCCTCGCCGGCCCGGTAGCGCGGAAGGCAGGGCTACCGCTCCTCGCGCTTGAACACGTAGATGAACAGCGATGCCCTCACCTGCTTCTCGGCCTGGCCGTCCTCAGGGCCCGGGGCCGTCACCGTCCGCGCGTCGAGCCGCGGCGCCCGTGACAGCACGTCGTAGCACCTAGGGTGCCCATTGGGTGCCCAAACCCCCGTGATTTCCGGTGAACGCCGGGGACTCGTGGTCGGCGCTGACCGTCGATGAACCTGCCGTTTTGCAGGGCTTTCTGCGAGCGCGTTACTCGCCGAGCAGGAGCCGGTCGGCGCTCGGCCTAGAGCTCCAGACGCCGCGCTCGTCCAAGGCGCTGACGCCGGGCGTCCGCCGGTTGGCCCCCAGCGGCGGCCGCCATATCGCTTAGGTCCGCGCGCCTGGGCTGGTCCCGCGGCGATACGAGGCCACCAGCATCGCGCCGAAGAGCGCTGCCGCCCAGGCCGCCAAGACGAGGATCGGGCGCGCGTGCTGGTGGCTGGGGAAGTAGATCGCGTCGCGAAGCGAGGTGACGGTTGCTCCCGACGGAAGCCACTGCGAGACGAACCCGAACGGCGCCGGCAGCAGCGGCGGCGACACCGTCCCACCCGACGAGCTGTTGCCCAGCACGACGAAGAACAGCCAGGTCGGGACGATCGCCCAGGGACCGATCAGCACCGTCATCAAGGAGGTGAACGACGCCACCGCCAGGATCTGCAGCGCGAGGATGCCCCAGACTTCCACCACCGGGATGTCGAGGCGGTCCAGGATCGGCCCCTCGACCAGCGTCGGGGCGAGCGCGGCCGCGAGCGCGAAGGCGACCACGAACTCCATCCACTGGCGCAGCGCCAGCCCACCGGCGAGCGCGCGGGTCTGGAACACCGTGATGAAGCCGACGAGCGTCCCGACGAGCATCAGGTAGAAGAGGTCGAGGCCGCTCGGATCCGTCGACACGAGCGGGTGCGTGTCGACTACCCGCACGCTCGGGTCGACCGTGGAGATCCTCCCCAGCAGGCGCGCCACGGAGGCGCCGGCGGCGCTCGCCACGTAGAGCGTCGGCCTCGCCGAGGTCAGGTCGAGTGCGGCGTAGACGCGCTGGCGATCGATCGCGTCGCGCGCGGCGGCCAGCGATTCGTAGCGGGTGAAGTCGAGGCTGTTCTCGGCGACCCCCTGGACCGCCCTCAGCGTGCCCGCGTCCCCCCTGGTGTCGCCGACGAGCGCGGCATCAATGCGGCGAGGCACCGGGTCGCCGAGCGCGAGCGAGTAGGTCGTCACGAACAGCGAGGCCATCACGATCGCCACGGTGGCGATTACCCCAGCACGCTCGATCGACGTCCAGCGGCGGGCGCGAAGCCGAGCCCACCACGCAGCGCGCCCGCTCGTGTCCGGCGCATCCATCGGTCGTGAACCCTGACACCCAGCGGCGCCGGCGTCCCTGCTGCCGGCCTCCCGCGAACGTGCCCTCAGGCGGCAGGCGCATCGCGGTCGCGTCGCGTGCGCTCGGTTCCAAGCCGGCGAAGGTTGCTACCCGCGCAAACACGGATGCCGCCGGTTGAGAGCAGCAGGACTCGATCGACGAGCGCGAGCCCTACCGAGAGCCTCACCCGGCGAGCGCGTGCGTGTGTCGCGGTGCCGCCAGGCGCCAAGAACACTCCCGGAATGGACGACGAGCGACAGCACAGCCTGAGACACCTGCACTGCGACGAGAGCACACATCCTTACCGTTTGTTCAGCGCCCGCTTTCTCGAGTTCCGGGGCTCGGAGGTGCCGGGCTCGGTCAGTGAGATCGCAGCACGCCAAGGCTCATCGCTGAGCTCCGGGAGTTGTTGTCTGGCCCGACGGTCGCCCCTTCGACCGTGTCGCGGCCGGGTGGTCCCTGGTCGGCCCCCCGGGTCTGCCTGGCGCGGCCGCCCTGCCGGCGCAGCGCGCCGGCCGGATTTACTCGGGCCGGCGCACGTAGGCTCTGCTGTCGCCCCGGTCGCTGGTTAGCTTGCGCTCAGGACCGGCTCGGCCGTGGCGAGGCGGCGACGGCGCCGCGCGAGCAGCCAAGCCTGGACGAGGAGGTCGATTCCGCCGCCGGCCGCGTAGATCGCGAGCATGTTCAGCATCGGCTCTGTGCCGGTCGACGCGATGACGAAGGCGATGCCGAAGCCGACGGACCCGACGCCGGCGAGCAGCAGCGGCCACTGGTTGCCCAACTGCGCACGGCGGCGCAGGGCGACGACGAGCTGGGCCGCGCCACTAAGGACGGCCCATACGCCGAAGACGGCAAGGACGTCCGCGACGCGCCCCGTCGCCGCAATGGCCAGGGCGGCGGCGGCGACGACACTGGACGCGGCGCCGGCCAGCAGCAGCCTCCGAGCGGAGCCGCGCTGGCTGCGCGCGTCGACCAACGAAGCGGCCACATCGATCAGCGGATAGATCACAACCAGGATCCCCGCAGCAACGGTCACGCCAACCGTCAGCGAGTCCGCCACCGCCGCAAAGACGATGGCCCAGGCGATGGCCACGACGCCACGGATGAGGAATGGTCTGGTGGTTGCTTCAGTCGTGCTCATGTCAGCCTCCGTAGGTTGCTGTGTGGCGAGCTCCGGCCCGCGCTGGACGGGATCTGTGGTGGTTGCGGCGGTCATGGACCCAATGTCCTCCATTGGCGGCCCCGTCGCGCCCGTAGATCTCCCTGGTTCGACACTGGCGCCCGGCCCGGGGGGCCGGTGCGCGTAGGCGGGGAGGACGGTGGCGCGGCCCTCCCGCAGAGCAGAGCATCGACCGTGCGCGAGCTGAGGAACAGCTGGGCCCCGAGCGCCACATTCGTGAGCCGCTGCGCCGCCGGGCGCGCGATCTGGGCGTCGAATCCCTTCAGTTTGCAGGCCCGCTGTAGCCCACCCGCCGTGAAACGAGTGCAAGAAGTTCTGGCGCGCTGTCGTATTCGGACCGTCGCCAATCGTCATTTAGGTAAAGGCTGACCTGCCCCGCCTGCAGTGAGGACGATCGTGAAGGGAGTCGAACAGATGTCGCAGACGGCCACGCCGAAGCCGATCCCCGACCGGTACCTGGAGACCCAGGCGCCGCCGGCTGCCGGTCTCGACGGCACCCCCACGTTCCTCTACATCTACGTCGAGGACGTCGACGCCGTGATCCAGCGTGCCGCGCAGCTGGGGGCGACCGTCAAGCGCCCGGCCCAGGACCAGTTCTATGGCGATCGTGACGGCTTCGTCGTCGACCCGTTCGGGCACGGGTGGACGATCGCCAGCCACGTCGAGGACGTAGCGCCCGACGAGATAATCCGGCGCATGAGCGAGTTCGCCGAGGCAGGCTAGGCGGTCGAACGCGGGCAACCCGGCCCCCATACACGACGCGCAGTCCGAAGAGGAGAGCTTGTCAATGAAATACGTCCTGCTGTTCGTCGAGACAGAGCAGTTCGAGAAGGATTTCGAAGCGATGAGCCAGGCCGATCGTGACCGGGCCTCCCAGCTGGCTTACAAGTGGATGGCTGACCATGCCGACAAGATCCGCGGCGGCAGCAAGCTGCAGTCGGCCTCCACCGCGACCACGGTTCGGCTGGACGCCGGGAGCGAGCCGCTCATCACCGACGGCCCGTTCGTCGAGGGCAAAGAGGTCGTGAGCGGCTACACCGAGGTCGAGGTCGATGACCTCGACCAGGTGCTGAACATCGTCCGCACCTGGCCCGGCTGTCCAATCGTGGAGATACGTCCAATCATGGAGCCGGCTCCCGCGCAGTCATGACCTTCACCACCCACGGACGCGCCAACGTCGACCGGACCGCTTCAGATCGCGAGCTCGAACAGATCGTCCGAGAGCACGCGGGCCGGCTGGCGACGGCGCTGATGCGGATCACCGGTGACTTCGCAATGGCCGAGGACCTGGTCCAGGACGCGGTACTGGCTGCCCTGCAACGGTGGCCGATCGAAGGCGTTCCTGACCGGCCGGACGCATGGCTGCTCACCGTCGCCCGCAACCGTGGCCTCGACGCGCTGCGCCGCGAGAGCAACTATCGCGCCAAACTGACTCAACTCGGGCGGCCCGTCCAACCCGCAAGCGACGACCGGCTCCGGCTGATCTTCACGTGCTGCCACCCGGCGCTCTCCCGGCCGGCCCAGATCGCCTTGACCCTGCGCGTGACATGCGGACTGACAACGGCCCAGATCGCCCGCGCCTTTCTGGTGCCCGAGACAACCGTCGCCCAGCGCATCACGCGCGCCAAACGAAAGATCACCGAGGCCGCTATCCCGTATCGCGTCCCCGAGCCGAACGAGCTCAGCGCCCGACTGCGCGAAGTGCTTTCGGTCATCTATCTGCTCCTGAACGAGGGCTACCTCTCGACCGCTGAGCGCGGCCAATCACGAGATCTGATCGATGACGCCGACTGGCTGGCCGCCCAGCTCTACGAGCTGATGCCAACCGAGCCTGAGGTTGCTGGCCTCCTGGCACTGATTCGATTGCACCGAGCGCGCTCCCCCGCCAGATTCGACCCCGACGGAAACCTTGTGCTGCTCGAGCATCAGGATCGCTCGAACTGGGACCACGACGCCATCGCCGCCGCTTCTCGATTGCTCGAGCGAGCGGCAAAGCGCCACCAACCCGGGCCCTACCAGCTTCAGGCGGCGATCGTCGCCTGCCACGCCGAGGCTGCCGACTGGGCCAATACCGACTGGGAACAGATCGTGCTGCTCTACGACATGCTCCTGCACTCTGCGCCCTCGGCCCTCACGCGCCTGCACCGGTCCATCGCACGGCGCTACACAGGCGGGCCGGAAGCCGCCCTCGCCGAGGTCGACGCGCTCGCCACGGCTCTCGACCGCTACCACCTCTACCACGCGACCCGGGCCGATCTGCTTCGGAGCTTGGGACGCGCGGATGAAGCCCGGGCGGCCAACCGACGCGCCCTCGAACTCACGGCGAACCCCGCTGAGCAAGCCCTGCTCCGACGAAGGATCGATTGGGGCGACGATGCCGGCTGACGCCCAGAAGCGATCCATCCACGAGCTCCTGGTGAATCGCATTCTGCTCGGACCCGGCCGAGCGCCAGCGGATCAACGCGCCCGTGCCTTCGACAACGCAAGGCTCCCCGAACCGCTCCGCCCGTTGCTCGACAAAGTTGCCACCAAGTCCGCTCAGGTCACCGACGCGGACTTTGCCACGGCGATGGAAGCGGGCTTCACTGATGACCAGCTCTTCGAGCTCGTGATCTGCACCGCGGTCGGCCAGTCGACTCGGCAGTACGAAGCCGGCCTGGCCGCCCTGGCCGAGGCGATCGCCAACACGGAGACCGGATAGTGCGGCCGCTGTCCTCGATCACGGCTACGGCGTGCGACCGAAGCTCCTCTTCAGGCTGATTCGATTGACGTCCGGTCACCCGGTCCCGGATGCGGCCAAGATCACTTTCTACCGACCCGACTTCTACGGCAGCCACGCGAAGAAGTTCACCCACGAGGCGATGCGCGGTCGCTCGACATGGTCGGTGGGTGACCGAGAGCTGATGGCGGCCTACGTGTCCAAAGTGAGTGACAGCCCGTTCTGCGTCGGCGCGCACACTGCGACTGCAGCGGGGGCTTACCAGGATGAGGAACGGGTGGCCGCCGCCCTCGCCGATCTCGACTCCGCCCCGATAGAGGGAGGGCTCCGGGCGACACTATCGATGCTCGGCAAGCTGACCAGCGAAGGCACGCTGACTGCCGACGACATCCGAGCCGTGCTCTCCGCCGGGGTCTCGCACCAGCAGGTCGAGGACGCGCTCGCCGTTAACTTCGCCTTCAACACGACCGTCCGCCTCGCCAACGCCTTTGCCTTCGACGTGCTCAGTCAGGGGGGCTTCGAGGCGGGCGCGAAGTATCTCCTCAAGCGCGGCTACCGATAGTCACCGGGCCCAGCGGCTATTCGCGCAGGCCGGCTTCTCCGAGCGCTTCCGCGTGCTCGAAATACTCCTGTTGGCGCGCAACCTGCCCGTCTCGCAGGTAAATCAGCGCGGCGTACTCCTGCTCGACCGGAGTACCGCTCCCGTCCCCGTGGCCTTTGAGCCGCCCCAGTACCAAGAGGCGGTCGCCGAGATCGATCAGCTCCTGCGGCTCCGCCCGGTATCTCCCCCAGGCGGCAAGCCACTCGCGCCAGAACCTCCGGTAGCCATCGTGGCCGTGATAGCTCGGCTCGACGATGCCCGACTCGATCAGGGGGCGCGGTGGGAAGAACTGCACGTCGCGGCGAAAGTAGATCAGCGCGGCGTCCAAGTCGCGGCGGTTGAAGGCCTCGAACCCCAGCCTCACGCCGCGCCAGTTCAGCGCCTGTCGGATTCGGGACTCCGGCGGCAGCCGACCGACGAACCACCGCGCGAGCTTGGAGAGCAACGGAAAGCGCAGGGCCAGGCGCTGATCGAACGTCCGCCCCGACTGGGTCCCCACCGAGAGTGGCTTCCGGACAATCCCAGACCGCGACGGCGGCCGCTGCAGCGATCCAGACGCCTCCGGCGCTGACGGGCGCGACGGCATCACCGGAGTATCCCCAAGGTCCGCGACTCGCAAGCGCCGAGCGCCGGGTAGCGCGCGTTCATGACGCTCAACGTCCGCCAGGCACGTCGGTCCGGCATGGGCCCGCGAGCGTAAGCCTGGTGATGTAGCAGCTGGCGAAAAGTGCAATCCGCAGGCCGATGTGGCGGGCGCGGCGCGGGGCGATCATCGACGGTCATGATCCGCCTGCCGCTCACGATCGTAACGGGCGCCCGCGCGCTCCCCCCGCTCGACCCCGGCTGCGACCTAGACGAAGACGTCGGCCCGGCACCACAGCGACACCGCCGTCCACCGCCACGTCAACGGCCTGGGTTACGTGGGCGAGGTCGGGTGACCCGGCGCCGATCCCGATGACACGTCGCCAGGCCCTAAAAGCCGCGTTCGCAGCGGGGCTGACGTGTGCGTGCTGCTTTGGCCCGGGGCGAACACCGGAAGGTATGCCCACCCGCGAGCAGAAGTTCGCATCTCCCATTGGCCCGCTTGTCGACTGGACCCGCACCGTCCACGGCATTGGCGACCTGCACGCCGGCGCAATCCCCGCCGACCGCCTGGAGACGGTGCTTGAGGATCTCGCCGCACTACCGACACCGGCGCTTCACCTTCAGATCGGCGACGCCACGGAGGACGGCACCCCGGCCCAGGACAGTGTCGCCCGGGCCTGGCTCGGGCGCCTCCCGGGGCCCCACCGCACCGTCCTCGGGAACCACGACCTCCGCGGCCGCAGCGCCGATGAGTGGGCGCTCGCATACGGCCCTCCGACGAAGAACTTCACCACCGAGCTGGGGTTCGTACGGATCATCGCCGTCGGGCCCGACCGCAACCACCCTTGGGAGAGGGCAGGACTGCTTTCGCCGGCAACGCTGGGTTGGCTGGACCGCGAACTGGGGCGAACTCAACAGGACTGCTGGATCGCCTGCCACTGGCCGCTTTTTGGCACCGTCCTCGGCGACCCGAGGAAGCTCTTCACGTCGGCGATGAGCGGCTTTCACGTGGAGCCTGACGCCGAGCTGCGGGCCCTCCTCGCGCGACACCGCAACGCCAAAGCTTGGCTGTCAGGACACACGCATTCGCCCCTGAACGCGCCCGGGCTCGTGGCCCGGGCCCGCCTGACGGGCCGGCGTACGATGCTCTCGGTGAACCTCTCGGCGCTCGTCGGCGTGGGCAAGACCCGCGACCGCGACGCCGCGCCTCGCTCCGTGTACCTCACTCACCGCCCGCACGCCGTCGAGCTTCGCTTCCGTGATCACCAGGCCCGGACTTGGGTCCGTGTGGGCGGGAAGCGAGTGGTCCGGGTGCCCGCCTAGTCGATTGCTTTACCCCCGGCACGCGCATCGGCTTGAGCGCCGGTGGGTAGGGCCGGCGGGCTGGCCGCGGTGCGAGCGTGATCACGGTGCGATCAGGCGTTCCAACAGCCGCCACAGGGACGGCAACTCACCGTCGAGGATGTCTCCTAGGGATGGCAACTCGCCGTCGAGGATGCCTTGCAGGGGTGGCGATTTGCCCTCGAGGATGTCCAATGCCAGCTTCTCACGCGAGGTTCCCAAAGCGCAGGCTGCCTCGTCCAGGAGGCCGAGCGCGCGACCCTGGAGCAGTCCACCGAGGCCGCCGCCGCTTGGTGCGGAACGGACCTCGCAGGGGTCGGCGATCACCACCGGGTCGGGCTTGGTCGCGGTGGCGATGGCGGCCTGGGTCGGGACGAGGGCGCAGGCGATCGCGCATGAGGCGAGCGCCGTGCGGGGGAGCCTTGCTCGCGTGGAGACGAGCAACCCGGCCGCACCGAGCAGTGCAAGCGCACCGCAGATCAAGAAGGCCGGCGCGAACGCCCCGTTGACCGCGGTCACGAGGGTCTCGTCGGCTCGACGACTGAGTTTGTCGTACTCGTCGCGATGCTCGGCGGCGATGCCGCCCCTTGCGTCCTCGAGTGAGTTGATGACGCCGGCGCGGGGCGAGACCACGTCGAGGTCGGCGCTCGCCACCTTGGCCAGCTCGAGCTTGTCGGCCGCCGGCAGCTTGGCGTCCAGGATCAGCGCGGCGCCGCGCTCGCGCACCTGATTGTTGGCGTGATCGACTTGGTCGGCGGCGACTGGCGCCAGGATCGCCAGCGCGACGGTGATGCCGAGGTGGCGCACCGACGGGAGGTGCGCTGCTTCCGCGGTGCTGCGCTCGGGGAGCAGCCCGCCGGCGAACGCCGGTAGCGCCATCCCCATCCCGACGCCGGCGATCAGCTGCGGGACGACGGTCATCGCGATGGCGTCCGTTGGCAGAAAGGCGAGCGAGAGGACGCCGGCCCCGACCAGCGTGCTTCCGACGATCGCGCGCACGGCGGGGTCGCCGGGCATGCGGGTGCCGAGGAAGGCAGCGAGTGGCAGCGTCGAGACGGCGGCGGCGGCCTCGAGCGGGGACAGAGCCCAGCCCGAGATCAGCAGCAGGACCACCAGGAACAGTACCCCCGTGAGTGCGGCGGAGAGCAACCCGAGGCAGACGCTCCGGAGATTGAGCGGGTGACGGCTGGTCGTGTGCCCCGGCGCGGTGCCCGCGCTCGCGGCGCTCCGGCAGATCAGCCCCGCTGCGGCGACCACCGGCGCCTGCACGAGGAAGATCGCACGCCAGTCGAGGACCTCGGTCACGGCTCCGCCGAGCGCGGGTCCGACGGCCGCTCCGAGGATCGCCGCCGCCGTCCACGTGCTGCGCCCCCGGCTCTCGTGCGGGCCCCCGGTCAGCAACTCGAAGGCCGCCACGAGCACCGCCGCAGCGGCGGCGCCCTGTAGAGCGCGGAGGCCGATCAGGAGCGCGATGCTCGGCGCCAGGCCGGCGCCGGCGCTGGCTGCGGCGAAGCCGAGAATTCCGACCCACCCCAGCTGTTGGGCACCCGGTAGCCCACGCCAGCGAGTCACCGCGTAGGCGGCGAGCCCGAGTGCGAGCGTGTAGACCCCAATCACCGCGGCGACCGTCTCGACGGATGCGTCGAGGTCGGCCAGGATCGGCGGCAGGGCGAGCACGACGATCGAGGCGTCCGCCAGGGCCAGGCCGGCAGCGACCGCGATCGCGATCCGAGCGGGACGTGACTCGATCAACTTCCGGCCGCGCTCGTTCGAAGGCGACCGCGCTCGACCCACCCCCCGATGAGCGCGTCCCACGGGCTCGTTCCGGCCGTGACTTCGGTCATCCGAACCCCGCCGGCCGGACTTCCCCGACGCCCTCGTCATCCGAGCGCACAGTCGGATTGCCGCGGTACTCGATGTCGCCGACGCCGGTGATGATCGCGTCGAGCTCCCCCCAAACGGTGACCTCCGCGTCGCCGACGCCCTCGATGCGGACGGTGGCGTCGCGGGCTTCGAGGTCGCCGAGATCGAGCTCGCCCGCGCCCCCGACGATCGCGGAGAGCGTTCCCACCCGCCCGCTGGCCGTGAAGTCGGAGGCCCCGTTGTTGCGCAGCTCGAGCGCGTCGGTGTCGATATTGACGAGACGGATCGATCCCGCGCCGTCGGCCTCGACGGCGCGTAGCCGCGGGACGGTGATCGTCACATCGACGTCGTGATCGTCGTTCAGGCCCTCGTCTTGCGGGTCGAATACGAGCGTGCCGTCCCTCACCGTGGTCTCGAGGCTGTCGAGGACGCGTTCTCCACCGCGGAGGGAAAGCGTCGGGGGAGCGCCCGTGCGCACCGTGAGGCTGGTGCGTCCGTGCAGTTGGATCCGGTCGAACGTCGCGACGTCGCGGCTCTCGCTTCTGGTGGGGCCGGCATTCCCGTCCAGATCGCAGCCGGAGGCGAGAGCAGCCGCCGCGAGGAGCAGTGCGAGCGCCGCGCGTCTCATGCCGTCGCCTCCGACCGCTCGGTCGCGACCTTGGGCAGGCGCCGGTCGAGCCAGGCGGGTAGCCACCAGGCGCGGTCGCCGAGCAGCTGCATGACCGCGGGGACGAGGAGCATTCGGACGATGGTGGCGTCGACGAGGATGGCCGCGGCCATGCCGACGCCCATCAGCTTGAGGAAGACCTCGTCGCTGAAGACGAAGGCGAGGAAGACGACCACCATGATCGCCGCGGCGGCGGTGATCACGCGCGCCGTCCGGGCGACCCCCTCGACGACGGCCCCGCCCGCCTCGCCCCGCCTGAGGTAATGCTCGCGCACGCGGGAGAGCAGGAAGACCTCGTAGTCCATCGAGAGGCCGAAGAGGATGGCGAACATGATCACCGGGATCGCCGAGGGCACAGGCGTTGCGGTGTCGATCCCGAGCAGCCCGCCGGCCCAGCCGCCTTCGGCGAAGAGGGCGAGTACGCCGTATGCCGCGCCGACCGAGAGCAGGTTGAGGGCGCCGGCCTTGAGCGCGATCGCCGGCGAGCGGAAGACGGCCAGGATGAGGAGGAGGGAGAGCCCGAGCACGCCGCCGATGAACAGCGGCAGCCGCGACGAGACGAGCTCGCTGTCGTCGATGAACGCTGCCGTCTGGCCGCCCACATGGACGCTCAGCCCGGTCCCCGCGGTCGCCTGCGGGACGACATCGTCGCGCAGGTGCTGCACGAGGTCGCTCGTGGCGCTGTCCTGCGGCGAGGTCGTGGGGACGACCGTGACTACGGCGGCGTCGCCGGCGGGACTCCGCCTCGGCTCGCCGACCGAGGCGACGCCGTCCTCGTCGCGCAGGCGCTCGGCGAACCCGCCGAGCTCGGCCGCCGCCCCGGGCCCTTCCAGCTCGATGGCCAGGACGAGGGGCCCGTTCGCGCCGGGGCCGAAGCCCTCGCTGATCAGGTCGTAGGCCTGGCGCGTCGTCGTGTCGGAGGGGTTGTTGCCGGCGTCCGGGAAACCGACCCGCAGGCCCAGCGCGGGGGCGGCGAGCAGCAGCAGGATCGCCGTGCCGGCGATGGCGGCCGTCCAGGGCCGCCGCTGCACGGAGCGGCTCCAGCGCGCCGCCGGTGCCCCGTCACCGCTCTTGCGCAGGGCGCGGCCGAAGCCGGGGATGTGCAGCCTGTTCACCTTCGGTCCGAGGAGCGCGAGCAGGGCGGGCAGGAGGGTGACCGAGGCGGCCATGACCACGAGCACGGCCAGCGCGGCCGAGACGGCGACCCCGTAGAGCGAGGGGATGCCGATCAGGAACAGGCCGAGGATCGAGATCACCACCGTGGTGCCGGCGACGAGCACGCTGCGCCCGGCGGTATCGATCGCCTCGACGGTGGCCGCCCGCCGGTCGGCGCCGGCCGCGAGCGCGGTTCGGAAACGGGTGAGGATCAGCAGCGCGTAGTCGATCCCGACGCCGATCCCCAGCAGGCCGGCGACGGCGGGCGCCCAGTTCGGCACCTCCATCACCGCCGCGACCAGGCCGATCAGCGACGCCGAGATAGCGAGCCCGAAGAGCGCCGTCAGCAGCGGCAGCCCGGCGGCCACGACCGAACCGAACGCCACGAGCAGGATCAACGCGGCGGCCAGAAGGGCGATCGCCTCCGGGGGCGCGCCCTCCTCCTCAACCCCGCCGAGCTCGACCCGCAGTCCACGCTCGTCTGCCTGCTCGGCCATGGCGATCAGGTCGGTGCTGGTCTCCTCGGGCACGTCCCAGGAGGGGCGGTCGAGCTGCAGCCGGGCCACCGCGATCGTCCCGTCGCGCGAGACCTGGGGCGGATCGGCCGCGCCGACACCCTCCAGTCGCCCGGCCCCCGCGAGGAACCGGTCCATCTTCTCCGCCACCGCCGGATTTCGCACGCCGTCTCGCGCCTGCCAGACCACGTCGATGGTGTCGCCCGAGCTGCCTTGGAAACGCTCGCCAAGGAGCGCGGCGGCCTCCTTCGACTCCGAGCCTGGGGTCGAATAGTCCTCGTTGAACTCGCCCGCAACACGCGGAGCGATGGCGACGACGGCGACCAGCACGGCGACCCAGGCCAGCACCATCCGGCCGCGTCGGCGAACGGCGAGCTCGGCGAGTCGCGTCAGGAATCGGCCGCCGGCGGGCCGCTGCCCAGTGTCAGTGCTCATCCTTTTCCGCCTCGCTTTCGTGTTGGGCATCGCCCAGCCGTTCCCTGATCTCGGCCACGTCGCGGCCGGTCTGCTCGGCGAGCGCGCGGTACTGCTGCTCGCGCGCAACTTCGATGCGGGTGCGCCAGGTTGCGAGCGCCTGCCAGACGACCACTACGGCCACGCTCGCCACCAGGGCGACCCCGGCGATCGCGACCGCCGCGTCAGGCCAGCTCGTATCCGCTGCTGTCAAGAGTTCGAATGTCATGGCTCGATGTTCGGCTCGAGACAGCGGTCTGCCATCGGCGCGCAGGCCGCACTTTCCATACGACCGCAGCGGTACGCGCGAGCGCGGCTACATCCGCCGGCCTAGGCCTGGAGGTCGATGACGCCCGAGCGGGCGTGGCGTAACGTCACAAGTGATGCTTGGCGACTTGCAACAGCGGCTGCGGGCTCTGTCGCCGGGCACGGTCGACGCCTGCCTGGCCCTAGCGGTCGCCGCGGCGATGGTGCTGACGATCGGCATTGCCGAGGAACCCGGCGCGGGCCGCTCGCCGGACGTCCTGGCGTACCTGCTCGGGATCAGCGTGGCGGCATTGCTGCTGTTGCGGCGGCGCTGGCCGCTGGGCGTGCTGATCGCCTCGATCGGCGTGCTGTCGGTTTACTTCGGACTCGACTACGACGCCTTCTCCGCCGCGGTACCGCTCGCCGCGGCTGCCTACTCGGCGGCGGTAGCCGGCAAGGCGCTTCCCGCGGCAGCGGCCCTCGGCGCCTTCGTGGTCATCGCCGGCAGCGTCGCGCGCCTGGACGAGGGCGACTCGCTCGCCGAGGTGCTGCGCGAGGGACTGATCACCGACGCGGCGCTGCTCGCAGCCGTGCTGCTGCTGGGCGAGGCGGTGCGAAACCGGCGGGCCTGGGCCGAGGAAGTCCGCGCCCGGCTGCGGCGCGCTGAGCAGGACCGAGAGCGCGAGGCCGAGCGCCGCGTCCAGGAGGAGCGGCTTCGCATCGCGCGCGAGATGCACGACGTGCTGGCGCACACGATCGCCGCCATCAACGTCCAGGCCGCCGTCGCCGGCGATGTGATCGACGACGCTCCCGACAGGGCACGCGCGTCACTGCAAGACATCCGGCGCCAGAGCCGCGACGCCATCGCGGAGTTGAAGGCGACGGTCGGAGTGCTGCGCGAGGGCGGCGCGGCAGCCCCGCGTGCCCCCGCCCCCGGGCTCGCCGAGCTCGACGGGCTCGTCGAGACGGCAGCGGGGGCCGGCTTACAAGTCGAAGTCTCGGTCGGCGGTCCGGCGCGCCCGCTGCCCGGCACGGTCGATCTGGCCGCCTACCGCATCGTGCAGGAGTCGCTCACCAACGTGGTGCGTCACGCGCACGCCTCAGCGGCGACTGTGCGCGTCCGCTACGACCGCCAGGCGGTCGTGCTCGAAGTGGAGGACAACGGCAGCGGAGCCACAAACGGCGCCCGCGACGGGCACGGGCTGATCGGCATGCGCGAGCGGGCCACAGCGGTGGGCGGCACGCTCCAAGTCGGCACGGCTCCCGGCGGCGGCTATCTGGTCCGGGCCACGCTCCCCACCGGGGAGGCCCCCGAGTGAGCATCCGCATCCTGCTCGCGGACGACCAGACGCTCGTCCGCTCAGGGTTCAGGGAGCTGCTCGAGCGCAGCGACGGCATCGAGGTAATCGGCGAGGTGGCCGACGGGAGGGCGGCCGTCGAGCGCACCCGTGCCGACCAGCCGGACGTCGTGCTGATGGACATTCGCATGCCGGTCATGGACGGCCTCGAGGCCACCCGCACGATCGCCGCCGACCCCCGCCTCACCGATGTCCGCGTGATCATGCTCACGACCTTCGACCTCGACGAGTACGTGTTCGAGGCGCTACACGCCGGCGCCAGCGGCTTCCTGCTCAAGGACGTCGAACCGGACGAGCTGCGCAACGCCATCCGCGTGGTCGCCGGCGGCGACGCCCTACTCTCGCCGAGCGTCACTCGCCAGCTGATCTCGGAGTTCGTCTCCCAACCCGGCCACAGCCGCCACACACCGGCCGAGCTCGAAGAGCTCACGGAGCGGGAACGCGAGGTGCTGGGACTGATCGCCGCCGGCCTCAGCAACCGCGAGATCGCCGAACGGCTCATCATCAGCCCGGCCACGGCCAAGACCCACGTCAGCCGCATCCTGCTCAAGCTCGACGCCCGAGATCGCGCCCAGCTCGTCGTGATCGCCTACCAAAGCGGCCTGGTCAAGACTCGCCCCGTGACGAGCTGACCACGCGCGAGCTCGTGTAGTCCCGCGGACCTACGCAGGATCGAGACCGCAGGCCGACTTTTCTGCGGGCGGGCACACGTAGCTTGGGGGGCACCATGAGACCGAACAACTCGCACCGTGTCGTGGTCGTCGGCGGCGGCTTCGCCGGCCTGCAGGCCGTGCGCGCGCTGCGCCGCGCCCCGGTCGAGGTCACGCTCGTCGACCGCCGCAACTTCCACCTCTTCCAGCCGCTGCTCTACCAGGCGGCCACCGGCGCGCTCGGCGCGGCGGAGATCGCCTCGCCCCTGCGCGGCCTGCTCAAGCGCCAGCGCAACGCCTGCGTGGTGCGCGGCGAGGTGTCCGGACTCGACCTCGAGCGGCGGCGCGTGCTGCTCGACGGCGGCGGGGCGATCGGCTACGACAGCCTCGTGGTCGCGGCCGGCGCCGCCCACGACTACTTCGGCCACGACGAGTGGCGCGACGCCGCGCCCGGGCTCAAGAGCATCGAGGACGCGATCGAGATCCGGCGGCGGATCCTCTCCGCCTTCGAGGCGGCCGAGCTCGAGACCGATCCCGCCCGCCGGGAGGCCTGGCTCACGTTCGTGGTGGTCGGGGGCGGGCCGACCGGCGTCGAGCTGGCGGGTCAGATCGCGGAGATCGCCAACGACACCCTGCGCCGCGACTTCCGCAGCATCGATCCGCGCGCGGCCCGGATCCTGCTCGTCG
>Ga0081538_10002395_pt1 | contig 18403 bp, 15 predicted proteins | sample TabmetS5T2R1_FD_71022 | JGI IMG/M metagenome (GOLD analysis project Ga0081538, IMG submission 71022) | Tabebuia heterophylla rhizosphere microbial communities from the University of Puerto Rico - S5T2R1 | ecosystem: Host-associated > Plants > Roots > Rhizosphere ... | reverse complement strand
GAAGTCGTCGTCCAGCTTGGGCAGGACCTTGGCCTTGGCCTCCTTGACCAGGACCTGGAAGGTGACCTCGCGGCCGGCCAGCTCCTCGCCGGCCTCCTCGGGCAGGGTGGCGTTGAACTTGAGGATGTCGCCCTTGCGCTTGCCCTCCAGCTCCTCGTCCAGCTTGGGGACGACCGAGCCCGAGCCGACCTCGTAGAGGAAGTCGCTGCGGGTCAGCTCGGGGATCTCGTCGGTGTGGTGGGTGGCCCGCAGGTCGATCTGGGCGAAGTCGCCCTTGGCCAGGGGCCGCCCGATGACCTCCAGCTGGGCGAAGCGCTCGCGGAGCCGGTCCAGCTGGGCGTCGACGTGCTCGTCGGTGACCTCCAGGGCCGGCCGCTCGACCTCGATGCCGCGGTAGGGGGGCAGGTCGAGCTCTGGCTTGACCTCGAAGGTGGCCGAGAACTCGAGCGGCTCGCCGTCGGAGTAGGTGGGCGGCTCGACCTGGGCCCGGGAGAGGGGCCGGACCCCCAGCTCCTCGATCGCCTTGGCGTAGAACTCGGGCACCGCCTCCTGCTCGATGGCCTCGGCCAGCAGGGCCTCGCGGCCGATGCGGGCCTCGATGACCTGGCGGGGCACCTTCCCCTTGCGGAACCCGGGCACCCGCACCTCCCGCGACAGCCGCCTGGCGGTGCGGTCGATCGCCGGGCGGAGCTCGTCGGGCTCCACGACGACGTTGATCCGCACCTTGGTGGGCTCGACTGGCTCGAGGGTGCTGCGCACGGGTGCCTCCGGGTTGGGAATGGGTGAACCGAGCGGGAAGCCCGGGAAGACGGCGCCCCCAGCCGCGCCGGGGTCCGGGCGCCGTTCCGCCCGGAGCGCTGACAACGCCGGCCAGTATACCGGCGCGCTTGCGCGGGTTACCGCATTCCACGAGGACGCGGGGCGCCGTGTCGTGAGCACCGTGGCCTCGGGTTGCGGCCTGGGTGGGGCTGTGGATATCCCCGGGGCGCCGCGATCCGGTGGGCGGTGTGGCTGTCCGGGGCCACCCCGACCCGGTGGGGGTGTGGACAACCCCGGGACCCGAGCTCGCCGTTGGGCTACGCTCCCCCACCGGGGGACCCGGCAGCGGCGGGTCGGGGTGAGGCGCGGGTCCAGCTGAGCGCGAGTCCAGCTGAGCGCGGGCCCGGGTGAGGCGCGGGCCCCAGGTGAGGGCGGGCCCGGGGGGATCGATGGAACCTGAGCGGGTGGAGGGGCGGGTCGCGCCGCCGGCGACGGGGCGGCGGCTGGCGTGGGCGGACGCCCCGGGGTGGTTGCGGGGCGAGGTGGAGCAGCGGCTGGGGGGGCGGGTGGTCGAGGCGGTCACCCAGCCGAGCGGGTTCTCGCCGGGGCTGGCCGTCCGGGTGCGGCTGGACGACGGGCGGCGGGCGTTCGTCAAGGCGGTCGGGGCCGAGCCGAACCCGGACAGCCCCGGGATCCACCGGTCCGAGGCCCGGACCATGGCCGTGCTCCCCCGCTCGGCCCCGGCTCCCCGGATGCTGTGGTCGCTGGACCGGGACGGCTGGGTCGCCCTGGCCTTCGAGGACGTGGACGGCGCCCACCCGACCCTGCCCTGGCGGCCCGACGAGCTGGCCCGGGTCCTGGCGATGGTCGCCGACCTGGCCGCCGCGCTCACCCCGGCCCCGCCCGGCCTGCCCACGGTCGCCGAGCGGCTCCGGGACAGCTTCGTGGGCTGGCGCCGGCTGGCCGCCGCCTCCGCCGCCGGCGACGACGACCTGGCCGGGCTGGACCCGTGGGCGGCCCGCCACCTGCGGCGGCTGGCCGACCTGGAGGCCGGCTGGCCGCGGGCCATGCGGGGCCCGACCCTGCTCCACGCCGACCTGCGGGCCGACAACCTGCTGCTGACCCCGACCCGGGTGGTGGCCGTCGACTGGCCGTGGGCGTGTGTCGGGGCCGCCTGGGTCGACCTGCTCCTGCTGCTGCCCAGCGTGACCATGCAGGGCGGCCCCGACCCGGAGCCGACCTTCGCCGCCCACCCGGTGGCCGCCGGCGCCGACCCGGAGGCGGTCACCACCACCCTGGCCGCCCTGGCCGGGTTCCTGGTCGGCGGCTCCCGCCTGCCGCCCCCGCCCGGCCTGCCCACCCTCCGGTCCTTCCAGCTCGGCCAGGGCCTGGTCGCCCTCGACTGGCTGCGGCGTCGCAGCGGCTGGCGCTGAGGCCCGGGCTTGGATGAGGGGCCGGCCCAACTTCTCCAGCCGGGGTGCCGGCCCCTCAGCGCTTGGCGCAAGCTTGTTGAGCCCAGCGAACCACCCGGCCCTCACGAACCGCTCACGGGCCGGCCACGGTCCGGCTGCTCAGCGGATGAGGACGGGCCCCCCGACCCCGGGCAGCGGGACCCTCGGGTTGTAGCGGACCGAGACCGTGCGGAAGGGCACCCGCAGGGAGTCGACGACCATCAGAGAGTTGACCGTGAGGTCCCCAGTGGGGTTCTCCAGCAGCACCGGCGTGCTGACCCCGTACAGGGCGCCGTTCAGGGTGAGGTCCCGGTCGCTCTGCAGCTGCATGGCCCTGGTGTTGCCGGGGTCGGCGAAGATCGACAGCCCGGCGTATGCGCCGGTGGTCGGCGCGCTGGCCTGGTAGCGGCCATCGTCCTGCACCCGGAAGCGCGCCCCCAGGCCCGAGCACGGCGTCGGGTAGCCTGAGCAGGCCAGGTAGATGGTCACGCCGCCGCCGGGGGTGCTCCTCACCCGGGCGCCGTCCTCGATGGTCAGCCCGTCGGAGCCCCGGAAGACGTACACCCCGGCCTCGAGGGTGAGGACGGCGTTGTCCTGCACGGTGATCGTGGAGTAGATGCCGGGCTGGAGGGTCTGGTCGGTGGCGACGACGACCGGCGTGGTGCTCTGCAGCACCGGCGGGGCGGGCAGGTTGTTGGGCGTTGGCAGGTTGGCCAGCGGGTCGGGGACCGGCGGGCCGCCCGCCTCGGCCGGCGGGACGAACGTCCCCCCGCCGCCCAGGTCCTGGAACCCCCCGATCACCCGGATCTGGTCCGCGCTGACGTTGTTGGAGCTGGTCAGCACCATGGCCAGGAGGTTTTCGGAGTTGACGACCATCCCGCCCCCGTCGACGTCGACCCCGCCCGTCCCCACCACCTCCAGCGCCCGCTCGGCCGACGGCTCGAGCAGGCAGAGGACGCAGTTGTTGGGCGCGGCCGGGCCCGCGCCGGCCGCCGCCGTGGCCTTGATGCTGTTGGAGTCGCGCCCCAGGATCGGCGCGAACGCGTACTGCACGTTGATCGGCGGCGTGATCACCTGCAGCGCGTTCGACCCATCGGGACAGTTGAGCCCGGGCCCCGGCGGCGGGTCGGGCGGGGCATTGGGCATCGTCCAGCAGACGACCTCGCCGTTGCTCACCACCCCGTCGTCCGCCCACCCGGCGGCCGCGGGCAGATCGATCTGGTTGTTGTCGAGGAAGTCCTCCACAGTCTCGAAGGCCGCCGCCGGCCCGTCCAGCAGCAGCGTCGACGCCCCCGCCAGCGCCGCCGAGTCCGCCGCCGTCTGCGCCGAGGTCCGCGCCGCCCAGTTCAGCCCGACGTCCACCACCAGCGCCGCGAACGCCAGCAGCAAGGTCAGGGACAGCGCCACCACGATGGCGACCGTCCCCCGCTCCGAACCCCCCCGATCCCGCAACATAGTGGGCCATCGTCCCCGATCCAGGATCCCGTCATCCAGTTCGCGACGAAGTTCCCACAACCCACTTACGGGATAGATGCCCCTCGGCGGATGGCGGCGTGGGCGGCGCCGAGGCGCGCCGCCTCGTCGCGGCCGGTGCTGTCGCCCGCCACCTCGTCGGCCCATTCGAGCAGGCGCCGCAGGTGTGGGTCGGCCGCGGTCGTGGCGACCCGAGGAGCGCCCATCACGACCTCGCCGCCGGTCCCGTCGATGGCGATGCCGGTGCCCTCGGGGACCCGGCGCCCGCCGGCCCGCACCGAGGCGTCGGCGACATCGACGGTGAGCCCCGCGACCCCCACCACGGCCGGCTTGCCCATCGCCCTTGCGACCACGGCGGCGTGGCTGGCCGGCCCGCCACGCGCGGTGACCACGCCGGCGGCGGCGGCCAGGCCATGCAGGTCCAGCGGGGAGGTCGCCGGGCGCGCGAGGATCACCGGGCCGTCCGCGGCCATCCGGACCGCCCGGTCGGCGGTGGTCGCGACCCGGCCGACGGCGACGCCCGGAGCGGCCCCCAGGCCCCTGGCGACCAGGTCGGCCTGGCCGACGCCCACGATGCGGGGGACGCGGACGAGTCGGAGCTGCCGGGGCGAGACCCGCAGCAGCGCCTCGGCGCGCCCGATCACGCCCGCGTCGGCGAGGTCGACCGCGACGCGGACGGCGGCGGCGCCGACGAATCGCCCCGGGCGCGCCTGCAGGAGCCACAGCTGGCCGGCCTGGAAGGTGAACTCCAGGTAGCAGGCGTCACGCTCGTGCTCCTCGACCCGGCGCAGCGCCTCCAGGAGGCCGGCCCAGACGGTCGGCTCCCGACCGGCCAGGTCATGGAGGGGCCAGGTCAGCGACCCGCCCGAGACAACGTCGTCGCCCTGGCGGCGCAGCAGGACCTCGCCGAACGGGACCTGCTCGCCGGTGTTGGGGTTGCGGCTGAAGGCCACCCCGGCGCCGCTGTGGTCGTCGCGGTTGCCGAACACCATCGCCTGCACGGTCACGGCGGTGCCGAGGTCATGCGGGATGCCGTGGAGCTCGCGGTAGGTCGCGGCCCGCGGGCTGTCCCAGGACGAGAACACGGCCACGACCGCCCGGCGCAGCTGCCCGATGGCGTCGTCCGGGATCGGCTCACCGCCGGTGGTCGCGGCGGCGTAGCTGGAGAGGAGCCGCCGCCGCGAGTCGCGGGCGAACCGCGGGTCGCCGGTCTCGGCCGCCAACCCGGCCGTGGCCTCGGCGGTGAGGCCGAGGTTGAGGATGGTGGCCATCATGCCGGGCATGGAGACGCTGCCGCCGGAGCGGACCGACACCGCCAGCGGCCGCTCGGGCCCACCGAGCTTGCGGTGGGTTGTGGCTTCCAGCTCGGCGATGGCCGCCGCCAGCTCGCCGTCGAGGCCGGCGGGCAGCCGCCCGTCACGGAGGAAGGCCCGGCACGCCGCGGTGCCGATGACGAACCCGGGCGGCACCGGCAACCCAAGCCGTCGCAGCATGACCAGGCCTTGCGCCTTGCCGCCGAGGACGTCCGCCGGCTCCTCTGTCTCGGGCGAGAGCGGGTAGACCCACCTCATCGCGGGATGCCCAGCGTGGCCAGCAGATCCTCGTGCAGCTGGAACCACACGGCGTGGTAGGAGGCGGTGCTGTCGGTCACGAACTCCAACGCGCCCGACCTGGCCCGAGCCAGCGCGTCGCCGAGCCGGACGCGGTACCGCCGGAACCGCAGCATGGCCGCGAACAGCTCCGCGCAGGCGACCTCGGCGCGCCGGTCGAGGTCGGTGAGTCGCTCCAGCACCCGAGCGTCGTAGGCCGGGTCGGCGTGGTCGTTCGCTGACGCGACCCCGTCGACGGACCGGATCTGCCAGGCCCCGCAGAGATCGAGCAGCTCCGGGTTCAGCACCAGAAAACGCTCGTACGCCGCGGCCACCACGGCGCGGGTCCCGGCTCGCTCCAGCTCGTCGGCGATCCGCTCGGCATCGGCGGCCCGGCCAGCCTCGGTGAGTCCCCACCCCCCGAACTCCCCCGCCAGCCGCGTGACCAGCCCGGCCACGGCCAGGTCGATCAGCTCCGACTCCACCTCGGGCTCAGGCAGCCCGGCCGCCGCCGCCACCCGGTCCAGGCTGGCGAACCCGATGCAGCGCAGGGTGTGGAGGGCCAGCAGGTCGGCGCCGGTGGCATGGGCCGAGTCGGGCCAGGTCATGCTCCGGCCCCACCCGATCGCGGGGTGTCGGAAGCGCCGGCCGCCGCGGCGTGGCCGGCCCCTCGCCCCTCGGCCCAGGCGACGATCTCGCCGTCCCGGACGCGCACCGCGGCCTCGGTCGTGTCGCCGGGATCCGCCAGGCCGACGGCCGCGGCGGTCAGGGAGCGGTCCTCCACGATGATGCGAAGACCGGGCCAGGGGTCGGGTCCGAACACACGCCGCCCGCATCCGGCGAGGTCGCCGAGCCTGAGCCGGACGAGCCGCCCGATCTCGGCCGGATCGCTGGTCAACACGACCACCGTCACCCGGTCGCCCGGGCCGGCGGCGCGGACCGCCTCCTCGGCCGCGCCCAGCCGGCTGCTGCCCAGGAGCGCGACCACGCCGTCCCGGTCCAGGCCGACCCGGCGACCGGTGAGCAGATCGAGCAGGTCGGCCGGCGGGACCCACGCCTCCTGGCAGGGTCGCGCCGGGGCCACAAACGGCAGGTGCGGCGGGTCCCAGCGGTCGGCGAGGTCGATGCCGGCCAGCTCCTCACACGCCTGCGCCACGTCGAAGGGGTCCCCGAACCCGGGCGCCGTCTCCGCCAGCTGCCCGGCGCCGCTCAGCAATGTCAGGACCAGCTCGGCCAGCCGAACCCGCCGCGCCCGCTCCCTGGTGCGCCGCGGCGCCAGCGCCTCGAGCGCCAGGCCGAGCAGCAGCGCCTCCAGCTGCGTGACCTGGGCGAGCGCGGCCCGGCCCGGCTCGTCGTCGACCACCCCGGCCAGCGAGCGCAGCTGCAGCCGCCCACCCGGCGGCGTGTCGCCGGCCAGCGGCAGCCGCTCCAGCCACACCCGGGCGAACGCCCCCAGCGCCGCCCCCACCGACCGCGGCGACGACGGCGCCTCCCCGGCGGCGGCGCCCTCGACCATGTCGACCAGCACCGCCAGATACAGCGCCCGCTTGCTCGGGAAGTTCGAGTACACCGCCCCCCGGGTCAGCTCGGCCCGCTCGGCGATCCGGTCCACCGTCGCCTCCAGGTAGCCGCGCTCGGCGAACTCCTCCAGCGCCGCGGCCAGCACCGCCGCGCGGGTGCGCTCCTGCTGCTGGGCCCGAGTCAACCGCACCATGACGCTACGATACTCCTAACATCTAGATGTTGGGAACATCCGAGTTCCTCGGCGGGGCGGTGCGGAGCGGCGTTTCCGCAGGATCGGCGCGACCGTTTGCTGCCGAATCAGGTGGTGTCCCAACCCAGCAAAGTGGACACAATTCACAGCTAGGGATCGCATCGTAGCTCGAACCGGACCCCACGGCGTAGGGAGCCTTCATGGATCAACCGCAGTGGCGCAACGACTTGTTCGCCGCAGAGTGGGGCTGAGATTGACAAGGCCGTCAATGCGGCTCGACAGGCCGGCTCCGGAGACGAGCCGGGAGGGTGTCATGACGCAGTACTTCGTCGTCCCTGACGGTCACGCGTTACCGTTGCCGCACAGATCAGCTGGCAAAGGCGCTCGCCCCACGCCAGCTGGAGCGTTTCGGGTTGGCTCTGAACGAGCGGCAGCGGATCTCGTCCAGCCGGGGAGGTGAGTATGCCGCCAGGCAGCGTGGAAGACGTCGGCCTGTCGCTCGTCGTTCTCTCATTGGTATTTGCTTGTGCAGCGCTCATTCGACGCTGGACGAGCCCGTTGCGCAAACTCTTCATCCCCACCGCGGTGATCGGCGGTTTTCTCGTCCTCGGGCTCGGCCCCGAAGGGATGGGCCGACTTCTCGGCGGGACCGGGCTCTTTCCAGAGAATGTATTCGCCGTCTGGAGGCAGCTGCCGGGCCTGCTGGTCACCGTGATGTCCGCCTCGCTCCTGTTGGGCGAGCACCTGCCGCCCTTCAGGAAGCTCTGGAGCATCTCGAGCTCGCACGTCATCATGATCAGCGTGATGTCAATGGGCCAATTCGCGGTCGGCGGGCTCCTCGTGTGGCTCCTGCTCGAACCCGTATTCGGAATCAACCACGGGCGGGTGCGCTGCTTGAGATGTCGTTCAACGGCGGCCACGGCACTCTGGCCGGCCTGACCCCGGTCCTGCAGCAATACGGTGCCGGAGATCTCGTCAATGTCGGGCTTGGGCTTGCGACTATCGGCATCGTCAGCGGGATCGTCATCGGTACGACGCTCGTCAACTACGCAATTCGATCGCCCTCGATCCCGTCGTGCGGCAGACTCCACCCTCCCCTGACGAAGACTTCGACATCGATCATCATCTGCCGGGCCCCGACGATCGGCCAATGGACGAGTGGAAAGGGATGGCTCAAGTGACGGCGGCTGCTGTTTTCCTGGGCGTCACGATCGCGCTTGCCATCGCGCTGCTCGCGTTGTTTCGCGCAGTATTCCATTTGGCAGGGTCCGACTTCTTCGACAGGTTTCCGCTCTTCCCCTTCACGTTCCCGGCCGCGGTGATCGTTCAGCTCTGCGCAAGGCGGTTCGATTTCGAGTGGGCCGTCAATCGTCGGGCGGTCGAAGGGCTCGGGGGGATCGCGATCGACGGTGTCATCATCTGCGCGGTCGGCACATTGTCGTTGGGAGCGATCGGCGCGAACATCGGCCCGCTGATCATCATGGCGGTTGCAGCGATTGGCTGGAGCGTCTTCGTGACACTGGTCATCGGGCGGCGCATCTTCCGGCAGCACTGGTTCGAACATTCCATTCCCGAGTTCGGCGAATCCCAGGGCATGCTCGCCTGCGGCTTCGTGATGCTGGACATGGTCGACCCGTCGCGGCAAACGGACGTCGTCAGAGGCTACAGTTATCGGCAGATCATCACGCGTCCCATCCTCGGCGGTGGCTTCATAACGGTGCTCGCCGTGCCGTTGATCAATCGCATTGGGTTGCCGGCCTTCACGATCGCGGCTGCGGCGGTTACCGTGGCATTGATCTGGGGAATAAAGCGGGTAGGCCACGGGAGTCGGGTGTTGAGTTAGTCAAGCTCGGAGTGATGCTGCCCGTAGCCGCTGTAAGTGGCAGCCAGGGCCGGCTGAGATTGCCGCCGGAGGCGGCGCGGGCCGCAGGTCGGCCCCAAGGCGCGGCCGCTCCACTGCCCCGTAGGGGGGCTCTGCCAAGGCGGCCCGACAGGTCATTGGTCACGCGGCGCCATGCTCGCAGTAGGCCATCCCGACGAGAGATCACCTGCCAAGACCGTGTCGAGCAGGTTCGTGGAGGATTACTTCACCGTGAACGCGATTTCGGTGAGGGTCTGGTTGCCGCTCTTCTCGATGGCCAGCACCTCGGCCTTGTACTCGATGCCGCGCTGGAGAAACTCCGCCGGCACGCGTAGGCGACGGGCGCGGGCCGGTAGATCCACACTGAGCACCCGCAGGGGCTCCTCTCGGGTCACCACGACCTGGTAGCCGACGATGTCGACGCCTGGGGTCCGGACCGGTTTCCAGGCGACGACCACCTGGTCGCGCGGCACCTCGGCGTCAACGCGGGGGCGCAGGATCCTGGGTCCGTTGGGGATGTCGTGGGTCAGTCGGGCGCTGCTGAGCAGGTGCGTGCCGTCGATGGTGGTGCCGCGGAAGGTGTAGACGCCTTCGGGGAAGAGCCGCTTGAACTTCTCGATCGGGAAGACGTCGAAGGACGGCTCGCTGCTCTCGGAGAACAGCTCGGTCAGACCGTAGTTCTTCAGGGGGCCCTTGGCGGTGATCTCGACGAGCTTGCGTCCGTCCGGGTCATAGAGGCTGACGGCCCGCCAGGGCTCGCCGTCCAGGAAAACCTGGAGCCCGGCGTCGCCGTCGGTCGCGTTGACCTCGATCTTCAGTCGTGCGTCGGCGAACGGGATCGTCCTGGCCCGCGCCCCGGCCGTCCCGGCCGCAAGGGTGGCGCCGAGTCCGAGCAACAGCAGCGGGGCGAGCAGCAGATGGTGGCGGCGGCGCATCTGGCCTCCTCGGCGTGCCGGCACCCGTCCGGTCGCGGGCGCTCCGCCGCGCTTCTTAGCAGGGGGCGCCTGAAGCGTTGCTGAACCAAGCTGAAGGCGAATCACTGTCGCTCGCGGAGCGCCGTGGCCCCCGGGGGGGTGGCACGACGATGGGAGGACTCAGGGAGTCATCAGAAAGGCGAGGACCGGCAGGTGTAACAGCTGGAACAGCGCGGTCGCCATCACCCTTAGTGGCGGACCACCCTCCCCCGGAAGCAGCCACCGGTGCGCCGGGGGCGCGGTGTGCGCGGTTCGACGGTGGGGGCGCGCACCCCGCGCATGCGCCATGCGCGGTTCCCGGTCGGACCGACCGACCCGGCTGCCAAGCCGGCCAAGACCACATACAGCGCTTGGGACGCTACGCTGAGTAGGATGACGGTACGAGAGCTGCTGGCCGAACTCCAGCACCTTCCCCGCGACCTGGAGGTCCTCGCGTTCGAGGCCGCCTGCGACGACTACTGCGAACGCGAGGTCGACGAGCTCGAACTCCAGGGCAACCGGGTCTACCTTCACCTCGGGGCCCGCCGGGACGAGCCGCCGCGGCCGTAGCCAACCTAGGCCATGGCCGAGGTCGACCCCAACCAAGAGGCGGCCCTGCGGCGGCTGCGAGCCGCCTTCGGCTTCTCTGGCGACGTCGGATATTGGAACTGTCTGAATGCCCGTTCTTCGGCATACAGAACTCGGCCATGATCAGTTAGGCCCTGAGGCACCAAGATCCACAAGTCCGGCGGGCTGCTGCCCCGAGCCCAGCTCGATGACTCTGCACTCGGCAACCGCCTACGCTCGGTTACCGGCGAACACCTGGTCGCCAAGCGGATCGCGGCAAGAGAGTGCGCCGCGGGCAAAACGCCGCTGACGATTCCCGTCGCCATCTCTTCAGCCAGGTAGCGGAAAGAAATCACTGGCCGCGTCCCGAATGCTTTTCCCAGATCCGTGTGAGCGTTGCCGCCTTCCAAGCTGCGACGTTAAGCTTTCTGATCAGCAGGGCGTCCGCGTCAGCCATCGCTCAGGGACCGCTCTGACGGGCGCAACGCGGGCCGGAGGGATCGGCTGCGTCGCGGCGAGAGATTTCTCCGGGGCCGTGTCGATCCGCGGGCCACTCGTTCGACGTGAGGGTGCGAGGGCCGAGAGGCGGCCCCGCCGGATGAGGAGAACGCGATGCCGAAGTACCTGCTGATCATGCGGGGCACCGACGAGTCGAACGCGGCCCTGATGGCCAACATCGACGAGATGATGGCCACGACCCGCCAGTTCATCGAGGAGATGGTCAAGGCCGGCGTTCTCCTCGCGGCGGAAGGGCTGGACGATCCGGGCCAGGGCGTCGTGGTCGACTTCAGCGGCGAGGCCCCGGTGGTCACGGACGGGCCGTACGGCGAGACCAAGGAACTGTTCGGGGGCTTCTTCCTGCTCGACGTCGCCTCGAAGCAGGAGGCGGTCGAGTGGGCCAAGCGGGTCCCGGCGGCCCCCGGGTCCAAGATCGAGGTCCGGCGGGTGCCCGGGGACGACGAGATGCCGCAGGTCGACGAGTGATCGTCAAGGACTGGGCCGGGCGCGAGAGCAACGGCCAGATCTGATGGGTACGGCCGATGTCGAGGCCGTCTGGCGGATCGAGTCGGCGCGGATCGTCGCCGCGCTGACCCGGTTCACCGGCGATTTCGGGCTGGCCGAGGACGCGGCCCAGGAGGCGGTGGCCGAGGCGCTGGTGTCGTGGCCGCTTGCCTCTCCGGCCAATCCGGCCGGCTGGCTGATGGCCACGGCCCGCCGGCGGGCGATCGACGCGATCCGCCGCCGGGCCGCCCTCCAGGACAGATACGCCCTGCTGGCGGCCGATCCGGCGGTCGACGAAGAAATCGACCCCGACAAGATCGACGACGACGTCCTGGCGCTGATGTTCGTCAGCTGCCACCCGGTGCTCTCCCCGGAGACCCGGGTGGCGCTGACCCTGCGCGTGGTCGGCGGCCTGTCCAGCAAGGAGATCGCCCGCGCGTTCCTCGTACCCGTGCCGACCGTGCAGGCCCGCATCACCCGGGGCAAGAAGACGATCGCGGCGGCGGGGGTGCCGTTCGAGCTGCCGGCGGCCGGCGAGCGCCGGGAGCGGCTGGGCGGCGTGCTCAGCGTCATCTACGTGATCTTCACCGAGGGGTCGACGGCCACATCGGGCGACCGGCTGCTGCGCCCCGACGTCGCGTACGAGGGGATCCGGCTGGCCCGCACGCTGGCCGCGCTGCAACCGGACGAGCCCGAGGTGCACGGCCTGCTCGCGTTGTGCGAGCTGACGGCCGCGCGCTTCCCGGCCCGGACCGGCCCGGACGGCTCGCCGATCCTGCTCGAGGACCAGGACCGGCGGCTGTGGGACTTCTCGGCGATCCGCCGCGGGCTGGCCGAGCTGGCCAAGGCATCGACTCGCGGCCTCGGCCCCTACGGCCTGCAGGCCGCGATCGCCGCCGCCCACGCGTCGGCGCCCTCCGTCGAGGCGACCGACTGGGACCGAATCGTGGTGCTCTACGAGGCGCTCGGCCGGGTCGCGCCCTCGCCGGTGGTCGAGCTCAACCGGGCCGTCGCCGTGGCCATGGCCTCGGGTCCGGCGCAAGCCCTGGCCATGGTGGACGAGCTGATCGCCTTGGACCGGCTCCCCGGTTCGCATTTGGTTCCGACCGTACGCGGTGAGCTGCTGGCCCGGCTCGGACGGCGACCGGAAGCGCGCGCCGAGCTGGAGCTGGCGGCCCGGCTGTGCGCCAACCAGCGCGAACGCTCAGTGCTGCTGCGCAAGGCGGCCGCGCTGGGCTGACTTCTCCAGCTCGGCCGGCCGGGATTCGAGCGCGGCCCGGATGCCGTCGATCGCGTCGGCCCCGACGGCCAGGCGCAGCGGCAGCTCCGCCATGCCGGGCGACCGCTTTAGATCGAGGCCTCGACTCGAGGGTATTTGACCTCGACAGCCTCGATGCTGAAGAAATAGCAGCGGTTGAGGCTTCAGACGAGCGCGTTCGTGTTGTGAGCTAGGGTCGAATCGATCATCCACGCCATGCGTAGTGCCATAGGCGGTTCGGCGAGGCTCGATTAGGACGTGTGCCAGGTGGTCATGCCATGTGCTCTCCCCACCACCGCCCGGTTGATCGTCGCCCCGCTGTTGGCATCCGGGTTTGGGGTGGTGGGTGAGTTGCAACATCTCGCGCGATCGCCAACCGCCGATCCGCATGAGATCCGTCTCTAGACCGCCTTGGGCTAGCCAAGCGTGAGCGAACGTATGGCGGAGCTGGTGAGCGTGCAGGCCCTCAATGCCGGCCTGGCGGCCGCGGCGCCAGAGCATCTGCGCCAGGCCCGTGGCGGTGAGCGGCCCTTTCTGGCCGAGCCAGAGCCAAGGGGACGCCGCATGCGCGTGCCTCGACTGATCCGCAGGTAGCGGTCCAGGGCGACGGCCGTCTTGCGGCCGAAGGGCAGCGCCCGCTCTCGCCGGCCCTTGCCGATCACGCGGGCCACGTCATGCTCGCAATCGAGGTCGTCCACACTGAGGCCGACCAGCTCAGCCCGGCGGGTGCCTGAGTCGAGCAGCAGCATGATCATCGCTGTATCCCGGCGGGCCTCGAAGTCCTTGCCAGCGCAGGCCGCGAACAGCCGCAGCGCCTCAACCGGAAGAACAGGGACCGGCCGCTCGAGGATGGACGGCGGCTTCATCTTCGCCATCGGGTCGGCCGCGATCTCGCCTTCATCCTCCAGCCATGCGTAGAACACTTTGAGCGAGCGATAGCGGTTGGCGGCGGTCGCCGGCTTCCAGCGGGCGAGCAGGTCGGCCAGGAATGCCTCGATCTACGCCCGGTCGGCATCGGCCAAGCCGACACCCCGGCCGGCGAGGAACGCCTCCAGGAGCCGGACGGCCTCCAGTAGGTCTCGACCGCCCGGAGATGCCGCTCGAAGGAGCGGGCCAGGTCGGGTAGCCTTGGCTCCGACATGGCGGCACCGTAGTACGCCAGTCAGGTGGTGTCGAAGCGCTAATGCTGGCCGCCTCAACACCACCCAGCAAGAGAAACCGCAGGTTAGTGGCGGTTTCCACGGGACGTGGCGCAGCTTGGTCAGCGCACCTGCTTTGGGATTATCTCGGAATTAGCGCTGTGCTATCCAGCATCTTTGCAGTTCAAGCGCGACCATAAATGGCCGAATTAGGTGCGGAGTTGCGAGTCGCTTTGAACCTAGTTCAATGGCGACGGTCGCGCCGGCCACTGTGAGCGTCTTCAAGCTCTCACCGCCATGTCAGGCCATCTAGCAGCCACGATGCTGCATCAACGCAGATCATGCGTCTGTCATAGAACGCCAGTCCCAGCCCACTCACATCGGCAACCTTGATTGCTATTCAGCGCCATGCAATAGTCACCCTGCGCTACACTCCAAGCCGCAACCTTTTCCGAGGAGAGCAATGCACCAGGGGTGCGTTCGCTCGCGCCGACGACGGCGAGGAGGACGCGGCAGGTGGTGGCGGATGTGGCCAAGCTGTCGGTGGGACGGGAGGACTACTACCTCCGCGAGCTGGCGACCGACCACGAGCAGTACCTGTCCGGCCACGGCGAGTCCCCAGGCCGGTGGTACGGCGGCGGCGCCACGTCGCTCGGGCTGCAGGGCGAAGCATGTCCTTCGGGCTTCCGGCGCATGTTCGAGGGCCGCCACCCCGACACCGGGGAGTTACTTGGCCGCCCTCATGGCCGCAACGCCGTGCCTGCGTTCGACGTGGTCCTGCGCCCGACCAAGAGCGTCTCGGTCCTCTACGGCCTGGGGGATGCGGCGACCGGCCGGGCGGTGCTGGCCGCCCATCATGCCGGGGTGGCCGAGGCCACCGCCTACCTGGACGACCACCTGGGGACACGCCGCGGCCACGGCGGCCACCAGCACGTGGACGGACAGGGGCTGCTGGCGGTCGGGTTCGACCACCGCACCTCTCGGGAGGGCGATCCGCTGCTGCACACGCACCTGGTGGTCGCCAACCGGACACAGGGACCGGACGGCTGCTGGACGGCCCTGGACGGCCGCGACCTGTACCGGCACCGCCTGGCCGCGGACGCCATCTACCGCGCCACCTACCAGCGCCAGCTGTCCCGGTCGCTGGGGGTGGAGTGGACGCCAGCCGACCGCCATGGCAACCGGGAGCTCCAAGGGATGCCCGAGGGCCTGCTGCGCGGTTTCTCCAAGCGGACCGATCAGATCGACTTGGAGGTGGAGCGGTTGGCGGCCGAGGGTCGGGAGCGGACGCCCCGGCTGGTCAAGTGGGCCGTCCAGGCCACCCGCAAGCCCAAGGAGCAGGAGGCCCCGGACACCTTGTACGGACGGTGGCGGGCCGAGGCGGCCGAGCGCGGACATGACCCGGACACCCTGGTCCGCCAGGTGTGTGGCCAGACGCGAGCGCAGGACCTGGTGGTGGCCGCGCACACGCTGGCCCAGGTGTTCGACTATCTCGCCGGCCCGGAAGGGCTGACCGCGACCGCGTCCACCTTCGCCCGCCAGGACGTGGTCGCGGCGGTCGGTGGCCAGCTTGCCGGGGCCAGCCGGGCCGAGCTCGAGGACCTGGCCGACCGGTTCCTCTTGGAGCGAGCGGTGGCCGTGGTGGCCGACCGGGCGTTGGAGGAGCGCCGCTGGTCGACTCCCGACCTGCTCACGGTGGAGCAGCGGCTGGTCGATATCGCGGTCGGCCGCGCCAGCGAGCAGACGGTCGTCGTTGGCCATGAGGCGGTCCGGGCTGCCCTGGCCGCCCACCCGTCCGCTGGTGAGGACCAGGCCGGCATGGTGCGGGATGTCTGCCAAGGCGACGCCGGTGTGGCCCTGGTCGTGGGCCGGGCCGGGACCGGCAAGACCTTCACCCTGGGCATGGCCCGCCATGCCTGGCAGCTGGACGGCTACCGGCCCCTCGCCTGTGCGCCCACCGGGATCGCTACCGTCTCCTTGGAGGCCGAGGGGTTCGAGGAGGCGGCCACCTGCGACCGGCTCCTGGCCGACCTTGACCACGGCCGCGAGCGGCTCGATGGGCGGACGGTGCTGGTGGTGGACGAGGCCGGCATGCTCGGCTCCCGCAAGCTCACTCGCCTGCTGGACCACGCCGAGCAGGCTGGCGCCAAGGTGGTGCTGGTCGGTGATGACCGGCAGCTGGCCGCGATCGACGCCGGCGGCGGCTTCCGCGCCCTCCGCCTCCGCCTCGGCGCCAGCGAGCTGATCGAGAACCGCCGCCAACACCAGGCCTGGGAGCGTGAGGCCCTGGAGCTGGTCCGCTCCGGCCTCGTCGACGAGGCGGTGGCCGCCTACCGGGTCCACGACCGGGTCGTCTGCGCCGAGTCCAAGCCGGCCGCCACCCTCGCCCTGCTCCAGGACTGGTGGCAGGCCTGGCAGGAGGTTGAGCGCGACCCGACCCGGGACGTGATCCTGCTGGCCGGCCGGCGGGCCGAGGTCGACCGGCTCAACACCGCGTGCCAGGAGCTGTTGGCCGCTCGCGGCCGCCTCGGCCCCCAGACCTTCCAGGTCGAGGACCTCAAGCTGGCGGTGGGGGATCGGGTGGTGTGTGGCCGCAATGCCATCGCCCAGCTGGGGGTAGCCAACGGCACCCGCGGCACCATCACCGCCCTCGACCCGGACGCGCGGACACTCACGATCCGCCTCGAGGGCAAGGATCGGCGCAAGGTGACCCTGCCCGGCTGGTACCTGGACGGCCGCCAGCGCACCGAGCGCAACCGCCGGATCGACCTGGCCTATGCCACCACCGGCCACCGTGCTCAGGGGCTGACCCGCTGGCGGGCCCTGGTCCGCCTCACCGGCACCGAGGACACCCAGTGGCTGTATGTGCAGCTTTCCCGGGCCCGACACCAGACCACCCTGTACCCGGTGGTCGGGCCCGAGCCCCAAGGGCCAACCGAGCTGGACCTGCCCGACCGCGATCCTGGTGACGGCTACAGCCAGCTCGCCCAGGCGTTGTCTCGCGCCGGCGACCAGCGGTTGGCGATCGACACCTCGAGCAGTCTGGACCTGCGGCGGCTATCGACCGTCGAGCTGCGGGCCGAACGGGACCGGCTCCGCCAGCTGCTCGACCAGGCCCCCCGAGACCGGACCCGGGAGCTGGACCGGGCGAGTGTCCGCCGGGCCGAGGCCGACCAGGCCCTGGAGGAGCTCACCGCCACCAACGACCCCCAGCGGCAGGGCCGAGCGATGCTTCGCCTGCGCTGGCAGGGCCGGCCGGCCGGGGCCGACTCGGGGGTGGTGGCGGTGGCCCGCCAGCAGGCCGAACGCGCCCACACCACCGAACTGGCGCTACGGCGGCAGCAGCAGCGCCGGGCCGGCTGGCTGGAGGCCAACGCCCACCTCGGCCCCACCTACCGCCAGGTCGTCCGCGAGCTGGCCTGGCAGCGGCGGACCAGCGGCCTGATCGCCGAACATCACCAGCCTGGCTACCTGCGCGCCGAACTTGGCCCGGTGCCTGAGTCCACCCGAGGAGGGCGGGCCTGGAGGGAGGCCGCCGCCGCGATACAGGACTACCGGCGCGCCTATGGGATCACCGACCCCGACCAGGCGCTGGGCCCGGCGCCACAGGAGCCCACCCAGCGGGCCGCCTGGCAGCATGCCCGCACCGCCGCCCAACAGACCAAGGACCGCCAGCGCACCAGAGGCCGCCAGGAGCGCACGGCAGCGACCCGCCCAGCCCCCAGCAACCACCGCCACCCCGACGCCGCCCAGGTCCGCGACCAGCGGGCGCCCGCACGCCGGCGTGGCCCCGAGCGGGCCGCCGGCTAGCCATTGCGAAGGAGGCCCCAGCCATGGCCAATCCCCTGCCTGACCCCGATGACCTGTGGCCCGCCTGCGACGAGCAGCCGCCGGGCGTCTCGATCCGGCCCCTCCGCCACGGCGACCTCCAGGCCCTGCTCGCCCACCTCCACCATCACCAGCACGACGATGAGGACGAGGGCCTGGTGGTCGGGTCGGGCGAGCGGCGGCCGGCCACCAGGGGCGGGCCGGTGGTGGCGGTGCGGGTGCGGGCCAGCGTCGGCCGGCCCGGCGCCTCCGCCCAGGGCGAGTATCGGCGCCGGCGGGCCGCCGAACGCGCCCGCTGGACTCATGGCCTGCCCTGGCGGGCTGGGGCCGTGCTGGCCGTCGGCGTGGCCGCCGGGCTGCTGGGCGCCCAGCTCGCCCCCGACCTGGCTGGGCTGCTCGCGGTGGCGGCCGCGGCCGGGGTGGGCTGGCGGCTGCGATTCCGGCCCAGCGCCGACACCCGGGCCTGGCGGCGCGGGGCCACCGGGGAGCGGCGCACCGCCCGGCTGCTCGCCTCCCTGGAGCGCCGTGGCTGGGCGGTGCTGCACGACCTGGCCATCCCCGGCACCCAGGCCAATATCGACCACTTGGTCATCGGCCCCGGCGGCGTGCTGGTCATCGACTCCAAGCGGTATCGGGGGCGGTTGCGGCTGGACCGGCATGGGATGGTCTGGCATGGTCGCCGCCTGCTCGTCTCGGCCCTGCGCAGGGTGCTATGGGCGGCCGACCAGGCCGACGAGATCCTCGGCATCGCCGACATCACAGTGGCCGCGGTCGTCGCCGTCCACGGCGCCAGCGTCCCCTGGGGACGA
>Ga0081538_10002394_pt1 | contig 18406 bp, 18 predicted proteins | sample TabmetS5T2R1_FD_71022 | JGI IMG/M metagenome (GOLD analysis project Ga0081538, IMG submission 71022) | Tabebuia heterophylla rhizosphere microbial communities from the University of Puerto Rico - S5T2R1 | ecosystem: Host-associated > Plants > Roots > Rhizosphere ... | reverse complement strand
GCAGCCACGGTGCGGAACTCGTCGGCGAAATCGCGCACTACGAGGACAGCTACCGGCTCTGCTTCCTGCGTGGCCCTGAAGGCATCATCATCGGACTGGCCGAGCAGCTCAGCTGAGCCTCGATTTGCAGGAATGGCGAGGGCCAGAATCGAACTGGCGACACCACGATTTTCAGTCGTGTGCTCTACCAACTGAGCTACCTCGCCGTAGCAGCCCGACGATGGTAGCGGCAGGCCCCCAGCCTTCGGCGGGCTACTGGTCGAGCTTGTCTCGCTCGGGCGCCTCCACTGGCTCGGCTTCGATGTCCTGGGAGGGGTGTGGCTCGCTCGTGCTCGGCCCGCCGGGGCCCGGCTCTCCGCGCGGATCCGGGCGTTTCTCGTACGGGTCGGGCCACTCGGTCTCGTCTGGGTCATCGATTGGGTTGTTGAGGGCGTGGTGCGGGTCGTCGTCGCGCGACTGGTCGCGCTCCTCCTCGTGTTCCGCGAAGGTCATGCCTCTTCGGTGCCCGGGCCCGCCTCAACGCAACCCGCGGAAGAACTGCCGGATGTCGCCGAGCAGCAGGTCGGGCGCGTCGTGCGCGGCCCAGTGGCTGCCGCGGTCGTAGTCGTTCCAGGAGACGATGTTCACGTGGTCGCGCTCGGCGAAGCGGCGCACGGGCTTGAAGTCGAACGCGAAGCTCGCCAGGCCGGTGGGGGCGGTGGTGGGTTCGCTCGGATGCTCGGCGTGGGCGTCCTCGTAGTAGAAGCGGGCCGAGGACGCACCGGTGTTGGTGAACCAGTAGATGGCGGCGTTCGTGACGAGGACGTCGCGGCTCACCACCGTGCCGAAGAGCTGGCCGATCCAGCCGAGCTGTCCGGCGGGCGAGTCCGCCAGGGCATGAGCGAGGTTCTGGGGCTTCGTTGCCTGCAGCTTGGCGTACGCGGACATCTCCTCGTCGAACTTCTGCAGGAATTCGAGGCGTTGGAACTCGTCCTGGGTCATGCCCTCGAACTCGGCCGGATCGCCCGAGGGGAACGAAAAGATCTGATTGACGTGAACGCCGACGACCGCGTCCGGCGCGACACGGGCGACCTCGGGCGCCACGTACGCGCCGGCGTCGTTGCCGTGGGTCCCGTAGCGGTCGTAGCCGAGCCGTCTCATCAGCTCCGCCCAGGCTCGGGCCGTGCGGAAGCGGTTCCAGCCGGGCTCGCGCGTCGGGCCTGAGAACGCGAATCCGGGGATCGACGGGATCACGGCGTGGAACGCATCGGCGGGATCGCCCCCATGGCTGCGCGGGTCCGTGAGCGGTCCCACCAGCTCGAGGTACTCGACAAAGGAGTTGGGCCAGCCGTGGGTGAGGACGAGCGGCAGCGCGTCCGGCTCGGGTGAGCGCACGTGCAGGAAATGGATGTCCTGCCCGTCGATCGTCGTCGTGTACTGCGGGTAGCCGTTGAGCCGCTGCTCCCACTCGCGCCAGTCGTAGGCGTCGCGCCAGTACTCGACGCCGTCCTTCACGTACCCGACCGGAACGCCGTACTCCCAGCCTGGCGCCACGGGCCCGATCTGTGTCGCGGCCGCGAACGTCGCGGTCGGGAGCTCCTGGGTCCAGCGCGTGCGGCCAAGACGGTCCTGCAGGTCGTCGAGCTCGGCCTGCGGGATGTCGATCTGGAACGGTCGGATCTCGGTCATTCTCACTCCTTAGTGGAACGGATAATTCTGTTCCGATATTATCAGAACGGAATACTTTGTTCCACCGCTACCGTGTGTCCTATGGAGGCAAGCGACTCCGCGCCGCTGAGCGGCCGCCGCGCCCAGGCGGCGCGCAACGACGTGCGGATCCTCGAGGCCGCGCGCGCGGTGTTCGTCGCCGATCCGAACGCGCCGATCGCGGCGGTTGCGGAGCGCGCGGGCGTCGGGATCAGCGCCCTCTACCGACGCTACGAGAACAAGGAGGACCTGCTGCGGCGGCTGTGCGCGGACGGACTCGAGCGTTACGTCGCTGCCGCCGAGGCCGCGATTGCCGACCCGGGGCCGCCCGCGGCCGCGTTCGCCGACTTCGCACACCGCATCGTCGACGAGAACACCCACGCGCTAACCCTGCGTCTGGCGGGAACGTTCGAGTCGACCGACGAGCTGCGCGTCGTAGCGGCGAGGGCAGAGGAGCTCACCGCGCAGCTGCTCGAGCGGGCGCAGCAGACCGGCGCCATCCGCACGGACGTGACATCGGAGGACCTCTCGTGTGTCTTCGAGCAGCTGGCGGCGATCCGCGTCGGCGACGACGAGCGGACGCGCGAGCTTCGCTACCGCTACCTGGCGCTCCAGCTCGACGGTCTGCGTGGACCCCAGGCGAGCGACTTGCCCGGCCGGGCGCCGGGCTGGCAGGAGCTCAGCCAGCGCTGGCAGCGCTGAAGCGCGCCGGAAGCTATAACGCAGTGATGGGACCGACGGGATCCGGCGCCATCGTGACGCCGATCAGCGAGGCGGCGATCTTCCTGACGGCGACGGTGGACGAGGGTGGTGAGGACGCGGTCCGTGATCTCCTCGCCGACGTGAGTGGGCTGCGCCGCTCGGTCGGCTTCCGGATCCCTGAGGGGGAGCTGACCTGCGTGGTCGGCGTGGGTGCGTCGCTGTGGGATCGGCTGGTCGGGGCGCCGCGTCCGGCCGGCCTGCATGCGTTCGGGGAGGTCTCGGGCCCTAGGCATAGCGCGCCGGCGACGCCGGGCGATCTCCTGTTCCACCTGCGCGCGCATCGGCTCGACCTCTGCTTCGAGCTCGCGCAGCACGTGATGAACCGGCTGACCGGGAGCGCCGCCGTCGTCGACGAGGTGCACGGGTTCAGGTCCTTCGACGACCGCGACCTGCTCGGCTTCGTGGACGGCACGGAGAACCCCGAGGGAGAGGAGGCGCTGGATGCCGTCCTGATCGGTGACGAGGATCCGCAGTTCGCGGGTGGGAGCTACGTCGTCGTTCAAAAGTACCTGCACGACCTCGACGCATGGGATGCGCTGCCGGTCGAGGAGCAGGAGCGGGTCGTGGGCCGGACCAAGCTCAGCGACGTCGAGCTGCCCGACGAGCTGAAGCCGGCGAACTCGCACGTTGCGCTGAACACGATCGTCGACGAGAACGGCGAGGAGCGCCAGATAATGCGCTTCAACATGCCGTTCGGGCGCGTCGGTGCGGCGGAGTTCGGCACCTACTTCATCGGCTACGCCCGCAGCCCGGACGTGATCGAGGAGATGCTGAGGAACATGTTCATCGGCAAGCCGCCGGGCAACCACGACCGGATCCTCGACTTCTCGACGGCGGTCACGGGCAACCTCTTCTTCGCCCCGACCGCAGCCTTTCTCGACGATCCACCGAGTCCCGGCGTCGCCGCAGCTGAGGCGGACGCCCCGTCGGCCGATGCCGGGGAAGGGTCGGGCGACGGTTCGCTTGCAATCGGAAGCCTCCGGGAGGTCTCGCCTTGAACCATCTGCTTCGCGGGCACGCGCCGATCACCGAATCGGGATGGGAGATGCTCGACCAGGAGGCGCGCGAGCGTCTGAAGCCCGCGCTCGCCACCCGTAGGGTGGTCGACTTCGCCGGCCCCCACGGGTGGGAGCACTCGGCCACCAACCTTGGGCGCACTGAGCCACTCGCTGGCCCGGCCCCCGAGTCCGTATCGGGCCTGCGGCGGCGCGTGCTGCCGCTCATTGAGCTGCGGATGGACTTCGAACTCGCGAGAGCAGAGCTGCGCGATGCCGACCGGGGTGCTGACGACGCCGATCTCGAGGCCCTCGACCGGGCCGCGCGTCAGGTCGCCGTGGCGGAGAACACCGCCGTCTTCCACGGCTGGCAGGGGGCGATCGAGGGCATCACCGACAGCTCGCCGCACGCCCCGATCCCGTTCGGCGACGCCGCCGACGGGTATCCGCGACCGGTCGCCGCCGCGGTCGAGCGCCTCCTGGACGCCGGCATCGCCGGCCCCTATGCGCTGGCGCTCGGCGGCGAGCAGCACCGCAGGGTGATCGAGACCGCCGAGCGCGGCGGCTACCCGCTGCTCGAGCATCTGCGCGCCATCACCGAGGGCCCGATCGTCCGGGCACCGGGTGTGACCGGCGCGGTCCTGCTGAGCATGCGCGGCAGCGACTTCATCCTCGACTGCGGCCAGGACGTGTCGATCGGCTACGACTCGCACGACGGCGAGGTGGTGCGGCTTTATCTCGAGGAGAGCTTCAGCTTCCACGTCGCCACGCCCGAGGCGGCGGTGGCGCTGACGCCGTAGCGCGGAGGCGGGGGCGCCGGGGCAGGGTCCCCGGCGCCCCCTCCGAACTCAGGCCGCGACGGGCGTCGCCGACGGCTCGCCCGCGCGGGCGGCCTCGGCGTGCTCGCGGCTGTCCCGCGAGGAGATCAGTACCGCGGCGAGCAGCGCGCCGAGCAGCGCCATGCCGGCGCCCACCAGGAACGCGTCCTGGAAGCCCTCGGTCAGCGAGATCAGCGGGTTGCGCTCGCCGGACGCGACCGCGTCGTTGGTGGTTGCGGTCGCCACCGCCGCCAGGACGGCCAGGCCGAGCGCACCGCCGACCTGCTGCGAGGTGTTGATGAGGCCCGATGCGAGCCCCGCCTCGTCGGACTTGATGCCGGTCACCGCCGCGATCGTCGTCGGGACGAAGGCCAGCCCCAGGCCCACCGCCGCGATCAGCGACGGGAACAGGATGTCGCCCACGTAGCTGCCGCCGGGGCTCACTTGCGCGAACCAGACGAGCCCGCCGGCGATGAGCAACATGCCCGCGATCAGCGTCGGCTTGAAGCCGATGCGCGTGACGAGCGCGGATGCGGCACCCGCGGACAGGATGATCGTGACGGCAAGCGGCAGGTAGGCGAGCCCGGCCTCGAGCGGCTCGTAGCCGAGCACCTGCTGCATGTACAGCGAGATGAAGAAGAACATCGAGAACAGCGACATGCCGAGCAGCAGTCCCACGACGTTCGCGCCGCGCAACGTACGTCCCTTGAAGATCGAGAACGGCACCAGCGGGTGGCGGGTGCGCAACTCGATCCCGACGAACAGCGCCAGCAGCGCTAGCGACACCGCGCCGAGCGCGAGCGTCTGCGTCGAGCCCCAGCCGGCGTCGTTTGCGTCGACCAGGGTGTAGACGAGAAGAGCCAGGCCGGCCGTGACCGACACGGCGCCGGCGATGTCGAACGACCCACGCGAGCGGTCGAGGCTCTCGCCCAGCAGGCGCGGAGCGAGCAGCGCGGCGGCGATGCCGATCGGGGTGTTCACGAACAGGACCCACTCCCAGCCGAGGCTCTCAGTCAGGATGCCGCCGAGCAGCACGCCGGCGGCGCCGCCGGAGCCGGCGACTGCGCCCCAGACACCGAGCGCCCTGTTGCGCTCCGCGCCCTCGCGGAAGGTGGTGGTGACGATCGCGAGCGCCGCCGGTGAGATCAGCGCCGCGCCGAGACCCTGCACCGCGCGCGCGACGATCAGCCAGATGTCGCTCTGCGCCAGGCCGCCCGCCAGCGAGGCGAGCGCGAACAGCCACATGCCGTAGATGAACATGCGGCGGCGACCGAGTAGGTCTGCAAGACGGCCGCCGAGCAGCAGGAAGCCGCCGAAGAAGAGGGTGTAGGAGTTGACGACCCAGGACAGGTCGCCCTGTGCGAAATTGAGATCGCGACCGATCGACGGCAGCGCCACGTTGACGATCGAGGCGTCGAGCACGACGACGAACTGCGCCATCGCCAGGAGGGCGAGGGCGAGGTTCTTGTCGCGGGGTGAATCTGACGGGCTCACGGACTTCTCCAATACGGGGGCGATATAAAACGGAACCGGAATTCCTATTCCGTGTACAATACGGAACGATGGTTCCGTTTGTCAACCCCAAGAGTTAGGATCTTCGTAATGGCCACGAGGGATGCGCTTGAGCCGGCAGTCGCAAGCATGCGCGCGGACGCGCGCCGCAACCGCGAGCGCATCCTGGTTGCCGCCCGCGAGACCTTCGCGGAGCATGGCGCGGACGCGCAGATGGACGAGATCGCGCGCCGCGCCGGCGTGGGTGTGGGCACCCTCTACCGCCATTTCCCCACCAAGGACGAGCTCGTCGGCGAGCTGATCCGCATCAAGCTGACCGACTTCGCCGTGCGGGCGCGCGTCAAGTTCGAGGAGGACGACCGGCCCTGGGAGTCGTTCGCCGAGTTGCTGCGTGAGCAGGCCGAGATCGCGGCGCGCGACGCGTCGCAGCAGCGCATGATCTTCGCGATGACACACGAGGCGCTCGAGCAGGCGCTGCCCACGATCACGGAGCTGACCGCTGCGATGCAGGCGCTGATCGACCGCGCCAAGGCCGCCGGCAAGGTGCGCGAGGACGTGGTCGTCGACGACGTCCGCACGCTCATGTGTGGACTCGGCAGCATCATGGCCGCGAACGCCCTCGGCGTGATGCCGTACGACTGGCGCCGCCACCTCGAGTTCGTGCTCGCAGGCATGCGAGTCGGCTGTCCGGACAGCGGCGCGTAGCTACAGTCCCCCCGGTGCGCCGCCTCGTCGCAGTCCTGGCCCTGTTTGCGTGCCTGGCGGTCACCGCGCTGGCGGCCTGCGGCGGTGACGACGAGGACACGGGCGCGCTCGGAAGCGCCCTCAGCTATCTCCCCAAGGAGACGCCGTTCGCTGTCGCGATCGACACGAACCTCGACGGCGAGCAGTACAAGGCGCTCGACTCGATCATCGGCAGGTTCCCGATCGACGCAGCCTCGCTGAAGGAGCTGCTGCGCGACGAGCTCGCTGGCCCCGGCTCGGGCGTCGACTTCGAGGAGGACATCGAACCGATCCTCGGCAACCCGTTCGTGGTCGGCGCGACGGACGTGACGAGCTTCATCGACAGCAACGAGACGCAGGACTTCGTCGCGGCGCTCCAGGCGAAGGACCGGGATGCGCTCGACAGCCTGATCGAGAAGACCGCCCCGAGCGAGGTCGGTGAGGTGGCGGGCGCCACCAAGTACGAGGACGGCGGCACGTCCTTCGCCATCAAGGACGAGATGGTCATCTTCGCCGGCTCCAGTGAGCGCCTGGACCAGGCGCTTGAGCGGGCTGACGGGGACGACCACCTCGACGAGGACACCTTCGACGCCGCCCTCGAGGACCTACCCAAGGACGCCGCAGCACGTGTCTACTCGGATCTACAGCTGCTGATCGGCTCCGATCCAGGCGGCGAACAGGCGCGCAAGATCGAGTGGATCGGCGCCCTGCGCACGCTGGGGCTGACCGCCAGCGCGCGTGAGGATGAGCTCGAGTTGCAGCTGAACGTGCGCACCGATCCCAACGGGCTCAGTCACGACGACCTGCCGATCGCCGCCGGCGACGAGGCGCCGCCGATCCTCAACCGCGAGGGGGAGGTCGGCCTCGGCATCCGCGACCCGGCCCAGATCGTCCAGTTCGCGGAGGCGGCCGGGCAGGCCATCAACCCGAGCGGCTTCGGCGACTACGCGCAGGCCAAGCAGACGCTCGACTCCAGCCTCGACATCTCGATCGACGACGACCTGATCGGCCAGCTCACGGGCGATCTCGCAGCGAGCATCGCGCCCGACGGCGGCTTCGCCGTGCGCGCCGAGGTGGAGCGCCCCGAGGCGCTCTCACGGACGCTCGCGAAGGTGGCCGACGTGCTCCCGAGCTTCGCCGAGGGCGCGGGCTTCGGTGCGGTGACGATCAAGAAGCCGAGCGGCGGCGACGGCCTCTACACGCTCACGCAGGCCGACGGCGACGACATAGCCTTCGGCGTCGTCGAGGGAGTGCTCGTGGTGGTGGACGATCCGGCCGAGGCCGACGAGATCGCCGCCGAGCAGCCCGAGGAAGTGGAGGGCGCCCAGGGCGCCGTCGCGATGCGCTCGGACGCCCAGCATCTCGCCAACGCCGTCATCGAGCAGTTCGGGCCGGCGCTCGGCCTCAGTGGCCTCAACGCGCTCGGCGCGCAGCTCTTCACGGACAACTTCGGCGAGCTGAGCGGCTCGCTGTCTGCGAGCACCGACGGCCTGCGCGGCCGCTTGCGGCTGACCTTCAACTAGGCCGGCTCAGGCGGCCCACTGGTTGAGCAGCGGCAGCGGGTCGACCGGCTTGCCGCCGTCGAACCAGCCACCGACCCAGATCTCGAAGTGCAGATGCGGGCCGCTCGAGCGGCCGGTGTTGCCGACCTGCGCGAGCGGCTGTCCGGCGGTCACGTGCTGGCCGGCGGCGACGAGGATCGAGTCCTTGCGGAGGTGCATGAACACGTAGTCGCGGTCCTCGTCGTCGCCGTCGAGCACGACGTACCAGCCCGCGCCGCTTTGTTGGAAGCGAACGAACTCGACCAGTCCCGCCCAGGGCGCGACTACGGGCGTGCCCTCGGCCGCGATCACGTCCTGCCCCTGGTGGCGGTGGCCCTGGCGGCTCGCACCGAAGCGCGCGTCGGCGCCGCCCAGCGAGTAAGTGCCGCTGACCGGAAAGTGGTGCGCCGACTCGCCCACAGGCGCCGGCGCACCCGCGGCCGGCGGGACCGGCACGCGCTGGCGCCTCGGCCTCGCCTTCTTCGCGGTTGCCCTGCGCCGAGCGGCCTTGCGCTTGACCGCCGGGCGTGAGCCGACGGCCGCTCCGCCGCTCGGCGCGGCGATGCTGTTCGCACTGGGAGCGACCGCTCCGCCACTCTCGGAGGCGTCCGCCGCGGGCACGTAGGGCAGGCCAAGCACAACTGCCGCGAGGCTGGCCAGGAGGGTGAGGCGAAGGCGCACCGTGACCATCGCATCGGGATAGTGCGGCCCCCCTTTAGATCTGGGAAGGAATTCCTGCTTGCTGCAACGGAACCTGCAGGGGCGCGGTCAGCTCGACGCCATGCGCGAGAGCATCTCGATCGCCCCGCGCTTGTTCAGCGGCTCGTTCAGATTCCCGCACTTCGGCGACTGCACGCACGAGGGGCAGCCCGACTGGCAGGGGCACTCCGAGATCAGCCGCAGCGCGTCGCCCACGAGCGCCTCGAAGCGCTCGTAGCCGGCGCGGGTGATGCCCACGCCGCCCGGGTGGCCGTCGTAGATGAAGATCGTCGGGCGGCCGGTCTGGTGATGGAAGGCGGTCGAGAGGCCGCCGATGTCCCAGCGATCGCACATGGCGAGCAGCGGCAGCACCGCGATCTGACCGTGCTCGGCTGCGTGCAGCGAGCCCTGCAGTACGTCGAGGGGAAACTCGTCGCGTAGCAGCGGGTCCGGCAGCTCGTACCAGAGCGCCTGGGTCACGAAGTCCTGCTCGGGCAGGTCGAGCGCGAGCAGATCGAGGACGGACTGGTCCGCCACGCGCTTCTTCTGGTAGGCGACCACCTGCTCGGTCACGGAGACGATCCCGAACGACAGCTCGACGCCACAGGTCTCGCGATGCTCGCGCACCTGCTCGATGTAGGTCTCCGATTCCTTCTTCGGCTGGGTGTACCAGTCGCCCTGGAAGGGGTGCACGACCGCTCGGCGCTGACGGAGGTTGAGGTCCTCGACCTCGTAGGCCGAGCCCATGTGGAGGTAGACCGCGCCGGCGTGGACCGACGAGGGCGCACGCGACGTCTCGACGTTGCCGATTACCTCGCCGGCGCTGGCCTCGACGATCGCCACCGAGTCGGGCGACGCGGACCGCAGCGCGATGCGCGCGGCCGGATAGCCCTCACCACGCGGCAGGTAGCGACCGCCACGCTCGCGGAGCCGGCCCTGCTTGACGAGCCGCTGCGCGTGCTCTTCCCAGCGCGGGCCGAACACGTCCGCGTCCTCGGGCGTCAGCGGCAGCTCGTAGGCCGCCGCCTCGAGGTGGGCGAGGTGGATCTCCTCGGATTCGTGATCGAGGATCGCCCGCTCCACCGGTCGAGCGAGGAACTCATCGGGGTGGCGGCAGAAGAACTGGTCGAGCGCGTCCTCGCCGGCGACGTACATCGCGAGACCGGTGTCGCGACGGCCGGCGCGGCCCCACATCTGGCGCAGGCTCGCGACGGTGCCCGGGAACGTCACGCACAGGGCGGCGTCGAGGTCGCCGATGTCGATGCCGAGCTCGAGCGCGTCGGTCGCCACCACGGCAAGCAGCTCGCCCTCGGACAGGCGCTGCTCGATCTCGCGTCGCTGGGCCGGGGTGTAGCCGGCCCGGTAGGGCGCGATTCGCTCGGCCAGATCGCTGCGGCCCGCCTCCTCCAGCCGCGCCCGCGCAAAGCGCTGGATCAGCTCAACGCCGCGGCGCGACTTGAGAAAGCAGATCGTCCGCACCTCGCGCTCGACGAGGTCGGCGAGCAGCGTGGCCGCCTCGGACAGCGCGGACGCGCGCCGGCCGAGCCGCTCGTCCACGAGCGGCGGGTTCCACATGGCGATCTGGCGCTCGGCGCGCGGGGCGCCGTCGCGGTCGACGAGCTCGAGCTCGAGACCGGTCAGGCGCTCGGCAAGCTCGAGCGGATTGGCGATCGTCGCGCTCGTGAGTACGAAGCGCGGCTCGGCTCCATACGCGCGCGCGAGCCGGCGGAGGCGACGCAGGACGTTGGCCACGTGCGAGCCGAAGACACCGCGATAGACATGCGCCTCGTCGACCACGACCCAGGCGAGGTTTGCGAGCACGTCGCCCCAAGAGCGGTGGTTCGGCAGGACGCCCACGTGAAGCATGTCCGGATTGGTGAGCACCAGGTTCGAGCGCTGGCGGATCTGACGGCGCTCTTCGCGTGGCGTGTCGCCGTCGTAGATGGCGTGGCGGAGGTAGCGGCCGCCGAGGCGCGCAAGCGCGCGCGCCTGGTCCTGTGCGAGCGCCTTCGTCGGATACAGATAGAAGGCCCGCGCGGCCAGGTCGGTCGCGAGCGTGTCGAGCACCGGCAGATTGAAGGCGAGCGACTTGCCGCTTGCGGTGCCGGTCGTCACGATCGCGTGCCCTCTGCGGGTCGCCTCGAAGGCGTCCGCCTGGTGTGCCCAGATGGCGTCGATCGCCAGGCGGTCAAGGCCCTCGCGCACGGCCGGATGAAGGTCGTTCGGCAGCGGCTCCGATAGAGCGGTCTGGGCGCGCTCGCTGGACGTCGCGACTAGCTCCTCGTCGCGCCCGCTGTCGAGAACTGCGTCCCAGGGGTACGACGTCTGGACTCGGCCCACGGACTGCCATAGTACGCACCGTCCCCCGCCGACCCCAGTGGGCAGCACCCCCCATGAGCGTCCACCACACAGACTGGAACAGACGGCGGTCGTTCGCCTCTGCGGACTTCTCGCGCGCTGACCTGGCGCGCCGCAGATCCCGCGTGTCGGTGTGCGTCCCGACGCTCAACGAGACCGAGTCGATCGCGCGCACGCTCGCGCCGCTGCTCGAGCTCCGCGACCTCGGGCTCGTCGACCAGGTGGCGGTGGTGGACAGCGGCTCGAGCGACGGGACCCGGTCGATCGTCCAGCGGCTCGGCGCCGAGCTCTACGATGCGCGCGCGCTCGTGCCCGGCACCGGGCCCCTGCTGGGCAAGGGCGACGCGCTCTGGCGCGCGCAGTCGGTCCTCAGCGGCGACATGATCTGCTTTGTCGACGCCGACTCCGAGGACTTCGGCGAGCACTTCGTCACGGGGCTGGTCGGGCCGCTCCTGCGAATCCCCGAGGTGCACTTCGTCAAGGCCCTCTACCGCCGGCCCTTCAAGGTGGGCGACCTGCAGATGCCGACCGGCGGCGGCCGCGTGACCGAGCTCAGCGCCCGTCCGCTCCTGAACGCGTTCTATCCGGAGCTGGCGGTCTTCGGGCAGCCACTCGCAGGCGAGATCGCGGTCCGTCGCTCGCTGCTCCTGCAACTGCCGTTCGACACGCACTACGCGATCGAGACGGGCATGCTGATTGACGCCTGGTGGCACGTGGGCCTCGAGGGCATGGCGCAGGTCAACCTCGGCACGCGCCAGAACCGCCACCGCACGCTGGCCGAGCTCACACCGATGGCGGCGACGGTGCTGCAGTCGGTGCTCATGCGGGTGCGCCGAGACGGCCGGCTCAGAGGGACGACCTCGGCGCGACTACTGACGGATCCGCGCTCAAGCTACGAGGGCACCGACGTGCGCATCGTCCAGCGGCCGCCGTTCGCCTCGTTGCTCGCGGACGAGGCGGAGCCGCGGGCCAGCGCCGCTGAGTAGATGGCCATCCAGTGTGTCTACACAGACCTCGACGGGACCATGCTGGGACGCGGCGGCTCGCTGTTCCGGACCGCGGAGGGTGAGTTCACGCTGCTGGTCGGTCGCGCGCTCGAGGCGTGCCACCGCGCCGGAACCGAGGTGGTGATCACCTCCGGCCGGCGGCGGGTGCAGGTTATGGAGGACGCCCGCCTGATCGGTCAGAGCTCGTACATCTTCGAGGTCGGCACGGGCCTGGCGATCGATGGCGAGGTCACGTTTCTCACGGGCGATCTGCAGCCGCGGGAGGGCCTTAGCATTCACGCTCAGATCGAGGCGTCGGGTGCCCCCGCCCTGCTCCTGCGGCAGTACGACGACCGGCTCAACCCGCACCTGCCCTATGCGCTCGATCGCGAGGTCTCGCACCTCTTCCGCGGCGACGTCGACGCCGCGGACGCCAACCGGCTGCTCGCCGACTCGGGCCACGCCGACCTGCGTCTCGTCGACAACGGCTGGATAGCGCCGGGTACGCATGCTTTCCACCTGATCCCGGCGGCGTCGTCCAAGTCCAACGCGGTCGTGTCGCACATGCGCGCGCGCGGCTACTCGCCCGAGCGCTGCATCGGCGTCGGCGACTCGATTGAGGATCTCGAGCTGGCCGCTGTTGTCGGGCGAATGTTCCTAGTCGGCAACTCGGCGGCCGAGGGCTCGGCGCGGGCGAACGTCGAGCGCACCGAGGGCGCGATGAGCGAAGGCTTCTACGAGGCGGTGATTCGCGCGCTGGCCGAATCGCGCTGACTTCTAGCTGAAACTGGCGGCAGCTCGTAACAGACATTACAATCGCCATGTGTCCAGGGCTCAGAAGAACGGCACTCATATCTGCCGAGGTCAGGACCGATTAAGCGGATGGTCGGTCCGGGCTCGGCGAGGCCTGGGCTGAGTCCCAGCACCGCGGCCGGCCGATAGGCCGGTCGCACGGGTGAGGCAGCACGGGCGCCCCCAGCCGGGGGCGCCCGTCGCTATCTGCGATCAGACGAGCGCGCGACCAGCCGCCTTCATCTCGTCGAGGTTGGTCGCCTCCGTCACCGACGCGAGGTCGATGATGCGCTCGTCGAACGAGTCGAGTGAGTTGGTGCCGACGATCGCGTGGCAGGTGACGCCGGCCTGGCGACAGCGCGTCGCGACCTCGCCGACGATCTTGCCGGCGAGCGTCTGCGAGTCGAGCCGGCCCTCACCGGTCACGACGAACGCCGAGTCCCGCATCAACGCGTCGAACCCGATCGCGTCGAGCACGTAGGGCGCGCCGGGTACCAGGCGTGCGCGGCGACCGCCCCAGAGACCGCCCGAGAGCCCGCCGGCCGCGCCGGTCATGGGCTCGCCGCGCGGGTCGCGCTCGAGCTTCCCGGCGAGCGCGTCGAGTCGCTTCTCGAGTCGCTTGACGAGCTCCGGGTCGGCACCCTTCTGGGGCCCGAAGACGCTGGGCGCCTTCTCGAACGGCGTGCGGACGTCGCACAGCACCTCGAGCTCGGGCTCGACCCCGGACTCCTCGAGCGCCTCGAGCGCGCCCGCTCCACCGTCCGTCGTGGCCGAGCCACCTACGGTGACGAGCACGTGCGCGGCGCCTGCATCGGCGGCCGCCGCGATCAGCTCGCCGGTGCCGCGCGTGGAGGCCGCCCAGGCGTCACGCTCGTCCTCGGCGACGAGCCCGAGGCCGCTCGCCTGAGCAGTCTCGACCACAGCGCTGCCATCGGGCAGGAGTCCGAAGCGCGCCTCGATCGGGCGGCCGAGCGGGTCGCTCACGGTCACCGTGCGGTGCTCGCCGCCGAGCGCGTCGACGAGCACGTCCATGGTCCCCTCGCCGCCGTCGGCGACCGGCATCTCAACCGCTTCGCGCTCGCCCGCGCGCAGGCCCGCGGCGATCGCCGCGGCCACGTCAGGTGCTGCGAAGGTGCCCTTGAACGAGTCGGGGGCGACCAGGGCCGGCAGGGTCACAGCGCCTCGGTGAATGCGCGCTCGGCGGCGTCGCCGTGCACGGCGAACACGATGCGCTCGAGCGCGCCCTCGTGCTCGGACGCAGTCCCGACCATGATCCGGGCGGCGTCCTCGAGCGGGAAGCCGCCGACGCCGGTGCCGAAGGCAACGAGAGCGAGCGAGCGACAGCCGAGGTCCTCGGCCCTGGCGAGTGTCGAACGCGTGGCGCGCTCGATGATCTCGGCGGAGGTCGGTCCGCCGAGCTCCATGGTGGCGGCGTGGATCACCCAGCGCGCGGGCATGTCGCCCGCGGTTGTCTCGACCGCAGCTCCCAGCTCGATCGGCGCGCGTTCGTCCGACTCGCGCTGGACATCGGGCCCGCCCGCGCGCGAGATCGCGCCCGCCACGCCGCCGCCGTGCATCAGCTGTGTGTTGGCGGCGTTGGCGATCGCATCGACTTCGAGCTTGGTCACGTCGGCTTGGAGCACTTCCAGCTTCGCCATGACTCGTATCCTGCCCGATGTCGATCTACGCCTAGCCCGTTCGTCATTAGATCGAATGCGGCCAGCAGGGTCGCGCGAGACGAGAGGAGTTCGTATGCGGTACATGCTGCTGCTCATAGGCGACGAGAACCAGTGGGAGAACCTCACCGAGGAGGAGGTCGGCGAGGTCATGCAGGCCTACGAGGACTACAGTCGCCAGCTGACCGAGGCGGAGGCGTTCGTGTCCGGCGAGGGGCTGCAGCCCTCGAGCACATCCACTCAACTGCGGCTCGTGGACGGCGAGCGGGTTCTCACCGATGGTCCGTTTGCCGAAACCAAGGAGCAGCTGGGCGGCTTCTACGTGCTCAACTGCAAGGACCTCGACGAGGCGCTCGACTGGGCCGAGAAGTGTCCGGCGGCGGCGGCCGGCGGCACGATCGAGATCCGCCCGGTGATGGACTACGAGGAGGCCGGCTACGACGATCCGCGCGACTCGGCGGAGGCCTCCCGATGAGGTTCCTGCTCACGATCTACGACGACGAGCGGCGCTGGGCCTCGATGGGGGAGGAGGACGCGAAGGCGGAGATCGACGCGTACTGGGCGATCGACAATCAGGCCAGGGAGCGCGGCGCACTCGTCGAGAGCGGCGGTCTGCACCCGGCCGACAGCGCAAGGACGGTGCGAATGCGGGACGGCGAGCAGAGCGTCACCGATGGGCCCTTCGCCGAGACGAAGGAGCAGCTCGGCGGCTTCTACCTGCTCGACTGCGAGAGCGTCGACGAAGCCCTCGAATGGGCCGCCAAGATGCCCGCGGCGCGCACCGGCTCGGTCGAGGTGCGCCAGCTCATGGACTACGAAGCCGCGGGCTTTCCGAACCCCGCTGAGGAGGCGGCGCGGCCGGCGTAGGGCGGACGGAGGCGGTAGTCGACCGCCTGTTCCGGCGCGAGTCGGGGCGGGCGGTCGCGACGCTGATCCGGATCCTCGGCGACATCGACCTCGCCGAGGAGGCCGTGCAGGACGCCTGGGCGGTGGCGCTCGAGCGCTGGCCGCGCGACGGCCTGCCCGACAACCCCGGCGCCTGGATAGTCCGCACCGCCCGCAACGGAGCTATCGACCGCCTCCGGCGCGAGCGCCGCTACCAGGACAAGCTGCGTGAGCTCGAGGCGCTCGACCGCGCGGACTCAGCCGACCAGGAGGGCGGCGTGAGCTCGATTCCCGACGACCGGCTGAGCCTGTTCTTCACCTGCTGCCATCCGGCGCTGGCCCCCGAGGCGCGCGTCGCGCTGACGCTGCGGCTGCTCGGCGGGCTATCCACCCCCGAGGTCGCGCGCGCCTTTCTCGCTCGCGAGACGGCCATGCAGCAGCGCATCGTTCGCGCCAAGCGCAAGATCCGCGACGCCGGTATCCCGTACGAGGTGCCCGAGGACCACGACCTGCCCGAGCGGCTGCGCTCGGTGCTCGCGGCCCTCTACCTGATCTTCAACGAGGGCTATCTCGCCACGAGCGCCGACACGCTCGTCCGTCGTGAGCTTTGCGAAGAGGCAATTCGCCTGGCGCGCGTACTTCGCCAGCTGATGCCCGACGAGGCTGAGGTCACCGGCCTGCTCGCGCTGATGCTGCTGCACCACTCGCGCCGCGACGCGCGCGTGGACGCGGACGGCGGGCTCGTGCTGCTCGAGAATCAGGACCGCTCGCTGTGGCATCTCGACGAGATCGAGGAGGGCCTCGGCCTGGCGGCGCGGTCCGCCGCCATCGGCCCGTACGGGCTGCAGGCGGCGATCGCGGCGGAGCACGGCCGGGCGCTCACGCCAGGGACGACCGATTGGCCGCGGATCGCCTTCCTCTACGAGCAGCTCCTGCGCCTGACGCCCTCCGCCGTGATCTCGCTGAACCATGCCGTGGCCGTCGCGATGGCGTACGGCCCCGAGGCGGGCCTGGAGCTGATTGCGGAGCTCGACGCGGACGGGAAGCTCGACGGCTACCTGCACCTGCACTCGGCACGCGCCGACCTGCTCGCTCGCCTCGGCCGCTCCGCCGAGGCTGCCGAGGCCTACCGGCGCGCGCTCGGGCTGGCCTCGAACCCGGTCGAGCGGGCGTTCCTCGAGCGGCGGCTTGCGGAGGTCGAAGCGGGTTAGGGCCGCGCCGGCTCGACGCTCTGCACGACCTCGTAGTGCTTGACGGTGGGGTCGCGCTCGATCAGGTAGCGCTCGTCCTCGGGGTACAGGACGGACTTCTCGATGTCCTCACCGGCGAACCGCTGGATCGCCTCGCGCGAATCCCAGAAGCTGAGGGTGATGAACTCGGTGCGCCCGTCCTCGTCGCGGCGCAGAATGTGGGCGCCGCGGTTCCCGGGCGTCTCGGCGTACTCCATGAACCCGGTGTCGCGGATATACACGGCGTACTCCTCGGCGTCCTCCGTGCGGACGACGCCGCTCCAGATGCGGGCGATCACCTCTGCTCCTCTCGCGAGTGGTCAATTGCGTCTGTATTACTGACGCAATTCGCCACTCGCGTTCATCGGCGACGGACGCGAATGGTGTGGCGTGCCGGGCGCGAGCGGTTGCCCGCCGCGTCGGTCGCCCGCAGCGTGAGGCGCACCGTGGGCCGGCGACCGCGGCGGAGCGCACGGCGCAGGATGCGGACCTGCCTGCGGCGTAGCTTGACCTTGAGGCGGGTGGTGCGCCGGGCCTGCTGCGAGGCCCGGGTCACGCGCCGCACGCCGATCATCCTCAACCGCCTCTTTCCGACCCTGAGGACGGCGGCCGCCCCGACCGTGCAGCGTTCGTCACAGCCCACGTAGGCGATCGCGCCGCGCAGCTTGAGCACGCGCTGACGCCGGGGGACCCGCGCGCGTAGGCGCGGCGCGCGGGTGTCGGCGGCGACGACCGGGGGCAACGGCGCCGGCGGCCCAGATGGATTGGGATTGATCCGGATGATCTTGCCGAGTAGCGAGCTGACGCTCTGGGCGTCGCCCTCGGGGTCGCCCTGCGTGCCTCCGTCGCCGACCGAGAGATAGAGGTAGCCGTCGGGCCCGAACAGCAGCTGGCCGCCGTTGTGATTGTCGGCCTGCTGGTGCTCGATCGTGATGACGTTGCGGCGCGTCGCCGGGTCGGCCTGGTTTGGGTTGGATCCGGAGCGGCGCAACTCGTCGACGGCGAGGTTGCCGGCGTTGTCGGTGTAGAAGACGAACACTCGACCAGAGGTGGCGTAGTCGGGCGCGACCGCGACCGAGAGCAGACCCTGCTCGCCGCCGGTCGAGACGATCGGGTTCAGGTCGATGAAGAAGTGGTTCTGACCACCCGTGTGCAGGTAGATACCGCCGCCGAGCTCGGCGATGAAGAGGCGGTCGGGGTCCCCGTAGGGGGCGGCGATGGCCGAGGGGGCTCCGAAGTCGCCCTGGATCGGCTCGGCTGCGAGGGCCCCGTTGGTATAGACGAGGCGGGCGACGTAGTTGCCCATGCCGGTCACGTACAGGCGGCCGATGCCGTCCTCGCCGAAGGAGGTGAGGTTTGCGATGTTGAGGCCGGTGCCCGCGACCGGCCCCCCGCCGGCATTCATGACGTGGAGCTCAGATCCTCCGAAACGCCCAAACAGATAGCGGCCGTCATATGGCCCCAGGCTCGGATGACGGGCGACGTATCCACCTACGACGGGCTGGTTGGTCTCCGGATATGTGGCCGCCGGCGCAACGGCGTTCGCCGCGCTGCAGTCCTGCGGGCCGTCGTTCCCCTCGAAGCAGGGCCAGCCAAAGTTGGCGCCGGCGCTCTGCGCCCGCGCAACGAACGTGACCTCCTCCGACACGCCGCCGCCCACATCCCCCACATACATATCCCCCGTCAGCCGGTCGAACGACCACCGGAACGGATTGCGTAGCCCGTACGCGTACACCTCGCCGCG